>OHRG01000015.1_pt1 | contig 124297 bp, 123 predicted proteins | sample 1578351 | NCBI WGS metagenome assembly OHRG01 (sample SAMEA3879599, study PRJEB24766) | human gut metagenome | biome: human-associated habitat; feature: feces | place: USA | collected 1985/1987
TACTTTTGGTTGCATTTTCATGCTGGTAAATGCCAGCTTATGCAAGGTATCTTCCAAAAAGAAAATACCGATAAAGCCCTAAAATAAGGGATATATCGGCATTTACCAACTTATGAAAAGATAATCAGAAATTTAGTAAGTTTTTATATGAAAAAGAATTTTAAAAGGTCAAAAGGCAAGATATGCTCATAAGTGACCTGACACTCTGTATCGGCGCTGATACAACCTGCATAAACTTCCTTTAATGTAAAATCTTCCTGCCACACAGGTTTGGAAATCCCTCTTAAATCCACAGTAATTCCCTGTCCGGTAAGCTTTAAAAAGCTTTCCTTCCTAGCCCAGTATTTATAAAAAGCAGCCGCTTGGTCTGTACTGAAAAGCACCTCATCTTGCTCCTTTTCGGACAAAATTTTTTCAAAAATACGATGGTTTCTCAGCTCTTTTTTTTCCTGTATATCAATACCGCAGGGCACTTCTGACAGCGCACATACCGCATATTTTCCGGAATGGCTGATATTAAAATGAGGAGAAAAGCTATCCGAAAGAGCAGGCTTTCCATGAGTCCCATATACAAGTTGCTTTTTCAGCTTCTGATATGCCTCTGTCAACGTATCTGCCAAAAAAAGCTCCTGCCCTTCCTTTAGCCGAAACAAGCCATATAACAGCAAAAGTCTTCCGCATATTGTTTCTGCTCTTTCTTCTGCCTGATATATCCCTGCCCATTTGTCAATTTCTCCTATATAAATTTTAATTTGAGCTTGCTCCATTCTTTTCCTCCTGCCAGCCACATTCCTTCAAAAAGCGGGAAGGCTCCAGCTGCTTTTCATGACGTTCTTTTATAAAGAAAAGAGAAAGTTCTTTTCTTGCTCTTGTCATACCCACATAAAACAAGCGGCGTTCTTCCTCTATGTCACTGTCTGTGGCTGCCTTATGGTAAGGTATTGTTCCTTCGTTTACATCCATCAAAAACACCTTATCAAACTCCAGCCCCTTAATGCTGTGTAAGGTAGAAATAATCACGCCTTGTCTCTGTACAGGCTGATTTTTTGCCTGCTCTTTTAAATTTTGTGTGTATTCCTCAATGTGAGTAAACCATTCCGGATAAGTTTTATAGCCCTTTGCGCTTTCTGCCAATTCTTCCAAAATCTCATAAAAATCATCTGCTTTCAGCTTTCGATAAGCAGCATAATCTTTTAAATATTCGTCATATCCGATGCCCTTACGTATATAGTTGATTGCACCGTAAGGTGTCATATTCTTCAGCAGATATAAATCTTCTTCCAGCTTATCAATTCGGTCGCACAGCCAGTCTTTCCCTTCATAATACCAGCGGAGAGCTTCAAAAGATACCTGTGAGTCCTCCAAAGCAGCTCTTGATATGTAACGGTTGGGACGATTCATTATTTGAAGAAATTCTTTTCTGCTTCTATCACCCATTGCCAGTTTTATATAAGAAATAATATTTCGGGCAATCCAGTGCTCATAAATATTAGGCATCATATCCCGCATCTGAAAAGGTATCTGATACTCCATAAGAGTCTCCACTAAAAATCTGGCGCCGGAATTTGTCCTGTATAAAATTGCCATTTCTTCGTAAGGACAGCCCTTCTGATAAGCTTTTAAAATACAGTCTTTCACATAAATTTCTTCCTGTTTTTGCGTATCAAATTCCTTAATACATAAGGGCTTCCCTTCTTCATTTTCTGTATGAATTTTCTTCTTAAACCTGTTTTTGTTACAGCTTATCACCCTTCCGGCAGCTTCTACGATTTTCTTCGTAGAGCGGTAATTACAAGACAAAAGCTCCGTCCTCACCGTAGGAAAATCCTTTGGAAAGTGCATCATAATTTCCGGCTTTGCTCCACGAAAGGCATAGATGGACTGGTCGTCATCTCCCACAATAAACAGGTTATTTTGGGGCGCTGCCAGCATCTTCACAATATCATACTGAAGCTGATTGATATCCTGAAATTCGTCTACCAGAATATACTGAAATTTCTGCTGCCAGCCCGCTAAAATATCGGCTCTTTTTTTCAATAAATCATAACAATACAAAAGCATATCATCAAAATCCAGCAGCCGTGCCTGTCTGCATCTATTGACATAAGTACAGTAAATTGTCCGGAATATTTCGTCCGGACAATTCTTAGAATAGTAATGCTCCAGAGGAATGCGGTTGTTCTTTACCTGACTGATTTCCTGTACCAGCCCCTCGAAAAACTCCTTTTCATCCTCTATTTCTATTCTTTGCTTATAAATAATTTCTCTCAGCATATCATAGCGCTGTTCCTCGCTGATGATATTTTTCCCTGTCAAACCGTAAGCATGTCTTAAAATGCCGTAAAAAATACCGTGAAAGGTACCAAAGGTGACCCTCTGATAATTTTCTTTTACGCCGGATTTCTGACAAAGGGATAAAAAACGCTCTTTCATCTCTCTTGCAGCCGCCTTTGTAAAGGTAACCACCAGAATGTGCGCAGGGTTTACACGATGCTCTCTGATAAGCGCCTCCACTCTCCTTGTCATGGTGGTAGTCTTTCCCGAACCCGGTCCTGCCAAAAGCATCATTGGTCCTTGATTATGATGAATTGCTTTTTCCTGTGCTGCATTTTTCTCCATAAGATTAGCTTAATTTCTCGATTGCAGCTTTTATTCTTCGGATACTCTCTTCTTTTCCAAGTATCTCCAGAATTTCCGTAGCGCCTGCCGGTGTCATCTGTTTTCCGGAAAGTGCAGTACGGATTGGCCATAAAATCTGTCCGTTTTTATAACCGTTTTCTTTTGCAAATCCGCAGAGAAGCTCATACATTGCATCGTTGCTGTAATCCTCTGTTCCTTCTAATACCGGAAGGATTTTCTCTAAAACTTCTAATGAAATTTCAGGATTTGTTTTCATTTTCTTATGGGTATACATAGCGATGTCATACTCCGGTACTGCTTCAAAGAAGTCGATTAAATCTGCGATATCAGGCAGAACCTCTATTCTGGTTTTTACCATTCCTGCGATTTTTCTTAAATCCAAATCCTTGGTAATCACCTGTTTTAAGTATGGAAGTGCCATTTCATAGAACTTGTCATCATCCATAGCTTTCATATATTCTCCGTTCATCCAGCGAAGCTTCTGAATATCAAATACAGCCGGTGATTTACTCATGTGGTGGTAATCAAATACCTTTACCAGCTCCTCCAAGGAGAAGATTTCACGGTTGTCTTCCGGACACCAGCCTAAAAGAGCCACATAGTTTACAATGGCTTCTGTTAAAAATCCCTGCTCTACCAAATCTTCGTAAGAAGAATGTCCGGAGCGTTTACTGAGCTTTTTATGCTCTTCATTTGTAATCAATGGACAGTGTACATAAGTAGGAATTTCCCATCCAAAAGCTTCATAAATACGGTTGTATTTCGGTGAAGAAGATAAGTATTCATTTCCTCTTACTACGTGTGTAATTCCCATTAAATGGTCGTCTACTACATTGGCAAAGTTATAAGTAGGATATCCGTCTGATTTAATTAAAATCAAATCATCCAATTCGTTATTCGGAACGGTAATGGCTCCGTAAATATCATCCTGAAAGGTTGTTGTGCCTTCGGTAGGCATGTTAAAACGGATAACATAAGGCTCGCCGTTAGCCAGCTTTTCTTCGATTTCTTCCTTGCTTAAATGCAGACAATGCTTGTCATACATAGCAATTTCTTTTTCTCCTACGCTGGATTTCAAAGATTCCAGACGTTCTTTTGTACAGAAACAGTAATAAGCATCTCCCTGCTCAATTAACTGTTTTGCATATTTTAAATAAATGCCCTGTGCATTTCTCTCACTCTGCACATAAGGACCGTATCCGCCATCCTTGTCAGGGCCTTCATCATGTACCAGTCCTGTTTTTGCAAGAGTTCTGTAAATAATATCCAGTGCGCCTTCTACAAAACGCTCCTGGTCTGTATCTTCAATACGGAGCATAAAGCTTCCATCTTCATGCTTTGCAATTAAATATGCATACAAAGCTGTTCTTAAATTTCCTACGTGCATTCTGCCTGTTGGGCTTGGTGCAAATCTTGTTCTTACTTTACTCATGGTATTTCTCCTTATTTTTAAAACGGGGGTATGTGGCTTTCACCCTATACCCCATTACCATGAAAATTATACTCGAACCATCACCTATTTTCAAGTGTTGTTTCCCGAAAATTCTTTCATTATTTCTCTTACTTCTTCAATTTTACTGCATTTCCACGCGTTTTCTCCGCAAAATAAAAGCGCATGTTCTGTATCTCCCAACGCTGCATGTACCAATGCTTCTGTAATGCAATAAGGAATGTCTTTCCCCTTACAGCCTTCAATGCACTGGTAACAATGAGTGATTTTTTCCGGTTTTATCTTTACCCTTTCAATAAAAGCATTGCGAATTGCCCTTCCCGGCATTCCCACAGGACTGTCTACAAGAACAATATCTTCCTTTCTCGCCTTCAAATAGGATTCCTTATAACGCGTGTCCGCATCACATTCCTTTGTGGTAACAAATCGAGTCCCCACCTGCACTCCGTCTGCACCAAGGCTTAATGCATGCTCCATATCCTGTCTGTCAAAAATTCCTCCGGCTGCAATAACCGGAATTTTTCGTCCTGCCTTTTGGCTGTATTCCTTTGCTTTTTCTACAATGCTTACAATAACTTTATCGTATTCTTCCTGTGTAAGCTGCTGTACCGCTTCCTTGGAAAATCCCAGATGTCCTCCTGCTTTTGGACCTTCCACCACCACAAAATCCGGATAGCGGGCATATTTCCGCTCCCATACTCTGCTGATTACGGTAAACGCCTTTAAGGAAGAAATAATCGGTGCAATTTTCACCTTGCTTCCTTTTACATATTCCGGTAAATCTACCGGAAGTCCTGCCCCTGATAAAATTACATCAACGCCTGCCAAAACAGCGTTTTTTACATACTCCTTATAATGTCTGGTTGCCACCATAATATTCGCGCCGATTACGCCGCCTTTTCCGATTTCTTTCGCCTTTGCAATCTCTTTTTTTAGCGCACGGAAATTTGCTTCTAATGGATTTTTTAAGAAATCAGGCTCTCGAAATCCAATCTGTGCCGTGGATATCACACCCATTCCACCTTCTCTTGCCACACTTCCCGCAAGCTTAGAAAGGCTGATACCCACTCCCATTCCGCCTTGTATCACCGGAATTTTCAGTTTTAAATCTCCGATTTCCAATGGATTTATCATATTTCCTCCCTTACATTCGCCGAAATCTGTTGTATCTGTGCTCTGCGATTTCTTCTCCTGTCATGCCTTCCATTCTTCTCAAAAAGTCTTTCATTCGCTCCTTCATATCTTTGCACAGAACAGGAAGATTTTCTTTTGATGCCGCTGTTTCCTCCGGTATTACCTGCTCAATGATGCCAAGTTTTTTCAAATCCTCCGCTGTAATTTTCATTACCTCAGACGCTTCTTTGGCCTTTTTACTGTCCTTCCATAAGATAGAGGCAAAGCCTTCCGGCGACAAAATCGAATAAATGGCGTTTTCCAGCATCCACACTTCATTGCCTACGCCAAGAGCCAAAGCCCCTCCGCTTCCCCCTTCTCCGATGACAATGCTTAAAACAGGTACTTTTAGCGCTGCCATTTCCAGCAGATTTCTGGCAATGGCTTCTCCCTGTCCCCGTTCCTCTGCTTCTACACCGCAGAAGGCTCCCGGCGTGTCAATAAAGGTAATAATCGGACGTTGAAATTTCTCTGCCTGCTTCATCAGACGCAAAGTTTTTCGATACCCCTCCGGTGAAGGCATCCCGAAATTTCTGCCGATATTTTCTTTTGTATTTCTGCCTTTTTGAATTCCGATGACCGTTATCGGCTGTCCGTCTAAAAGCGCCAGACCTCCTATAATTGCACCGTCATCACGAAAAGCTCTGTCTCCGTGAAGCTCCATAAAGCTGTCAAAAATTTCCTTTATATAATCAAGGCTTACCGGTCTTTTGCTGTCTCTTGCTGTCTGTACCCGCTCCCATGCAGTCATTTCTTTCGTTTTTTTCCTTCTGGTATCCTGCAAAATTTCTTCTTGGGAAAGAACAATATTGGAGAACTGACAATAGCCCTTCTGTCTTTCATGAAGCTTTAAAAGTCCGGACAAGGTCTGCTTTAAATCCTCTCTTTTTACAATCCCGTCCAGTATGCCATGCTCTACTAAAAACTCTGCTTTTTGAAAGCCCTCAGGCAGCTTTTGATGAATAGTCTGTGCAATGACACGAGGTCCCGCAAAGCCGATTAATGCCCCCGGCTCTGCCAGAATAATATCTCCCAGCATGGCAAAGCTTGCTGTCACTCCTCCTGTCGTGGGGTCTGTAAGAACAGGTATATATAGAAGTCCTGCATCACTGTGCTTTTTAACAGCCGCCGAGGTTTTTGCCATCTGCATCAAAGAAACAATTCCTTCCTGCATTCTGGCTCCTCCCGAACAGCAGAACAATACCACCGGCAGCTTCCTTTTTGTAGCTTCTTCAAAGGCTCCGGTAATTTTCTCCCCTACGGTATGCCCCATGCTTCCCATTAAAAAGCGGGCATCACAGACTCCCAATACCACCGGACTATTCTCAATCCTTGCCTCTCCGATACACACTGCTTCATCCAAATGTGTTTTCTCTTTTAAAGCTGCAAGCTTTTCCTCATATTCCGGATAGTCCAGAGGATTACAAAGAGGAAAGTCCGTATACCATTCCTGAAAGCTGTCCTTATCTGCCACCAATTTTATTCTTGTTTTGGCTTTCATACGGAAATATCCCCCGCATTTTGGACATACATAGGATGCTCCTACTACATCTTCTTTGTAAATCATTTCACCGCATTTCGGGCATTTCATCCAAAGCCCCTGAGGCACAGAGGGAGCGGATGTTTTTTCTTCTGTCTGCTCTGTATCGGATGTTTTTTTAAATAATTCCTTCCATCTGGACATCTGCTAAATTCTCCTTATATCGAATAATGTTTTGGTATAAAATCTGTGGTAATTTTCCCCTCTATAAAATCCTTTTGCTGCAAAATATCATACTGGAAATCCAGATTTGTCTCAATTCCTTCAATGATTACCTCGCCCAGTGTGCTTCGCAGCTTTGCAATAGCAGAGGCTCTGTCCTTATCATGAACAATGACCTTCATAATCATAGAGTCATAGTTGGGCGGTATCTGATACCCTGCATAAACAGCCGTATCCACCCGCACACCGTTGCCTCCGGGAATGTGTAAATGCTCAATCGTTCCTGGACAGGGCATAAAGTTTTTCCTTGGATTTTCTGCATTAATTCTGCACTCAATGGCGTGACCGTTCGGAGAAATATCCTCCTGTGAAACAGAAAGAGGAAGTCCTGCCGCAATTTGAATTTGCTCTTTAATCAGGTCTACTCCCGAGACAAATTCCGTCACCGGATGCTCTACCTGAATTCTGGTATTCATCTCCATAAAGAAAAATTCACCGGACTCATCCAAAAGAAATTCAATGGTTCCTGCACTTTCATATCCCACTGCTTTGGCTGCTTTTCTGGCTGTCTCCCCTAATTTTTCTCTTATTTTTTCTGAAATTGCACAGCATGGAGACTCCTCAATCAGCTTCTGATGGCGTCTTTGTATGGAGCAGTCACGTTCTCCCAGCTGCACCACATTTCCGAATTTATCTCCCAAAATCTGTACCTCTATGTGTCTTGGATTTCTCACATAACGTTCAATATACATGGTATCATCGCCAAAAGAATTCTTAGACTCCTGCTGTGCCATAAGGAAGTTTTCCGTAAAATCTTCTTTCTTTTCTGATACACGCATGCCTTTTCCGCCACCTCCCGAGGACGCCTTTATCATAACCGGAAATCCAATTCTCTCCGCCTCTGAAAGACCTTCTTCCACTGTATAAACAGCTTCTTTTGTCCCCGGTATCACAGGCACACCTGCCTGCATCATGGTCTTTCTTGCTTCTGATTTATTCCCCATTTTCTGTATAATTTCAGGAGACGGGCCGATAAAAGCCACATGACATTTCTCACACATCTGTGCAAAGCGGCTGTTCTCTGATAAAAATCCAAATCCCGGATGAATTGCCTCTGCCTTTGTGGCAATGGTTGCGCTTAAAATTCTCTCCATATTCAAATAACTGTCTTTGGAAGAAGCCGGTCCGATACACACTGCTTCATCTGCAAGCTGAGCATGCAGAGCATCCTTATCTGCCTCAGAATATACTGCTACCGTTCTTATTCCCAACTCTCTGCACGCACGGATAATCCGCACTGCAATCTCCCCTCGATTTGCAATTAAAATCTTCTGAAACATAGACACTCCTATCCCACCATAAAGGTCATTTCTGCTGTCACCGTTACTTTTCCGTGCTGGTTTTTGGCAACTGCTTTTCCAATTCCCACAGGACCTTTTTCTCTGATGATTTCAATCTCTAAAGTCAGCACGTCCCCCGGCACGACCTTTGTCTTAAATTTTGCAGACTGTATACCGCCAAAATAAGCAGTTTTCCCTTTGTTTTCCTCCTTACTTAAAATTGCCACGGCTCCTGTCTGCGCCAGCGCTTCAATCTGTAAAACTCCCGGCATTATCGGCTCATTGGGGAAATGTCCCGCAAAAAAATTCTCATGATAAGTCACACATTTTTTTCCCACAGCTTTTACACCCGGCTCTAATTCCTCTATGGTATCTACCAGAAGAAAAGGATGTCTGTGAGGAATAATTTCCATAATTTCCTTTGTTGTAAGCTGCATCATATCCCTCCTACGCAATCACAAATAATGGCTGTCCGTACTCTACCGTATCCTCATTTCCAATGAGAATATCCTCTACCACGCCATCGTATTCAGACTCGATTTCATTCATAAGCTTCATAGCTTCTACAATTCCAAGCACCTGTCCTTTCTTTACGGTATCGCCTTTTTTTACAAAGGTTTCTGCTTCCGGTGAAGGAGCTGCATAGAAGGTTCCGACCAGCGGAGACTTCACGATTTTTCCTGTGATTGCTGTTGGTTTTTCTTTGATTTCTTCTTTTATTTCCACTGCTTTTGGAAGAAATTCCACTGTTTTTCCCTGTTTTTCTCCTCCTCGCATGGAAATCTTTAACGCACCTTCTTCAAAGGAAAATTCTGACAATCCCGACTCTCCTACTGCATGAATAAGCTTTACAATTTTATCAAATTCCATATTTTTCTTTCCCCCTTATTCAAAACGTTTTATGAGCAGGCTGGCATTATGTCCGCCAAATCCAAGAGAATTGCTCAAGGCATATTCTATTCTCTTTTCTATTCCGTTTTCTGTAATATAGTCTAAATCACATTCCTCATCCGGTACCTTATATCCTGCTGTTTTATGAAGATAACCTTCCTCTAATTCCTTTACGCAGGCAATAAATTCCACTGCTCCTGCTGCCCCCAGAAGGTGACCGATCATGGACTTTGTAGAATTGATTTTCAATTCTTTGGCATGGTCCTTGAACAGGCTTTTGATTGCTCTTGTTTCAAATAAATCATTGTGGTGGGTGCTTGTGCCATGAGCATTGATATATTCGATTTTCTCAAGCTCCACGCCTGCTTCTCTTATGGCATTTTCCATACATCTGGCTGCTCCCTGTCCGTCCTCCGCAGGGGAAGTAATGTGATAAGCGTCACTGGTTGCACCGTATCCCACAACCTCTGCCAGAATTTTTGCCCCTCTTTTTTTTGCATGCTCCAGCTCTTCCAAAATAACTACGCCTGCGCCTTCTCCCATGACAAATCCGTCTCTTTCTTTGTCAAAAGGAATGGAACATCTTTTCGGATTTTCTGAAGTAGAAAGGGCGGTAAGAGCAGAAAATCCTGCAATTCCCACCGGTGTAATGCTGGCTTCTGTACCTCCTGCCGCCATAATATCTGCATCTCCTACCTGAATAGTTCGGAAAGCTTCACCGATACAATGAGTGCCGGATGCACAGGCAGTTACTACGTTAATGCTCTTTCCTTTCAGCCCAAACTGTATGGAAACATTTCCTGCCGCCATATTAGAAATCATCAGAGGAACCATTAAAGGATTGACTCTTGCCGGTCCTTTTTCCAATAATTTCTTATGCTCTCTTTCAATGGTCTGAAGACTCCCTATTCCTGAACCGATAGAACATCCCACTCGGTATGGGTCTTCCTTTTCCATACAAATTCCTGCCTGTTCCAGCGCCTCTTTTGCTGCTGCAACTGCGTACTGGCAAAACAATTCCATACGCTTAGCAGCCTTAAAGTCCATGTAATCTTTCCCCTGAAAGCCCTTTACCTCTGCTGCCAGATGCACTTTGTATTCTGTGGTATCAAATTTTGTAATTTCTCCAAAAGCTGTTTTTCCTTCTTTTAAGCCTGTCCAAAATTCCTCCACATTCAATCCCAAGGGTGTTACCGCACCCATTCCTGTCACTACTACTCGTCTCATGTTTCCTCCTATATGCTCATACCGCCGTCTACACAAAGCACCTGACCGGTAATATAATTTCCCTTTTCTGAAGCCAGAAATGCCACAAGTTCTGCCACATCCTCTGCCTTTCCAAATCTCCCCAGAGGAATTTGTTCGCAGACATGTTCCTTAACACTGTCTGAAAGCACCTCTGTCATCTCCGTCTCAATAAAGCCCGGCGCCACAGCATTTACGGTAATTCCTCTGCTTGCCAGTTCTCTTGCCATAGTCTTGGTAAGGCCGATTACTCCTGCTTTGCTTGCGGCATAATTTGCCTGTCCGGCATTTCCCATAACACCTGAAACAGAAGAAATATTGATGATTTTTCCGCTTTTTTGCTTCAGCATCTGTCTGGCACTATGGCGAATGGTATGGAAGGTTCCTTTTAAATTGGTATTTAAAACAGCGTCAAAATCCTCTTCCTTCATTTTCATAATCAGACCGTCTCTTGTAATTCCTGCATTATTTACCAGAATATCCAGATGTCCGTATTTATTTATTACGTTGTTTATCATTTCCTGACAGGCTTCAAAATCGCTTACATCACAGCCGTAAGCCTCTGCTTTTCCTCCTGCATTTTCAATTTCTGCAACCACGCCTTCTGCTCTTTCTCTTGAGCCGTTATAATTTACAACAACTGTTGCCCCTCCCTTTGCCAATGTCAGGGCAATCTGTCTTCCAATGCCTCTGCCTGCTCCTGTTACCAATGCAACTTTATTTTCCAACACTGTTTTCCCTTCTTTCTTCCAGCTTTTCTGTAACTTTCCAAAAATCTTCTACTGTCTGAATGTTCATTACCGTTACATTTCGATTGATTTTCCTCATAAATCCGCTTAACGTTCTGCCCGGTCCGATTTCCACAAATGTATCTGCACCGTTTTCTATCATAGTTTCCACGCACTGCTGCCAGCGTACAGGAGAAGATACCTGCTTTACCAAAAGCTTCTTGATTTCTTCTTTTTCTGTAACCATCTGCGCTGTCACATTGGAAACATAGGGAATTTTTATCTCTCTCAAAGGAATTTCTTCTAACACCTTGGAAAGCTTTTCTCCTGCGCCTGTAAGCATTTCACAATGGAAAGGACCGGAAACCTGTAATGGCAAAATTCTCTTTGCTCCTGCTTCCTTTAACTTTTCAGATGCCTTTGCCACAGCCGCTTCTTCCCCTGTAATCACAATCTGTCCCGGACAGTTATAATTTGCCACACTGACTATTCCCTGCGTTTCTTCACAAATCATTTCAATCAATTCCGCTTCCATTCCCAAAACCGCTGCCATAGCGCCGCCTTTTGGAACTGCCTCCTGCATATAAATGCCTCGTTTTCTTACCGTATAAAAGATATCTTCTAAAGACATTGCACCTGATGCCAGCAAAGCTCCGTATTCTCCGAGGCTTAATCCCGCTGTCATATCCGAATAAAATCCTTTTTCCTCCAGTGCCTTTAAAATTGCCGCTTCCACGGCTGTCATGGCAATCTGTGTATATTCTGTAATTGAAATTTTCTCATTTTCTTCAAAACAAATTTTCTCTAAATCCAGCTTGGAAATTTCTGCTGCTTTTTCTATGGTCTGCCTGCAAATCGGAAATTCTTCATAAAAATCTTTTCCCATTCCCACATATTGCGCTCCTTGCCCCGGAAAGATAAATGCCAGCTTTCCCATCGTCTATCTCCTTTGCATTTAAAATATTTTGTACATCAAACTATTTATCTAAAAAAATGAGAGTATTACATTCCATGCAAATGATGAGCAACACTCTCATATATCTTCTTATTCTTCTACACCTTTTGTTTTTAAGTAGTCAATAACAGCTCCCACTGTTGTCAATTCCTGTAATTCCTCAGATGGGATATCTACGGAATATTCATCCTCCAAAGCCATAACCAGTTCAAATAAATCCAGAGAGTCTGCACCTAAATCTTCCTTAAAAGAAGTTTCGAGCTGAATGCTTTCTGCCTCACAATTTAACTGCTCTGCAATAATTTCTCTCATTTTTTCTAACATAACCTTCATTCTCCTTTTAAAAACTTATTAAATTCCCCTGTAACGGGATTTCTTTCTGTTTAATATTTTGATGTTCAAAGTATATATTCTTTCCCTTTATTTGTCAACCCTTATTTCGCAAATTTTATCTCTCTGGAAACACTGAGGGCAATCCCCATTTCAGCCATCAGGAACATAATGGACGTTCCTCCATAGCTAAAAAACGGAAGAGTAATACCCGTAGTAGGTATCCAGTTAAGCACAACACAGATATTTAAAATCACCTGTAAGGCAATGTGGATTAAAATACCGCTGACCATCAAAGAGCCGTAAAAATCCGGTGCATTCTGAGCGATAAAAAACAGACGATACAGCATATAGCCAAATAAAAGTAAAACTACCATACCCCCGAATACGCCAAGCTCCTCACAAATAATAGAGAAAATCATATCATTTTGGGCTTCCGGCACAGGACCAAGCTTCTGTACACTGTTTCCCAGTCCCTTTCCGAAAAAGCCGCCGCTTCCGATAGCATAGAGCGCCTGCATAATCTGATAGCCTCCCTCAGAAGAATACTTCTCAGGATTTAGCCATACAAGGACTCTGGCAAGACGAAAGCTTTCTACATTGTCCATGTTCAGAGTCATCTCGCCCAAGGTAATTTGAAGCATAATCCGAGCCAGAACCACCAGAACTGCCAAAATTCCTCCCCACATTAAAAACAGACGTTTATTGGGATGCGCAATAAAAATCATAATAACCGTAATACCGGCAATAATCATAGCTGTACTCAGGTTTTCCGTAAGGTAAAAAGCCGCTGCCGCCAACCCCAGTCCGTAAGCCATCAATTTTAAAAACCCACGTCTTGTGGCAATTTCACGTCCCATTTTCATAATCAGACACGGAATAAAAATAATTGCCGCAATTTTGGCTACCTCTGCCGGCTGAAACTGAAGCGCCCTTATTCCAAACAGCTTCAGCCACCTTTTGGCGCCATTTACCTCCTCACCCCAAGGCGTAAATTTTACCATCCCCATTAAAAAGATAGATAGCCAGTAACTCACCTTTCCCACATAATAAAGCACATGATAGTCAAACTTTGATACAAACAAAGCCCCTAAAATACTTACAACACTAATAATCAGCTGCTTCGTAAAAAAGTTCATATCATTCCCATATTTCACCTGAGCCGTATAAGCGCTGGTGCTGTAAAGCATGACTAATCCAAAGCAAATCAACAGAATTACCACTGCTACCAGATTAAAATCGTAATATCCGGATTTTGCAGAACGTTTCTTCTTTCTTCTCCCTGCCATTTATTTCCTCCCACTAAAAACGAAAAGCATACCTCAGCAGCTCCACATATCCGGTACTGCTGCCGCTCTCCCGGTTCTGCACCTTACGCACCATAATCGGGTCATCTGTAATAATATTATCCACGCCCATATCCAGCATGCGTTTTGCATCTCCTTTATAATTCACCGTCCACACATGTACTTCTTTACCAAGTGCATGTGCCTGCGTGACAAATTTTTCATCTACGTAAGTGTGTTTTACGCTGAAAAAACCAGCCGCTTCCATCCCCTGTACACCGCCGTAGGTCATGGTCATAATATAACCTGTTCGAATTTCAGGGGCTGTTTTCTTGATTTGTTTCAGGAATTGATAATTCATGGAGGTTACTACACAGTGGTCTTCAAAATGATTTTCTTTAATTGCACGAACCACCTTATTTACAATCCCCTTATTTTTACCATTATACTTAATCTCGATATTTAAGTCCAGTCTTCCTTTGCAAAATTTCAAAACCTCTGTAAATTCCGGTATTTTTTCTCCCCTGAAATTCTTATGAAAGCTGGCTCCCGCATCCAGCTTTTCCACTTGCTTTAAGGTCATGTCCCACACATTTTTCTTGACTCCGGCTGTTCTTTTCAACGAGTCGTCATGCAGAAGAATAAGCTCGCCGTCTTTTGTTTCCTGCACATCAATTTCAGCATAATCCGCACCGCTGTCTATGGTATACTGCAAGGCGCTGATGGTATTTTCCGGCGCTTTCCATGCGCCTCCTCTGTGCGCTGTAATTTCCGTATCTGCTGCCAAATGGCTCAGTGTCGTATCGTGATTGATAACCAAAAAGCCAAAATAAATCCCTTCCAAAAGGACAAATAAAGCAGTAAGAAGACCTGCTGCTTTTCTTCTTCCCAGCTTCGAATACCAGAAATACTGCTCCATTTTTTTATAAAAAAGATGTTCCTCCTCGTCCTTGGGCTGTATGTGAAATTTGGTATATACCGTATACACAAAAGCAATGCTTCCAATCAACTGCACGCCTCCTGCATAAATTCCGAGAGCCATGTTCACATATTCACTGTAAATAAAAATACTGCTGATTTTCACAGCCTCAGGCTTAAAGAAAAATACACCTGCGGCAAGAATAAGCATCACAACGCTATACGTTATCAGAATAAACAGCAACATAAAAACATGCAGAAAACAAAAATCCAGTAAAATTCTTTTCCAATGGGTTCGAAATAATTTCATACCGCTTAGAAATCCCTGCCAGTTCTTTTTCTTTTCTAAAATGCAATAAGGCAATGCAAATACAAACAAAAAAGAAATCAGAAGCAAAACACCTAAAAATCCATAAATCAACATCGATGATTTTATCTCTTTATAAATCTGTCTTGCCGTAAACTCTAAAATTTGAATATAAGAAATTTCTCTTACCAGAAAATACGCTGCGAGAAAAGGACCTGAGCAGGCCGCACACACCAGCCAGCTCACCTTGCTGTGTCGAAAAAAAGAAACGGTCTTCTTTATTCCCAGAATAAAAAAATCTCCCGCATACAGCTTCTTTTCCTTTGCAGAATACAAAAAACCACACAGTAAGGCTGCCACCTCAACAAAGTAAAAAATCAAAATCACCAAAAATACCAACGCCAGAAAAACAACGGATAAAGGATACTGCAAAAACTCCTTATAATTTTCTGCGGTAAGGTAACTGAACCCTTGCTGCTTTAAAGAAAAGTCCACGAAAAAGCGCACCAGCTGCATAACCAGAAAAAACGTGGCAGCACGATAGCCTGCCTCAAAAATAAGCAGACTTCTGATATTATATCTGATTGTTTTCCATGTCTGTTTCAAAATTTTTTTCATGTATCTGACCGCCGTTTCTCATTCATTCGTGCCTTGTTAGTGCTTATTCTATCAAAAAGCTTACGACTTATGCAAGGGAAAGAAAATATCTGTGGATATTTCAAAACTCTTTTGGTAGAATAAGATATAAAAATACAGGAGTCTAAAAACATGAAATCAAAAAATACAATCAAAGATTTTTCTATTATTACTTTAGGAATGTTTATCGTTTCCGCCGCTGTGTATTTTTTCTTAATTCCCAGCGAAATTGTAGTGGGAAGTATCTCCGGCTTGTCCATGGTACTGTCTCAGCTTTTGGGTATTCCCATTTCCCTGATTACCTTCATTTTAAATGCAGTTCTGCTGGTTATCGGATTTATTTTCATCGGAAAGGATTTCGGTGCAAAAACCATTTACACCTCTATGCTGCTGCCGGTTTTCCTCTGGATTTTTGAAATGCTGTTTCCGTTTTCCGGCTCTCTTACCCAAAATCAGGTGTTTGATTTAGCAGCTTATATTTTAATCGTAGCTTTGGGACAGGCGCTTCTGTTTCATGTCAATGCCTCTTCCGGAGGACTTGATATCGTTGCCAAAATCATGAATAAATTTATGCACATCGAGCTTGGAAAAGCAGTTACCTTAGCAGGGCTTTTCACTGCAATGACCTCTATTTTTGTCTATGATGTTTCCACTTTAATCATCAGTATTCTGGGAACTTACGGCAACGGTCTTGCCGTAGATTATTTCATTGACGGCTTTAACAAACGAAAACGTGTGTGCATTATATGCGATGATTACAAGGACATTCAGGACTACATTTTAAATGATTTGAAACGTGGTGTAACTCTTTATACGGCACAGGGCGCTTACGATGAAAAGCATCGCACAGAACTGGTTACTATTCTTGCAAAACAGGAATACCGCCTGCTTTTAAACTATCTGCACACAGCACAAAAGCAGGTATTTGTAACGGTTTCCACTGTAAATGAAGTCATTGGGGAATGGAATAAACACAAGTAAGCTTGCCTTACTTCACCCAGAAACTGATGCCGATAGCAGCCAGCAAAATCCATCCTGCATTTCCTGCTGTTTTGCAGGATAATGTAAGCTTATAAATTATCCAAAAACAAAGAATGACACTGACAATAAAAATAAGAATGTCCAAAACAAGAACATGTGTCCCTAAAATCGCCGTATAAAAATAAAAAAATGCCGGTATAGACAACGAACCGATTACAATACCGACAGGCACAGAAGGTACGATACAAGGATACGCTTCTTTCCATTTCTTTATTAAAAATAACCCATACAACAGGGTTGGGAAAAACAATAATTTTACATGCTCCCATACAGACTCATCTATCGGAAAAAAGATGGCTGCTATGGGATTTTTTCCCGTCCATTCATAGACAAAATGTGCCAGCGTACCTACAATAACAGAAAATACAATACCTATTCCAATATCTCTTTTCAATGCTTTCATATAAAACCCCTTTTTCATTATTATATGGAGTTTTTATCCTTCTATTCTATGTAAATACAGCCCCGATATTTTAACCGAGACTGTATCCAAAACCAAATTATCGATTACAATTATCCTTACAGCTTGCTTTACACGGCATATCAAAGCTGGGATTAAAAGCATAGAAGTTTTTAGAGTCCAGTTCCTCCTGCACGCATCTTAAAGCTTCACCGAAACGCTGGAAGTGCACAATTTCTCTGGCTCTTAAAAACTTAATCGGCTCAATAATATCCGGATCATCTACCAGACGCAGGATATTGTCGTAGGTGGTACGCGCCTTTTGTTCTGCTGCCATGTCTTCAAATAAGTCTGTAATCGGATCGCCTTTTGACTGAAACTCACAGGCATTAAAAGGAATTCCGCCTGCTGCCTGAGGCCATATTCCTACGGTATGGTCTACATAGTAAGGTGCAAATCCTGATTTTTCGATTTCTTCCATAGACAGGTTTTTGGTAAGCTGATGCACGATAGTCGAAACCATTTCAAGGTGTGCCAGCTCCTCTGTTGCAATGTCATTTAAAGTCCCCATTGCCACTCTGTTCGGCATAGTAAATCTCTGGGAAAGATATCGCATAGATGCTCCCATTTCTCCGTCCGGTCCTCCATACTGGCTCATAATCACCTGAGCAGCTCTGGCATCCGGCTTTTTGATATTTACAGGAAACTGTAATCTTTTTTCATAATTCCACATACCTTAGCATCCTCCTTCCCACGGCCACGGCTGCATTACCCATTCCCACCGGCGACTGCAAATATCCTTTGCGGTATCAATGGTCAGCGGTCCGTAGAGTCTTGCATATTCCTGCAATGCTTTTTCCCGCATTTCTGACATTTCTTCATAGTAGGCAAGTGCTTTTTCATCACAAGGATGGGTATCCAGATATAAGGTAATATCGTTCACCGCAAAGCTCACTTCATTAATCTTTTGCAGAAGTTCTTTTCTTGCATACATATCGTTTTTCGTCATCTGCAAACACCTCTCTTTCCACAGAACGGCATACAAAGCTCAGGAAAAATCGTTCCTACCTGAAGCGCTTTTTGCAAGTGAAACGTATTGATAAAATTCTGACACGGTACATAAGCCATGGCTAAAGGAAGATGGTCTGCATGTGCATAAACGCCCATATCTTCAATTTTATCACAACAACAGTCGGACGCAGTTCTCGGCATACAAGAGGCTTGCGTCGGCATTTCCCTTGGTTTCATTTTACAATTACAAGAGCGGGAAACTCCATAATTCATACGATAATTATCCATAATTTCACCCCTATACATAAACAGAAATTTTTCTGTTATGACATTACAGTAATATTTTATGGAAAAACGCATAAAATGTTCCCCGCTCTTTTTTAACGCAATGCTTTTTTCAGTTTTTCTATCATTTCATCCACGTGCTCTTTCTCCACAATCAGAGGCGGTACAAGACGCAGTACATTTCCCTGTGCCTGAATGACCAGTAATCCTTCCTCCATGGCTTTTGTGCACACTTCTGCTACCGGCTGTTTCAAAACAATCCCCTGTATCAGACCTCTCCCTCTTCTTTCCAAAACACAGTCCAATTCTTCTGTTAAACTGTCTAATTTGGCTTCCAAATAAGGGGTAATTTCTTTTACATGTCCTAAAATATCTTCTTCTTCAAAGATATCGAGAACTGTTTTTACAGCTTTACATGCTAACGGATTTCCTCCGTAGGTTGCTCCGTGGTCTCCCGGTTTTAAGGAATTTTCCGCTACTTTTTTTGTCACTGCAAAAGCGCCTACCGGAATACCGCTTCCAATTCCTTTTGCCATTGCAAGAATATCCGGTTTCACTCCGTAGCCCTGCCATGCAAACATAGAACCGCTTCTTCCCATACCGCATTGCACTTCATCAAAAATCAACAAAATATCCTTTTCGTCGCAGAGCTTTCGGACTGCTTCCATAAATTCCTGTGTTGCCGGATGAATACCGCCTTCGCCCTGAATTGGCTCTAAAATAATGGCACAAGTCCTATCTGTAACCAGTTTTTTTACACTTTCAATGTTGTTAAATTCTGCAAAAGACACACCGGGAACTAAGGGTTCAAAAGGCGTTCTGTATGCCTCGTGCCCTGTGACAGACAACGCTCCGAAGGTACGTCCGTGAAAAGAATTTTCCATGGCAATAAATTGATATTTGCCGGATTTTTTATTATACGCATATCTTCTGGCTGTTTTCAACGCTCCTTCTATGGCTTCAGCGCCGCTGTTTGTAAAAAATATTTTATCCATCTGTGCGTATTGATTTAATTTTTCGGCAGCCTCGGCACAGTTCTTATGATAATACAGATTGGAGGTATGATAGAGTAAATCAATCTGTTTTTTTAACGCTTTTGCCAGCTTTTTATTTCCGTATCCCAGCGCAGAAACAGCAAATCCCGCCCCAAAATCCAGATATTTTTTACTGTTTTCGTCATATAAATACATGCCTTCTCCGTGTTCAAAAGCAATAGGAAAACGATTGTAAATATGAAGTAGATTTTCTTCTGAAGCTTCTATACTTTTATTCATCATAATACTTATTTTCTCCTTCCTGCAAAATGGCAGTTCCAATTCCTTTATTGGTGAAAATCTCCAGCAACAGGCAATGTGGAATACGTCCGTCTAAAATATGCACACGGGAAACTCCGTTCTCAATAGCATCAATGCAACTGTGTAATTTCGGGAGCATTCCCCCTCCAATACAGCCTGTTTCCATCAATTTCTCTGCATCTTTTACCCACAATTCAGAAATTAAAGTAGATGGATCAGAAGGATCTTTATAAACGCCCTCCATATCTGTCAGGAACGCAAGCTTCTCTGCGTGCATTGCTTTTGCAATAGCGCAGGCTGCATCATCTGCATTGATATTATAAGTATTCCACTCGTCATCCAGCCCCACCGGACACACAATCGGAAGGAAATCTTTTTCCAAAAGGTCGTATAAAACGCTGCTGTTTACCTCTTTAATTTCTCCTACAAATCCAATATCCTTTCCATCTGAATACTTCTTTTCTACTTTTAAAAGACCGCCGTCTTTTCCGCTAATTCCAATGGCACGGACACCCAGACTTTCCACCAGCTGTACCAGACTTTTATTTACTTTTCCTAAAACCATTTCTGCAATTTCCATAGTTTCTTCGTCTGTTACACGAAGACCATTGATAAACTGTGGCTCTTTGCCGGTTTTTGCCACCCATTTGCTGATTTCCTTGCCTCCGCCGTGTACTACGATAGGCTTAAATCCAACCAGTTTTAAAAGAGTTACATCTTCGATTACCTTTCTTTTTAAGGCTTCGTCCGTCATGGCGCTTCCGCCGTATTTTACTACGATAATTTTTCTGTTAAACTTCTGAATATAAGGCAGAGCCTCTACTAAAACCTTTGCTTTTTCAAGATATTTTTCCATATTTTTCTTCATCTTCTTAGCTCCTATAATCTGCATTGATGTCAATATATCCATGTGTCAAATCACAGCCCCACGCTGTTGCTTTTTCTGTTCCTGTTTTTATATCTGCCACAACACAAACCTCTGCCTGTGATAAGATTTCTGTTGCTTTTTCCTCACTGTAATTCAGAGCCATTCCGTTTTCTACAAGCTTTAATTCTCCTGCGCTGCTCTGTATAAACAAGTCTGTTTTTTCCGGTTCAAATTCCACTCCTGCATAACCCATGGCACAGAGAATTCTGCCCCAGTTGGCATCATGTCCTGCAATGGCTGTTTTCGTAAGATTGGAGCAAATCACAGATTTTGCCAACGTTTTTGCCTGTTGCTTCGTCTCTGCTCCCTGAACCGTCACCTCCAAAAGAGCGGTAGCTCCTTCTCCGTCACCGGCGATTTTCTTTGCCAAGGTTGTATTGACTTCATGAAGGGCTTCTTTAAAAATTTCAAACTCCTTTGTGCCTTTTTGAATTTCCTTATTTCCTGCCATCTGGTTGGCTAAAAGCAAAACTGTGTCATTGGTAGAGGTGTCTCCATCCACAGAAATCATGTTATAGGTTTCTTCCACATCACTGCTCAAAGCCGCCTGCAACGCTTCTTTTGAAATCACCGCATCTGTTGTAATAAACGCCAGCATGGTACACATATTGGGATGTATCATGCCTGAGCCCTTTGCCATTCCGCCAATAGTCACGGTTGTTCCGTCAAGTTCAATGGTTACTGCCGCTTCTTTTTCTTTTGTATCCGTAGTCATAATCGCCTTCGCAGCCAAATTTCCCATTTCCAAGCCTTCCGCTTTTTCTTTGGCAAGTAAATGCACACCGTCCTTCATCTTTTCTACCGGAAGCTGCATGCCAATCACTCCGGTAGAGCCGATTAGTACGCTTTCTGTCTCTGTTTCCAGTACCTTGGTTACCTCTTTCGCCACTTCTTTACAACATTCCATTCCGGCATCTCCTGTACAGGCATTGGCAATTCCGGAATTGATAACGATTACCTGTGGCTTTGCATTACTTTCCACTACTTTTTTATCCCATTTTACAGGAGCTGCTTTCACCACATTTGTAGTAAAAGTACCTGCTGCCTCACAGGGCTTTTGGCTGTATACCAAAGCCATATCGGTTCTTCCCTGATATTTAATTCCCGCTGCTGCGGACGCTGCTTCAAACCCTTTTGCGGCAGTTACTCCGCCCTTTATTTTCTTCATTTTATCCCTCCTGCTGCACATTAAACTGTGTAATATTCTCTGTATTTAAAATAAAATCATAATAGTTTAAGTCCTGTCTTTGCTGCCATCCAATAGTATTCCAAAAGGTATTTCCGATATCGTTCTGAGCAAAAGCAATTAAAGAAACATGGTTAATTCCTTCCTTTTGCAGTGCATCCATAACAGCCACTACCATGGCTTTTCCAATTCCTCTTCTTCGATATTTTTCATCTACGCATACATGATAAAGACAGCCTCTGCGTCCGTCATGTCCGCATAAAATTGCCCCCACAATTTTCGAATTTTCCACTGCTACAACACTGGTATTTGGATTTCTCTCCAGAAATTTTCTTACTCCTTCCTTTGAGTCATCAATACTGCGTATTCCAAATCCCTGTATCTTTTTCCATAAGCTGTATACTTCCTCGTAGTCCTCAATTACCATTTTTCTTATCATGCTGTCACCTCTTCTATGGAAACATGGGAATAAGCTCAAGTCCCTCTTTTTCATCTAATCCAAACATTAAGTTCATATTCTGTACAGCCTGACCTGCCGCACCCTTTACCAGATTATCCAGAGCGCCCATAACAATAATTCTGTCGGTTCTTTCATCAATCTGAAAACCGATATCAGTATAATTGCTTCCCTCTACCCATTTTGTTTCCGGATATACATTCTTTTCCAAAACACGGACAAATTTTTCTTCACCATAATATTTATCATAAATTTTTTTTACTTCTTCATAAGTAACTTCTTTTTTCAGTTTTGCATACTCTGTAACCAAAATTCCTCTGTTCATTGGTACAAGATGAGGGGTGAAATTCAAAACAATTTCCTCTCCTGCCGCATATCCCAACTGTTCTTCTATCTCCGGTGTATGACGGTGATTTCCAACAGCATAGGCTTTCATATTTTCATTTACTTCACAGAAAAGATTGTCGATTTTAGCTCCCCTTCCCGCTCCGGAAGTACCGGATTTTGCATCAATAATTAAGGTATCTGTATCAATCAAACCTTCTTTTACAAGAGGATATGCCGATAAAATAGAACAGGTAGTATAACATCCCGGATTTGCCAAAAGTCTTGCACTTTTAATCTTTTCTCTGTTGATTTCACATAATCCATATACTGCTTCCGGAAGAAACTGTGGACTTTTATGTGTAATTTTATACCATTTTTCATAGACAGACACATCCTTCAATCTAAAGTCAGCGCTTAAATCTATAATTTTAACCTTTGAAAGGATCTCTTCATTTACAAGAGAAGAACATAGTCCCTGAGGTGTTGCGGTAAAGATTACATCTACCTGTTCTGCCAGTGTTTCTATATCGTCATCCATGCAAGTGGCATCTATAATTTGAAACATATTTCTATAAACATCTGCATACTTTTTGTCAAGATGACTTCTGGAACCATACCACTTAATTTCTGCATTTTTATGCCCAGTCAAAAGTCTTACAAGTTCTCCGCCTGCATATCCTGTAGAGCCAATAATTCCTACTTTAATCATCTTATTCATCCTTTCTCTCTATGTTGTCTTTTATAAAATTCACATCTTTGTGTATATTTAAAATTTTATTTTGCATAATTATACATCTACTTTTTCGATTATGCAAGAGTTTTTTTCATTTTTTCGCGGCGCTTTTTCTGTTGCTGTGTACCCAATAGGTATGCTATACTAATAAAAAAGAAAAGGGGATGAAAAAGTCGTGAATACATTACCCATAAAAGATATGTCAAATACATTCATTGAACATTCTATGGTTATTAACAACTTCGTTATGAATGTGGGATTACAATTAAAAAGTTCTCTTTGCAGAGTATTTGGCGACAGCGTGAAATATAAATGGCCGGAAAACGGAAATCATCCTATTATACCGGACGTATCCATAAACTGTGATATAAAAAACAGACGCTCTACAACTTTTTTAGGCGTTCCTAAATTTATTATGGAAGTTTTATCAGACTCTACAGAAAAGCGTGACAGAGAAGAAAAAATGGAATTGTATAAAGCCGTTGAAGTTGCGGAATATTGGCTTGTAGACTGGAGAAAAAAGCAGGTAGAAATTTATTTGCTTGTTACCGATGAAAGCAGCATTGATACTATTGACTATAAACTTGTCAATGTTATTACAAACGATAATAAAGAAGACTTAAAAATACACGTATTCCCTAATGTAAATATTACATTCGAAGAACTATTTGACGGCATAGAATAAAATACAATGTTCTATTCTATAAAAGGAGTTGTCCTTTAAGTACCGTTCAGAAATATATATATATATATTTCTGGATATGCACCTAAAGTGACAACTCCCTTTTATTCTTCACTGTCTAAAATTTTCTGTATGGTATTTTTCACCAATTCAAAAGCTGTGGAATTCATACCGCTGTTAATTACAATATCTGCCGTACTTCTGGTAGGCTCTACATATAAATAGTGCATAGGCTTTACCGTTGTCAGATACTGCTCTACTACGCCTTCAATATCACGTCCTCTTTCCTTTACATCTCGGATAACACGACGCAAAATTCTCTCATCCGCATCTGCTTCCACATAGATTTTAATATCCATTAAATTCCGCAGACGCTCATCTGCTAAAACAAGAATTCCCTCTAAAAGAATAACCTTTTTCGGTTCAACAGTCTGAACCTCACCGGAACGATTATGCTGTGTATAATCATACACAGGACATTGTATGCTCTTACCTTCCTTGAGCTCCTGAAGCTGCTGTACTAACAGTTCTGTTTCCATTGCATCCGGATGGTCATAATTGGTTTTTTTACGTTCCTCTAAAGGTATATCACTTTGATCACGATAATAATTATCGTGATAAATTACTGCCACATCATCTTTAAATTCATCTCTTAATCGATTTGTAAACGTTGACTTTCCGGAACCTGTTCCTCCGGCAATTCCTATAATCACACTTTTCATATTTTTCCCCATCCGTATTTCACTATTTTACTTCGGTTTAATGCGATTTTATTATATAATTTACACCTTTTACTGTCAACGATATTTTTTCACCCTCTATACTATATTTATTACAAATATAAGATTTGGAGTGATAACATTATGGCAAAGCTCCCCCAAATTTCAGAAGTAAAATTTGAAGTTATGCAGATTATATGGTAACATGCACCTGTCAATACAAATGAAGTAACAGAGAAACTCATGAAAACACACCATATAACCTGGCTTTATTTTTGCTCCCTGTGCTGGCAGTTCCTTTTTCCATTTTAAACGTTCTTACATACAAATGTATTAAAAGATTTTGCTGTTCCTGTGAATTTTTTTATTTTTAATAATCTGCATGGTTTCCTTTTGAGGATATGGATTTTCGAAATTCCCTGTACCGCATTTAAAAAAGAATATGGCATAAAAAAGATGCTACACAAAATAAATACTATTTCATGTAGCAGTTTTGTAATTTTTAAAATCTTTCTATTGTCCCGCAACCATTTTCTGATTGCGTATTTCCATATACTTTTCTATCAGGCAGTCCAGATTTCTGCTGATATCCAAAACCTTTCCTGAGCCCCATCTCTCTCTTACTGCCATATTTAAAACGTTTCTTGTTTTCTCAATTTCTTCTTTCAGTTCAAGCTCTGTCATTCATTCACCTCGGTATTTTTTATTTAGCCTTTGTCATTCTGTCTTTTTTATACATTAAAACGGAATAAGATTACATCTCCGTCCTGTACTACATATTCTTTTCCTTCCATGCGCACAAGACCTTTTTCTCTTGCCCCTGCATAAGAGCCGCAATCTAATAAGTCCTGATAATTTACAACCTCTGCCTTGATAAATCCCCTTTCAAAGTCTGTATGGATTTTTCCCGCTGCCTGAGGCGCTTTTGTACCTACCTTAATCGTCCATGCTCTTGTCTCATCTTCTCCTGCTGTTAAGAAGCTCAGAAGACCTAACAGACGGTAGCTTGCAACAATCAACTTTTCAAGACCGGACTGCTGAATACCTAAATCTTCCAGAAATTCTTTCTTTTCATCTTCTTCCAGCTCAGAAATTTCCTGTTCGATTTCTGCACATAATGCAAAAACTTCACTGCCTGTTTCTTTTGCGTACTCTCTTACTTTTGCCACATACTCGTTGGAAGCTGCGTCATCTGCCAAATCATCCTCTGAAACGTTTGCTGCGTAAATAACAGGTTTCCATGTAAGAAGATTATATTCCTTCATGTAAAGCTCCTGTTCTTCCCCGTCTAACTCCATAGAAGATGCAGGTTTTCCGTCTTCTAAGTGCACTTTTACCTGTTTTAAAAATTCTAACTCTTTTGCCGCTTCTTTATCCATTCTGGCTGTTTTTGTAGTCTTTGCAATTCTTCTTTCCAGAATTTCCAAATCAGAGAAAATCAGCTCTAAATTAATTGTTTCAATATCTCTCAGTGGATCAATACATCCATCCACATGAATTACATTTTCATCCTCAAAACATCTGACAACATGTACAATGGCATCTACTTCTCTGATATTTGCCAAAAACTGATTTCCCAGACCTTCGCCCTTTGATGCTCCTTTTACAAGTCCTGCAATATCTACAAATTCAATTACAGCCGGTGTCACCTTTTTAGACTGATAAAAATCACCTAACAGTTTTAATCTTTCATCAGGAACCGCTACAATTCCCACGTTTGGGTCAATTGTACAAAAAGGGTAGTTCGCTGACTCTGCCCCCGCCTTTGTTAAAGAATTGAATAATGTACTTTTACCTACATTAGGAAGTCCTACGATACCTAGTTTCATTTTTCTATTTTCCTCCTTAGAATTCCTTTATTTGATAGGCTTGAGCTTATCTTCACTCCTATCGAATGCCACAACAAGTGCCACAAAGTAACTCAATCTCTCTACTTTCATCCGACATTTCATGCACAAGCCATCATGTTAATCTCTTTTTGTTTTTCTTCTGTAATATGAACATATAAATTCATAGTTATTCCTATATTCGAACATCCGATATTCTTTGCAAAGTTTGCACAAAAAGAAGCTCCAATATAGCAATTCTTAGATTACCACAATAGAGCTTCAAATTCAATGTAAATCAACATTTTCAGTGTTGAAAAGTTTATTCCTTTTTTATAATCCCGTTTTTATCTGTTTCTGCTAATTCTTTATGAAAATGTAGCACTAAAATTTCACTTTACTTTTTATCTCTCGACATAATCATCAGAAGAATACCATTTTCAAACTCCACATACGCTGTATCTTCCTGTATTTCATTGCTGATACCAATCCCGTCATCATTCGTCATGGTATATTTATAAAGAGGGTATTTAAAACCTTTCAAGGTAATCCCCTCCACCTTTTCACTTACTGCCAGAAAGGAGATATATTTCCCAAAACTTTCCTGTTTTTCTATGGAAAAAGAACTGTCCCACATAGTAATGACATTCTGGCTGTCAATAATCCAGGCTTTTGCCCCATACTTTAAGGGTATTTGTAAAGACTGCAAATTTCCCATATAATGATCCAGCCTTCCTCCTGTAGCACCCAGTAGAAAAATCCTCTTACTTCCTAATTTTAATGCCAATTCCAAACCTATTCTTGCATCTGTGGCATCCTTCTCCGGCTTATATCGCTGCACCGGAATTTCCTTTTGGTTTTCATAGAAATCCAGTATCCGTTTATCAACACTATCAAAATCCCCCAAAATATACTGAGGATAAATCTGATTTCTGTAACAAAATTCCAATCCTCTATCAATACCGATAATACAATCCGGTTTGATTTTTTCTAATACTTTTTTTGCAGTTTCTTCTTCTAAGAAGCCTCCGCATATCAGTACGGTATCCATTATTTTTCCATAATTCCTTTCAGCTCTTTGACATTTGCGTCAACATCCCCGTTAAAAACAGCAGAGCCTGCTACAATAATATTTGCTCCTGCATCTACTACTTCCTGAATGGTATTTTTGTTAATTCCACCATCTACTTCAATGTCTAATGTCAGATTTCTCTCCTTTGCCATTTCCCGTACCTGACGCACTTTATTTGCACAATAAGGAATATATGCCTGTCCTCCAAATCCCGGATTAACTGTCATAATTAACACCATATCCACGATTTCCAGTACATTTTCTAATACATGAACAGATGTCGCCGGATTAATGGCAACACCAACTTTACACCCTTTCTCTCTGATAAGACGCAGTGTTCTGTCCAAATTAGGGCATGCTTCTGCATGAACAGTAATTAAATCTGCTCCTGCCTTTGCAAAATCTGCAATCAAAGGAGTAGGGTCCAGAGCCATAATATGAACATCAAAGAATAAATCTGTTCTTTTTCTAATAGATGAAATCACCGGAATTCCCATTGAAATAGACGGCACAAATTGCCCGTCCATAATATCAATATGAAGCCAGCGTGCACCAGCATTCTCTACCTTTGCAATTTCCTCACTCAGCTTTGAAAAATCTGCTGCTAAAATAGATGGGGATAACTGATATTCCATTTCTAATACCTCCTTTTTTCCTCAAGTTCTCTATACATTTCTAAATAATTCTCATATCTTTTGTAACTGATTTTTCCATGCTCTAAAGCTTCTTTTACCATACAACCCGGCTCATGAGTATGGGTACATCCCTGAAATCTGCAGTTCCCCTCATAATCCCGAAATTCAGGAAAATAATAGCGAAGCTCCTGCTTTTCCATATTCTCCACATAGAAAGAAGTAAATCCCGGTGTGTCCATAAGATACGTTTCCTGCCATAATTCAATAAGTTGAGAATGTCTTGTAGTATGACGCCCTCTCCCAAGCTTTTTACTGATTTCTCCCGTTTCCATGTTGATACCGGGAGCAAGTAAATTTGTCAATGAAGATTTCCCTACACCGGAAGGACCTGCCACTGCTGTGGTTTTACCGTTTAAAACAGCACGAAGCTCTTCAATTCCTTTTTCCTTGCTTGCACTGGTAAAGATTACAGGATAACCGCAATTTTGATAAATAGTCTTGATTTCTTCTATTTCTTCCGGCAGCGCTAAATCCTCTTTATTGATACAAATCAGAACCGGAATTTCCTGTCGCTCCATAGTCACTAAAAATCGGTCTAGTAAGGACAGATTTGGATTTGGTTCTTTAGCAGCAAAAATAACCAGAGCCTGATCAATATTTGCCACAGCCGGACGGATAAGAGAATTCTTTCTGGGTAAAATATCTACAATATTTCCCAATTTCTTTTCCTCATCTAAAATTTCTATTTCTACCAAATCGCCTACCAGGGGCTTCATTTTTTCTTTTCTAAAAATTCCTTTTGCTTTACATTCATATAATTCCGACTCTACTGCCACATAATAAAAGCCGGCAATTCCTTTTATAATTCTTCCCTGCATCGAACCTACCTGTATTTCTTTATAGCTTTTCTAGTTATATCACATTTTCTACATACTGTAAATATTATATCCTTTTTAGAATTTAAAGGCAACTAAAAATATCCGGATATTTACGCCTTATACATATTATATCCGGATATTTCTCTATTCTTATTCTTGTTTAAACTCTAATTGATACTGATATAAAACTTTATAGTTTCCATCAGACTGCATTTCATCGAAATACAATGTTCCTTCGGAAACTCCTTCTTTTCCTACAATTCTTCCTACATTGTAGCCGCCTTTTTCACTGAATTCCAGCACTTTATCGGAAAGAATAACTTTTCCTCCGCTACTCTGGCTGCCGTCTCCGTCCTGTACCAGACGAAGGCGTACCTGACCGCCCTGATAATTGCTTGGTTTTTCAATGTTGACATCTTCCGGTGTAGCCCACTGTCCTGCTTCTACGCTTTCGCCGTTCTGTGTCTCTCCATTTCCATTGGAAGCAGCATTTTTATTCAGAACCTTAATTGTTACAGAAGTTCCTGCTTCTACACGGTTTCCTGCTTTTGGAGTCTGTGCATATACTTCACCTTCTCCGACACCGGCATTTTCGTCATAAGCTTCTTCCACTGTTACAATCAGTCCTTTTTTCTCTAAGGTTGCCTGTGCATCTGCTGCTTTTACTCCACGAACATTTGGTATGGATACCATTTCATCACCGGAACCGATGCTGACTGTAATTGTCACTTCTGTGTCTTTGGAAACAGAAGTACCTTCTTTTGGATTTACAGAAATAACTTTACCTACTGCTACATCTTCGCTTTTTGTCTTTTCAATCGTTACTTTGCTAAGTCCCAACTGCTGTAATTCAGCCTGAACATCGCTTAAAGCTTTTCCGGCAAGTCCTGTTGGAATAGTAACCTCTTCCTTTTCTTCAGACTTTCCTGTGCTGACGTAATAAGTAACCTTTGTATTTTTCTCTACTTTTGTTCCTGCTTTCGGCTCCTGACGAGCAATCATACCTTCCGGTACTGTATCAGATGCTTCTTCGCCGCCTTTTTTCAGTCCCAGATGCTTTGCATTTAACTCTTTTAATGCATCATCTTCAGATTTTCCTACAATATCAGGAACTTCCAGTTTTTCATCTTCTTTTTCCTGTGTCTGCTCTACCTTTGGCTTCTCTGTCTTGCCGCTTCCGCCTTTAATCAAGCCTGCTGCGGATGCAATCATATAGATAAGGATGCAGATAATAATACCGCCGATAATCAGACCGCCGATGGTCATTGCCTTTTCCAGCTTGGTGTTAATTCCGCCGCGTTCTTCATCGTCATTATCTTCGTCTTCCTCATCCTCATCGTCCTCTTCATGTCTGCGGCGACGTTTTTTAGATGGTTTTTCAAAGATTTCTTCGTCCTCATCATCTTCATCGTCTTCTTCATCATTATAGATAGAGGATGGCTGTGTATAAGCGCTGTTCTGAATTTCTTTCATTTCATCCGGTGTAATCATAATGGTCTGTGCATGATTACTTAACGGAGTCAGATTTACGAAGTTTCCGTTTGGATCAATCAAAGAATGTTTTAAATCGTTAATCAGCTCTGCCAATGTACTGTATCGTCTGTCAGGACTTTTCTGTGTACATTTTAAGATAATCTCTTCCAGACTGTGAGGCAGCTCTGCCACATACTGAGACGGAGGAACCATCTCATCCTGTAAATGCTTAATGGCAATGGCAACCGTTGTGTCTCCGTCAAAAGGCACTCTGCCTGTCACCATTTCATACATGGTGATACCCAGTGAGTAAATATCGCTCTTAAAGTCACTGTATCCGCCACGCACCTGCTCAGGAGAGCTGTAATGAACAGAACCCATTGCATTGGTACTGATGGTATTGGATGATGCCACTCTGGCAATACCAAAGTCTGTTACCTTTACTTTTCCGTCCGTAGAAATAATAATATTCTGCGGTTTAATATCACGATGTACAATATTTCTATTGTGTGCTGCTTCTAACCCCATAGAAACCTGAATAGCTATACTGGTGGCTTCCTTTACTGTAAGCTTCCCTTTTTTTGAAATATAGTCTTTTAAGGTAATACCCTCTACCAATTCCATTACAATATAGTTAATGCCCTTGTCCTCCCCAACATCAAAGACATTTACCACATTTGGATGTGCCAGACCAGCTGCTGCCTGTGCTTCCCTTTGAAATTTTCGTATAAAATTTGTATCTGCGCTGAATTCCGGCTTCAGCACCTTCATCGCCACAAAACGGTTCAGCTTATGGTCTTTTGCTTTATAAACATCCGCCATACCGCCGGAGCCTATACAGCCCACAACCTCATACCGTTCACCTATAATTATTCCCATATTTAACATATTTCCACCTCTTTTGTGTCTGGCTGAACCAGCACTACTGCTATATTGTCTTTACCGCCGTTTTCATTTGCCAGAGAAACAAGACGCATTCCCATTTCCCTTAAATCTCTGCTTGTATTTGCAATTCTCCAGATTTCCTCATCAGAAACCATATTCGACAATCCGTCTGAACATAATAGTAAGGTACTGTTTTCTTTTAAATGTATGTCAAAAAAATCCACCTCAATCTCCGGACCGATACCAATTACCCTTGTAATCTTGTTCTTATCCGGATGGTTCTGTGCTTCTTCTTTTGTCAGCAATCCTCGTCTTACTAATTCCTGTACGAGAGAATGGTCCTTTGTAATCTGCGTAATCCCATTCTCTATGAGATACAGCCTGCTGTCACCTACATTGGCTACATAAGCATAGTCATCTACCACTGTGACAAGCACCATAGTCGTTCCCATTCCTGACATATCTGCATGTGTTCTGGCTTTCTCAAGAACCTTGAGATTTGCTTCTTCTATTGCACTGCGGATAATTTTAATGGGATTTTGATTTTCATCCTCCAAAACAGAGTGAAGAAATGTCTGTACGGCAAAGCTGGAAGCAAAATCTCCTGCATTATGCCCTCCCATTCCGTCTGCAACGATAAAAAGATTTGGCAAATTTCCCACCGGCTCCTCAGATGCAAACACAAAGTCCTGATTTACCTGACGTTTCTGTCCCACATCAGTTACAGAATATGATTTCATCTTACGAGTCCTCTTTCTTATCGATATAACTTTTCCTTAGCTGTCCACAGGCCCCGTCAATATCCCGGCCCATTTCCCTTCTAATAGTAACATTTATTTGGTATTTTTCAAGTTTATTTTTGAAATTCTCTATAACTTTTTTGTCTGACTGCACGTAATCCCGCTCTTTAATAGGATTTACAGGAATTAAATTCACATGGCAGTTCAGCCCTTTGATTAACTGCGCCAGCTCCTCTGCATCCTCTTTTGTATCATTTTTTCCGCCTACAAGACTATATTCAAAGGTAAGTCTTCTGCCTGTTTTCTCAAAATAATTCCTGCATGCCTCCAACACTTCTTCAATAGAATACTTATTGGCTATGGGCATCAGCTCTGCACGCTTCTCCTGATTGGAAGCATGAAGGGAAATCGCCAGCGTAATTTGCAGATTTTCCTCTGCCAGCGCATACATTTTCGGTACAATTCCACAGGTAGATACCGTGAGATTTCGCTGGCTGATATGCAGACCGTTTTCGTCTGTCAGAAGTCGGATAAACTGCAATAAATTCTCGTAATTGTCAAGAGGTTCTCCCGTTCCCATCACAACTACATTGGAAACACGCTCTCCCGACAGCTTTTGAATACGATAAATCTGTTCCAGCATTTCTGATGGGAGCAGATTTCTTGTCCAGCCTCCAATGGTAGATGCACAAAATCGGCATCCCATTTTACAGCCTACCTGGGAAGAAATACAAACGCTGTTTCCATGCTTATATTTCATCAATACACTTTCCACTACATTTCCATCGGGAAGTGCAAAAAGATATTTCTGTGTTCCGTCTATTTTTGAAGTCTGCACTTCCAACATTTTCAAGGTAGTAAGTACACAGCGCTCTTTTAGCTTTTCCCGAAAAGCTGCGGATAAATTGCTCATTTCGTCAAAGCTCTCTGCCTGCTTTTGATGCAGCCACTCATAAATCTGCTTTGCACGAAAAGCTTTTTCTCCCATTTCTGTTACAATATTTTTTAACTGCGCCAGACTGAGAGATTTTATTTCTATTTGTTCCATTCTGTTTTCCTCTTTAATCTGGCAATGAAAAATCCATCACAATCATGTGCCCCCGGAAGGAGCTGTAAATATCCTTCCTTTGTAGTATCACATCTTAATTCTTCACATAGATAATCATCGATGCTTTCTAATTCATAAGGATAATTTTCCACAAACCAGCGGACATTTTCAATGTTTTCTTCTTTGTTAATGGTACAGGTACTGTAAATCAAGGTACCGCCCGGTTTTACATAAGTAGACGCCTGCTCCAGAATTTTTCTCTGCAAATTCACAAGCTCTGCAATTCCGTTCTGTGTGATACTGTATTTAATATCTGTTTTCTTTCCGATTACTCCCAGACCGGAGCAAGGCACATCCGCAATGAGAATATCCGCCTTTTCAAAGGACTCTGAGTCTAACTGTGTGGCATCCTTTTCTGTTACCACTACATTTAAAAAGTTCTGGCGAATGGCATTTTCCCTTATCAGGTCTGTCTTGGTTCTGCTGATATCTCTGGCGTCTATTCGTCCTGTTCCCTTTAATTTATCCGCAATGCACAGTGTTTTTCCTCCCGGCGCTGCACATAAATCAATGACGTAATCACCTTCTGTCGGCGCTGCCACCTCTCCTACCAGCATGGAGCTGACATCCTGTACCTGAATGTTTCCCATACGAAAGGCTTCCAAAGCAGGAAGATAATCGTAATTTTTTATATAATAGGCATTTTCTGCATACGGTGCAGGCTCCACTGTTACATTCTGTCTTTTCAGACTTTCCAAAACAGCTTCTTTATCTACCAGATGCTGACGAATACGAATGGTGGTAGGTTTTTCCTTTAAAAACGCTTCCAGCATCTTTTCTGTTTTTTCAAATCCGTACTCTCCCAGAAATTTTTCTACCAGCCATTTTGGCATGGAATATAAAACAGAAAGATATTCCACAGGCTGATTTTTTTCCGGAAAGTGAATACTGCTGTAATCCCTTGCCACTTTTCTTAAAACACCGTTGACAAAGCCTGTAAGATTATAAAATCCCTTTTTTCTTGCCAGCTTCACCGCTTCATCACAGACTGCGCTGTCCGGCACATTGTCCATATACAAAAGCTGATATACGCTGCTTCTTAAAATCTCACGGATTACCGGCTTCATTTTTTCCACAGGGACGGAAGAATACTGGTCTAAGATATAGTCCAGACGCAGCTTATATTCCAATGTTCCCTCGCAGACTCTGGTAAGAAAAGCTCTTTCCTGCTTTTCCAGATATTGATATTTCTCCAATGTACTGCGGATAACCAGATGGCTATGCTGTCCCTCTTTATTGATTTCCAGCAAAATCCCCAGTACCAATTCTCTTAAATTCACCTTATTTACCATACTCTATCTAATCCTCTAATTCTTCTATCCAAGGATTTCCCCTTCCGAAACGGAGTAGCCTCTTAAGAAAGCTGCCGCATCCATGCGTTTCTTTCCTTCTAACTGAAGCTCACGAATTTTCAGCAGTCCTTCCCCTGTCTGTACGCAAATACCGTCTTTTTCGATTTTTACGATTTCACCCGTCTGTCTGTGGGCAGTATCCTCTAAAACCTCTGCTTTCCAAAGCTTTAACATTTTCCCATGAACTTTTGTATAAGCGCTTGGCCATGGATTTAAACCACGGATTAACTGCTCGATTTCTTTTGCTTTGCAGTCCCATTTAATTTCTCCCATACCTTTGCTAATCATGGAAGCATAAGCAGTTGTACTTTCTTTTGGCTGTTTTACTCTCACTGCTTTGCCTTCTTCCAAATCCTTTAAAACCTTTACGCAAAGCTTTGCTCCCGCTTCGCTTAACTTATCAAACAGGCTTCCTCCTGTCTCGTCTTCTGCAATAGGTACAACCACTTTATCCATCATATCTCCGGTGTCAATTCCCTCATCCATCTGCATAATGGTAACGCCGGACTCTTTGTCTCCGTTAATAACAGCCCACTGAATAGGCGCTGCTCCTCTGTATGCCGGAAGTAAAGAAGCATGGACGTTCACACATCCGAAACGAGGCATTTCCAGAATTTCCTTTGTGATAATCTGACCAAAAGCAGCTACCACAATTACATCCGGTTTTAAGCCTCTTAAAGTTTCGATAAATTCCGGTTCTTTTGCTCTTTTGGGCTGATATACCGGCAAATCATATTTCAAAGCCACTTCTTTTACCGGTGTTGGCATGAGGTTTTTTCCTCTTCCCTTTGGCTTATCCGGCTGTGTTACTACGCCAACTATCTCATAACCGCTTCTTACAATTTCTTCTAAGGTTCCCGTTGCAAAATCGGGTGTTCCCATGAAAACTACTCTCATTCTTCATCCTCCTCATAGCTTGTGTGATGAAGCTCGCCTTCCACCAATTCTGTATATAATCTTCCGTGAAGGTGGTCTGTTTCATGGCAGATTGCTCTTGCCAAAAGCTCTTCACCTTCTAAAATAAATTCCTGCATATCTTCATCAAAGGCTCTTACTTTCACATAATTCGGGCGTGTTACCACTCCTGACATTCCCGGAACGCTCAAGCATCCTTCTTCTCCTGTCTGAGAACCGGAGGTTTCTATAATTTCAGGGTTAATCAGTACAATGGGGTCTTCTCCCGTAGTGTCAATGACTACAATCTGTTTTAAAATTCCCACCTGAGGCGCTGCCAATCCTACTCCGTAAGCTTCATACATAGTATCAAACATGTCGTCAATGAGCTCTCTGATTTTCGGAGTCATTTTCTCTACCTTTCTGCACTCTTTTGTAAGTATATCGTCACCCTGTGTTCTGATTTGTCTTAATGCCATTTTTTCTCTCCTTTTCTAAACGTTAAAATCAAATTGTATATAAATGTCCTGAAAACCTTTATTTACTGCAATATATTTTTCCAGTGCATCTTTTAGCCTGACCAGAATTTCTCTGTTTTCATGGCGCATATATAAAACCATTTTATAATAGTCCTGCACCTTTGCAACTGTTTCGGGAGCAGGTCCTACTAAAATCAAATCTTCTTTTTTATATATTTTTTCTATATATTTTCGGCAGTATTCCATTGCCTGTTTTAATAATTCTTCGTTTTTACAAGAGCCTCTCACTGCTGTCATAAAAGCAGCCGGCGGGTAATCCATCAAAAGGCGATAGCCAATCTCTGCCTGATAAAAAGCTTCATAATCCTGCGCTGCCGCCGCCAAAATACTGTAATGCTCCGGATGATAGGTTTGAATAACCGCCTCACCCTTTTTTCGACCTCTTCCTGCCCTTCCTACTGCCTGTAAAAGAAGCTGAAAGGTCTTTTCAGACGCCCGATAATCTTCACTGTATAAGGATAAATCAGCTGCCAAAACACCCACAAATGTTACATTCGGAAAATCATGTCCCTTTACAATCATCTGCGTACCAATGAGAATATCTGCTTCCCCTGCCGCAAAGGCAGACAGCACCTTTTCATGTCCACCTTTGTTTTTTGTGGTATCTGCATCCATGCGGAGAATTCTGGCATCAGGGAAGCTTTTCTTCAGCAGCGTTTCTATCTGCTGCGTTCCTGCCTTAAATCCTCCAATATAAGGAGAGCCGCAGGACGGACAGGTTTTTACCTGTGGTATATCATAGCCGCAGTAATGACAAATCATCTTTCCGTTTCTGTGAGCAGTAAGAGAAACATCACAATGGGGACATTTCACTACATAACCGCAAGACCTGCAACTGACAAAGCCTGTATATCCTCTCCTGTTGAGGAATAAAATGCTTTGCTCTTTTTTTTGTAATCGTTCTTCAAGCTTCTCTGTCAGTACATGGCTGAAAATCGAACGATTTCCAGTCTTTAATTCTGCTTTCAAGTCTACGATTTCTACCTCTGGAAGCTCTTTTCCTCCATATCTCTCATTTAGATATAAAAGCTGATATTCACCTGCTTTTCCTCTGTAATAGCTGTCTACACTGGGAGAAGCAGAACCCATAACTACCCTTGCACTTTCCATTTTCCCTCGCTGGACAGCGGTTTCTCTTGCATGGTAGCAAGGTGTTTTCTCACTTTTATAGGAGTCCTCATGCTCCTCATCAATAATAATCAGTCCCAGATTTGGAAAAGGTGTAAACAAGGCAGAGCGTGGACCAATGACAACGGAAATTTCTCCCTTTTTTGCCCTTTCAAACTGGTCAAAACGTTCTCCCACAGATAAACGGGAATTGATAACAGACACACAGGAGCCAAAACGGCTGTAAAACCGCACTACATTTTGATAAGTCAAGGCAATCTCCGGAATAAGTACAATGACCTGCTTTCCCTGTTTTAATACAGCCTCTATAAGCTCCATATAGACCTGTGTTTTGCCGCTTCCCGTCACCCCTTTTATAAGGCAAGGACGAGGCTGCTCCTGCTGCCATTCTTTGAAAATCTCGCTCACAACTTCCTTCTGTTCCTTGGAAAGCTGGTACTCATATCCCCTTTGTGCATCTTTCGGTACAGGAGTACGATACAATCGTTCTCTTTCAACAGCAATCAGCTTCTTTTCTTCCATTCCTTTAATCACTGATGAGGAAAGCTTTAAAGTGTCCATTGCCTCCTTATATTCCAGCACCTGATTTTCTAAAAGTGCTTCCATAAGACGGGCTTTTGCCAGATAATGCTTCCTTGTAAATTCTTCCAGATAAGTCTGCCCTTCTTCCTTTGAAATCAGAAGCCGTATATATTTTTTTTCTTTTGCAGAAGCTTTTTCCTTTACTAAAAGCACGGTTTTTAATGCCTGATTAACGGTAGAGCCATAGTTTTTGGCAATCCAGCCTGCAAGGGCAATCAAATGAGACTCAATTTCAATCCCCTGTGTGACAACCTCCAAAACAGGCTTGATTTTCTCCGGTGAAAGCTTCGGTGTATCTGAAATTCCAATGACATAACCGCTTATTTTTCTGTTTCCGTTTCCAAAGGAAACCAGCACTTTTTTTCCGATTTCCACCTGAGTTTGCAAATTCTCCGGAATTTCATACTGAAAACTTTTATCCAGCTTTTCCTGAGAAATGTCTACGATAATATCTGCATAAACTTTACTCATTTATTCTGTTTATCTTCTTCTAAGATTTCCTGAATAAGCACACGCTCATCCATAGGATATTTTTTGCCCTTGATTTCCTGATAGTCCTCGTGACCTTTTCCTGCCAAAACTACAATGTCGCCCGGCTGTCCGTGATGAATGGCATAGGCAATGGCCTCTTTTCTGTCAATGATTTCCACATATTTTCCGTTTGTCTTTCCAATGCCGATTTTAATATCATCAATAATCTCCTGCGGTTCTTCATCACGGGGATTATCCGAAGTAATAATGGTTAAATCTGCCAGTTTACCGGACACTTCTCCCATTTCATAACGGCGGAGCTTGGAGCGGTTGCCTCCACATCCGAATAAACATACCAGACGATTTGGTTTATACTCTTTTAGCGTTGTCAAAAGGCTCTCCAGACTCATGGCATTGTGTGCGTAATCAATCATCAAGGTAAATTCATCAGAAACTTTTACCATCTCAATTCTGCCTTTTACCTTTGCCTGCTTTAACGCTTTTTGAATATTCTCCGGCGTTACGCCGAAATGTCTGCACACGGCAATGGCGGTCAGAGAATTGTATACGCTGAAGGCTCCCGGCAAATCAATTTCCACAGGAAAATTCATCAAGCCTTTTACATCATAGGCAATTCCAAGTGTTCCTTTTCCTGTTACCAGCTTTGTGTTTTCTGCTCTTAAATCTGCCTTTTCGGAAAATCCGAAGGTTTCCACCTGACAGGTATGTCCCTCTAAAATCTCATCTAAATGGTCTGCATCTGCATTAAAAATACCCACCTTGCACTGCTTAAACAGAAGCGCCTTGCAGTGAAGATAATCTGCAAAGTCCTTGTGCTCATTTGGTCCGATATGGTCCGGCTCAATATTGGTAAAAATACCGATATCAAATTGAAAACCTGCTGTTCTGTGAAGCATCAAACCCTGAGAAGAAACCTCCATAACCACGCTGTCGCAGCCTGCCTCTACCATTTCTGCAAAGTATTTCTGAACCAGATAAGACTCCGGTGTGGTATTGGCAGAAGGAATTTTCTTCTCGCCGATAATGGTTTCAATGGTTCCGATAAGTCCTGTTTTATGACCGGCATTTTCCAAAATGGACTTTACAAGATAGGTTGTGGTTGTTTTTCCTTTTGTTCCCGTAATTCCTATGGTCTTTAATTTCTCTGCCGGATGTCCGAACCATGCGGCGGAGATACATGCCATGGCATAACGGCTGTTTTCCACCTGAATAACGGTTACTTCTTCCGGCACTTCCACCTTATCCTGCACAATTAAAACAGCTGCGCCTTTTTCTGCCACATCTTTGGCATAAGCGTGTCCGTCTGAAACCGCACCTTTTATGCAGAAAAACAGACAGCCTTTTTCTGCTTTTCTGGAGTCAAATGTAATATTTGTAATTTCTTTATCCATTGTACCCTGAAGACACTGATATTCCAGCTTCTCCAGTAAATCTGCTAATTTTTTCATATTTTCATATTCCCCTTTCATAATCGGGTGTAGAATTTATCTTTCTCTTTAGAATAACACAAAAACAGGAGAAGGGGCAAGCCCCTCTCCCATGCCTTGCAGATTTTTAATAAAACCATTATTCTTTTATTTTTATTTTATATTTTTCCAGCCAGTAATTCACTTGCAGCATATATGCCAGCATCTGCGGTCCTGCCATAAGCTGGCCATACCATGGTTTTCCGTAATCGGAAGGACTGCTTAAAAACCGCTTTACCTTCTTTTCATCCAAAAACTGTTTTACAGGGGCATCCGGTCTTGCCAGAACACATTTTAATTCTTCTCCCAGCAGCTTTTCATAGAAAGGATTATAGGTTTTTGGATAAGGACTTTTCTTTCTCCATAAAACGTCCTTCGGCAACAATCCCTCGCCCGCAAAGCGCAGCAGCCCTTTTACCGTATGATTTCTATATTTCATATCCCATGGAACATTCCACAAATACTGCACAATTCTCTCATCTGCAAATGGCACTCTTGCATCCAAGCCACAAGCTCGGCTGGTTCTGTCCATTCTGTCTAAAAGTGTTGCCATAAACCATTTCAGATTTAAATAAGAAATCTCTCTTCGCCTTTTTTCTCTGCCTGTTTCGCCTTCCAGCGCCGGTGTATCCTCTATGGTTTTTTCATAAGCTTCTCTTGCATACTCTTCCATAGGAAGACGCTCTATCCATGTATCTGCCAAAAGTGTCTGACGTGGCTTCATATCAAAAGACCATGGGAAAGCTCTCATAGCAAAGCTCTCTTCCTTATAAAACCAAGGATAGCCTCCGAAAATCTCGTCTGCCCCTTCCCCTGTTAAAACCACTTTTCTTTCCTTTGCCGTCTGTTCGCAAAAGTACAGCATTGAGCCTTCCACATCTGCCATACAAGGCAAATCTGCCGCATCCACGGCTTTATACAGATAAGCCACCAAATCATCATTGTCACATTCCAGATATCGATGCTTTGTGTCTGCATACTGTACCATTTTTTCTACCCATGGTCTGTCCTGACTGGGCTGAAACGCATTTGCCTTAAAATATTTCCGGTTTCCTTCAAAGTCAAAAGAAAAGGTATCCAGCTGCTGCCCCTGTCTTTTCAGTTCCTTTGCACAGATTGCCGTTACCAGACTGCTGTCTATCCCTCCTGACAAAAAGGTACTCACAGGGGTATTCGCCTGCATCTGACGTTTTACAGCATCTTTGAGCAACCATGCTGTTTTTTCCACAGTTTCAGGAAAAGAGTCTTTATGCTTAAAGCTTTCTAATTTCCAATATATGCGCTTTTGCAGTTTTCCCTCTTGAAAAACTACATATTGTGCCGGAATCACCTCTGAAATTCCCTGAAAAATATCGGCAGTGCGGCTTTTCGCAGGCCCCAGTGCAAAAATTTCACACAGTCCCTCCGTTGTTACAACAGCCTCTATTCCCGAATTTTCCAGCACGTCTTGAATTGTCGAGCCAAAGAAAATCTTATTTTTAAATAGGGTATAATACAGCGGTTTTACTCCTATTTTATCTCTGCAAAGTATAGCCTTTCTTTCTTTTCCATCCCAAAGCGCCAGAGCAAATGTGCCGTTTATTTTTTTAAAGAAGTCTTCTCCGTATTCTCGGTATCCTTTTAAACATATTTCCGGCACATCTCCCTTTACAATGAAAATTCCTCTGCCGGTTAATTCTCTTTTTAATTCCTCGAAATTGTATATTCCTCCGTCAAAAACAAGCTTATCTTCTGAAGTTTCTAATGTAAAATCAAAAAATCCTCTCATGTCCCTGCTCCTTTACTGAATAATGGGCTGATATTGTTTTCCTTCCAAGGCAGCCTTTGCCGCCGGAATTAAAAGATTGGTATGAGCAATCATAGAATTGGGCTTTTTCTCTGTGTTGTCCTGCCCAAAAGGTACAAAATAGATATTTTTTGCATTCATTAAAAGCCCGATATTTTTCATATTCATTCCCAGTGCATCATTGGTGGAAATGGATAACAGCAGCGGTTTTTCATTTCTCAGATGTGCCTTCGCCGCCATGAGCACCGGCGTATCGGTAATGCCGTTTGCCAGCTTTGCAATGGTATTTCCCGTGCAAGGCATGATAATCAAAAGGTCGAGAAGGTTTTTGGGTCCGATGGGCTCTGCCTGTGCAATGGTTTTCATAATTTTCTTTCCTGTAATTTCCTCTGCCCGTTTTACGAAATCCTCTGCATTTCCAAAACGGCTGTCTGTTTTCTGTGCAGAATTTGAAAAAATCGTCTGTACCTCTGCACCTTCCAAAACCAGATTTTCCAATTCCGTAAATAATTTTTTATAGGTACAGAAAGAACCGGTAATCGCCACTCCAATCTGTTTTCCTTTCAATTCCATAATATCTCCCTCCAAACAACTATTCCCTTTTTCCTTTCCTTTTTATCAGCTTTCCTAAAATTTCTGCCGAAGATTTCGGCGCATAGCTTCCCGGAAGTCCCGGAAGCAAAACAGCCTGTATTCCCTTTTCCTTTGCAGCCCCAAAATCCACGCCGCCGGGAGCAGACGCCAAATCTAAAATCAATGCTTTCTTAGGCGCATACTCCAGCAATGCCTTTGGAAGAACCATTGCCGGAATTGTATTAAAAATATAGTCTGCCTGTTCTAAATAAAGAGGAAATTTCCCCTTCTCTATGACTTCAGCTGCCAACAAAGCAGCCCTCGCTTTTAATGCTTCTTCTTTCTCATAAACAGCCACATAGCAGCCCATTCTCTTTAAATAAGAAACCAAGGTGCTTCCGCATCTGCCATATCCCAAAACAATACAAAAACTTTTATATAAATTTCTGTCACTTCTTTTCATTGCCTCTGCCAGCGTACCTTCTGCCACAGCAACAGTATTCTCCATAACCGTGCGGCAGTCCTTTAAATAATCCACGCAAATAATTCCTTTTTCCTCTGCTTTCTTCAAAAAACTTGTGGGAATTCCTCCTGCAAAAAGCTTGCAACCCTCAGGTGCGTATTCTAAAATTTTTTCCAAAGACAAATCTTCTTTTTTCTCTTTCGAAAATATCTCTCCCCCTTTTAAAAAGGGAACAGGCGCAGCTATGACAGCAGCATCCTTTAACGCTTCTTTTAAAGAAGCTGCCTTGCTTCCATGAACACAGTTCACCGCATAAGTCACAACCTCATAGCCCTCTTTTTCCAGAATTTCCGCCAAATAAGCCTGACGCTTATCTCCTCCGATTACTGTTGCTTTATTTAAACAGAATTTCAATTTAATTCCAAAACCTTTTTCTTTTATGGTATGCCGAAAAATAAGATTGGTTATCCCATGATTTTATTGACAAAAAAGTGAAAAAAATGTAGAATGAACATTGTTCAATACAAAAGAAAGGACTTATTGATTATGAAACGATATTTGAATTTTGCATTTTATTATTTCCTGTTTGCTATGGCAGGAGGCGTTTTTTATCGGGAATTTACAAAGTTTTTAGACTTTTCCGGAAAAACCACCTTATCACTGGTACATGTGCATCTTATGGTTTTAGGTACTTTCCTGTTTCTGCTCCTTGCATTGTTTACCAGACACCTGAAGCTTGAAGAAGAACGTTCTTTTCGCAGATTTCTCATTCTTCATTCCATTGCACTGCCTTTTATGGTTATCATGATGCTGGTTCGTGGTGTTTTACAGGTTTTGGGAACTTCCCTTTCCTCCGGTGCAAATGCTGCGATTTCCGGAATTGCAGGAATTTCTCATATTCTTATGCTCATTTCCTTCCTGCTGCTGTTTCATGCACTGAGAAAATGCAGTGAATAAATAATATATCAAAAGAATTATTGACCATACCGGATTTATACTTTTTCGGTATGGTTATTTTTTACACATAATTAATATTGCATCTATTCGTCAGTGCGTATATAATATTTATTATAATTATTTAGGAGATTATTATGGATTATATATCAGTAAAAGAAGCTGCACAGAAATTTCAGCTTTCTGAAAGACGAGTACAAAAGCTTTGCGAAACAAATAGAATTGATGGATGTACTATGGTAAGTGGTATTTGGTTAATTCCTGCTATGGCAAAAAAGCCTTCTGATGAAAGATTATCCTCTGCACCAAAATCAGAAGACGATTTAACATTAAAAGAATTATGTGAAGAATTATCTATTTCTACTGCTACCGGAAGAAATTGGATAAAGCTTGGAAAATTAACTCCGGAATGTACCGATAAAAGAACACCTTACTTCTCAAAAAAATATGTTGCCCAATTATATGCAGAACTTCATTCCGGAGAAAATAAAGCCTTAAAAAGTAGAAGAAATAAAAAATTCATATCTGGCAATTCCCTATATAATTCTTATGTATCAGAACAATGTCAGAATATACAATCCTTACAAAAGCTATTAGATTTAATAACTGCTAGGAACATTGATTTAGATGTCTCAATTATTCAATTATTGGTTGCTGATTGTGCTTTACATTTATTCTTATACAAACAGGAATTGCAAATGGAGAAAAGCCCAAATTTGTTGTTACAATTTTTAACCGAACAATTCTCTATCGGCGAATATGATAAATTAATTCGAAACCTGATTGATGATACTGAGACAGCAATATCTTTTTGCAGAACTCATTCTTCCATTTTTAACATAGAATATGTATATGAGCCTACTGAGGACATATTAGGTTTAATCTACATTTCCTGCAAAAATATAGGAAACAGAAAAGCTACCGGTTCTTATTATACACCGACAAAGGTTGTCAAAAATCTCATAAGTAAGCTTGATTTCCAAGCCACGCCAAAAATACTGGACCCTTGTTGCGGAACAGGAAACTTTCTTCTACAATTACCGGACCATATTCCATTTGACTCAGTATTTGGCAATGATATAGATACAGTTAGTGTCAAAATTACAAGGCTTAATATGGCTCTTAAATATGACGTACCTGTCTCATCTATTTGCGAACATATTACTGCGTTTAATTATCTAACTGAATATACAAATACAGGTTTCCGTTACATTATTGGTAATCCGCCTTGGGGATTTGAATTCTCCGTAAGCGAAAAAAATAAATTAAGAAAATTATTTAAAGCTACTTCCGGTAAAAATATAGAGTCATACGATATTTTTATTGAGCAATCCCTTAATCATCTTTCAGATAACGGACATTTAGCATTTATTCTTCCTGAAGCCATACTGAATGTAAAAGCCCACACTAATATCAGAGAAATCATACTAAAAAACTGTTCCATAAAAAATATCGATTTCTTAGGAAATGCTTTTGACGGAGTTCAGTGTCCTTGTATCCTTCTTGATTTGCAATGTACACGTTCCCCTCTATCCACCCTAGGCATGAATGTAAATACAGGCTCTGATGCCTTTACCATAAACCTAGAACGTAAAGTTACATCCAAATATTTTAGTTTTACAACAACAGATGCGGAATATCAGGTACTTAATAAAATCAAAACTATCAAAAATGCTTCTTTCCTATTGGGAAACGCTGACTTTGCTTTAGGCATTGTAACCGGCAATAACAAAAAATATATTTCTAATGTAAAAACCAGTGAAAATGAAATGGTATTAAAGGGCGCTGATATTCTTAAATATCATATCAACACTACAACAAATTACATTACCTTTGAGCCTGAAAACTTCCAGCAAGTTGCACCCACAGAAATATACCGTGCACAAGAAAAACTTCTGTACCGTTTTATAAGCAATCAATTTGTTTTTGCCTACGATGATAAACAAACACTTTCCTTAAATAGCTGTAACATCGTCATACCTAAAATACCGGGAATTAAAATAAAATATGTATTAGCAATACTAAACTCAAGAATTGCACAGTTCATTTATAAAAAAGAATTCAATTCAGTAAAAATTTTACGCTCTCATATTGAAAACATCCCTATTCCTTTCATAGATGAAGCAGCACAAGATAAAATCATTGCCATTACTGATAAACTGATTGCCGGACTCAGTTCAGAGGAAACCATCCACGTTTATAATGAACTAGATGCACTAATTGCGGAGATTTTCAATCTTAATCCCTCAGAAATAGAGATTATAAAAAAAGCCGTAGACGGAGAAAATAAATTTTTACTATAATGCAAATAAGAGCCAATGTTTATAAAAAACACGGCTCTTATTCGTTATTTTCCTTTTCTCTTTACTTCATTGAGGACATCTCTCTCATTAACCAAGAAAGGGGAAAGTTCTTCTTCTGTCATAAAAACTTGTCCTTCAAATATCTGTGCTCCATCAACGCCTGTATTTTCATTTCTATGTTGAGGACTTAGTTTTCCGGTCTTCTGTAATTCATCACTTGTAAGTACCCAATATAATAAGTCGTCTCGGCAAACACCAATCCAAATAAATATGTCACAGCAAGAAGGTTTTAACTGCTGGTAATGATATTTAAACGAATTCGTTGTAGCTTCTGTATGTAAATATGCTCTGCTGGCAAGACTGCCACTTGTCTTTGTACTATTAGCTCTGCAAGCTTTTACCTCTACCCTTATCCCATCAAGCCATAAATCAAATTCTCCGTCAAAATCGGGATATATAGAAGTCATATTTTCTTTTGTTGCCTTTACAAATTCTGGAAATAAACTAAGAATATGTTTCTCTCCCCATGTTTCTCCAAAAGTACGTGGAGCCATCTCAAACAAATCCAAATATTGATTTCTCTTAGCATACGCATCCTGCAATTCCACATATTTTTCATACGTTATTGTTTGTGTAGCCAGCAAATACGCAAATATTCTTCCTTCTGTACTAAAAGGAAATATGGCTTTCTCTTTCTTAATCATTTCTATAACGTTTTTATTTCCACCCGATTGTTTCAAAAGCTCATCTAATTGCTTTCTTAATTCTCTCATTTATCCTTTCCTTCTCTGTAAAATTTCCTCAACCCAATATCTTTTCTCTTATGACAATCTTCCTTTAAAATCCTCATATCCAAAACTTTTCACCAGTTTCATTTCCCCGTTCCTGTCTCTCCAGACAATATCCGGCAGAGGCATTCCGTTAAAGGTATTCGTCTTCACCATGGTGTAAAGAGCCATATCCTCAAAGACTACCAAATCCCCTTCTTTTAAAGGAGCATCAAAGTAATAATTGCCCATAATATCCCCTGCAAGACAGGTAGGACCTGCAAGCCTTACTGTACAAGCTTTTTCCCCTGCTAAACCGCTGTCCTTTACAGGAGGGCGATAGGGCATCTCCAGAACGTCCGGCATGTGACAAGCTGCGGAAGTGTCTAAAATGGCAATATCCATTCCATTGTGTACCACCTCTAAAACCTGTGAAACCAGAAATCCTGCATTAAGCACCACTGCTTCTCCCGGCTCTAAATAGACTTCTACATCGTAAGTTTCTTTTAAACGGCGTACCATTCTGATTAAAGCATCTACGTCATAATTTGCTTTTGTAATGTGATGTCCGCCGCCTAAATTCAGCCATTTCATCTGATGCAGGTACTTGCCGAATTTTTCTTCCACTGCCTTTAAAGTAATTTCCAAAGCATCCGCCCCCTGCTCACAAAGGGTATGGAAATGCAACCCGTCTAAATCAGGAAGCAGTTCTTCCTCAAAGTTTTCCAAGGTAGTTCCCAAACGTGAAAAATCAGCGCAGGGATCATAAATTGCATAACCTTCCTGTGTGGAACACTGAGGATTAATGCGAAGTCCTACGGATTTCCCTGCTGCTTTTGCCTTTTTGGCAAATTTTTTAAACTGTGTGGGAGAATTAAATACCACATCATCTGCGTATTTTAAAATTTCATCAAATTCCTTTTCTCTGTATGCAGGAGAAAAGACATGGGTTTCCTTGCCGAATTCTTCACATCCAAGCTTTGCCTCATAAAGTCCGCTTGCCGTAGTCCCTGCCAGATATTCCCTCATAAGAGGATAAGCATAAAACATGGAAAATGCCTTCTGTGCCAGCAATATTTTGCATCCGCTTTTTTCTGACACAGATTTCAAAATTTCCAGATTATGCAAAAGCCGTTTCTCATCTACCAGAAAATACGGTGTGGAAAATTCGTTTTTCTCTCCCCCGCTCATTAGTCCACCAGTACCGGTGTATGAGTTTCTTTCCATGGAAGTCCCCATTTATTTAATGCGTCCATAAATGGATCCGGATCAAACTCTTCAATGTTGTGAACACCCGGTTTATTCCATTTACCTGTCATAACCATCATCGCACCAATCATAGCAGGCACACCTGTGGTATAAGCAACTGCCTGAGAACCAACCTCTTTATAACATTCTTCATGGTCGCAAATGTTGTAAAGGTAATAAGTTTTGTCTTTTCCGTCCTTTTTCCCTTGGAAAATACATCCGATATTTGTTTTTCCTTTTGTACGAGGTCCTAAAGAAGCAGGGTCAGGAAGCACTGCCTTTAAGAACTGTAACGGAATAATTTCTTTGCCTTCGTACATAATCGGTTCAATGGAGGTCATTCCAACATTTTCCAGACATTTTAAATGTGTCAGATAGCTCTGTCCAAAAGTCATAAAGAAACGAATTCTTTTAATTCCCGGAATGTTAAGAGCCAGACTTTCAATTTCTTCATGGTGAAGCAGATACATATCTTTTTCTCCCACGCCTTCAAAATTGTATTCTCTCTTAATTTCCATAGGCTCTGTTTCTACCCAATGACCGTCTTCCCAGTAAGAACCTTTTGCAGAAACCTCACGAATGTTGATTTCCGGATTAAAGTTTGTGGCAAATGGATAACCGTGGTCTCCGCCGTTGCAGTCTAAAATATCAATGTAGTTAATTTCATCAAATTCATGTTTTAACGCATAAGCGCTGAACACACCTGTTACACCCGGATCAAAACCGCTTCCTAAAAGAGCTGTAATTCCCGCTTCTTCAAATTTTTCTCTGTATGCCCACTGCCAGCTATATTCGAATTTTGCTGTATCTTCCGGTTCATAGTTGGCTGTATCAATATAATGTGTCTTTGTTGCAAGGCAGGCATCCATAATAGTAAGATCCTGATAAGGAAGCGCCAGATTTAAAACTACATCCGGTTTTACATCATTAATCAGTGCAATCAGCTCGTCTACATTGTCTGCATTTACCTGTGCAGTAGTGATTTTTGTCTTTGTTGTTCCCTGTAATTTTTCTTTTAACGCATCACATTTGGATACTGTACGGCTGGCAATACAGATTTCCTCAAATACCTCGCTGTTCTGACAACATTTGTGAATGGCTACGGATGCTACGCCTCCGCATCCGATAATCAACGCTTTTCCCATGTTTTTTTCCTCCTGTTTTTCATGTTCTTTTATATTTTACTTCTTGCTTAAAGCCAGAAGCATTTCTCTAATAATTTTTCCTGCTACGGCTGTGGAAGCCCCGCTTTGGTCGTAATGAGGGCTTAACTCATTGACATCGCAGCCTATGACATTGGCTTTTTCACAGACTAATGTGGCAGCCTTTCTAAGCTCGTCAAAGCTTACCCCGCCCGGCTCCGGTGTTCCTGTTCCCGGAAATACGGAGGGATCCATTACATCTAAATCCACAGTAAAATAAACCGGTTTTCCCTTTAATTCCTCTAATGTTTCTTCCAGACCGTCAAAAGAGAATTTCTGCATTTTTACGTGCTCCTTTGCCCAGTAAAATTCCTCTCTATCTCCGGAGCGAATTCCAAACTGATAAATTTTACCGTCTCCTGTCATTTCCCAGCATCTGCGCAGTACACAAGCATGGGAAAGCTTTGTGTCTAAATATTCTTCTCTTAAATCCGCATGTGCATCAAAGTGAATAATGCAAACCTCAGGATATTGCTCCCATACGGCACGAAAAGCGCCTAAGGTCACCAGATGCTCACCGCCTACCATAAACGGCAGCTTTTTATCTTTTAAAATCAACGCTGTACGATGATAAATGTCTGTAAGCGCTGCTTTGGTGTTTCCAAAAGAAAGCTCTAAATCTCCGGAGTCCATAATTTTACAGTCTCTTAAATCCTTATCCTGATAAGGGCTGTAACTTTCCAGACCGTAGGACTCATGACGGACGGCGCTGCTACCAAACCGTGTTCCCGGTCTAAAAGAGGTTGTGGAGTCAAAAGGCGCTCCGAAAAGCACAATTTCCGCCTCGTTGTATTCCTTATCACATTCTAAAAAAGTTTCTATATTATTTTTCAACATCTTTTAACAGTTCCTCCACGTATGCAGGCAGATAAAATGCCCCTTTATGTAATGTAGTGGTATAATAATGCGTTTTTATTTCTCTTTCATTCCAACGCTTTTCATCCAAATTTCTGAGAGGGTGATACTTCTTAGATGCAAAGCCAAACAGCCAATGTCCGGAAGGATAAGTAGGAATATGCGCCTGATAAATTCTGCTGATTGGAAAGGACTCTGTAATATTCCTGTGCGCCCGCTGACAGGCAAGAGCATCTTCCTCGTAGAAAGGACTTTCATGCTGATTTACCATAATGCCGTCTTCCTTTAAAGCTTTATAGCAATTGCCGTAAAATTCTCTTGTAAAAAGTCCTTCTCCCGGTCCAAACGGGTCGGTGGAGTCCACAATAATCAAATCATATTCCTCTTTGCAGCGGCGGATGAATTTCAGCCCATCTTCGTAGAAAATATGCACACGTTCATCCTCCAGTCCACAGGCTGTGTGAGGAAAATATTCTTTGCACACCTCTACCACCATTTCATCAATTTCCACCAAATCAATTCGTTTGATTTCCTCATATCTGGTAAGCTCTCTTACCACGCCGCCGTCTCCTGCGCCGATAACCAGTATATTTTCCACATGAGGATGTACTGCCATAGGAATATGGGTAATCATTTCATGGTAGATAAATTCATCCTTTTCTGTAAACATCATATATCCGTCTAATGTAAGAAATTTTCCGAATTCCGGTGACTCAAAGACATCAATTCTCTGGAACTCACTCTGCCCGCTGTATAACTGTTTATCCACACGGATAGAAAATTTCACATTATTTGTCTGTTTCTCTGAAAACCATAAATCCATATTAAACTCCTTTCAGCACATTCAAATAATTGATTTCTGCATCCTCAGGGCCTGTAATGGTACAGCCCTTTTCCTTTGCATACTCAATATGCTCTATAATCTCTTTTGTCACTCTTTCTCCTGGCGCTAAAATAGGAATTCCCGGCGGATAACACATAACAAACTCACTGCAAATAAAGCCGATTGCGTCTCGCAGTGTTTTGGACTCCTTTTCTGCGTAAAAAGCTTCCTGAGGAGATACTGCCACCTGAGGCGGAATATATTCCTGCTCAATTAAATCCACCTTTGTCTTGCCAAACCGCCTTGCAACCTCAGAAAGAGAAGACACCAATCGCTCAATATCACGTTTTCTGTCTCCGATAGACAAATATGCCAAAATATTTCCAAAATCTCCGAATTCAATCTGAATGTCATATTCATCCCGCAGCAAATCATAGACTTCAATTCCCGCAAGTCCTGTTTCCAAGGTATGAATAGAAAGCTTTGTCACATCAAAATCATACACACTGTCCTTGTTTATGATTTCCTTGGAAAATGCGTAAAAGCCCGGAATTTCGTTAATCTCTTTTCTGGCATATTCTGCCAGCTCAATGACCTTTTCAAAGGTTTCTCTGCCTCTCAATGCCAGATTTCTTCTGGAAATATCCAGACTGGACATCAAAAGATAAGAACCGCTGGTCGTCTGCGTCAGATTGATAATCTGTCTTACATGTCCTTCCGGCATATTCGGTCCGATTAAAAGCAGAGAGCTCTGTGTCAGACTTCCTCCCGATTTGTGCATGGAAACTGCTGCCATATCTGCTCCTGCATCCATAGCGGAAACAGGAAGCTTGTCTGAAAAATAAAAATGCGTTCCGTGCGCCTCATCCGCCAGACAATACATTCCGTTATCATGTGCCAGCTTTACAATGGACTGAATATCAGAGCAAACGCCGTAGTAGGTAGGATTGTTTACTAAAACTGCCTTTGCATCGGGATTTTCCCGAATTACCCTTTCCACATCCGCCACAGACATTCCAAGAGGAATTCCAAGACGATTGCTGCACTGTGGATTTACATACACAGGCACTGCTCCGCACAGTACCATTGCCGTAAGCACGCTTCGGTGCACATTCCTCGGAAGAATAATTTTCTCTCCTCTTTTTGCAACCGATAAAATCATGCTCTGCACCGAAGAAGTTGTCCCCCCTACCATCAAAAAAGCGTGGGCCGCATGAAAAGCCTCTGCTGCCAGCTCCTCTGCCTGACGGATAACGGAGACCGGATGACAAAGATTGTCAAGAGGTTTCATAGAGTTTACATCTAAATTCATGCAGCGATCTCCCAAAAGACGCTCCAGCTCCGGATTTCCCCTTCCTCTTTTATGTCCCGGCACATCAAAGGGCACGACTCTCATCTTTCTGAATTTTTCTAAAGCCTCATAAATCGGGGCACTTTCCTGCGATAACTTTTCCATTTCTGCCTCCTTTTATCAGACTGTTTTTCCGATAAAAATTTCTGTCATTTCTTTCTTTAAACGATTTTCTATATCCTGTTTCTTTTCTTTTGAAAGTTCCTCTATATTTGTATTAAATAAATAATCATCTAAACAAATTTTTTCCCGCACCATTTTCGTATGGAATAAATTCGCTTCCGGTACGTTGATATCCACAGCGTTATATTCTTTTAAAGTTTCTTTATCAATATATTCCTGAATAGAATGAATTTCATGGTCCATAAAGAGCTTCTTTCCCTTTAAGCTTCTTGTAAAGCCTCTTACCCGATAATCCATGGTAATTACGTCCGAGTCAAAAGCTCCGATAAGGTAATCCAGAGTGGAAAGCGGTGTAATCTCTCCGCAGGTAGACACATCAATATCCACCCGAAAGGTTGCCACACAGGTTTCCGGATGATACTCCGGATATGTATGTACTGTCACATGGCTTTTATCTAAATGCGCCACATGAGTTTTTCCCATAGGAACCATAGTCTTTTCCGCAATCAAGATAGTCACAGATGCTCCCTGCGGCTCATAATCCTGCTGGGAAATATTCAATATCTGTGCACCTATCATCTGTGTTAAATTTGTCAAAATGGTAATCAGTCTATCGGAATTATACATATCGTCAATGTATTCAATATATTCTTTCTGGTCTTTTTGCGTTTCCGCATAGCATATATCAAAAATATTAAAGCTCAGGGATTTTGTTAAATTATTAAAACCATACAGCTTCAGTTTTTCACTCATAATTCCATTTCCTTTCAGCAGTGCTCTTCTCCCGAAGCATTTTTATTGTTTCATAGAACGCCATTCCCATGAAACAATAAAAACGCCACAGGTGCTGTATTTCTACACATCACCTGTGGCTGTATTTCGCAAAATATCCAACGATATTCATTTCGTCCCATTTTCTTTTCTCTAAGGGTTCGGAATGACGAAAGTTTTAGAGTCTATATAGCAAATATCTTACTTTTACTACTCTTATTGACCGTTTCACAAGTTGATGTGCACCTTTTGTGCACTGGTTGTAAAGTTACCAACTTATAAAATTTGAGCTTTTAACTCAATCAATAAGGCAACAAGCGTTGCCAATCGGCAGTTGCCCCGGCTGTCCGTATGGCCTTAACCCGAAGGTGGGCAAAAAATATTTGCATGGAACCTCTGTCGAACTTTGTATCCCATAGCCTTCTTAATATAGCTGATTTTAATTTTTTTGTCAATAGATTTGGCACTTAAATGGACACAATAATTCCTCCGTCATTTGCATACATACTGCTGACTCCCGCAGTGTCTAAAACAACGACATCCTTGACTTCAATTCGCTTTAAAATCTCTTCTTTTACGATTTCTGCACGAGAAGCACAGTTGCAGTGGGTAATTGCCAAAACTTTCTCTGCACTGTCCTTAGCATTTTCCACAACATAATCCACCATTTTTACAAGAGCCTTGTTAATTCCCCTCGCCTGATCCAGCTGTGCAATAGTCCCCTCCGGTGTGCCGTTCATAACCGGTTTAATCTTTAAAGCGCTTGCCACAAAAGCTTTCATATTGCTCAGTCTTCCGTTCTTTCTCAGTGTTTCCAAATTTTCCAATACAAAATAAATATTCTGTGACTGAATATACTCTTCAACGGTTTTTATTACCTGCTCAAAGTCCATTCCTGCTTCTTCACATTCTTCGATTTTCATGGCGATTAAGGTCTGACCTGCGGAAGCAGAACAGGAATTAAAAACATGTACCTTCTGCTCCGGTTTATCTTCTGAAAGAAGATTTTTTCCTAAAACCGCACTGTTATAAGAACCGCTCAAATTAGATGAGAGTGTTACTGCATACACATGCTCCGCATCACAGTCAAATGCCTGACGATATCTTTCCGGTGAAGGGCAGGAGGATTTGGGACATTCCGGACACTGTGCCACTTTCTCTAAAAACTCTGCCTGATTAAAGCTTTCGTCATCTACAATATCTTCGCCCCCAACGGTCAATGTCAAAGGAATACTTTCAAATTTTTCATCTGTTTTCCATCTGTCTAATAATTCGCCGCAGCTATCTATTACAATTTTATATTTCATTTTTCATAACCTCTTTATGTAGTTTTTAATACCATTTCTTATACTACCACAAAACTACTTATTTGAAAAGGTTTTTTCCTAAAACACTGGGATTTTTTTTCATTTTCGTTTATACTGTTCTTATCCTTTCTTCCATACGGAAAATTTTTATAGAAATGAGGAATTTTTTATGATTGCATTACAGGTGCAGGATATAAAAAGCTTTATGTCAAAATTATTGATTGGTACTGATTTTGATGCTTTCTGGCTGTCAGAAGCGACTGTCACTACCTCCATTACTTATACCTTAGACGGACTTCTCCATCCTGATTTTTTCGATACACAGGAAGCAGAACTGTTGCAGGCAGAAGGTCGTGAATACACACTTTGGAAAGACATCAAGCCCTTTTGTTTTTCCATCATGAAAGGAAAAAAAACACCTCTTCACTTTAAAATTGTATTCATGCTCTCAAAAAAAAATACAGAAAAACTTTTACTGGGAAACCGTGTTCCTCTCTCTATTGATGATATTTTCGGTCTTTTCGTAAATTTCCAATACGACGGAACACATTTAACCTGTACTACCGGAACTTCTGTAAAAACCTTTACTCTTGATAAAACCTTAGATCATGTATGGGATGAGCTGGTTCAAAAGTTTTTCAGGCAGCAGCAAATCCCCTACGAAATTTTATAGAATTAGGAGACTGACTTATGATACAGGATATCGGAACACATTGTTATCACAACGAATACATACCTGTTCCGCCAAAAGAACAGGACTTTATTTTATGTTATAAGGAAAAAAACGTTTTAGTGAAAAAAACAAAGGACAGCTTTTTGCTACCACGTTTCTGTGACATTCCAAATTGGGAAACAGAGCCGTACATTTATTTATTTTCCATTGATGAGCATCATTTTTATATGCTTCCAAAAATGCAGCCTTCTCTTTTGTCTGATTTTACTTTTGAAGATTTGGTTATCTTTCGCAGCCAGCAGCCAAAAGAGCTGTGTTTTGCACTGATTACAGGCTTTCATTTATTTTCTTGGTATGAAAGCCGCAAATTCTGCGGTAAATGCGGTGAAAAACTGCTTCACGATACAAAAGAACGCATGATGTACTGCCCCCATTGTCATAACACAGAATATCCCAAAATTTCTCCTGCCGTCATTGTAGGTATTCGAAATAAAAACAAGCTCTTACTTTCAAAATACGCCGGAAGAAATACTACACGTTATGCCTTGATTGCGGGATTTACGGAAATCGGTGAAACACTGGAAGACACAGTAAGAAGAGAAGTCATGGAAGAGGTTGGACTGAAGGTAAAAAACATTCAATATTACAAAAGCCAGCCGTGGGGACTTTCCGGCTCTGTTTTGTCAGGATTTTTCTGTAATTTAGACGGTGACGATACCATCACCTTAGACCGAGAAGAATTGTCCACTGCCCAGTGGTTTGAGAGAGAAGACATTCCTTATGATGACTATGACGTAAGCCTTACAAGGGAAATGATGATACAATTTAAAAAAGGACTCTATTAAAAAATAACAAAAAGAGACTGTTACATTAAATATTCCCAATGAGCATTTAATGTAACAGTCTCTTTTATATAATTATCTTTTATTTTGCCAGAAGCAGCATGATTTCATTGCTTCTTGTCACAAATTTTGTCATTTCTTCCGGTGTCAGCTGTCTGTGGCTGATTAATGCCAAATCATATAACTGTTCGCACAGAATATCCACGTTTTCATTTTCTTTATTTTCCAGAACATACTGCACCAGTTTATTATTTGCATTTAATACCAGTGTTTCCTGTCCGCCGAACATAGATGGGTCCATGCCGTACATATTGTACATTTTCATCATTTCCTGCATACGACGGTTTTCTTCGGAAATTGTCATCATGGAAGATACTTTATCGTTTTTCAGGCTTTCTACCTTAATTGTCAGATTTTCTTTCTTTAAAGCTTTCTTAAAGATTTCAGATAAAGTCTTTGTTTCTTCCTCTAAGTCTTTTCCTTCTTCTTTTACAGCGTCTGTTACATCTGCATCAATACGAAGGAATTTGACATTTTCTTTTACCTGTTCTACATGAGAAATAAACGGAGAGTCAATGTTGTGCTTCAGAATAACCGCATCCTGATTTTGTTCTCTGAACATATTGATATACTGGCTCTGCTGTACTTCATCGGTTACATAGTAAATACTGGTTTTTTCAGGTTCTTTTTTCGCTTCTTCTTTTGCTTCCTCAAGAACCTCTTCTTTATTTTCCTCTGTAAGAACTTCCTGCTCTTCCGGTGTTTCTGCTGTATTTTCTTTGATGCAGTCTTCCAGTGTCAGATATTTTCCGTCAATATTCTTATAGAGAATATAATCCATCATTCTCTCAGAGAATTTCGTATCTTTTAAGCAGCCGAATTTAATAAACGGGTTGATATCATCCCAGTATTTTTCATAATTTTCTCTGTCAGTTTTGCACATACCGGAAAGCTTGTCTGCCACTTTTTTGCTGATATAATCAGAAATTTTCTTTACAAAACCATCGTTCTGCAAAGCGCTTCTGGATACATTAAGCGGTAAATCAGGACAATCGATGACACCCTTTAACAGCATTAAGAATTCAGGAATAACTTCTTTGATGTTATCTGCAATAAATACCTGATTATTGTATAATTTAATTGTACCTTCAATGGACTCATATTCCATGTTGATTTTTGGGAAGTATAAAATGCCTTTTAAATTAAACGGATAATCCATGTTCAGATGTATCCAGAACAATGGCTCTTTATAGTCCATAAATACTTTTCTGTAAAATGCTTTGTACTCTTCTTCTGTACATTCATTTGGATGCTTCATCCACAGCGGATTTGTATCGCTTAAAGATACCGGACGTTTATGGATTTTTACCATTTCTTTTGCAGGAGAAATTTCTACAACCTCTTTTTCGCCGTTTTCATTTTCTTTTTCTTCTGTTTTTGCATCTTCGTGAATATGTTCTACAATAATATCGTCTTCTTTTACCTCAGACTCTTCAATGGTTTCATATTCCTGCGGCGCATTTGCTTTAGAAAGGAAGATTTCTACCGGCATAAAGGAACAATATTTTTCAATAATTTCTCTTGCACGATATTCATTGGCAAATTCTACGCTCTCTTCATTTAAGAACAGCGTAATCTCTGTACCCACTTCTGTTCTGTTTCCGTCTCCGATTTCATACTCTGTACCGCCGTCACTGGACCAGTGAACCGCAGTTGCTCCTTCTTTGTAAGATAAAGTATCAATCTGCACTTCATCTGCCACCATAAACGCAGAGTAAAATCCCAGACCAAAATGTCCGATAATCTGGTCTTCATTTGTTTTATCTTTATATTTCTCTAAAAACTGTGTTGCACCGGAAAATGCAATCTGTGTAATGTATTCTTCTACTTCATCTGCGGTCATACCAAGACCTGTATCAATGAATTTCAAAGTCTTTTCTTCCGGATTTACAATGACCTGAATTTTATTTTTATGGTCTTCCGGAAAAGTGTATTCTCCCATAACCTCCAGTTTTTTCAGTTTTGTAATGGCATCACATCCATTTGAAATTAATTCACGGAAGAAAATGTCATGATCGGAATACATCCATTTTTTAATAATCGGAAGGATATTGTCACTGTTAATTGATAAAGTACCACGCTTGCTAGCCATGATAAAATACATCTCCTTTTTCATTCTTATATTGGGAAACGTTTCCCTGCCTAAACACCATAATAGTCCCCAAAGAAATAAAAGTCAAGAGAAAATTAGCACTCAATCATATTGAGTGCTAACAAACTTTTATAAACTTTCTTAAATAATTCTAAACTTCTTATTTTTTCTTTGCTGCAATAAAGATATTCGGCGGATTTTTATGGAGATTGACAATTTCCAGAACTTCAAAACCGTTTTTCTGGATTTTCCGCATCAGACTAATGGGTGTATCAAAAGCTACATAAGGCATCAGATGTAATTTACTTTTCCAGAATTTTTTCACAGAGTCTTTGGATATATTTCTTCCCAGACAGTCTGTGGCAGAAAGAAAAATACCGCCAGGTTTTAAAATCTCATATATTTTCTTTAAAACCTCATCCTGATTTTTCATATACAACAGCACATTGTACGCCGTCACCACATCATAGCTTTCCAGCTCTATTTCCATTTCCGTCAATTCTCCCATGGAAAAGGTAATATTATTCTTTGACAATTTTTCTGCTTTTTCTCTGGCTTTTTGGAGCATATCTTTAGAAATATCCGTTGCCGTGATTTCTTTTACATATTTTGAAAGAGGAATGGTCGCTGTGCCGGTGCCGCAGCCAATCTCAAAAACTCTGTCCTCCTCCTTTAAAAATGTCGCAGAACGTTTCACAGTTTTTCTGTAAGCATTTTCATATACTGATAAAACCTGCTTATCGAATACTTCTGAACGCCTGTTCCAAAATGCAGGAGCTTCAACCCTTGTATTTTTCATCCTTATCCCTCCTTGATCACTTCAAAAACAAACGCAGCAATTTCTTTTTCCCATTTGTATACGGCTGATAACGAATAGGTAAATCGACTCCCTGATATTTTTTCACAATACTTTTCGTATGACTAAAGGTATCAAAGCTTTTTTTTCCGTGATAGCTTCCCATACCGCTTGCACCTACACCGCCAAATCCCATTCTTGATGTTGCCAAATGAATAATGGTGTCGTTAATACAACCTCCTCCAAAGGATACTTCCCTTAAAACCCTTTTCTCTGTCTGCTTTCTTCCTGTGAAAAGATACAATGCAAGAGGTTTTTCCCCTTTTTTAATAAAATCCTCTGCCTCCTTTAAATCTCTGTAAGTAAGCACAGGCAGCACCGGTCCGAAAATTTCTTCCTGCATAATGGGTGACTTTTCCGTAATATCATCTAAAACAGTAGGGGCAATAAACAGCCTTTCTTTATTCCCAAAGCCGCCCTTTATAATATGTTCTCCTTCCATAAGCTTCATAATGCGCTCATAGTGTTTTTCATTAATGATTTTAGGATAATCCTGATTTTTCATCGGCTCTGCCGAAAACATTTTATCAATCCAGTATTTTAAATATTCTAAAAATTCTTCTTTTACAGCTTCCTGTATCAAAAGGTAATCAGGAGCTACACAGGTCTGTCCGCTGTTTAAATATTTCCCAAACACCAGACGTTTTGCTGCCAGCTTTAAATTTGCTGTTTCGTCTACAATACAGGGACTTTTTCCACCCAGCTCTAAAGTAACAGGCGTGAGATTTTGGGCAGCCTTTTCCAGAACAATTTTTCCCACTGCCTTGCTTCCCGTAAAGAAAATATAGTCAAATTTCTGTTCTAAAAGCGCTGTATTCTCTTCTCTGCCGCCTTCCACAGCTGCCACAAATTCTTTCGGAAAAACAGCGGAAAGAATTTTTTTAATCACTGCCGAGGTGTGCGGTGCATAAGCAGAAGGCTTTACCACACAACAATTTCCCGCTGCAACAGCGCCGATTAAAGGCTCCATACAAAGCATAAAAGGGTAATTCCAAGGGGCTATAATCAGCACTGTGCCATAGGGCTCGACAGCTTCAAAGCTTTTTGCAGGAAACTGCGCCAATGGTGTCAAGGCACGTTTTTCCTTCATCCAGCCCTTTAAATGCTTTTCTGCATAGTTCAGCTCGGAAAGTGTCATTCCCACTTCTGTCATATAAGCTTCAAAATCTGATTTTCCCAAGTCCTTATACAGGGCTTCTTCGATTTCTTTTTCATAATATAAAATTGTTCGTTTTAAGCGAAGAAGAGCTTTCTTGCGAAATTCATAAGCTTTTGTCCTGTTTTTTTCAAAAAAAGCTTTTTGCCTCTCTGCTATGCAGTTTATTTCCATGAGCCGTCACCTCACTAGCCTTCTACAATTAAATACTGTCCGTTTGGAAGAGGAAAGACTTCACTGGCATCCTCCAGCTCTTCCAAGGTCATTCCGTCTACATCCATGCCGTTTTCTTCAAAATATTCCTTTACTTCGGCTAAAGAGTCTACCACAACTGCCATGCAATCCTCTAAAAACGCCTCCGCCTCTTCCTCTGTCTCCGCTACCGGCTCTGCAAATAACTGCTCCTGATTTTTCAAAAAAGTTACCAGACATTCTTCACTATATTCATTCATTCCAATTTCCTCCTTGTTGAATTATTTTTTCTAAAACGGTTTCTACCCGTTCTGTTTCATATTTTGCTGTTTCTTTTACTTCTTCTTTGGCATTGCTCACGGCAAAGCTATAAGTAACCTCATGGAGCATTTCCAAATCATTTAAGTTATCTCCAAAAGCCGCACAGGCGTCTGCAGAAATAAGAAAATACTTCTGCAAAACTCGAATTCCTTTTCCCTTATCCGCACTCATCGGCATCATATCCAGCCATGCGTGACCGGAGGTTACCACAGTTGCCTGACTTCCGAAAAGCTTTTTCCAATAAGGCAGCATTTCTTCCAGTCCGCTTTCCCTGTACATGGATATTTTCAAAATATCTTCTTTTACTTTGAAAATATCATCTACCACTGCAACCTTGCCTTTTACTGTCTGAAGCATATAATCTGCAAATGCTTTTCTTTTCGGCTGAATATAGTAGGATTTTTCTCCGGAAACAATAATTTCCATATCCTCTCTATTCAGTATGCTATGCGCCATTTCTTCTGCTAATGCCCGTTCAAAAACATCTTTATGTAAAATTTTTCCTTTATACACAACCATTGCCCCATTTTCACAAATATAAGCAATGTCATCTTTTACAGGCTCAAATAAGTTTCGTAAAACTGCATACTGTCTTCCGCTGGCAGCCGCAAAAAGAATTCCCATTTCTTTTAACTGTTTTATCTGCTCCACTGCTTGTAAAGACAGCTCTCTTTTCCCATTTTGAAGAAGCGTGCCATCTATATCACTGGCAATCAGCTTTAACATACTTTCCCACTCCCTGCTATTTCTTTTTTGCGGTTTCAAAAATTTCCTGTGGCGTATCTACAATTTTATCTGCATGATGTTCCACCAGTTCCTGTCTTGGACGAAAACCCCATGTTACGCCGATGGTATACATACCTGCCGCTTTTCCCGTATCCATATCTGTATTGGTATCTCCACAGTAAAGACATTCCTCAGGTTTTACGCCAAATGCTTCTGCAATAGCAAGAGCTCCCACCGGTGACGGCTTTCTGGGGATGCGCTCTGTCTGTCCCTGCACTTTATGAAACATCGTTTCTCCGAAAATTTTATTTACTACCTCTACGGCTGCTTCATGAGGCTTATTTGATAAGACTGCGATTTTAATATTTTCTTCTTTTAATTTTTCTAAAAGCTCTATAATCCCGTCAAAGGGCTTCACATGATAAAAAGGATTTTCGGCAAATCTCTGACGATATACGGTACGTATCTGCTCATAGTCTGCTTTGTCCCCTCCCGGCGTTGCGGCAAGCATTCTCCTTACCAGCTCGTCAGCTCCGTCTCCTGCATAAAAATTATAATTCTCCACAGGCAGAGCCGTCAATCCAAATTCCTGCAAAACCTGATTTCCTACATACGCCATAGACTCCACGGTATCTGCAATGGTTCCGTCCAAATCAAATATACAAACTTTATACATGATTACCATTCCCTGCTTTCTATTCCCATATTTTTTAATTCCTGATAAAGTCTTGCCAGCGGCAACCCTACCACATTGTTATAATCACCGCTGATTTCTTTAATAAAAACAGCGGATTTTCCCTGAATACCATAAGCCCCCGCTTTATCCATGGGCTCTCCTGTATTCACATAGCTTCTGATTTCATCCTCTGACATGGGATAAAAAACAACCTTCGTTTTCTCATGAAACGTCTTCCTTCTGTTTTCGTCTCCCTCTCTTACCATAATTGTCACACCGGTATAAACCTCGTGTGCCCGTCCCTGAAGACCTTGAAGCATTCTTACAGCATCTTCTTTTGAGGCTGGCTTGCCCAAGATTTTGTCTTCACTTGCAACAACCGTATCTGCGCCAATCACAACAACATCTCCGGCTGATTTTTCATAAATATCACTGCATTTTAAATAGGACAATTCCTCTACTGCAAGTCCCGGCTGTGTTTTCGTAATTTTCTCCTCCGCCTGACTGGGGATAACCGTAAAAGGAATTCCTCCCTGCTCTAAAAGTTCCCTGCGTCTGGGAGAAGCACTTGCCAGTATCATTTTTCTCATGATTTTCTCCTTTAAAGCAATTCCCGATTTATTTTCTCTCAATTCTTAGTATATCCTGTCTTTTTCAATGTTGCAATGAAAAAATGACGGCACTTTTATGCCGCCACAATCATTTTTTCCACAGGTCTTCCTTTTGAAAATAACCTCTCATACACAGTTTCACACTTTTTAAATTTACAAAACATTTTTTGTGCATCGCATTCGTTGCAGTATACTTTCCAGCATCCGCAGCATTTACAGTTTTTTCCTTGATTTTCTATAAATCCCTGTACATCTTCCTCCGGATACCCTAAAAATAATCCGATTTCGTGAGGAAACCTTTCATACATTTGCAATCTGTTTTGTAAAATTTTTACAGCTTCCTCAGCATTGTTATAAACGTATCCTTCTGCTTCCAACATTTTTCGTGTCTTCGCTCTCTTTAAATCATCTTCCAGCTTTTTTCTTCTGTCCACATACAGAAGCGCTCTTTGTTCCGTAGTACGGATAACTGTAAGACTCAATCCTTTTTCTTTTAAAACTCTTTTCCAAAGCTCTGCGCTATTTTCAAATTCCTCTTTTGACTCCCATGAATACCAAAACAGGTTCGCTGTTTTTAGACCGGCCAAGGTAGGAGCGCTATGTCTGATTAAAACTTCCTCCAGCATCTATCTCTCCTCCTTAATGTCTTCCAGCACGGACTGTAATGCAGCCGTACTTGCTCTGTGAATTCTTCGAATAGGAATATTATTTCTCTTTGCTTCCTGAGAAGCATTCATTACCATTTTGTGCGATACTGTATTTGTAAATAATAGCAGCAAATCCGGACATCCCATTTTCTTCTTAATCGAACTGTTTTCCTTTACAAACACTTTTGCCTTGCATCCATAACTTTCACATAAATTTTCATAACGTGTTACCATTCTTTCATTTCCACCGATAATTACAATACTCATACTGTTCTTCCCTTCTTGATTAGTTTTAACTAACTCATATTCAAAAAATATATTTCTCTGTTTCTGATTTCAATTAGTATTAACTAACTACTATCATACTGATTTTTCCGCATTTGTCAACCCCATTCTTTTAAAACGCAATTTCCTATGAAATAAATTTCATAGAAAATTAATGAAAAAACACTTCCCTTCCTGAGTGAAAAAGGATTATAATGGAGAACATATAGGTAGAGTAAGGGAATTTTGATTTCAGAAAGGATTTTAATTATGGGAAATTTAGGTAAAAAATTATTAGGTATTGGACTGTTAAGCGCAACTGCCGGAGCCGCAGTTTATTATTTTACAAAAAAGAAGGAAGAAAACCCTGACCTTCAGGAAGAATTCGCAGACTTTCAGGATAATTTAAAAGAAACTGCCGCCTCTGCTGTAAACGTAGCCTCCAAATTTAAAGAAGTTGTTGAAAAATCAGTAGATCAGGCAGTCAACAAAGCTGATGAGCTTACAAAAGAATTCTCCGAAGACGATATCTTTGAGGATGCTTTTGAAGACCTTACCGAAGATATTGAAGATATAAAAGAGGACGTAAAAGATACCGTAGAAGACACAAAAAAAGCTGCCGAAAATATCAGCGAAAAGATAAAAGATACGGTAAAAGACTGTGTCTGCGAAAAAGAGAAAGAAGAAAAGGAAGACACTTCCGCCGAACTTTAAAATATCTCTTGTAAAAATCTTCCATTCATAATACAATCACTTTAGTGGGTATTCAACTATTTATAAAGTGAGGAATGTACTATGGATAACAATTTATTTGAGCAGGCAAAAAATGACGATATTTTGTCAAAAGAGTTAATTTCATTTTTACTGGAAAGTATGGAATACAGCCGTTTGAGTTTTATTAACGATGCAGTGGATATTCTCAAGGTTTTAAAAATCCGCATTGAACGAGGGGATAAAATCACAGATGCCGTTTCTCTGGAAACTTATACTATGAAGGGATTTAAGGCTTTTGTAAAAGAACATTTTTCAGAATATATTTACAATCAGGTCTTTACTCCTTTAAAAAAGGATGAAAAAATTTATTTTTCTTTAGAACCTTGTGAGGGCGGATATGAGCTTGTACTTTCTGATAAAGACAGCAAAGTGTACAAATGGATTTCCAGTTTAAATGAAAAATTTTCTCTCGTTTACATGATTGCTACAAAAGTTGTATATATCAAAAATATTAAAACAAAAACTTACTCCCCGTTTATTTCTGAAAACGGAAAATACTGCCGATACGATGAGGCAGTGGGTAAAATTTTAGAAATAAACGCATAAAATATATTTTCTAAATGAAAAGAAGCTGTCGTTTTTTAATAAATCATAAACCAAAACGGCAGCTCTCTTTCCTATTCTTCTTTCACTTATACCATACTTTTTTCAAAAGCTCCATAGCTTCTTCAATTTTCTTTTCTTCCATCCCTGCATAGCCCAAAAGCACTTTGTTTTCTCTTTTTCTGTTTGTCGAAATACAGTATTCCGATACTCCGTAAACCTGTATCCCCACACTATCGGCTCGCTCTATTGCCATTTTTTCTGTCAATCCGTTCACAAACTCCAGAACAAAATGAACACCCGCATTTTCTCCGTGAAACACGCAAATTTCCTGCATTTCTTTTAAATGCTTTACCATTAAATCATGCTTGCTTTTATAAATTTTTCGCATACGGTTCAGATGTTTTTCATAATATCCTTCTCTTAAAAAAAGCTCCAATATTTTCTGGTCTGCTTTTGAAACCGTCACAGAGAAAAGATATTTTTCATTCAAATATCTCTGCATAAGCTTTTCCGGCAAAACCATATAGCTGACACGAACAGAGGGCGCTAAGGATTTTGAAAAAGTCCCCATATAAATTACACTGCCATTTCTGTCAAAGCCCTGCAAGCTTGGAATAGGCTGCCCTTTATAACGAAATTCACTGTCATAGTCATCTTCGATAATATAACGCTCTTGTGACTTTTCTGCCCAATTTAGAAGAGCCATACGGCGTTTTAAAGGCATAATCATTCCCATAGGAAATTGATGAGAAGGCATAACATATACAATGTTTGCACTTTTTCCTTCTAAATCACTGATATCAAGTCCCTGTTCATCCTGCTTAATTTGCTCTATGTCATAACCTATATGACGAAAATCATAATATGCGCTGATATAGGTAGCCACTTCCATTGCAACTGTCTGTCCAGCTCCCAGAATTGTCCCTAAAAGCATTAAAAGATAATCATTTCCTGCCCCGATAATAATCTGCTCTCTTTTGCATTTTACTCCTCTGGAGCGATACAGATATTCAGCTACAGCCTGCCTAATTCCATCCTCCCCACAGGGATTTCCAAGCTGAAAAAATTCCTCATCGGCCTCTGCCAGTACCTGTTTTGACAACTTTTGCCACACATTATAAGGAAAACTTCCTCTGGCAATTTCATTTAAAGCAAAATCATGGAAATATTTCTTTACTCTCTCTTGAACAATTGGCTTTTCTTCCTGACATTTTGATAAACGACTATCTGAAAAATAAACGCCTTCCAGTTGAGAGACATAATATCCTTTACATGGCATAGCTTCAATGTATCCTTCTGAAGCAAGCTGATCATAAGCAAGCTCTGCGGTACTTCTGCTGATAGAAAGATACCGGGAAAGCGCCCTGGATGAGGGCAGCTTGTCTCCCGGTTTTAATTGTTCTTTCTCTATTTCTTTTTTTATAAATTCATAAATTTGCTGATAGATAGGAACTTTCGACTCCTTATCTATAAAAATTATCAATTCGTTCATTTTATTTTAATTTAAAAGAACTCTTTAATGATACAATACGATTAAATACCGGTACTCCCGGCTTACTGTCATGGCAATCCGCACAGAAAAATCCGTTTCTTACAAACTGAAATCTGTCATAAGCTTCTGCTTTTCCCAATTCCGGTTCTACAAGACAGTCTTTTACAACTGTCAGTGAATTTGGATTTAAATTGAGACTTCCGTCTTCTTTGTTGTATACGCCTTTTTCTTCATCTACAATATTTTCGTACAGACGGCATTCTGCTTTCACTGCTGTTTCTGCACATACCCAGTGAATAGTTCCTTTTACCTTTCTTCCATCCGGTGAATTACCGCCTTTGGAAGCAGGGTCATACGTACAATGGATAACTGTTACATTGCCTTCTTCGTCCTTTTCACATCCTGTGCAGGTAACAAAATAAGCATTCATAAGACGTACTTCATTTTCAGGATACAGACGTTTGTATTTCTTAATCGGCACTTCCATAAAGTCTTCTCTTTCAATGTACAGCTCTCTGCCGAATGGAACCTGTCTTGTTCCCAGCTCCGGATTTTCCATGTTATTTGGAACTTCCAGATATTCCACTTCTCCTTCCGGATAATTGTCAATTACTAATTTCACAGGATCTAACACAGCCATCATACGAGGCGCTTTCATCTTCAAATCTTCTCTGATGCAATACTCCAGCATTGCATAATCTACGGAACTGTTTGCTTTGGAAACGCCGCACAGCTCAACAAATTTCTGAATAGACTCCGGTGTAAAACCACGTCTTCTTAAAGCTGCAATAGATACCAGACGAGGATCATCCCATCCGTCCACAATTCCATCCTCTACCAGCTTTTTAATATATCTCTTTCCTGTAACTACATTTGTCAGATATAATTTTGCAAATTCAATCTGTTTTGGAGGATGTGCATACTCCAATTCCTGAACAACCCAGTCATATAACGGTCTGTGATCCTCAAATTCCAGTGTACAGATAGAATGGGTAACACCTTCAATAGCGTCTTCAATAGGATGTGCAAAGTCATACATCGGATAAATACACCATTTATCACCTGTATTGTGGTGTGTCATATGTGCCACACGATAGATAACAGGGTCACGCATATTGATATTTGGTGAAGCCATATCAATTTTTGCTCTCAGAACCTTACTTCCGTCTTTAAACTCACCGTTTTTCATTTTTTCAAATAATTCCAGATTTTCCTCTACACTTCTGTTTCTGTAAGGACTCTCTTTTCCCGGCTCTGTTAAGGTTCCTCTGTATTCTCTGATTTCTTCTGCTGTTAAATCACAGACAAAAGCTTTTCCTTTTTTAATCAGCTTCACCGCTGCTTCATACATCTGTTCAAAATAATTAGATGCGAAATATAAACGGTCTTCCCAATCAGCGCCCAACCACTGAATATCTTTCTTAATAGACTCTACAAATTCTACTTTTTCCTTTGTAGGATTTGTATCGTCAAAACGCATGTTAAATTTTCCATGGTATTTCTGTGCCAAACCATAGTTTAATAAAATTGATTTTGCATGACCAATATGCAGATATCCGTTTGGCTCAGGTGGAAATCTGGTACAAATTTCATCGTACTTTCCTTCTGCCAAATCTTTTTCAATAATCTGCTCAATAAAGTTTTTAGAAACGGTTTCTTTTGCTGTTTCTTTTTCCACTTTTTTCTCCTCCGTCTATGGTAATTTTCTTTGGCTTAAACCAATTTTTTGTCTAAATAATAGCTTTAAAAAATATACTACCATAAAATTACTGTTTTTCAAAGGCTTTGCTTATATTTTTTTCTGATTTCAGTCTAAAATCATAAAGTTTGCCGTTGCAGTAGCAATGATTTTGTCGTTTTTCTCTGACCTGCACACTGCATGAACATTACATACCTTTCTTCCTGCCCTGTCTGCGGTTGCAGTGACAAGCAGTGCGTCACCGGGAAGCCCCGGACTTAAATAATTGATATTTAAGTTAATGGTGGGAATACTCTTGCTTCCACTTACGTTTCTTACAATCGCTCCGCAGGTGGTATCAATAGCCGCTGCAATGATACCGCCGTGTATGGTGGACATATGATTTAATTCCCATCTCTGTATGGGAAATCGAAAGGTAAGGCTCTTTTTCTCATAATTGCAGGAATAAAATTCCACCTGCATTTTATTATACAAATGGTCCGGTGAATTAGGGTATAACATTTCCATCTGCTTCTTTATTTCCTGTTCCATTGTCTGCTGCATAACTTCTCTCCTCTTTAATAACGTACTTCTAAAAGGGTCAGTCCTCTTGCCGGAGCTGTAAATCCTGCTTCTTTTCTGTCACAGCCTTCTAAAATCCCTTTCATCTCCTCCGGCTTTCTTCGTCCCCTGCCTACTTCAATTAATGTGCCCGTTAAAATCCGAACCATATTATACAAAAAACCGTTTCCTGTATAAGTAATGACAATTTCCTGTGTCAAATCCACAATCTCAATACTGTAAATCGTTCTTACAGAGGATTTTTTCATTTTCTTATTAGAACAAAAGCTTTTAAAATCGTGAGTGCCCTCTAAATATTTGGCCGCTTCCTGCATGGCGTTTACATCCAGCGTTTCATGAAGAGGGCATTGGTATTTTCTTTCAAAAACATTTTTATGAATACCGGATACAATCCGATATTGATACACCTTCTCCTTTGCGTTTAAGCGGCTGTGAAACCGCTCCTCCGCCTCGCTTACCTTAGAAATCTCGATGTCCTCCGGCAGATACTCATTTAAATATTGACAAATTTCTTCGCAGCTCTTTTCACAGTCCGCATGGAAATTCGCCACCTGACCTTTGGCATGTACCCCTGCATCAGTTCTTCCTGCTCCCTGAATTTGTACCTCTGTTCCCAGCATTTTTGTTAAAACATCTTCGATTTTTCCCTGTATGGTATTGTCCGTATCCTTCTGACGCTGCCAGCCTCCGTATCGGCTTCCGTCATATTGAATATCCAAACGATAATTCATATCTGCTCTCCTTTTAAACAGACAAAAGGTGTTACATAAATGCAACACCTTATATCTCTATTTCTTATTTTACCAAATAAACATCCGCATGATTTACACCCAAAGCATTGGCTCTGTCATGGTCGTTTACATAGATATCAATGCGGTTTCCTTTAATTGCACCGCCACAGTCTTCTGCTGTAAATACATGTCCGTTAATAATTACCTGTGTTCCGTAAGGAATAACTTTCGGGTCTACTGCAATGGTTCTTCCTTCTACTACCGGTGTACCTGTTGCTGTAATACCTGTTTCCACATCACAGCAAAGCTCACAGGAGCAATAATAAGTCAGCTTAAAGTTACCCAGTTTTTCACCGTACATATCAGATGTAGCATTTACCTCTGCTATATCACCGCCGCCGTAGGAAACTGTCTCATCCTCTAATACACGTACTGCCCATACTGCGTTTTTCGTATTTAAGTTACCCTGCACGATACCATAATCCTTACCCATAGCTTCTACGGTCTTACCGTCTCCTGCATAGATAACAACGTGATATACATAACCATTCTTTGCATAGAAAATCAAATCTCCCGGCTGTGCATCTTCTACCGGAATTTTGGTTCCGTACTGTGCCTGATCTGCCGCAACACGAGGCAGCTCATATCCGTATTCTTTGAAAATACTCTGTACAAAACCGGAGCAGTCCGCACCTTCTGTTAAGCTGGTACCTCCCCAAACATAAGGATTTCCGATAAACTGAGAAGCAAATTCTACCACAGAGCTTCTAAGCTGTCCTCCCGGGACTCCTGATCTTACAGAAGTGAGTGTATAATAACAAGCTTCATTCTCTTCCGGCGCAATTTCTTCTTTTGCAAGCGTATAAGTATCTTCACCCTTTTCTGTTACTTCTTCCTGAACCGTTTCTTCCATGTTCAGATATTCTTTTGCCACAAAGCCTCTGACATCTCCGGACTCTATGTAGACCCAATCCTCCTCTGCATCTTCCAGAACATAGCACAGGCTGTTTTCTTCCAGCGTTCCAATAATACGGGACTCTGTATTCTTATCCTCTCTTATGTTTAAAAGACTGGCTGTTGTAAGGGCATACTCCTTATCTACAACTGTCTGATTTACCGTAGCTCTCAGATACAAAAATGCTTTATTTTCTCTGTATGGAACTGTTTCTTTTGCTGTGGGTGCAACGCCTTCAATTCCTTTATATTCTTCATTAAATCTTGCTGCTAAGGATCTTGCTTCCTTCTGATATCTTTCCAGAATTTTCTGAGCTTCCTCTCCTGTAACAACATCCTCTGCTTTTACAAAGCCTCTGACAGCTCCGGACTCAACATAAAGCCATCCGTCTTCCTCTTCCTTCAATATGTAACATACACCTTTTTTAGCAAGTGTTCCTACACTGCGGGCTTCCTCTGTCATCTCTTCATAAATATTTATTTTTTCATTAGAAAATGCGTATTTTCTGGCTACTGTCCAGAAACGAAAATCTTCTACAATCGTAGGAACTTCTATAATTTCCTGCTGCTGTACTAATTCCTGATTGCTAGATGGCGCTTCCGGATCATCCGCTTCAATTTTGGGTGAACCATTATCTAAAAGAATAACATAGCCATTTTCATCCAACACATAATGATAACCCTCCGGCAGCTGATAGCCTGTTCTTTCCTCATACTGCTCAGGTGTCTCCTGTGACGGCGTTTCATCCACTGTATCGGCTTCTATTTTCGGTGAACCATCTTCGTTAAATGTCACATAACCATTTGCATCCAATACATAATGATATCCTTCCGGCAGCTGATAGCCTGTTCTCTGCTCGTACTGCTGGGGTGTCTCCTGTAACGGTGCTTCCGGCTGATTGGCTTCTATTTTTATACTGCCGTCTTCGTTAAATGTTACATAGCCATTTGCATCCAATACATAATGATGTCCTTCCGGCAGCTGATAGCCTGTTCTCTGCTCGTACTGCTCAGGTGTTTCCTGTAACGGCGCTTCCGGCTGTTCAGGCTCTTGTGGTGTTTCCGGCTGCTGAGGTGTCTCCGGTTCTTCCACGACCTGATTGCCATCCGCCTGAGTCTGTATATCTGCTGCAAAAACATTTGCCGGTGCTGCTAAGCTAAGCGCCATAGTAAGCGCAAGTATTTTCTTTATTTCCTTATATTTCAATTTCTTCTCCTCCGGTATCACTGTATCCATTTCTAAGGTTGAATACCATTCTAGTAAAAATGTTTCGTCTTCTTTTTAGTTTATCACGAGTACCTTATCAAATCAACAATAAATTATAGAATTTAAAGTATTTTTTATGCACTTTACCCTACTTTTGTATGATATTTTTCATTTTTTATACAATTATCCTAATCACTATTTTTTGCCCACATATGCAACCTCTTTTCCTAAGAAAAAAAGTGCTAACAGATTAGGAACTGCCATCATTCCGTTTAAGGCATCGGACAATTCCCAAATCATAGTCGGAGCAATCATACATCCCGGCAGTGTAATCAAAATATAGCAAAAACGATATACCTTTACACCCTTTTCTCCTGCCAGATAATCTGCTGTCTGTGCACCAAAATAAAACCAGCCAATCATTGTGGCAAAAGCAAACAATGCGGTTGCCCCTGCCAAAAACTCCTTTCCCCAAGGAATAACAGATGCAAACGCCATTCCCGTAAGCGTTGTTCCATCTATATCTCCAGCCTGCCAATATGGCACTTGACTCACCAATATTACAAGAGCTGTAATCGTACAGACCAGAACTGTATCAATAAATACTTCTAAAATCCCCCACATTCCTTGAATTTTCGGGTCCTCCACATCAGACTGGGCATGAGCCATAACAGAAGACCCAAGCCCCGCCTCATTAGAAAAAATCCCCCTTGCAATTCCCATACGCACCGCCTGTTTCATACTGTATCCTGCCACCCCTCCCACTGCTGCCGAAGAGCGAAAGGCTTCTTGGAAAATCAAAGCAAATGCTCCTGCAATTCTGTCTCTGTAAAAGAATAGAACAAGCATAGCGCCTGCCAAATAAATGGCAGCCATAACAGGTACAAGCCTTTCCGTAAAGATTGCAATTCGCTTCATTCCTCCTGTTAAAACCACTGCCACTACAATCATGCAAAGACTTCCTGACAGAAATGCAGGTACATGAAAAGCCTTTTCAAGCCCCACTGCCATAGAATTTCCCTGCACCATATTCCCCATGCCAAAGGATGCGCCTAAACAGCAGACAGCAAAAGCAACAGCCAAAGGCTTACACCCAAGTCCCCTTTCCATATAAACCATGGCGCCGCCCTTCCACTGTCCTTTCTCATCTTTATAACGATATTTTATTCCCAAAAAATTTTCCGCATAGGTTGTCATCATTCCGAAAAAGGCAGATACCCACATCCAGAAGATAGCTCCCGGTCCTCCAAACATCAATGCAGTGGCAACGCCTGTTATATTCCCTGTGCCCAAAGTAGCTGCCAGCGCTGTGCAAAAAGATTGAAATTGCGTTACAGAAGCAGTTTCTTTCGCATTTTTTGTTTTCTTTCCTTTTTTTAATGCACCAATGGTATTTGCTGTCCATATATGTATTTTTGTAATCTGAAAAAATCCTGACCGTATGGTAAACCAGATACCTGCTCCCAGAAAAAATACCAGCATTCCCCGTCCCCATACAAATTCCTGAAGAGAATGAATAAAATTTGCCATTGCACATTCCTTTTCCTTGCTCCATAAAACCTATGCAAAAAATCATTCTCCTATGAAATGAAAAAAGACCATTACATGAAGTATCTATTAAGGATATGTATACACATTCCAAACTTCTACTTCATGTAACAGCCTTTGCTGTAAGAGTTAATCTTATTCGAAAGCTTTTCCAACAGAACCAAAGAGTTCCATTTTTTCTTTAATTGTATCGCAGATAGCATCAAATCCCGGTTTTAATAATTTACGTGGGTCGTATCCTTTTCCTTCATTATCTTTTCCAGCTTCGATGTATTCACGTGTAGCTGCTGCGAAAGCTAACTGACATTCTGTGTTTACATTGATTTTAGATACGCCTAAATCAATGGCTTTCTTAATCATATCTGCTGGAATACCTGTACCGCCGTGAAGAACTAATGGCATTTCTCCTGTTAATTTCTGGATGTTGTCCAGAACATCAAAGCTAAGTCCTGCCCAGTTTTCAGGATATTTTCCGTGGATGTTACCAATACCTGCTGCAAGCATGTCTACGCCTAAGTCTGCAATCATTTTGCATTCTTCAGGATCTGCACATTCGCCCATACCGACAACACCGTCTTCTTCTCCGCCGATAGAACCAACTTCTGCTTCTAAGGACAGTCCAAGACCTTTACAAACACCTGCTAATTCTTTTGTTTTTTCAACATTTTCTTCGATTGGGTAGTGGGAACCATCAAACATGATGGAAGAAAATCCTGCTTTAATACATTTGTAGCATCCGTCATATGTACCATGGTCTAAGTGCAGAGCAACCGGAACTGTGATGTTTAATTCATCAATCATAGCTTTTACCATGTCTGCAACTGTTTTAAATCCGCACATATATTTTCCTGCGCCTTCAGAAACACCTAAGATAATTGGAGATTTACATTCTTCTGCTGTTAAAAGCGCTGCTTTTGTCCACTCCATGTTATTGATATTAAACTGACCTACTGCATAATGCCCTGCTTTTGCTTTTTTTAACATTTCTGCTGCTGATACTAACATATTCAATGACCTCCGTTTATTTTATTGAATTGGGTCTAAAACCTAAAACTATTATAACACATTTTCGTTTTCAGGCAAGTATTTCTTAATGCAATTTATCCTGTTTCATGATATACTTATTTTTAAGAATATTTAACAGAAAGGAATATGAGCATCAATATGGAAATAAAAAATTTAATTGTCGGACAATCCGGAGGTCCTACCGCAGTCATTAACAGCAGCTTATACGGCGTTGTTTCTGAAGCGCTTTCCCAGCCTTCTATCGACAAGGTATACGGTATGGTAAATGGCATCGAAGGCTTTTTACGAGGAACGGTTTTGGATTTTGAAGAAACACTCTTTTCCAATGATTTAGAAAAATTAAAAACCACTCCCGGAGCCTATCTGGGTTCCTGCCGCTACAAACTGCCTGAAGACTTGGACGACCCTGTTTATCCTGTTCTTTTTCAGAAATTCAAAGAATTAAACATTGGCTATTTCTTCTATATCGGCGGAAATGACTCTATGGATACCGTCAGCAAGTTGTCCCGTTATGCCGAAAAAATCAACAGTGACATTCGTGTAATCGGCGAACCAAAAACCATTGATAACGATTTGGTTATGACAGACCATACTCCCGGCTTTGGCAGCGCTGCCAGATATGTTGCTTCTACTGTAAGAGAAATTGTCATTGATGCCAATGTGTACGAAACAAAATCTGTTACTATTGTTGAGATTATGGGACGTCATGCGGGCTGGCTCACTGCCGCAAGCGCTTTGGCAAGAAAAAGCGCCGGGGACAATCCTCTGCTTATTTATCTGCCGGAAACAGATTTTGACGAAGAAGCCTTTCTTGAAAAAGTAAAAGGTTGTTTTGAAAAAAATCCAAATGTCATTGTCTGTGTTTCTGAAGGCATTCACGATAAAAACGGAACTTTCATCTGCGAATATGATAACTCCGTAGGCACAGATACTTTCGGACACAAAATGCTGGCAGGCTGCGGAAAATATCTGGAAAATCTGGTTCGTAACCGTCTAGGTGTAAAGGCACGCTCCGTGGAATTAAATGTAAATCAGCGCTGTTCCGCTTCTATGATGTCAGCAACAGACCAAAAGGAAGCTGTTTTAGCAGGACAATTTGGTGTGCGTGAAGCTTTAAAAGGCGCTACCGGAAAAATGGTTTCCTACGTTAGAACTTCTGATTTGCCTTATAGCATGACACTTGGTCTTGAAGATGTAAATCTGATTTGTAATCAGGAAAAAACTGTTCCTTTAGAATGGATTTCCAAAGACGGTTCTGATGTGACAGACGCTTTTCTGGCTTACGCCCTTCCTCTCATTCAGGGAACAGTAGAAATTCCTCTGGGCACAGACGGACTTCCTGATTTCCTTTCCAGAAAATAATTATGTATTAGGAGGGTTTTTATGTTTCGTATTTCAAATTCTACCGATAATGACGATGTAAGAGTTTTAGACTCTGCCGGTCCTTTTACCATTATTGAATATATGAGAGATTTAAGTGTTTCTCCGTCTGATGCGGAGAAAGCTTATTTCTGCCATGCGATGAACGTACGCAAACGTCAGGTGGTGTGCGATTTAAGTAAAGCAAACGTCACTTTACAATCCGGAGCTATGCAGTGGACTGTGGGAAATGTCAACGCCACTACCGGATTAAAGGGTGTGGGAGATTTCTTTGGAAAGGCTGTCCGTGGAAAAATGACAGGAGAAGGTACGATTAAACCGGAATATACCGGAGATGGTGTTCTGGTATTAGAGCCTACCTACAAGCATTTAATTTTATTGGATGTGGAGGACTGGAATGGTTCGGTTGTTCTGGATGACGGCTTGTTTCTTGCCTGTGATGCAGAATTAAAACACAAAGCTGTTATGCGCTCGAATATTTCTTCTGCTGTATTCGGTAATGAAGGTTTGTTTAATCTGGGATTAAGAGGCAATGGTGTTGTATGTCTGGAAACACCATGTCCAAAAGAGGAGTTAATTACCATTGCTTTAGATAATGATGTATTAAAAGTTGACGGAAATATGGCTGTTGCATGGAGCGGAAGCCTTGACTTTACCGTAGAACGCTCGGGCAAAAGTCTGATTGGTTCTGCCGCTTCAGGCGAAGGACTGGTAAATGTATATCGTGGTACAGGAAAGATACTTTTAGCCCCTGTTCAGAAAACTATCACTCCACCGCCTATTATGGATACCCCTGATGACGAAGACTAACTCTATTATTTTTAGGGCTGTCGCATTATTACAACAGCCCTATCTTTTCTGCCAAATCATTCAAATAAACCCATCGCTCCATTTTTTCTTCCAGAAGCGCTTCTGCTTCTTCTTTTTCTGCTGTAAGTTCATTTAATTTTCCTGAATTTGTTGCATTTTTCATAATTTCTTCATCCAGCTTTTCCAGTTTTTCCTCAAGCTTTGCAATATCATCATCAATGGTTTCAAATTCCTTCTGTTCCTTGAAAGTAAATTTTAATTTTACTGTACGATTTTGCTTCCATGTTTGTGCTGAAGTTTTCTTTTCTTCTTTTTTCTCTGTCTGAACAAGCTGTTTTACACTATCATTTCTTCTTGCTTTTGCTTCCAGATAATCTGTATATCCCCCTTCATACTGCTGAAGTTTCCCGTTTCCTGTAAATTCAAAAATTCGGTCTACTACGTTATCCAGAAAATAACGGTCATGGGAAACCGTCACTACAATTCCGGTAAAAGAGTTCAAATAATCTTCCAAAATCGTAAGGGTAGGAATGTCCAGATTATTTCCCGGCTCATCTAAAAGCAACACATTAATTTCACTGGAAAGGACACCCAAAAGATATAAACGTCTTTTCTCTCCTCCGGAAAGCTTTCCAATAGGCGCATACTGCATATCAGGAGTAAATAAAAAACGCTCCAGCATCTGAGATGCACTGATTTTTCCGTCTTTTGTGTTAATGTATTCTGCAATATCTTTCACATAATCAATCACCCTCTGACGGTCATCCATTTCCTGTTCTTCCTGAGCAAAATATCCGATTTTAATGGTTTCACCCATTTCTACTGTTCCGCTGTCAGGCTCTACCAGTCCTGCCATCAGCTTCATCAGTGTGGATTTTCCGCATCCGTTCGGACCGATAATACCCAATTTCTGATTTTTCAATAAAATATAATTGAAATCCTCTACCAAAACCTGATTGCCGTATTTTTTAGAAACATGCTTTAATTCAATGGTCTTTTTCCCCATACGTGTTTCCACGGACTCCAATTCCACACTCTGGTCTCCCACAGGAGCTGCTGTGTTTTTCAGCGCCTCCAATCTCTCCAGTCTGGCACGCTGCTTGGTTGTTCTTGCACGGCAGCCTCTCTTTGCCCATTCTAATTCCATACGCAGCACACTTTGACGTTTTCGCTCTGATGCCAGCTCCATTTCTTCTCTTTCTGCCTTCAATTCCAGAAATTTTGAATAATTTGCTTCATAGCTGTACATTTTTCCGTGAGAAATTTCCAAAATACGATTTGTCACCTTATCCATAAAATAACGGTCATGAGTAACCATCAAAACCGTTCCCCGAAAACTTTTTAAATATTCTTCCAGCCATGAAATCATGGCTTCGTCTAAATGATTGGTAGGCTCGTCCAGTAAAAGAATGTCAAAATCCTGCGCTAAAATTTTTGCCAGCGCCACTTTTCTCCTCTGCCCTCCTGAGAGCACTGCAATCTGTTTTTCATATTCTGTAATTCCAAGCTGTGTCAGATTACTCTGCACTTTCCATTCTGCCTCACAATCCTGTATATAGGAAAGTATAGTGGCATTTTCCGGAAACTGTGGGTTTTGCGGCAAATAGGCAAGTCTTACATTATTCTGCATAATAATCTGACCTGTCTGGGGAACTTCCTCTCTTGCCAGCATTTTTAAAAGAGTAGACTTTCCTGTACCGTTAATTCCGATAATGCCTACCTTATCTCCTTCCTGAACACCAAAGCTGGCATCCTCAAAAATCACTTTTTCACCATAAATTTTACTGATATGCTCTATATTTAATATGTTCATGGGAACACTCCTTTTTCCTGCTTTATTTCTTAATCACTATAACAAAGAAATCCTTTTGGGACAATGCCTTTTTATTTTTCTTAAAAAGATTGTCATTCTCTGTATAAAATGATATGGTAATAAAGTATGAAAACAAAAGAATTTTGGAGGAAAGTCATGTTAAAATCTATTATCTTTTTATTAGTGGGATTTTTGCTGCTGGTAAAAGGCGCAGACTGGTTTGTGGAAGGCGCTTCTTCCATTGCAAGACGTTTGCGTATTCCGTCTTTAATTATCGGGCTTACCATTGTAGCCTTTGGAACCAGCGCACCGGAGCTTGCAGTAAGTATTACTGCTGCTGTAAAGAGGAGTAATGATATTGCCATTGGGAATGTAGTAGGTTCCAACATTTTTAACCTTCTGGTAGTTATTGGTATGAGTGCTCTGATTTGCCCTCTGTCCGTAAAACCAAGCATGATAAAAAAAGATTATCCTTTGTCTATTGCTGCCACACTTCTTTTAAATGTGCTGATTATGGATCAATTTTTTACTGGAAACTCCCGCATGGTCTTAGGACGTCTTGACGGAGTTTTATTGCTGGTGGGATTTGGATTTTTCATGTATCTGGCTGTAAAAGATGCTTTGAAAAGCAGAGCTGAAAATCTGTGTATACAAGAAGCTGAAACTGTCATTGGATATTCTATGGGAAAAAGCATTCTGCTTTCTCTTGTTGGACTTGCAGGTATTATTATCGGTGGAGATATGACTGTAAATGGAGCAAAAGAAATTGCCAGAGCCTTTGGTCTTAGTGAAGCCCTGATTGGTCTTACCATTGTGGCAGTAGGTACTTCTCTGCCGGAATTAGTTACTTCTATTGTAGCTGCCAGAAAAGGAGAAAGTGACATCGCTCTTGGAAATGTGGTAGGTTCTAATATTTTTAATGTATTTCTTATTTTGGGATTATCCAGCACGATTTTGCCTATGAATGTCACAAAAACTTATCTATATGATGTGGGCTTATTGACTATTGTCTCCATACTGGTCTATATTCCAATTCTTCTCAGAAAGAAAATCGGACGAGTTATGGGAGCTGTGATGACTTGCTCTTATATAGCTTATACGGCGTATCTGATTATGAGATAAAAAATGGAGCTGTTGCTTCAAATATCTATACATTTTTGAATGATATTTGAAGCAGAACTCCTCTTGAAAAAATTCTAAAGATTTTCTATTTTTATTTGCCACTCTTTCTTTTTTTCACATATCTTTCTATCCAATCACTTACATAAACGAGTAACAATATACCTGCTCAAACCAAAGCATAGGTAGTATTTTCTCCGTCAAATCCCCATACAACAAGAAACAAAACAGAAGTAATATTCATAAGCTCTCTTGTCCACTGTACACCGCCCACTGTCCATTTCGTTGTCATTTTCTTTGGAAGAAATACTACGATTAAATCCATTAGGATAAATATTCCCAATATCACCATTTCAAATTTGGAGCTAATACAGCCTGTTAACATTAAAATCCCCATAATAATCCAAAAAATACTGTCAGCCAGTTCCATCCAGTCTTGTCCATTGAGTTTTTTCATATCAATCACCTCTTCCGCAAACATCCACTTTCAGAAATTATTTCTCAGTTTCCAACTGTTCCATAATAGCATTATGCAAAATCAAATTTCCTGCAAAGAGGCAAATCCCATTTTTTTCAAACATAGGCACAGCATCTTTGCCTCCGGCATATATTCCGTAGGTTAAATGCGACTTCTCTGAAAATTCATCCCAGTTTTCTGCATTAAGTCCTTGCTGGAAATTTTCCCACATTCTCTTATACTCTTCTGCATTTTCCTTTGGCACAACTTCTTTCAAAGATTGGCTTGTCCAATATGCTGCATTTTCCTTTTCCTCATATTCACTTACCGCCATTGAAAGTAGTGAATACAAACTTATATTAGGTACTGTTTTTCCAAAATCTTTTTTCATTTTCTTCAATACCTGTTCCATATCTGCATCATCCGGATACACAACTCTGATTTCATATAACTGTTGTGGTTTTCCGCTAAAAGAAGCATCTACAAAGCTGAAATAAATTTGAGATGTCTTTTCACCAAACATCTCCTGTCCGTTTTCCAGAGCAAAATAAGAGTCATTCTTATTTTCTATTAGATTTTCCACAGTATCTTTATTCACTCCATAGGTTTCAAAAACATCCTCCATGGTAATGCCCCATGGTGCATCTTCCAGTTCAATATTCTCATTTTGAGAACTCTCGGAGCAACCGGAAAAAGCACAAAACGTTATAAGAGCCATAAAACAAATAAGTTTTTTTAACATTTCAATCTCCTTCCAATACATCTTAATAATTTAATTTCTTATAAAACTTTTTCCAAAAACTCCCTTATTTTTTCTTCTTCCCCTACAAGAGAACCCTGTATCATCGGAGGTTTACCTCCTCCTTTTCCTTGAAAAGCTGCATTCAATTTCTTACCGATTTCTCTGATATCTCCACTGCTTCCCAGCACATAGCGAAATCCCTGTTTTTCATCTCCTACAAAAGCACCACAGACGCCTTTTGTAAGCTCCATTCCTGCATTGACAAAGTTTCGCATTGCCATAGCGTCTAACTCTTTTTCAAATAACAACAAATTCGCATTTGGATTTTCCTTTAAAACAACTTTTTCAGACTCTAAATATCCCATAACAAGCCTTTCCTGCATTTTTGCTGCTTTCTCTTTTAACTGCTGAATTTCTTCTGTTAAGCGCTTTACAGCATCTGTTACTTCTTGCTGTTTTGCAGAGAGCATATTGGAAATTTGTACCACACTGGCTTCCTTTTGATTATAATCCTCCAACGCCCGCATACCACAGGTAATCCAAAGGCGCATACCGCCTTTATAACGTATAGCATTTGTAATTTTAATGAGTCCTACATTTCCTGTTGTTTTCACATGAGGAGCACAGCAGGCACAGATATCACAATCCTGAATTTCTACAATTCGAATTTTTCCCTGCAATTCTTTCTTGCTGCGATAAGGGATTTTTTCCAACTCTTCTGTACCAGGAAAATACGCTCTTATTTCTCTGTTCTCTGCCACCACTTGATTTGCTTCGTATTCAATACTTCTCAGTTCTTCTGGAGTAAGAGGGCCATCATAATCCATAGTCACTTCTTCTTTTCCCAGATGAAAACCTACATTTTCATAACCAAATCTTCTATGTACAATTCCGGAAATAATATGTTCTCCGGTATGCTGCTGCATCTTGGAAAATCGCTCCTGAAAATCCAATTCGCCTATGACTGTCTGTCCCGGCAAAATTTCCTTATCTATAAAATGAATAATTTCTCCATTTCTTTCCTGCACATCAAATACTTGTATTTCCCTGTTTTCTATATGCAGCACACCGGTATCTGCACATTGTCCCCCGCCTTCTGGAAAAAAGGCAGTTCTATCAAGAACCGCCTCAAAATGATTTCCATTTGGAATACAGGACAAAACCACAGCTTCAAAGTCTTTTATATAACTGTCTTGATAATATAACTGTTCTGTCATTCTTCCTCTCCATATACTCTAATAACAGAAGAAATCTTCTGCACTACTTCCATTTTCTCCAAAACCAAAAGCGCATCGTGGAAGTTTCCTTCTTTTACTCTTGATGTTACAATCACCAATTCTGCCCATTCTTCATGTTTATGTTTTTGAATCATCTGAGCAATACTTACTTCATATTTTCCCAATACACTGGCAATTGCTGCCAATACTCCCGGAGTATCACTTGCATGAATACGCATAAAGAAGCGACTCTCAATATCTTCCTGATTTTTAATAGAAAGAGATTTATAACAAGTACAACGAATTCTTGCAGTACATTGGAATAAAATATCTCTTACAATATCAAAAACATCTCCCACAATAGCACTTGCCGTAGGCAATTCTCCTGCTCCTCTGCCATAAAACATTGCATCATCCACAGCATCTCCATGAACAAAAACTGCATTAAATGAGTCGTTTACAGAAGCCAGAGGATGCTTTTCAGAAACCAGCATCGGCTGCACAGATACTTCAATTCCTGTATCCGTATTTCTGGCAACGCCAAGAAGCTTAATCACACATCCCAAATCCCTTGCATAACGAATATCCTTGGAGGAGATACGGGTAATGCCTTCTGTTGCCACATTTTCAAAAGTCACTCTGGAATTAAAAGCAATGGATGCCATAATCGCCATTTTTCTTCCTGCATCATAGCCTTGGATGTCCGCCGTAGGGTCTGCCTCTGCATAACCCAGCTTTGTCGCAAGTGCAAGTGCATCTGCAAATTCCATATTTTCCTGTGTCATTTTTGTCAGAATAAAATTCGTAGTTCCGTTTACAATTCCTACGATTTCTGACAGATGATTTCCTGTAAGACACTGTTTTAAAGGGCGAATAATGGGAATTCCTCCTGCTACTGCCGCCTCAAACAAAAAGTCGCACTGGTTGGCAGCCGCACAATCTAAAAGCTCTCCTCCGTGAGATGCAACCAAATCCTTATTGGCTGTAACCACATTTTTTCCTGCTTTTAGGGCTTCCATAATGTATGTTTTGGCAGGCTCAATTCCTCCCATTACTTCAATCACAATATCGATACTTTCATCTTCTAAAATTTCTTTCCAGTTATTTGTCAGAATTTCCGGCTCTGCGATTTTTGCCGCAGCCTTTTTTAAATTCCGAACCAAAATTTTCTTCAATTTTACAGTAGCGCCGATTTTCTTCTCCATCTCGGCTTCCTGATTTTTCAGCACCTTATATACCCCGGTCCCTACTGTTCCAAGGCCTAAAAGTGCTGCGTTAATTACTTTTTTGCTCATGCTTTTCTTCCTTTTCAACCTCTACTCTTTCAATGAACCCTTTTTTCAGTTTGCTGTTTCGTTTAAATGCCTTGCTCCAGCCTCCGATTTTATTATATACCCAGAAGGAATGGGAAAGAACTGTTTTTGCCTTTCCTATTTTTTCCTTTGTTGTCTTTGTATAAATACTGCCGCCGCAGCTGAATTTTGTTCCTTTTATAACGTGAGCAATCAAATCCGACTCACAGGTAATGTCATCCGGCACTTCTGTGTATGCTAAGCCTACACAGTCTGCCTTATGGGCATCGCTTCCCCCTGTTCCCGGCAAATCATATTTTTCTGCAATTTTTACGGCTCTGTCGTTTACCTCCTGCGGCTCGCAGGCATTAAAGATTTCCATAAAATCAAATTCCTTCAAAATATCAGGATTTCGCTCGTAAGCTTTTGCATTCATAAAGCTCATAAACTTTTCTCCACACGGATGTGCCGGTCCTAAAATCCCCCCATAATTATGCACAATCGGTATGAGCATCTGCACCGGAATTCCACGAAGCTCCAACAAACGAAGCTTAATGTTTTCCGGCATAATTACAATAATATGTCCTGCATCCAGTGTATCGTATTCAATCCCTTTTAAGACTACAAAATCCTCATGCTTTTTCCCTTTAATATTCTTTTTCCAATAGCGGTATCCCCCGTAAGAATCATGGTCTGTTACCAACATTCCTCCAAAGCCCTGCGCCTTCAACATAGAAATGTATTCTTCAATCGGGACTTTTCCGTCAATAGAACCCTCTTTTGTATGGCAATGCATGTCAATCTTCATGACAACATCTCCTTCCCCACATTTGATATTTTGAATTTACATACCAAATCTTTGCTTTAATGCACTCATCTTCTCTTTTGGAAGAATTAAATTAAAACTGTTCGGATTGATTACAATACCTTTTGCAATCGGTATCAACACCTTTTCCATATTTTCAAAGGTTACCAAAAGCGCCTGAAATTTTCCTTCTTTATTAAATCTGCGAAACTCCTCGGCGTCTGTAAATACAGGCTGGAAAACATCTCCGTTTTGATTTTTCACATAAGGAACCTGTACGTTTTTTTCTTCCTCTCCCTTTTTCTCTACTGCCAAAAGGAACTTGCTTTTTACCACATTTGCCGCAACCTCTTCCTCCAGCTCAGGAAGCGATTTCTTTTCTTCCATTTCTACATCTCTGCGAAATTCCTGCATAAAATAAATAGCAGATAACTGAAGCTGCGGATTGAGTAATGGTCTCTTTTCCTCAGGAAGCACAGAGAAATCCGGTTTTTTTACGATTTCTTCCAATTCAAGCTCTGTTGTTTTATCTTTTTCATGATATACAACGCTGTTTACGCCAAGTGTGTAAAGTGTTGTATAAAAATTAAGAAAGCTCTTATTTTCTACTTTTATTCCGGCAACTGCATTTTTTTCTGCTGCAATAGGCTGTGCTGCTTTTTCCAAATCTTCCTGATTTTCGAAAATCCAAACCTGATCGTTAAAGCTTTCTGCATCGCAAATCACGAAGGGCTGTCTGGTAGCTCTTGAAAAGAGTGCAAATACTTCCTCTCTTGTCTGTATTTTCTGAATTAGTTCTTTTTTTACGTTATCCATGTCCTTCTTCTCCTGTCGTAATCTTTTCTATGTATAGTATACACCTTTTTCTTGTTTTTGTCCCTGTTTATTTCCTGTCAAAAAACAGCAAACTGAAAAATGCCACTTTGCCGTCACAATAGTAAGGAAATCCACAGTACTCTGCCAGTTTATTTACCTGAATACAAAAAGCAGATAGACAGGAAGCCTTTTTATTCGGGAAGACACACTCTTTTCCTTCTCTGATTGCACAGGGTGTACATAACTGACACGGACCTGCCATTGCCGGCAAGTATTCCTGAATTTCTTCCTCTAGTTCTGAAATCAAAGCTCTTGTAAGCTGGTTATGATGTTTTTTAATTAAGCGAGTCTCACTGTCATCATTGATATCATGAACCATGGTAATAGTCTGAAGTACCAGCGCCTTTTTAAACTTATCTGCTTTTTCTTTTAATTCCTCAAAAGTTCCGCAGGCAGGAGGACAGGAATAATTTTTTTCATAATTCCCGCAATAATTCATTTCACAAAATCCGCGAAAGCTTCCATCGTATTCGATTGCCTGTGTATCAATGATTTTATAATTTGTAAAGCCCAGATTTTCTGCTGCTTCTAAAATTTTTTCTTCCTGCATACCTTTACCACCTTTTCTCTATTCCGCTGTTTTTACAGGTGTAACGGAAAATCCATATTCCATCTCTTTATCTGCCCAAATTGCCTTAATCTGATAAATATATCCCGCCTGCATGGTAATTGTCCAATTTCCATCTTCATTCTTCTCAGCAGATACTACTTCTCCTTTAGGAACAGGTGAAGCGTCAGATGCTTCCATTTTTTTCTCTGCTTCCCAGCGTACTACCTCTATGTTTTCAGGCTGTGTACTGACTAAAAGCTCTGCCTGTGTATCGCCATCCACAGAAAGCTCCACAAGCTCCGGAAGCTTTAATGCCGGAACGCCTGCTATTATATCTGCCGCTGCTGTCACCAGCGCTTCCGGCTGTTTATAAGAAACGTCCAGATACGGCGGTTCATTCTCATCCGGTACGACAATAAATTCTTCCAAATAATGTCCGTACTTTTCTATATAATCCTTATTTTCTTTTTCTTCTCTCTGTATCTTAGTAATTCCCGGATACTGTGCAGGATAGGACTGTGCAATAGCTCCGTTTCCCCAGATTTTCACTACATCTCCGGAATGTAAATCTTCTTCTGTTATTTTCTTCTCATTTTCATCGTATAATTCCTGTGGAATTGTACCGAAAAATACCATTTCTGTATCTGTCTGTACAAAAATGCTGTTACCCTGTTCATCTTTTAAATAGACAGCCTTTAAATACGGTTCTTCTGTTTTCTCCTCTGTTGTTTTCTCCGTTTTCTTTTCCGCTTTCTTAAAGTTATTCTGCCCGAAAACTACTGCCCCGATGATTAAAATCACCAAAATAATTCCTACTATCCTTAAGATTTTTTTGTTTTTCACCTTACTTTCTCCTTTTCCACTTTTTTGTTTTCAGAATACCATACTTTGTGTCTGAAAACAACTAATACAGTAAATAATATGCTTCTGCTGTACAAAACAAAAAAAGAAGAGCTATTACATTAAGTATTACTTACTGCAACACCCCTTCTTTCGCTTTACCTATTTACAAACCTCATCATAAAGATTTCTTCCTTTTGAGTCAATGACTACAATCACAGGGAAATTCTCTACCTCCAGCTTTCGGATTGCCTCTGTTCCCAAATCATCATAAGCAATCACTTCTGCTTTCTTAATACATTTTGATAACAATGCGCCCGCTCCGCCTACTGCTGCAAAGAAAACTGCAGCGTTTCTTACAATGGCGTCTGTAACCTCCGGTTTTCTTCTTCCTTTTCCAATCATGCCTGTAAGCCCTAAATCTAAAAGTCTAGGCGCATATTTATCCATACGGCTGGCTGTTGTAGGTCCTGCTGAACCGATTACTCTGCCTTCTCTTGCAGGTGTGGGACCCATGTAGTAAATAATATTATTGTTTAAGTCAATGGGAAGCTCCTCTCCTCTATCTAAAGCCTCTGACATTCTGAGATGTGCCGCATCTCTTGCTGTGTAAATTGTACCTGTAATATAAACATAATCCCCTGCCTCTAAAGCTTTTACTTCCTCTTTATCAAGGGGCGCCTGCATATATCTGTCCATCTTCATTCCTCCCAAATTTCTGCTGTATTATATTGTTCTGGCAATATGACGGTTTACATGACAGCAAATATTTACTGCCACAGGAAGTCCTGCGATATGTGTTGCATAAGTGTTGATATTCACTGCCAGCGCAGTAGTATCTCCGCCAAGCCCCGCAGGTCCTAAACCAATCTGATTGATTTTTTCCAGTAATTCTTCTTCCAGCTCTTTAATATGGGCAAGCTCTGAATGTGTACCGATTTCTCTTGTCAGGGCTTTTTTTGCCAAAATAGCAGCCTTTTCAAAAGTTCCGCCAATTCCCACGCCAACAACAACCGGTGGGCAGGCATTTGGTCCTGCTTCTTTTACGGTGTTGATGATTGCTTCTTTTACGCCTTCAATGCCGTCTGCCGGCTTCAGCATATAAATTTTACTCATGTTCTCGCTTCCGAAGCCTTTGGGTGCTACCATAATTTCCACCTTGTCACCCGGTACAATTTCGTAATGGATAATGGCAGGTGTATTGTCCTTTGTATTTACACGAAGCAAAGGGTCTCCAACCACGGATTTTCTCAGATAACCTTCTGCATATCCCTGTCTTACCCCTTCGTTTACGGCAGCTTCTACGCTTCCGCCTTCAAAGTGTACATCCTGTCCTACCTTTAAAAACACCACTGCCATACCCGTATCCTGACAAATTGGTATCATATCTTCTCCGGCAATATTCAGATTTTCCAAAAGCTGCCCCAAAATCTGCTTTGCCAAAGGCTTTGTCTCTTTTTCATAGGCATTTTTCATTGCCTTGTCCATATCCGGCGCCAGATAGTGATTTGCCTGAATACACATTTCTTTAATATTCTCTGTTAAAAGTTTTACGTCTATACTGCGAACCATGCCAGCTTCCTCCAATTTCTGCTTTACTTCAAATGGTTAGTTAAATGCTTACTGATATCAATGCGATTAAAGTCCTTAATATCATCTGACTGATGTTTTCCCAATAATCCGATTAACATATAGTAGCCGTTTCTTGGGTCTTGCGGATAATCCTTTACTAAAGTAAAATCCTTAATCTTACCTGTACTGGAAATGTGCATTCTCGGACCTAAACACTCTAAAATATAGTCTCCAATCTGCACATGATTTTCATCATAGTAAGATACCGGTAAGTCCCGTTCTACCGCTTCTTTTACTTTTCTTTCCAGCTCATAAATATCTACCTGTGGTTTTTCTTCAAACTCCAATACAAAGCCATGGCGAACATCGGAACGAGGTCCGTCCTGCGCATAGCCCTCTCCCATAAAATGCACACATAAATCTTCCAGCGTATGAGCTGCTTTTCGGTAAGTTACAGACTTATGTACAATTTTGGCAATGTTTTCCGGAAGCGGTCCAAACATATTGGGTCTAGTAATAATAATTTCTTCCCCAATTCCCACCAGTAAATCGGCATTACGTTTCAAAAACGGGAAAATCAGTTCAAAATGCTCTACAATCACCATTTTCCCATTCTTTGCAGCCTCTAAAATCGCTCCCGCAAGCACGTGCATCTGTGTAAATGCAGACTCAAAGCGAATATCCAGATGATACGTATGCGGAGAAAAGGGGTCTTCCAAATTTTCGTGCAATAAAGGCAATGGACGAATATTCACTCCTTCATCATCATTGGTAAGGTCCACCCCTGGAAACATACCCTTAATCAAAAGACTTTTTCCTGCGCCTGCATCTCCGATAATCCCAATAATGTGGTCAAAAGGACTTAAATACATCTGACTTAACTGCATCCCCAAATCTGCCATACGGCGGTTTCCTCTGGGAGCAAAATAATAACTGTACAGGTTTCCATCCTGCATTTGTTTTGAATATGCCATATTTTTATTCCTTTTTATTTGCCAGAATAGCCAGTCACATTTTAGTCACCCAAAATGTGCTGGCATATTCCTTCATCCTTATTTCTCAGTATCCTGTCTTATTTTCTTGCTTTACGAAGGGCAAGAATTCTTTCCATTTCGTTGTAAACAATCATGTAGCCTTCGTCAACACCCATACCTGGTTTTGCTAAAATCTGATCTGGTTTTGTAGCCATAGCACAGTTTACACATACCTGAGCGGAACGGTCTGTTTCATTACATGTACCACCCTGATAAGCACCAAAACCTTTTTCCTTACAGTATAATACTGCTTCCACAATATTATTAATTCCACCAAGGTCAGGTGTTTTAATCTGTGCCATGTGACCTGCTTTATTATCTGCAAAATATTTTACATCTTCTAAAGTATTGCACCATTCGTCAGCAACCAGCTCTACGTTGATACCACGTCTGTCCACTTCCTCACGAAGTCCTTTTAAGCAAAGCATCTGTTTTTCTCTTTCCTCTGCATCCATAGGTCCTTCAATTCTCAAATGGAATGGTTTTGCTGCTTCTTCCAGCTCTGCCAGATAATCTGCCATTGCAGGATAATTATCCACACCGAAAATTGCTCCAATTGTTCCATATACGTCAATATGGAATACAGGCATATAATTTTCATCATTGCGAAGTTTCTGTACACGCTGGCTTAACCACTGTACATATTCTTTCAGCAATTCTCCTTTTTCACCCAGTTTCAATTTTACATTGTTAATTAATGCATGAGGCATAACTGCAGCCCCTTTTAAGATCATCTTATCTGCATTGTCATAACGATTGTCACCGGACTGTGTGAAAACAGGAATTGGTTCTTCAGAAACAGTTGTACCATATTCATCTGCTACAACTTCACACATCAGTCTCTTGCTGGATTTTGCAACTGCATCCAAAATTGCCTGGCTGACACCATAGCGAATTGCTGTGTGCAATCTCTTTCCATCTACCTGAATGCTTTCCAACATTTCACATAAGCCTTTAAAGCTGTCTGCTTCTTTTCCTACTAATTCCGGTTTAATATATTTTTCAATAATCGGAATAAAGTCTTCTGCTAAGAACAATGGGTCTCTTCCGCCTGCTCCGGAATACTGAACGGCAGCACAATCACCCCACGCAATCTGTCCGTCCTCTAAAATCAACATAACGGAAATTGCTTCGCCTGCCTGTCTTACAGACTTAAATCCCGGTGTCACAGTTTCTCCAAAGTAAGCAGCTCCATCAGCCACTGCACCTTTTTTAATTGCTCTTTGATCGTCAAAGAAAAATCCTGTTCTTGCTTTAGAACAAACAACATCTACTATTTTCATGATACACTTCTCCTTAAAAATTTGTAATAATTTTTTGTATGCTGCTGTCTTTCTCTTTATTTAGGCTTTCCAACAAGTCTTCCTTTACTGATAGCATATACATCATCAATTACCATCTGGAAAGAAGCTTTTCTCTTTTCCAGTTTCGCACGATGTTCAATTTTACCTCTATTAAAATCAACTAATTCCTGTGGTAATGGCACATTTGCTACATTTAAGTAACGAACAGCACCCTCATTGTCACGTGCCGGAAGCATTTTACCAAAGTTATAACGGCTAGGTGCAAATGGAATGTCAATTACACCGGCTTTTACTGCACGAATAACACCAAGGGCTAAATCTCCCATACCAAGTTCGAAACATTTATCTACAATAGCACAGGTTTCTCCCTTAATAATTGCCTTTTCCAGTTCAAGAGCTGAACTCTTTAATTCCTGATCTGCCAACAGAGAAATTGCCTGTTTTGTACAGCGAAGTCCCTGTGCATTAGCTTCCATTGTAGGAACACCCATTGCTTCGTGAGGAGTTTTAACAATAACTTTTGTAGCTTTTGCAAGAGCAGCCACAGCACTTCCCCATGAAATAACTGCAAAGGCTTTCGCTTCATCCTGTGGAAATCCGCCCATCCACTGATGAAGAACAGAAGTAACCGTTACGTCTTCATATCCGTATTTATCCAGATATTCTTCTGTTAATTCTTCCAGTACTCTAAGTGCAGCTACGTCCTGTACTAAGTTACCACACTGGCCATAACCAACAGTTACGTTTTTAACTCCCTGTTCTGCTGCTAACAATGCTTCAATAATTGCAACTGCATTGGACATAGAAGGCGGAACCAAAGTACCTGTTAATGGACCATAAGGTTCACGGTTAATGGAAACTCCTGCTTCTTCATAAATACCAGTCAGACGGTCTACATACTGCCAGTCATAAATTGTTCTTTCAAGAGGAACATCTTTTGCGTAAGGGATATTATAAGAAATACCACCGCCTTCATAACTGGTAAATCCACCTGCATAGCAGATTTCTGTCAATAATCTGGCATCAGGAGTACCATGACGTACCTGTACAGGAGTATCCAGATTTTCAATAATCTGACGGCATCCATACACACCATGGTTTACAGCCGGAAAACCATTTAACATGGATTTCTGTGTATGAATAGACTCTTTAATACCTACTTCCGCTTCCTCATAACGGTTCTGACGTGTATAGGAGTCAATGGTTGTAGGAAGCAGATCTGCTTCACCTTTGTCCTGTAAATACTGTAAAAGTTTAATATGCTCATCAATTAACGCTACACCAGCTCTTGGCTGAATTAAAGTTTTTCTTTCTTTTTTTGCCTGTGCAAGTTTTCTGGAAAAACTCTTTGTTTCAGGCATATTTTTATGATATTCAATTGCTTCATCAAAATCAACATCCTTACCTGTTGACCACTGTCCTAAAATCTCATTTCGAATACCATAGAACTCATCATCCGATAACTTTTTATTCCTTATGTCCATAATAAGCAATCTCCTTCTTCATAATTTCCAGAGCAGCTGCCGGGTAATGCTGTGAAAGCAGTCCCATAGCTGCAAGGATATATTTTCTATCCACCAGGATTTCCGCATTCTCCGGGCGCAAAGAGCCAGGAGTGCTCTCATCATACAGCGCAAATTTTGCGATTTCTTCTGTATGCTTTGCATGTATTAAAGCTCCGCCGGTAACAACTACATATTTTACTCTGCGAAGATCTTTGCCGCTTTGTAAATATGTTAAGCCACATGGTGTATAAACCTGTTCCAGAGAACCTGCATGACGGGCTACAGCCGTTTCCACTGCCGCACATGCCAATGCATAATCCATTTTCTCCATTTCTTCATTGTCAGGAATATAATCCGTATGATTACTCAGATAATCTACCAATTCATTCACTTTCTGGCGGTTAATACCGGCTATTTTAGAAAGTCGTCTGTCACCTACTGCTTCCAGAATACCGTGAACGCTATAACGCATACCGATATCGCCCTCCACGCTTCTTTTTGCATAAGGCTCCTGAATACCTTTCATAACTGTTCCCATATTAGCCGGACTTCCTTCTGCTATGGAATAGATGTCGGTAGTCGCTCCTCCTAAATCTACACCTACCAATTCTCCAATTCCCGGAAGCTCCTCCCATCCATCTGACAAAAGCTCCATTGCTGTAAGCATGGCAGACGGTGTAGGCATAATAATTCCGGATACTAAATCTGATGCCTCTGAAAGCCCTTTTCCCTGCACAATTCTCTTTAAAAAGATTTCACGGATTTGTTTCTGCGTTGGCTCTACATTCAGCTCACCAAGCTTTGGCATTACATTTTCACAAAGAAATGTAGTTCTCTCTCCCAGAATTTCCTGACATTCTTCTGCTGCACAGCGATTTCCTGCAATAACAATCGGGCAATCGTAACTCAGAGAAGATAACATTTGTGCATTATACAAAATACACTCTGAATTTCCTCCATCTGTTCCTCCTGTGAGCAAAATAATGTCTGGATGATATTCTTCGATTTCCCGCATATCCCCTTTTGTCAGATTAAAAGAATACGTTTTCCATACCTTTGCACCTGCACCAAGAGAAGCTTCTCTGGATGCCTGAGCTGTAAGCTCCGGTACCAGACCAATGGAAATCATCTTCAGTCCTCCGGCTGCACTGGAACAGGCATATCTTTCTTCATATTCAATATGACCTGTTATCTTTTCCAAATTAGAAACTGCTTCTCGAAGACCGTTGTTAATATCTGTTTCCACGGTTGTATATGCTGCTGCTGTTCCAAGAACCTCATAGTTTTCTACATCAACTGCTGTCACCTTTGTGTTGGTGCTTCCGAAGTCCACCAATAAAATTGGTTTCATTTCAATCACCGCCTCGTCTCTTATTCTGCTGTTTTTGGAGCTTCGATGCCAAAATCTTCATATAAAGCTGCAATGGTTGTTTCCGGTGCTGTACCAGGACCAAACACTCTGTCAAATCCCATAGCTTTAAAACGTTTTTCTACTTCATCAAAAGGCTGCTTACCAACTACAATATTTCCGCCTACATAGAGTAAAATCCCCTTTAAGCCAGCCTCATCACATTTTTCTCTTAAACCTCGACAATCCAGCTCACCATGTCCATACAGTGAAGATACCATAATTCCATCAGCTCCTGTTTCAATCGCTGCTGAAATATATTCTTCCTGTGAAACCATAACTCCCAGATTTGTCACCTCAAATCCGGCATCTTCAAATGCATGCTGAAGAATACTAATTCCAACTGCATGTACATCTGCGCCGATTACACCAATGACCAATTTCTTTTTGTCCATTGTAAAACCGCTCCCTTCCGATTTCTTGATTAAATGGCTTTTTATAACTTTTACAGTACATTTTTAATTGTATCAAGCAAAGTTCCATCACGATAAAGCACTTTTGCTACCACTTTGTCCCCTGTTTGAATTTTATTTGGAACACCTGCAATGTCCTCTGCTATTTGTTTTAACTCTTCAATGTCCTTTACCGGAAGTCCGGCTTTTAACAACTTCTCTTTCAATTCCTTCTGCTTTGGATTTACTGCAATTCCTCTTTGTGTCACAACCACATCTACCGTTTCCCCCGGTGTGGATTTACAAAGCACTTCGTCTACGATAAGAGGAAGTCTTGCACGAATTAAAGGCGCTACAATAATTGCCAGTTTAGAACCTGCAGCTGTATCACAATGACCGCCGGAACCTCCCATAATAAATCCGTTTGAATCTGTATGTACATTGACATTAAAGTTTACATCTACCTGTGTTGCACCCAAAATAACCACATCAAGACTGTCTACTGCAGCGCTCTTTGCTGCCGGTGATGCATAACGCATAGCAGAAATTTCCTGATGTTTTGGATTTTCCCGAATAGATTCAATGGCTTTCAGGTCAAAACACTGTACATCTAAAATAGTGTCAAAATATCCTTTGTTTGCCATATCTACCATATATCCGGTAATGCCGCCCATACAAAAGCTGCCTTTTATATTTTCCTTTTCCATCATTTCTTCCACATATTTGGCTACTGCCAAGGATGCGCCGCCTGCACCTGTCTGGAAAGAAAATCCGTCCTTTAAATATCCTGAATGTTTGACTACCTGTGCCGCCAGTCCTGCAATCCGAAGACCGACAGGGTCACGGGTAATTTTTGTGGTTCCCGACACAATACGTGCAGGATCGCCAATCTGCGGAACCTCTACCACATAATCTACATAACCTTCGTTAATCGAAGTGTCCTTTAGCGGGTACGGAACTAAATTGTCTGTCAGCACAACCACCTTATTTGCGTGCATGGCATCAGAAAAAGCATACCCTAAAGAACCGCATGCAGACGGACCATATTTTCCGCTGCAATTTCCCATGTTATCTGCGCAAGGCGCTGCCAGAAATGCAATATCAATTTTGGAAGAACCATTTTCCATATCTCCGGCTCTGCCGCCGTGACTTCTGAAAATCACCGGCTTTTCCAATATTCCCTGAGAAATGGCTTTTCCTACTTTTCCACCCATATAATTACATTCCAGACCGGTCACCACGCCGTTTTTAATATGTTCGATTATCGGTTCATGAATATCAAAAATGGAGCTAGCATTTACAGTTAAATCCTTAATTCCCATTTTTGCCGCCTGTTCCAGAACCATATTCAGAACAAAATCTCCATTTCTCATGTGATGATGAAAGGAAATTGTCATGCCATCTCTTAATCCTGTTTTTTCAATGGCTTCCCTTACGGAAGAAATCAATTTACTCATCTGCATGCACCTCCATAAATCGCCTTTTCCATTTCCAGTACCTGCTGGGCACGTTTTACAATCGGTGCATCAATCATCTTTCCTCTAAGAGAAATTACGCCTTTTCCCTGGCGTTTACCATCTTCAATGGCATCCATCACATCATGAGCATATTCTATTTCACTTTCAGTAGGAGAAAATACTGCATTTACAATATCTACATGTCTTGGGGAAATAACTGCTTTTCCTGCAAATCCCAAACTTTTTGCAAATTCCGTATCTTTTTCCAGTCCTTCCATGTCCTCTACATCTGTAAACGGTGTATCGTAAGCCTCAATTCCACATGCTCTGGCAGCACATACCAAGCGAGTTCTGGCATAGAAAATTTCTTTGCCTTCTTTTGTTCGTTTGCAATGCATATCCGCCGTAAAATCTTCTCCCCCTAAGAAAAGCCCGATTACTCGCTTATCTGCACTGGCAATCTCAAAAGATTTTTCCACACCCAGAGCAGTTTCAATTAATGGAAGAATTTTCACTGTTCCTTCTTCCATACCATTTTCTTTTTCAACCTGTGTCATAAAATCTGCCACCTGGCAAATCATTTCCTTGCCGCTGACTTTTGTCGGCATAATCACATCCGGTTTTAAAGGAATAATGGCTTTTAAATCTTCTTTCCAAAATTCTGTATCTGTAGGGTTAATTCGTACCACTACTTCACAATCAGGGAAAGACTGATATTTCAGTGCATTTCTCACCAGAATTCTGGCAGCATCTTTTTCATCCGGAGATACTGCATCTTCCAAATCAAAAATAATTGTATCAGCTCCCAGTGTATCACCATTAATCAGCATATTCGGAGTGTTACCCGGTAAAAACAACATGGTTCGTCTCATACCTATTCAACTCCTCCTCTTTTCAGTGCAGTTTCCATACGAGCACGAATGACGCAGTCCAAAGCACCTTTGTCTTTAATAAATATTTTTCCTGTGGATACGTCAAATTCTTTCAGAGTATCCAGAACAGCAGTCCGAATGGCATCCATATACTGATTTGCAACAACGGAGTCAATCTCCAAAGTTAATTCCTTTTCGTCCGGCTCTATCTGAATAAACAAATCACTGGATTCCAGAGTTCCTGCTACTGCATTTTTCAAAATTTTCACAGGTTTTCTCCTTTCTCTGTCTTACTCTACAACACTTTTGGAAACTTGGGCCTGTGCCAAAATTTTCTGTTCAAAAGCAATTGCCTTTTTCTCCAGCACTTCCACTTCTTTTGAAGTTTCTTTTACGAATTCTTCATCTTTAATGGATTCCAGATTAATTTTTACATTGAACAATGCACCTAAAACTGCTGTTCTTGCCATCATGGTTGCTACCAAAGCATCTGTAACTGCTGTTTTATTGCCTTTTACCACCATAGTTTCTGCAAAAGGAAGAACCTCATAAGCTGCTTTTGCCACAGATAAAGGCACTGCAACCGCTGCTTTCAATCCATTCTGCATTGCTGCTGTACGAGCTGCTTTTTCTTCTTCTGTTTCCTTTGGAAGTGTTAAAGCCTGCATATATAAGTCAAAAGACTCACTATCTCTCTTAATATCATCCAGAAGCTGTTCACAAATTTTGTGCATTGGTTCTACTGCTTCTTTCATTTCTTCTTCTACTTCAACGTATTTCTTTTTCCCGATTGTAAGTCCTGCCACCATCTCTGTTAAAGCCGCTGCTAAAGCGCCAGCGAGGGCGGAAATACTTCCGCCCCCTGGTACTGGTTCATTAGAGGCTGTCTGCATGGCGAACTGTTCAATTGTCATCTGTTTCATGGCATATACCTCTTATATTTTTTATAAATTATAATCTTGTTTCAAGAACCTGTTTTGGATCAAAGTTTTCAAATCCAAGATAGTATTCTGCACAATCAACGATAGCCTGCAGAGGAATTAACCCTACTACTTCGCTTCCTAATACATTTACACCATAACGTCTTGCTTCCATACGTACTGTTTCAAATACAGTATAAACAGATGTTTTTGTATAATCTGTTAAGTTCATGGATACCTGAGCAATATTTCTGTCTTCCAGCATAACGCCCATAGCTTTACAGTAACGGAAACCACCTTTTACGTGGCGGATTTTATCCGCAATTTTCTGTGCAATTTCCAGATTTGATGTATCTAAGTTGATATTATATGCAATCAAAGGCATTCTGGCACCGATTGCTGTAACTCCTCCTGTTGGATGGATTGTATTTGGGCCAAAATCAGGTTTCCATTTTTCCTGATCTTTCATTTTTTCTGCCATACCTTCAAACTGTCCCTGACGAACTTTTGCAAGGTTTTCTCTGTGAGGAGCTGTTGCAGATTTTTCATACAGGAAGAATGGCTGTCCAAATTTTTCAGAAGCTTCTTTTGCAACTGCTTTTGCCAAAGCATCTGCATCTTCTACTGTCACACCACGAATTGGGATAAATGGAACAACGTCTACACAACCCATACGAGGATGCTGTCCCTGATGTTTTGTCATATCAATTAATTCAACTGCTTTTCCAATTGCTGCAACCATAGCATCTTTTAATGGTTCAGGCTCACCGATTACTGTTACAACACTTCTGTTGTGATCTTCGTCAGAACTGTAATCAAGAAGCTTTACACCTTCTACATTACGAAAACAACCTACAATCTGTTCAATTTTGTCCTTGTCTCTACCTTCGCTGAAATTAGGTACGCATTCAATAATTCTCTCCATGGTTTCATTCTCCTTTTCTTATTTCCAATCTTTGTGGTATACCGTTTCACCCTTTTTGATAACAGTTTCTACTAAGTTTATGCCTGTATGATATGGCATAAAATGAATAGACGGGAATTTGAGGAAAATAATATCCGCCTGTTTCCCCGCTTCCAGACTTCCCACTGTATCAGCTCTATCCACTGCTGCTGCGCCATTAATTGTCAGTGCTGTAATCACTTCTTCAATGGACATATTCATATAAATGCAGCCAAGCGCTACCAATAACGGAATTGAATTGGTAAAGCAGCTTCCGGGATTTAAATCAGAGGCAATTGCCACTGCGCATCCTTCATCAATCATTTTTCTGCCCGGCGCATATTCTTCTTTTAAGCAAAATGCTGTTGCCGGAAGCAGTGTACTGATAACTCCCGCATCTCTCATCTGATGAATACCTTCATCAGATGCTTTCAAAAGATGGTCTGCTGATACAGCGCCTACTCTTGATGCAAGCTCTGCTCCGCCTAACTGATAAATCTCATCTGCATGGATTTTCAATTTAAATCCCATTTCTTTTGCCTTTGTGAGATAATACTCGGAGTCTTCTATATTAAATACATTTTTTTCTGTAAAAATATCAGCAAATTCTGCAAGATTTTCTTCTTTTACTTTTGGCATTACAACCTGAAGCTGTTCTTCCAAAAATTCTCTCTCTTTACCTTTCCATTCTGGAAGGACACTGTGAGGTCCTAAAAAAGTTCTTACAATATCTACTGCATGGGTTTCATCCAGTTTTTTCATGGCACGAAGCTGTTTCAACTCTGTTTCGCAGTCCATACCATATCCACTTTTACCCTCTACGGTGGTTACACCAAATTCCAGCATGCGGTTTAATCTTTCTCGCCCTGCTTCGACCAGTTCTTCCTCCGTAGCTTCTCGCGTAGGAACAACCGTTGCATTAATTCCGCCGCCTCTTTCCATAATGGACATGTAACTGTCACCTTTTAATCTCCATGAAAATTCATCTGCTCTGTATCCGCCGAAAATAAAATGTGTATGAGAGTCAACAAAACCCGGCATGACCGTTTTTCCTGAGGCATCAATCACCTCATATTCTTTAATATTAATCTGTTCATCCAGTTCCTTTGTAGTCCCTACTGCAACGATTTTATCGTCATGGATAAGCACTGCACCATCTTTAATAATCCCGATATCGGACATTTCTTTTCCGTGCTTTGGTGCATTACCCTTACAGGTTACTAATTCAGATGCGTGACGTATATATCTTTTTTTCATGTTCTATCTCCTTGCGACTGCTTAATAGGGGTTCAGGCACCGATATTCCGGTGCCCGTCCCTGAAAATTCAAGATAAACTTTTAGTGATGTGCATGATGATGTTCTTCTACTACAACATCTTTGCACACTCTTTCAATCAGCTCATCGCTTGCCAGATAAGGCATTGTTACATAATCTTCACCATTTCTGATTCTGTTATATTCTGCTACTGTTTCAATAGAATGTTCGCATCTTCCCCAGCTTCTTCTGGAAACACCAATCATAGTATCCCATGGAATTGCAGCCATAAGGATTTCATCTACTCTTTCGCTTCCATCAAGAACCATACCAAATCCACCATTGATAGATTTGCTGATACCAACACCACCACCATTATGAAGAGCTACAAGGCTCATTCCTCTTGCAGCGTTACCTGCATAGCAGTGTACAGCCATATCTGCTGTAATGTTAGAACCATCATAGATATTAGATGTTTCTCTGTATGGTGAATCAGTTCCACCTGTATCGTGATGGTCACGTCCAAGCATAACTGGTCCGATTTCACCGTTTCTTACCATTTCATTAAATTTAAGTGCGATGTCACGTCTGCCAAGAGCATCCTGATAAAGAATACGGCACTGTGTACCAACAACCAATTTATTCTTTTCTGCGTCACGAATCCAGATATAGTTATCTCTATCCTGACTTCTTCTGTTTGGATCAATAATTTCCATAGCAGCATGGTCTGTTTTTCTTAAATCTTCCGGTTTTCCGGACAGACAGCACCATCTGAATGGTCCATATCCGTAATCGAATAATTCTGGTCCTAAAATATCTTCTACATAAGATGGGAAGATAAATCCTTCACTTGTGTCTTCACCATTCTTAGCAATATCTTTTGCACCTGCATCAAATACAGCTTTCATAAATGCATTACCGTAGTCAAAGAAGTATGCTCCTCTTTCTACTAAAGTCTTAATTAAGTGATAATGCTTAATTAAGGACTGGTCTACCAATTCACAGAATTTTTCTTTGTCATTAGCCAGCATCTCTGTTCTTTCTTCGAAAGTAAGTCCCTGTGGGCAGTAACCGCCGTCATAAGGAACGTGACAGGATGTCTGATCAGATAACAATTCAATCTTGATATTATTGTCAACAGCATACTGAAGAAGGTCAACAATATTTCCGTGGAATGCAATGGAAATTGTTTCTTTCTTGTCCATATATTCCTGAGCAACTTTAAATGCTTCAGCAGCATCGTCAATTACCAGACTTACCCAACCCTGATCATGTCTTGTTTTAATTCTGGAGTAATCCACTTCTGCTACAATACCTACGCCGCCTGCGATTTCAATAGCTTTTGGTTGAGCACCGCTCATACCGCCAAGACCACTTGTCACGAATAAGTGTCCTGCTAAATCTCCGTCCTGCGGAACTCCTAAGAATTTACGTCCTGCATTAAGAATTGTATTAAATGTACCGTGTACGATACCCTGTGGTCCGATGTACATCCAGCCTCCGGCTGTCATCTGCCCGTAGGAAGAGCATCCCATAGCTGTTGCTTTTGCCCAGTCTTCCGGATTATCAAACATACCAACCATAAGACCGTTTGTTACAATAACTCTTGGGCTTGTTTCATGAGATTTGAAAAGTCCCATTGGATGTCCGCTCATCATAACCAATGTGTGGTGATGTGTCAGTTTTTCAAGATATTTTTTAATTAACTGATACTGCATCCAGTTCTGGCAAACCTGTCCGGTTTCGCCGTATGTAACCAGTTCATAAGGATAAAGAGCGACCTCATGGTCCAGATTGTTGTCAATCATAACCTGAAAAGCTTTACCTTCTACACATTCACCTTTATACTCATCGATTGGTTTTCCATAAATTCTTTCTTTTGGCATAAAACGATATCCATAGATACGTCCATGTGTTAATAATTCGTCCAGGAATTCCGGTGCCAACTGTTCATGCAGTTCTTCAGGTACATATCTCAAGGCATTGGATACTGCCAGTTTGATTTCTCTTTTATTTAATGTCAATTCTCTTTTCGGAGCTCTTCTGACACCTTCTTTAAATGTTGGATACTCCGGTAATACCGCGTCTAATTTAATTACCATTGCATTTCCGATCTCTGCATTGTTCATTTCGCATCTCTCCTTTGCTTTTTTTACGATTGTAGCATTATTACAGTCTAAAAAACGTCTATTTTCCCCTTGTTTTCTTGACGTTTTAGACTTTTTTTATGTATATTAACGAATTTGCACCTTTTATTCTGGTGTGGTAAAGTAAAAATGCACGAAAGGAAGAGGCCGCTCTCTTTTCAACATTTCAAGCAATCTCTTCCTTCCTCTATTTCATACCTACATCCGTAAAATACGTATTTCTCACTGCTTCATTGATATCTTTCACATCATGCTTTTCAATCATTTCATAAATCTTCTGATGCGCCTCAAACAATTCTTCACCTCTTCCTGAGTCCAACATTCCTTTTACTGAATGAAAACGCATAGAATAAGTAAGTACACGAACCACTTTATCTATTTTATTTACCAGAGGATTTTTACCCATGCTGGAAATAGTATCATGGAAGCAATTATCTGCCTGAAAAATATTTTCTATATTGTCAGGGCCTTCTAATATTTCCTTTTCCAGCCTGTTCTTCTTTTCCTTTAATATTTCTAAATCTTCCGCATTTGCTTTTTGCATGGCAAGGCGCATAACTCCTGCTTCTATCAGTTCTCGAAGCTCCATCAGATTTTCGTATGACTCCTCCTTATCCAGAATAATCCCGTAAATCATAGGATCAATCATACTTTCTGAAAATCCTTCGCATACAAATGTTCCCTCGGCTCTTCTGATTTCCAGCACACCCAGATATACCAAAATCTTAATAGCCTCTCTGATAGAATTTCTGCCAACACCCAAACTCTCTGCCAGCTCACTTTCTGTCGGAATTTTATCTCCCGGTCGCAGATGTCTGTTAATCATGGCATCTGTTAAGCTGTCAATCACTCTTTGCACTACGGATTGTGTTGTAACCTTCTTTAAATACGTCATTTCTTCTTTCTTCATATTCTTCACCTTCTAAGAGTTTACGTCCTACATACTGTCATACTACTATTTGCGGAAGAAAAAGTCCAGAAGAATTATCATTTCTTAATCCATGTGTGAACCGCCATTGATATCAATTTCCTCGCCTGTAATGTAAGATGCTTCTTTTGATGCTAAAAATACAATGGCATTGGCCACTTCCTGAGTTTCACCGGGACGCCCCATAGGAATGCCGTCAATGACCTTGTCTGCATCTTCTTTCGGAAGAGATTTCCATATTTCTGTATTAATCAGTCCGGGACATACACTATTGACTGTAATACCCTCTACACAAATTTCTCTGGAAAGATTTTTGGAAAATGCCAAAACAGCTGCTTTTGATGCAGAATAATGTGCTCCTCCAAACACACCTCCGCCTCTTTTCCCCGATACAGAAGATAAGTTGACAATTCTTCCGTATTTCTGTGCACGCATCACCTTCATACATTTCTGCGTTACAAGAAACAGTCCGAACATATTTACATTAAAAATTCGCTTCATATCTTCCAGCGTCATATCTTCTACTGTAACCTTTTGAGAAATTCCAGCATTATTTACCAGCACGTCTAATCTTCCAAATTTCTCCACAATCTCATCTACCATATCCTGCACGGATTTTTCATCTGTAATATTGGACACAATACCATAAGCTTTTCCACCCTCTGCTTGGATTTCTTCCACTACATCCTTTACACCTTGCGCATTCATATCTGTAATGATTAACTGTGCACCCTGTCTTGCAAAAGTCTTTGCAATGGTTTTTCCAATCCCTTTCGGAGAACCGCTTCCTGTAACAACAACTACCTGTCCATGAAAATCTAACATTTTATTTTCCTCCCTTTTCACTATTTTATTAAAGCCTTTGCTGTGGCAACAATATTTTCTGCTGTAATTCCATTCATTTCCAATAATCTTTCATAAGGCGCAGACTGTCCAAACTGGTCTTGAATACCAATTCTCTTAACAACAGCATGGTCATACTCTGCCGCAACCTCACATACCGCACTGCCTAATCCATTGATAATATTGTGATCTTCTACCGTAATAATCTTTCCTGTATCTGCAATACACTCTTTTACCGCAGCTACATCCAGAGGTTTAATTGTGTGCATATCCAGCAGTTTTACCGAAATTCCCTGAGCTTCCAATTCTTCCGCAGCTTTCATTGCAATACATACGGTATCTCCGTTGGCAATAATCGAAATATCTTTTCCTTCTTTGATTTTATGAGCTTTTCCGATTTCCAGTTCCACATCTTCATCATAAATAACCGGTATAGCATCTCTTGTAAACCTCAGATATACAGGACCGTTAAATTCTGCTGCTTTTGCTACCAATTTTTTTGCCGCATAATAATCAGCAGGCATGATTACCGTCATATTGGGAAGTGTTCTCAAAACCCCCATATCTTCAATGCTCTGATGGCTCGCTCCGTCATTGGCAGGTGTTACTCCGCCGTGTGAGCAGGCGATTTTCACGTTTAAATTTGGATAGCAGATTTCCTGACGTATCATTTCACACATTCTAAGAGAGCCAAACACTGCATAAGTCACTACAAAAGGAATTTTTCCACAGGTTGCCAGTCCTGCTGCCACTCCCGCTGCATTTTGCTCGGCAATGCCCACGTTCAAATACTGCTCCGGCAATTCTTCATGAAAAGCTCCTGTTTTACAGGATTTTCCGATATCTACATCCACTACATAAATTTTATTGTCCAGCTTGCCTAACTTCACAATTTCTTCACCAAATCCGTTTCTGGTCGCTTTTTTTATTTCGCTCATGATTTCTCCTCCTCATTATAATGCAGCTAATTGCTTGTCTAATTCTTTCATAGCCTGACGATACTGTTCCTCATTTGGCGCTACGCCATGCCAGCCACATTCATTCTCCATATAAGAAACGCCTTTGCCCTTTACCGTATTTGCCAAAATGCACTTGGGTTTTCCGTTCTTTGTCATACGAATTCTGTCCAGAGTATCTACAATTTCTTTCATGTTATGTCCGTCAATTTCATACATATCAAATCCAAAGGCTTCAAATTTCTTTCCTAAATGAATATTCGGCATAACCACATCCGTAATTCCATCTAACTGCAAATTATTGTTATCTACAAATACAATGAGATTGTCCAGCTCATATTTATGCGCCGTCTGAGCAGCCTCCCATATTTCACCTTCCTGACATTCTCCGTCGCCTACTACTACAAATACACGATAATCTTTTTTGTCTTTTTTTGCAGCAATTCCCATACCTACGCCGCAAGCCAATCCCTGTCCTAAAGAGCCGGTGGAAATATCAATGCCGGGACATTTTTTCATGTCGGGATGACCTTGCAAAATAGAACCTTCTTTTCGAAGTGTATCTAAAACAGCCTCATCAAAATATCCTTTTGCTGCCAGACAGGCATATTGGATTGGACAAACATGCCCTTTTGATAACACAAATCTGTCTCTGTCCTCCCATTTCGGATTTGCAGGGTCAACATTCATTTCTCTAAAGTACAGCGCTGTCACAAAATCTGCTGCCGACAAAGAACCTCCCGGATGCCCGGACTGTGCTTTGTAAATCATGGTAATTACTTTTTTTCTAAGCTCGATACTCTGCTTTTCTAATTCTTTTACGCTCATTTTTTCCATTCTCTTTCTCTCCTTTACATACTGTGATTTTTTATAATAACAATAGTGAAATCTCAGGTATATACGTGACAATCAGCAATACGATTAACGCCGCTATCAAAAGAGGCAAAATCGCTTTGGAAATCTGCTTTAAGTCCACCTTTCCCACATTACATGCAACATACAAGTTTACGCCTACCGGCGGTGTAAATAATCCGATAGCCAGATTTACAATCATAACAACACCTAAATGAATTAAATCAATGCCCAATGCCTTTGCAACCGGTACAAATAGCGGAGTAAAGATATACAACGCAGAAGTAGAGTCCAGAAAGCATCCTGCAATCAGCAAAATTATATTCACAATAATGAAGAAAACAATTGTGCTTCCACCTGTGGCGCTTTCTAATGCCGAGCTAATGGCAACGTCTAAGCGCGCTCTCGTAAGCACATAGGCGAATAAGCTGGCTGCCGCTGTGGGTGTAAAAATTCCTCCGTAAATGCCTCCCAGAATAATAACCGGCATCAAAAGTCCCCAAAAAGCGTCTTTAAAAGCTTTCCATTTTTCTTTTCCCGTTGCTCGCTTTAATGTTGTAAGCTTTGTTTTTCTCCCCACCAGTAAGGCTGTGACCGCAAAGGCAATTCCCAATAAAATTCCGGGTAAAAGACCTGCAATAAATAAGTCTCCGATTGACGTATCTGCAATAGAACCATACACTACAAAGGTAATAGATGGAGGAATAACAACTCCGATTGCTCCCGATGCCGCCATCAGCGCCGCTGAAAATGCAGGAGAATATCCTGACTTTATCATAGCCGGTACTAAAATCACTCCAAGAGCTGCCACGGTTGCAGGACCGGAGCCGGAAATTGCCGCAAAGAAGCAAGATACAATAACACAAACAATGGCAATACCACCTTTTCTGTGTCCGACACAGGCTTCGGCAAGTCTGATAAGCTTTTCCGAAATCCCTGCCTTTTCCATAATATTTCCTGCCAGAATAAAAAACGGAATAGCAAGTAATACAAATTTACTGGTTGACGCCGATACAATCATAGGCAGACTGCTCATGACTGTTTCTATGGGTTTACCTAAGCCTTGAATAACCATGGTTATTACACTGGATGCTCCTAAACACACTGCTATCGGTGCTCCAATAAGAAGCAATGCTCCAAAAGTTAGAAACAATACTGCTGCTATCATGCTTTTTCCTCCTTATCACACGTTTTTTTTGCTTCTTCAACAAAAACCTGAAAAAAGCGAATTACTACAAAAAATGCTCCGAATGGTACAAAAGAACCATAAATCCATTCCGGCCACTGCATTGCCGGTGTTGTCTGTCCCAAAAGAATTTGATTTTTCACCATTAAAATTCCATAATAGAAAATAGCTGCTGAAAATAGCACCGCAATTCCGTAACCAATAAGCAACAATACTTTTCTCACTTTTGGATTGACAATATCTGTTAAAATCGTAAGACCTAAATGCGCCCTTCTTTTTGCTGCAATAGCAGTTCCCAGAAGACTTAATAATACAAATAAGTAAGTCGTTACTTCATCGGAAAAAGAGAGAGATGCGCTAAACAAGTATCTGGCAATAACATTTACAAAGGTAATCACTGTCATAACAATCAGAGCGATTGCCGCCAGCCCTTCTTCTATCCAATCACATATCTTCCATATTTTTTTCATGCCTTCCCTCCTATTCCTTGGTAATTCCAAAAGCTTCACATGCTTCCTCACCATAGCTGTCAATCATTTTATTTCTAAAATCATTTACTTCCTCTTTAAAAGGCTGTAATTCTTCTTCTGACAATTCCGTAATCGTCATCCCTTTTTCACGAAATTCTTCTAACAGCTCCGCTTCTTCCTTCTCAACTTCTTCTCTTCCCCATTCGCAAGCTTCTTTTGCCTTCTCCTGAAGAACCTCTCTTGTTTTCTCTTCCAGCGAGTTCCATACCTTTGTATTTGCTATAATCAGGTCGCTGTCATAAGCATAGTTCCACAAAGTAAGATAATCTTGAACCTCCGGCATTTTCGCACTGGCTGTAATACTAATTCCATTTTCCTGTCCGTCAATTGTCCCCTGCTGAATGGCTGTGAATACTTCACTCCAGCTCATTGCCACCGGATCTGCTCCCAATGCCCGAAACACGCCCATATAAATTTCACTTCCCGGAACACGTATTTTTAATCCCTTTACATCCTCCGGCGTTTTCACCTCATGCTTGCTGTTGCTCAACTGGCGAAATCCGTTATGAAAAGATCCTAAATAGGTAAGACCTTTCGCATCTAATCGTTCTTCATAATATTTGTATCCTGTACTGTCAATAACTTCCTTTGCTTCTTCGTAATCTGCGAAGCTCCACGGTATAATTCCTACGGATAACTGTCTGTCGATAACAGAAAGTACACTCGTGGCATAAGCTGCCAAATCTACACCTCCACCGGCTATCATTTCAATCCCTTTGGAAGCATTTCCCCCTGCCAGCTGGTCATTTGGAAATACGGATATCGTGACATTTCCGTTTGTTTCTTCTGCCACCAGTTCTGCAAACTTATCTGCTACCTTTGTGTCAATTTGGATATCTGTTCCGTTCACCGCCATTACCAACTCAATTTTCTGATATCCGTTTTCCCCTGTCTGCGTTTCTGCTTTTGTATTTCCATTGCCGCATCCGCACCAAGACGTCATGAATACCGCCGACACCAATAGAATACCTAACACCTTCCGCTTCATAATCCCTCTCCTTTTATTCATCCTACGTTGGTTGTTTTGTTATTTACATCCTAACATCCTACCTTTTAATTGTCAATACTTTTGTTTATTTTTGTTATTATTCACGTTTTTAACATTTATTTTTTATATATAACATACAAAGACGCCAGCTTTTACTGACGTCTCTGCTTTTCCTATAATTTAACCTTACAAATCCCAACCCCTGTTTTCTTTGAAGCTGCATTTTTTATCTTCAATTCTTCGTTCCAATCCTCGCAAACAAAAAGCTCTCCTTCTCTTACCTCCTTATCTTTTATCTGAATACATCCTGTTTTTACATAAACAGCCAAAAGATTTTCACTCTCTGTCGGCTTCAAAATCATTTCTTCCTCTGCCTGCATTTCTTTCGCCTGCATTTCTCCTTCTGCACCGTTTTTCAGCATTAAATTAAAGTCCACCACTTTTCCATAGCTCACAGTAGGCACGCCTCCGTCAAAGCAATCTACTTCAAAGGGTTCTAAAATGACCTCCTCCTTTTCGCCGTGTATCATTTTTAATTCACCGGAAAAAATACTTAAATATCGTTTCACTCCCGGCAAAGAAGTAAAATCAGATTTTTCAACCTCCACAGTTGCACTACTGATACGGCATTTAAAATTTCCTTCCCGATACACAGACTGCGGAGGATAAATATAAAGCTCTGTGGTACTTCCTCCTGACCATTTTGAAGTTATAAAATCTTCTGCTTTTTTCACCAACATCTTATTGCTCATACCTTTTCCCCTATTCCTTTTTCTTTTCATACTAGCAAAAAATATTTTCTTAGTCAATGAACTATCCCTATTCCTTTTTTCATGTTAAAATATCCATAATATGTTTCGGAAAGGAGCTTATTATGGCTATGGAACAATTTTATTTAGAAGAGGGTTTTCCCTTTCATTCACGGAAATTAGAACAAATGAAAGAGTTTTTAAACAGCTTTGATTTAACCTATGACTCTCAAATCCAATATTCTGTATTTCTAAAAACCGCCTCCGGAAAGCTGGCAGGCTGTGGCTCACGCCATGAAAACACCTTAAAATGTATTGCCATAAATCCTGCTTTTCAAGGGGAGGGCTGTTTGCAGCTTATTATGACACAGTTGGTTAAAAATGCCTTTGGGCAGGGAATTTCTCATCTGTTTTTATTTACGAAACCGATGTATAAGCAAATGTTTTCCGATATGGGATTTTATACCATTACAGAAACTGATGACATGCTTCTTATGGAAAATCGAAAAAACGGCATCCTTCAATATCTCCGGGAAGAAGCCAAAAAGCTTCCTGCTTATGAAGGCAGCTCCATCGGTTCTATTGTAATGAATGCAAACCCTTTTACCTGCGGACATCAATATTTAGTGGAAACAGCTGCAAAAGCTTGTGATTACCTTCACGTATTTGTCTTATCCACAGACTCCTCTGAGTTCCCTTCCGATGTGCGTCTGAAGCTGGTAGAACAGGGATGTGCCCATTTACCAAATGTTTTTGTCCATGGAAGCTCGGATTATCTCATTTCCCATGCAACTTTTCCCGATTACTTTTTAAAGGATAAAGCTGCTGCCACGGAAAAAGCTGCTGTTTTGGATTTACAGATTTTCGGCACATATTTTAAGGATGCTTTTCACATTACCGGACGCTTTGTAGGAGAAGAACCCTTCTCCCTAATTACAAGAGCATACAATAAACAAATGAAGAAAATCCTTCCTTCTTTTGATATAGAAGTAACTGAAATTCCAAGATGTCAAAAAGACAACACCATTATCAGCGCCACCTTTGTACGCCAAAAATTTCTGGAAGGAGAGTATTCTTTGTTAAAAGAATTTGTACCTCCATCCACTTATAACTATCTTATTTCGCCTGCCGGAAAAGAGCTTCGAAACAGCCTGCTTGCGAAAGAAACAATATCAGGAGCATCACTATGAAACAAGAATTATGGACTTCAGGTAAGGATGTCTCTATGGCGAAAATCCTAGATGCCAGAGAAAATCGAGTGCAAATACAACAGGAAATGCTGCAAAAATCACCATCCTGCCTTTTAAGCTTTACCTTAAATATTCCCGGCCCTGTGAAGGTTTTTCCGTACACAAAATGGACTTATGAGGTGGGGATTTCGATTATTTTAAAAGGAATTTCTCTTTTAAATGGCGTTATTATAGAGCAAAAAGAAGTAAAAAAAGATACCGGATGGGAGGCTTTTTTCGCTTTAAATCTGCACCCGGAAGATATGAAATCTTACCTTTTAGAGCAGGAGGAGCAACACCCTTTGGGACGCCTTTTCGACTTTGATATACTGCGTGCTGACGGAAGCAAGCTGTCACGTCAGGAGCTTGGATTTTTGGAAAGAACCTGCCTTTTATGCGGCAATCCTGCCTTTCTCTGCGGTCGTTCCAGAACACATAGCGCACAAGAGCTTCTTGCAAAAGAGATTGAAATCATGGAAAATTTCTTTGTTTTTCGATTATCCAATCACATTGGACTGCTCATGCAAAAAGCGCTTTTTTATGAAGTCAATACATCCTTAAAGCCGGGTCTTGTAGACCGACTGCATAATGGTTCTCACAAAGATATGCGTCTTTCTACCTTCATAAACAGCGCTTACAGTCTCACGGATTACTTCTGCCAATGTGTAAAAGAAGGGCTGTCTTGCGACTGCTCCAAAAAGGAACTTCCACTGCTGTTTCAAAAGCTTCGAGGTATTGGAAAACAGGCTGAAAAAAACATGCTTTTCGCTACGCAGGGAATAAACACTCACAAGGGAATTGTCTTTTCCGGTGGGATTTTGTGCGCTGCTATCGGCTATTATATTTCAACAAACAGTAAGGATATTTCTTCTGAAAATTTCCTGCTTTCTCTGCCAGAGATATGTCGCTGTATGCTTCCTGAACTGTTAAGCGACTACCTTACACTGACACCTGATACAGCCAAAACCAATGGTGAGAAGCTCTATCTGAAGTATAAAATTACAGGCATTCGAGGAGAAGCAAAAGAAGGATTTCCTCTTCTTTTCAACGTAGGATTTCCTCTTTTTCAAGCTGTTTTAAAGAAGGGATTTTCCCTGTGGCAGGCAGGCTTGATAACACTTTTACATTATATCGCTTGCACAGAAGATACCAATCTCATTATCCGTTCTGATTATCAGCTTGCCTGTAAGATACAGAAGGATTTACAGCAATTTCTGGCTCATGCTACTTACGAAAAACAACTTTCCATACTTCCAAAGCTGGATGCTTTCTTTGTCTCCAGAAACATCAGCCCCGGCGGAAGTGCAGATATGCTGGCATTGACTTACTTTTTATACTTTATACAAAATATTCCTTGTCCATTTTTATAACGCAAAAGAGACTGTCGCTTTGATATACGACAGTCCCTTTTCTTAAATCCAAATATTTAAAAGTCCCAACACAAAACCGATAACCGCCCCTAAGCTTACCACTGCATTGAGCTCTTTTTTCATAATTCCCAGCAACAGATTTTCCAATTCCAGAACATCCATTGCGTTGATTTTTTCTTCCACAATTTCTGCAACATGGAATTTTTCTGCCAGTTCTTCCGCCTTTTCATTTACGAATTTCAAATAAATATTCTCTACAATTTGGCGCAATTTCTTATCGCTTACAGGAAGAAGTTCTATCCATTCAGCCACTGATTTACTTTCTGCTGCCGCTAACTGAGCGATCACTGCCGGCCTTATTTTCTCTTCCCCGTTTTCCTTGATATAGTCGTCTACCTTCTTTCCGATAGGAGCTGCAACGGACTGAATAAGTTCATCATTTAAGAACATGGAAAGCATTCCGCCTTTGAACTTTTCTTTTATTTCTTTCGTGCCCTCTTCTACAATAATCGCTCCTATATCAAGCTTCTCAACGCCTTCTGTAATCTTTTCTGTAATATAGTCTTCCAGCTTGTCACGCATAAGGTCGTATTCTTCCTGTCCCGTATACTGTGACAGAAATTCCTCTAAAGAAGCATCTGTATGTTTTAATTTTTCTGCCTTCCGTGACACTGCATCCACTACTGCATTTTTAATGTCTTCAGATAAAAGCATCTTCTCAAAGTCTTCCTTTGTAAGAAGGTGCTCTCCCACTGCCTGCCCTAAGGCTTTCGCCATTCTTCCCTGTCCTTTTGGAATAATTCCCGGTGTAAAAGGCAATGTTCTATTTCCGATTTTTATCGGTTTTAAAGGACGAAACAGCATCTTGACTGCAATATAATTGGTACAATAACCGATAACAGCCCCAATGGCAGGACCTGCAATTATCTCAAGTATTGTCATTTACATTCTTCCTTTTCTGTTGTTATTTTCCAAAGATTTTTACTCGTACCTGTCCCCACATACGAATTAAAAAATATTCATACGCTTTATCATAAATAAACAAAGCAATCTGCCCTGCAACTATCAACACAAACAGCATGGTATCCGGTATTTCACCTGCAAAAAGAAGCTTTGGGAAGAAAAACAGCACAGGCAAATACATCACATTAAAAATTACAAATTTTCCGATTTGGAAAATCCGTTTTCTTTTTTCCCACTGGGGGTGCTTTCCAAGATAATGCCATAAAAATTCAATTCCCAGAACATAAATTCCCATCATTGCATAAGTAATGCAATATAATTTCTGTGGTGCTAACAAAATACCCAATACCAGACAACCTATAAAATAAGCTGCTCCGTAGCGCAGTCCGAATTCGCGTATAATAATTCCCACAAAGAATGCCGCTGCTGCCAAGAAAAATAAAGTATTAAAGTCTAAAATTCCGCTTAAAACAATAAATACAACAGCCAGAGCCATTAAAAGTCCTGATACTGCCATTTTTTTCGTATTTACATACATGAGCACAAATCGCCTCCCATGCACTCACAAAGACTGTCTGCACACCAGAGATCACAGCAGGTATTTCCTGTACCGCAGGTGCTGCCGCCTCCGTTTGAATAAGGATAACCTCCGCCCTGATAGCGGTTGCTGTTCCACTGTAATCTGTTCACAAGGTTACTGTACTCCGGATTTCCCGGCTCCATACTCTGTGCCTGACGTGCCATATTCAGAGCATTTACATTGTTTCCCATACCCATATTTGCACAAGCGCTGAGATAATACCACTGTGCATTTCTGCTTTGTATTCTGGATAATACGTTTAATGCCTGCTGATACTGACGGCCGTTGATATAATTATAAGCAGCCTGATACTGCATATCATCCTGACTTGCCGCATTGTGATTGTATGTGGACTGCTGGTTCTGATAACCACCATATCCGCTTTGGTACCCTCCGTCTCTCTCTTTCATAATCTGGTCATAAGCTTCCTGTACTTCTTTAAACTTTTCTTCTGCCAGATTAGATAACGGATTATCTACATAAGAATCCGGGTGGTATTTTCTGCTCATATCGCGATATGCTCGTTTAATCTCATCATTTGAGGCGTTTGGTGATACGCCTAAGATTTCATAAGGATTATTTACCATCTCTCTCTTGTTTCTCCTGTTTTTCTTTTTGTTTTTTATTATACTTTGCCCAAACTCCGCTATACAAAATATTTCTTAAAATTTCAGTGTCCCAAAGTAAGGGCAGCTTTTCAAAGGCTGCTGTGGCTTCTGCCATCATCATTACCAATATCTGCTGTACTGTATTTTCATAATCATTGTCATCTTTGCTGTTCTTTTTTACTGCTTTTAAAGGATTATAAGAACCTGTCTTTAAATCTTCCTCTAAATCATCATAGGCATCCATAATATAAATGAATTTTCCAAGATAAAATCCAAAATTTCGCAGCTCCTGCTCCCACATATCCTCTTTATATACAAAAAGCTCTGCCATAAGCTTTCCAAAAGCTCCGGCTGCCAAATCAAGAGTTTCTTCCTGTTTTTCTTCATAAACTGCCAAAACCTTAAGCTGCTTTTGGATAACTTGCGCCTGCCTCTTATATTCTTTACAAAGTTTTTTTGCCTTCTTTCTGAAAAGGTGCATTCCCGCAATTCCTTTCAGGCTTTTATCATCCTTCCAGTCATCTTCACACTTGAAATATACGAGCAAAATATTCATCTTTGCGCCATACTCCGATATTTCATTTTGAAGCATAGGAATTTTCTTCACAGGATGAAGGGGACAATGGGATTGTAATTCCTTTGTAGGTGTTTCATACAAAGAAGTTAAAAACAGCACTAAAAATGCCATATCATAAGAAAGTGTCATACGACCCCGAAATCCATATTCTTCTTTCAAGGTGCGGCACAATCCGCAATAATAGGACTTGTACCGATAAAACTCTTTTACCTTTAATTCAGGCTTATCAATCGTTACATATCCAAACATTTCCAAAACCTTTCTTTCATAGAATAAATTTCGTATCTTTTAATTATACTATACCTTTTTTGAAATTTCTACTTTATTTTCACTTTTGTTGACGTTTTGCTATTTTTCCGATATACTTTCTTTGTAGCATAATACGGAATTTACGAAAGAGGTGATTTTGTGCATAAAGACACAATTAAGAACAGCATAAGAGAAGATGCTTCCGAAGAATTCGATATTTTATTTCCGGAAAGATTTATCAAAAATACTGATTATTATAATTCCTTAATGATGATGTATCGCTGTGCAATTCGTGAGGTCAGCACCAAACTGGAGGTACTGGATGACGAGTTCTCTGTAAAATATAAAAGAAACCCTATTTCTTCCATTAAGAGCCGCATTAAGACACCGTTGAGCATTTACAATAAGCTTCAGCGTCTGGGATATGAATTTACAGAACAAAATATTCGTGAACAGTTAAATGATGTTGCCGGAATTCGAGTTATTTGCTCCTTCATTGATGATATCTACGCAGTTGCCCACCTACTGGCAGAGCAGGATGATATTACAATTATACGGATTAAAGATTATATTCAAAATCCAAAGCCTAACGGCTACCGCAGCTATCACATGATTATTGAAATTCCTGTTTTCTTTGCAGAGGGCAAAACTCCTATTCGTGCAGAAATTCAAATTCGTACAATCGGTATGGATTTCTGGGCCAGTCTGGAGCATCAGCTTCGTTATAAAAAGGATTTAGGCAATAATGAGCAATATGCGCTTATTACACAGAAGCTTACCGAATGTGCCCGCACCATTACTGCTACCGACAACCAAATGCAGGATATAAAAAATTTAATCGGGGAATATTGTGAGTTTTAACTCACTCCCCGATAAATTTCTTTAAAAGCTTTTCACTTTCTTCATAATATTTCTGTGCTTCTTCTCCCTTTTCATTATCTGCCACTTCCGGCAAAATACGCAGGGTAATATACATGTCCTGAAAAGATGCGGGACTTCCCATTTCTTCAAAAGCTTTACAATCCTTTACTGCAATTAACTGATTTTCGTCTTCAGAGAAAACCTCCATCTCTTTAAATTTCTCATAGCTTCTCTCACTCACAAAGAAAATCATACTTGTCGCTGTCTGTACGTCTACCGTAAACTTTGTCTGACCTGCCATAACCATCTGTGGGTCGTAGCCCTCGTCCCCTTCTGATGGAATAAAATAATCGCTAATCTGAACATGAACTTCTCCATCTTCATTTAAATCTTTTGCATTTTCTGTAAACCAGTCTTCCATTTTTATTCTATCTTCTTCCATCATAGAATAATCGCCCAGAAATCCGATTTCATAATCGTAGGAAACCTTTCCCAGCATATCCTTTGCAAAGGTAATAATACAAATCAGCGCAAATGCGCCAATCAATACATGATATTTATAATAATACCAAAAATTATCCCACTTCTTCTTTCTGTCTTCCTTTGTTTTTTCTGTTTTCATCCTCTTATCCTTTTCTCTAAAATTATCATTGCTATAAATTCTATCACTTTTTCATGTTCGGGAAAAGTGGAAAATGCACATTTCACATATTTTTCAAATTTAATTATCCCTCCGCTTACTTCCGTATTATATCCTGAAATTCTTCATGATGCTCAAACCAATTTATGGCATAAGAACAGGTGAGCACTGCCCTTTTCCCCTGTCTGGAAATTTCCTCTGCTGCTGTCTGCATCAATTTTTCCGCCATGCCTGTTCCACGAAGAGACGGTGACACAAAGGTATGATTAATCTCCACCGTATCTGCATCAATACTTGGAAATGTTACTTCTGCTGCCTTCTCTCCATTTTCATTTATATAATAAATCTCATTATCTTGTATACAAAAATCCATCAGCTTCTCCCTTCTTTTTCTATTTCTTTTATCAACTCTTTTATAACTTGAGGGTCTTCCTCCAACATATCTGCGATTTCTTCTGCTGTTTTTCCTTTTTTCAGCTTTTTTCCTACAAGTTCCTTTAATTTTTCCCTAATCCCTTCTTCCCTACCCTCTTCTCTTTCATAATATTTCTCTTCCCATGCCTGCATATATTTCACCCCGATTTCTTCACTTCTTTTCACCTCACAGACACGTTCATGAATATGGCGAATTTTCTCACTTTCCGATTGCTGCGCCACTTCGTCCGTGGTATTCTCCACATAATGTAAAAATTCTGCCAGTTCCTTGGGTACTTCATCATCATTTTTTCCCTTTGTGTTTAAAAAAATACGGACTGTTCCATCCTGCAATCTACACTCCGGTACTTCCTGACACTGAGGCACAAATGTATACTGGTATTTTCCATAACCAAATAAATCAAACGGCATAATCATAATCAAATACGAGTCATTCAAAAGATTATAACTTGGTATTCCCAGTTCTAAAAGCCCTGTATCCATCATTCCCTGATAATAACGGCTTCTCTTAGGTAAATCGTCCTTCCTCTTTTTTTGCATTTCCGTATTATAAACTTGTTCTTCACTGTCTATGGCAAACAAATCCATACGTATGGAACGGATTAATGGCGAAATTCTACTTTCTTTTTCTGTCTTACTTTCCTGTAAGAGGGAAATTTCCCTCCCTAAAATCAGGCTTAAAACCTCTTGATGAATTGTGGGGTCTTCCATAACTTCATCAAATAAAAACCGGTCTGTAAGGTTTAGCTCTTTTAATGGTACAATATTTTTCTTAGCCATGCTTATTCTCCTTTATTCTAACATAGTCCAACCGCCGTTAAAAGATTTTACCCATAAAATTTTGGCTGAACCTTGTATTTTTCATTCCCAATATTTTATTTCTAAATTTGTTTGAAATAGTGGCGAATTGCCTTAGATAAAAAGATTAATAGATTATCATTTACTATAATACTTCCGACCCTTAATTTCCAGAAATATATTGATAAGTTTTTATAAAATTTCTTTGAACTGATTTTGAATATATTACTTTATTTCATAAAAAAACGACAAGGTCAAAACACTTTTCATGCTTTGACCTTTTATACTATAAACTAATTCTATTCTAAATACCCCTTCCGAAATACCGGATTTTTTACAAGTTTCACCACCAATGGTATAATCATCAAAATCCATATTACAGGCTCTGCAATAATAATTCCCATATATTCCAGCACAGGACTTAAAAGCGCCGCAATCAGCACCTTTCCCAAAAGCTCAATAAAGCTGGAAATAACCGGTGTTTTGTGGTCTCCCACTGCCTGAAGGGCATTTCTGAAAATGCTAATTCCCGCCGCCAGAAAATAAAAAGGCGCATTTATTTTCAGATATAAAACAGCCGTATCAATAACAATTTTCTCATGACTTCCTGTTACCATAGAAACAAAAAACGGAGCAACCGTGTAGCTCATGAAAATAACCAACACGCTCCACCCCCACGTAATGAAAAGCGCATTTTTTATTCCCATTTTCATTCTGTCATATTTCCCAGCTCCAAAATTCTGTCCGCAGAAGGTTGCCATTGTCATTCCCATAACAGAAATAGGCAGGAAATAAAGCTCGGAAACCTTTCTTGCCGCAGTATGTGCTACAATAATCTCTGTACCAAAGGTGTTAATGGCACATTGAAGCGCCAGCGTTCCAAAAAACACCAGAGACATCATCATTCCCATTGACATTCCTGATGTATACATTTGCTTTACCAAACTGATTTCCAAACGAAAATCCTCTTTTTTCAAATGAAATACCGGATATTTCTTCCATATATAAAGGAAACAAAAAATCACGGAAACCAGCTGTGCAAGAACAGTTCCAAGAGCAGCTCCCTGAACGCCCAAGGGCAGGACTGCCATAAACAAAATATCAAGACCTACATTTAAAAATGCAGCACATATTAAAAACAGCAGCGGCGCCGTGGTATCACCGATGGCTCTTAAAATTCCTGCACAGGCATTATAAAGCATGGTAATCATCATACCTGCCAATACAATAAAAATATAACCGTAGGCTTCCTGCAATAACTCATCGGGAACATTCAGCAATCTTAAAATCCCTTTTAGTCCCAGAAGCACCGGCAGCATAATCGCCGCTGTGGTTGCCCCGCCCAAGAGCAAAGTTCCTGCTGCCGCCTTTCTAAGCTCTTCCCATCTTTTTGCCCCGAAGCTACGGGCAGCAATAATTGCAAATCCATTGGTAAGTCCCTGCAAAAAGCCGATAAGTAAGGTACTGATGGCAGTGGTTGCTCCCACTGCTGCCAAAGAATTCCCACCTAAAACACTTCCTACAATTCTGGTATCTGCCAGACTGTAAAACAACTGAAAAATGTTCCCAATGCAAACCGGAAGTGCAAAGGACAGCATCAGCTTTACAGGATTTCCTTCTGTCAAATTCTTCATTTTCATTCTCCTGTCTTTGTAAATTTCTTTACAGCTTCTACTATTCTAAGCACTTCCGGTTTAAAAATCAATTCTTATTTCATTTAAAGAGATTGTGCATCCTCGCGGAGCATTTTTAATTTCGTAGGACGCAATTTCCTATGAAATTAAAAATCTACTTCTTTTCCATCGTAGATATAAGTAAACAATTTTTCCATTGTCTCTGGGTCAATACTTCTTGGGTTAGAACCCGTACAAGCATCTCCAACTGCATTTTTTGCAATTTCACTGATTTTTTCTTTAAATTCGTCTTCCTTAATACCGAACTCTTTTAATGTATTCGGAATTCCCATGTAGTTATTTAACTCTACAATTCTGTTACACAGTGCGTCCACACTGGCTTCCAGTCCCAGATACGCAGCAATTGTCTCATAACGCTTCTTTGCTTCTGCTTCTTTTGCATTGTATTTAATAACATACGGCAGATACATTGCATTTGCAAGACCATGTGTAATATGTCCTGTTGAGAAAGCAGCTCCTGTTTTATGCGCCATAGAGTGTACAATTCCCAGAAGCGCATTAGAAAATGCCATTCCTGCCAGACACTGACCATAGTGCATTTCTTCTCTGCTTGCCATATCTCCGTCATAAGATTTTGTAAGCTCATCATTGACAATCTGGATTGCTTTTAATGCCAGAGGGTCTGTAAATGTTCCATGTAAAGTAGAAACATAAGCTTCAATGGCATGTGTCAGAGCATCCATACCTGTATACGCAACTAAATGCTTTGGCATTGTCTCTGCCAGTTCCGGATCTACGATTGCCACATCCGGTGTAATATTAAAGTCAGCCAGAGGATATTTAATTCCCTTTGCATAATCTGTAATAACGGAAAATGCAGTTACTTCTGTGGCTGTACCTGATGTAGACGGAATTGCACAGAATTTCGCTTTCTTACGAAGCTCCGGAAAACTAAACGGTGTGAGAATTTCCTCAAAAGTACATTCCGGATATTCGTAAAATACCCACATTGCCTTTGCCGCATCAATAGGAGAACCGCCGCCCATGGAAATAATCCAGTCCGGTTCAAATTCACGCATAAACTCTGCGCCTTTCATAACGGTCTCTACGGATGGATCCGGCTCTACATTTTCAAACAATTTTGTTTCAATACCTGCTTCTTTTAAATATGCTACTGCTTTATCAACAAATCCGAAGCGCTTCATGGAACCGCCGCCTAAAACCAATACTGCTTTTTTACCCTGTAATGTTTTCAGGTTTTCCAAAGAACCTTTTCCCCAGTATAAATCTCTTGGTAATGTAAATCTTGCCATGTTGCTTCCTCCTTGAATTTATGTTATTTTTTTAACGTTATTTTTTTAACGTTCAAATTGTATCATATATCATCTGAATGTCAAGATGTTTTATATATTTTTTATACTTTTTCACCTTTTTTCAGGATATGTATATCTTAAATAGAGAGGCTTTTAAGGAGTTTAACATGGCTTATAAAGTAATAATCGATGCCGGACACGGGGGAGCCGATTTTGGCGCTACCTACAACGGCAGAAAGGAAAAAGACGATAATCTAGATTTGGCGCTGGCAGTGGGAAATATCCTGTCCCAAAACGGTATTGATGTAGTCTATACCCGTACCACAGATGTATACCAGACACCTTTTGAAAAAGCAGCTCTTGCCAACGAAGCAGGCGCTGATTTTTTCATTTCTTTTCACCGCAATTCCAGCCCTAAGTCCAATCAATATGAAGGCGTTGAAACTTTGGTATACGACAAATCCGGTGAAAAGCTGGATATGGCAGAAAATATTAACGGTGCTTTGGGCGAACTGGGCTTTCGAGAAATCGGCGTAAAGGCACGCCCCGGTCTGGTGGTTCTTCGAAGAACAAAAATGCCTGCTGTTTTAATTGAAACAGGATTTTTGAATACAGATGCCGATAATGAACGTTTTGACACACAATTTTCTGAAATTGCACAGGCGATTTCTTCTGCAATTTTAGGAACTTTAGATGAAGAAACTTTAGAAAATCAAACAGCAACTCAAGATGATTTCTACCGCGTGCAAACAGGCAGTTTCCGAAATAGGGAACATGCAAACAATATGCTCTATACCTTACAGGCTCAGGGATATCCTGCCTTTCTTTTATACGAAGACGGCTTGTTCAAGGTACAGGTAGGTGCATACAAGAACCTTTCCAATGCAGTGAAAATGGAACAGGCTCTCAGAAAATCCGGTTACAGTACTTGGATTGTCTCCGGTCCTGCCTCCTACTAAAAAGCCAAAAGAAGATTTATGGATTTCCCTTTTTATCTGAAAATCTATAAATCTTCTTACTATAAGCTTCTTTACATAGACTCTGCTCTGTCTTCTACATTCTTATTAAAATTAATCACTTCGTGGTCATATTCTGTATCCATATAAATGGATTTAATCATAAAATCCGCTGTGGCTTTATTCACCGCCATAGGAATATCATACACCTGTGCAATACGCATCAGCGCTTTTACATCGGGGTCATGAGGCTGTGCTGTCAAAGGATCAGAGAAAAATACAATAAAATCAATGACTCCTTCTACAATTTTAGCGCCAATCTGCTGGTCCCCGCCTAGAGGACCGCTGTTATAGCCTTTGATACAAAGTCCTGCTTTGTCTGCAATCAATCTGGACGTTGTACCTGTTCCGTATAAATTATGATTTTTTAAAATATCGTAGTTATCCTTACACCATTGGATAAGCTTTGGCTTTTCATTGTCATGGGCAATCAGGGCAATATTCTTTTTCTTTCCAATTGTAAATGTTACATATTCGTTTGTTATCATCTGAAAGACCGCCTTTCTGAATTTTTTCATCTCCTGCTCAGTTTATCATATTTTTCTTGTTCTCTCAACGTGAAACTGCTACAATGTAACCAAAACAAAAGAAAACGCAGGTAAAAACACATGTATTACTTTATTATAAATTCTCACTCAAAATCCGGATATGGCATGTCTATCTGGAAAAGGGCTGAGGCAATTTTGAAGGAACGGGAAGTTTCTTATGAAGCCCGTTTCACTGAATATACAGGACATGCTAAAAAGCTTGCCGAACAAATTGCCAATCTCTCCCGCCCCTGTACTTTAGGTGTATTAGGCGGTGACGGAACCTTAAATGAGGTAATAAACGGTTTGGCCGAAACAGACTTTTCCCACATTACGCTGGGTTATCTTCCCACCGGCTCCGGCAATGATTTTGCAAGAGCTTTAAATCTCTCTTGCGATGTAGAAAAATGTATGGATGCTATTTTGTCTCCGTCCCAGTGTACTGCTGTGGACATAGGTCTTGCCCGTACCCAGGAAAGCTCCCGCTATTTTCTTGTAAGCAGCGGCATTGGCTACGATGCAGATATCTGCCGTAAGGTAATGGTTTCCCCTTTAAAAAAAGCAATGAATAAAATACATCTGGGAAAACTGACTTACGTTTTGATTGCATTAAAGCTTTTAATCCTATATAAAGCATGCCCTGTCTCTGTTCGTATGGACAAGAAAGAAACGGCCTCCTTATCTAAATTTTTCTTCATCACAGGAATGAACATGCCTTATGAAGGGGGCGGTGTAAAATTTTGTCCAAAGGCAGACTTTCAAGATAATCTGCTGGATATCTGTATGATTGGAAATTTATCAAAGCTGAAAATACTGGCTCTTTTCCCCACTGCCTTTGCGGGAAAACACGGACGTTTTCAAGGTGTTACACTCACAAGCTGCAAACGAATTGATATTTCCAGCAAATCCCCTCTCCCCATTCATTGTGACGGAGAGTCGCTGGGAGTGGCAGACCATTTAACCTTACAGTCTGCCGGAAAACAGATTAACGTTATTCTCAAATAAGAAACAGGTGAAAATTATGGAAAAAATACTAATGATTTTTGTGCTTCTGCTGTGTATTTATATTTTAGGAACCTTGCCCCGCTTTACCCGAAAGAAAGAAACCAAGACATTTTGTCACTGTCTGTTTGCGCACAGAGGACTGTTTACCCCTGACCAGCGCATTCCCGAAAATTCTATGAGAGCTTTTCAGGAGGCAGTACGGCATGGGTACGGCATTGAGCTTGATATTCAAAGAACAAAGGATAATCAAATTGTTGTTTTTCATGACCATACCTTATCACGGATGTGCGGTATTGACCTTCCCGTATGCGAACTCACTTACAAGGAACTGCAAAAGCTTACGCTTATGAATTCTACGGAAAAAATTCCTCTTTTTCAGGACGTTTTAGACCTTGTAAACGGACAGGTTCCTTTATTGATAGAAATTAAACTTCCCACTGTGAAAACCCTTACCTGCCGTCTGGCTGATGAACTGCTGCAAAATTATTCCGGCAAATATTGTATTGAGTCCTTTAATCCTCTTGCTCTGCGCTGGTACAAGAAAAACCGCAAGGAAATTATCAGAGGACAGCTCTCTGCCAATTTAACAAGACCGGTTGCCGAGGGCGGATATTTTTTGAGCTTTCTTGTAAAATATCTTTTGCTGAACTTTTTAGGAAAACCTGATTTTATTTCTTACTGTTATAAAGACCGATATAATATCAGCTTTCTTTTGCAGAAATATATTTACAAAACCCCTGTTTTTGCGTGGACGGTACGTTCTTCTATGGTCTTTAAAAAGCAAAAAGACTGTTTTGACTCCATTATTTTTGACAGCTTTATCCCTGCAAAAGAATGTTAAAATGCAAGATTTTCCTAATATTTTTCTAATAAGATAAACATATTCTTTAATTTATTAAACAAATGTAAATTGCGTTGTTATCCTATATTTGCTGTGCTATAATAGCTCAAAGAATGATATGAATATTCTGAAAGAATGTGAGGTGAGATTTTGGAATTCCTGAAAAAATATAAGCATTATACCGGAACGCCCCCCAGGTCTGCTCCAGTGAATTGCCAAGAGAATAATACAGCATCAGCATGATGATCGTAAAAATACCAGGTGATTCCGGCGGAATTAAAACCCAGGTGATCAGTCTCCAGATCTGCCCTCTTAAGATATAATACGGCTCAAGGCTTAAATAGTTATACAGTACACCCGGTGCCAGGAAATACAGAAAATAACCGATAACATAAGCTCCGATGATGTACGTGGACAGATTGTGTATGGCATACCGTCCGAATTTACGTTCCATTTTGTTTAAAAAGTTCATAAAAGTTCTTTCATCTTCCTTTCCGCATCGTGTGTTCTGCAAGCTTTCACGGGACAAAAATGCTCTGTCCCGCCTGCCTGTCAATGCCGAATCTATTATAAATTTGATTGTATCTTTTGTCAATCAAAGTGCCTGATTTTTCACAAAGTTTACAAACACTTTAGATTATGAAAGGCTCTGCATTTCATCCGCTCTTTTCTCATCCAAATTTTTCCCTTTTGTCTCTTTGCATCTTCGGCATCCGAAATCCGGAATGCACAGTTCATCTCCGATCTGCAGATTGTATACGTTTACCCAGGGATTGGCAAACAGAAGGGCCGAAACGGTTACACCATATCTCTTTCCTAGTTTATATAAAGTATCTCCCTGCTCGATCACATGAATAAATCCAAAACGACATGTTTTTGCATTGTCCATTCTCTGTCAGCTCCACGATTGCTTTCTGCTCGCTCTATTATATGAAGCACAGCCTGCTGCTGTTCACAGATATTCGGCAAACGATAGCCTCCAAGGCTTTCCACTATTTCCAACTTTCTATTGAATTTTCTGAAATCTTTCATTATAATAACCTCAAAATGATGATATGGGATATTTAAAGTAAGAAAATTTCTCTGTAACTCTGTAACAGAACTGTTTTCAGGCATCCGGTATGGGGCAACTGTCTTTTGGTCCCGACATCTTATTTTACTTAGGAGGTAATTTTATGGCAGGTTCTACATTTGGAACTTTATTTAAAATAACTACATGGGGCGAATCTCACGGTGCCGGCGTCGGTGTCGTTGTGGACGGATGCCCTGCCGGTCTTTCGCTTTGCGAGGACGATATCCAAAAATTTTTAAACCGCAGGAAACCGGGACAGAGTCGTTACACGACTCCGCGAAAAGAGGATGATGCGGTTGAGATCCTCTCCGGTGTTTTTGAAGGAAAGACAACCGGAACGCCGATTTCCATGCTGGTACGCAATCAGAATCAGCGTTCCAAAGACTACAGTGAGATCGCTTCCTACTACCGCCCGGGACATGCCGATCTGACCTTTGATCTGAAATATGGTTTCCGTGATTACCGCGGCGGAGGACGTTCTTCCGGCCGTGAGACGATCGGACGCGTTGCAGCCGGTGCAATCGCCTGCAAGATTCTTGATCAGCTCGGCATCAAGATTTTAACTTACACAAAATCGATCGGTGACATCACCGCAGATCCGGCCTGCTTTGACCGCAGTGTGATCATGGAAAATCCTTTTTATATGCCGGATGCCGACGCAGCAAAAAAAGCAGGGGAATTTCTTGAAGAATGTATGAAAAATGAAGATTCCAGCGGCGGAAGCATTGAGTGCGTGATCCAGAATATGCCGGCCGGTATCGGTGAACCGGTATTTGAAAAATTAAGTGCCAACCTGGGCAAAGCGATTTTATCGATCGGTGCCGTAAAGGCTTTCGAAATCGGTGACGGCACGGCAGTTGCCCATGCACTCGGTCATACAAACAATGACCAGTATACAAGGGATCCGGATGGAAAGATCATC
>OHRG01000018.1_pt1 | contig 121642 bp, 136 predicted proteins | sample 1578351 | NCBI WGS metagenome assembly OHRG01 (sample SAMEA3879599, study PRJEB24766) | human gut metagenome | biome: human-associated habitat; feature: feces | place: USA | collected 1985/1987
TCACATCAAAGTAAAATGGCTTTATAATAAAAATAAGGGCGAGTAGCATAATGAGTCGGAAAACAACAGTTATGCTGCTTGTTTTTATAAAATGAATCTCAGGAGGAATTGCATATGCATGAGTATGAAATCTTTATTGAGGATATAAATCCGTGTGGAGGAGAACAATACAGTAAAAAAACTTTGATCGAGGCAGAAGCAGCCAGCCCGGAAGCTGCCGCTTCACAAGCCGGGGAAGCGGCAGCGGATCCTGACGCGACGGCTGATGCCTCCGCAGCGGAAGGCGGGCAGCAGACAGCGCTGGAAACGGCTTCCTCTCAGGAGCCTAAATATCCTGTGGAAAGCAGCACAGAGCGGGAAACCTTAGCGCCGGACCCGGAAATGCCCAATGCGCCGGTGGACTAAGATTTTATTTTCAAAGACCTCCGAATATGCTATACTTACTTTTAAGATTAATGATATATTAGCTCCTTATATGGGAAAATGTCGGAGCGTCAAGAAACGAAATGGGGATGTTCATGGAACGGTTGGATAAAATATTGTCTTCACAAGGCGTTGGCAGCCGGAAAGAAGCGGGAATCCTGATTCGGCGCGGGCTGGTTCATGTCAACGGCATTTTAGCCACTCGTCCTGAGACTAAGACTGACCCGGAGCGGGATCAAATTACCATAGAGGGGAAGCCTTTGCGGTTTCAAAGACATGTTTATTTGATGATGAATAAACCGGCGGGCGTGGTGTCTGCCAGTAGGGATTCTAGGGAGAAGACCGTGGTGGATTTGGTGCCGCCCGTGCTTTCCCGCCGTGACCTGTTTCCGGCGGGGAGGCTGGACCGGGATACCACTGGGCTTTTAATTTTGACCGACGACGGGGAGCTTGCCCATCGGATGCTGTCACCGAAAAAGCACGTGTATAAGCTTTATGAGGCATCGGTGGACGGGCCGGTAGGAGCAGAGGAAATCGAGAAATTCGCCGCCGGTGTGGCGCTGGAGGACGGTACGGTGTGCCTGCCTGCCGGACTTACTGTGGTAAAGCAAGGGACTGCCTGGGAAACCCTGGTGGAAATCAGGGAGGGAAAGTTCCATCAGGTCAAGAAAATGTTTTTGGCGGTGGGAAGAAGGGTGCTGCGGTTGAAACGGGTGCGAATAGGAGGCCTGGAATTGGACAAGACTTTAAAGGAGGGGGAATGCAGGGAGCTGACAAAAGAGGAGCTGGCGCTGATTTTTCAAGGAGAAAACAGGCGTTTTTGCGAAAAGAAAAATTCAAATGGTCAAATTTAACTAAATTTCCAAAATTGGTTTGACAACTGTCCATTTTACCTAAAGACTGGTTTTAAAGTTTAGGCAAAACACAACTGTTAATTTGGGCCGAAATCTGTTATATTAATATTCGTAAGAAAAAATGTATGGCCAGTGAGCGTACGCACCGTGCGGTCGGTCATAGATTCAGGAGGTTTGTATTATGGCAAATGTATCTTTGAGACACGTTTACAAGATTTATTCCGGTGGCGTCACCGCGGTAACTGACTTCTGCTTAGAGATTGAAGACAAAGAGTTTATCATTTTGGTAGGTCCTTCCGGCTGCGGTAAGTCCACTACTCTGCGTATGGTCGCCGGTTTGGAAGAAATCAGCGAGGGCGAGCTCTACATAGGAGACGTCCTGGCCAACGATATCGCTCCTAAGGACCGTGATATCGCAATGGTGTTCCAGAACTACGCTCTGTATCCGCACATGACCGTGTATGATAACATGGCGTTCGGTCTGAAGCTCCGCAAGACTCCGAAGGATGAGATCAAGCGCCGCGTGGAAGAGGCTGCCAGAATCCTGGATATCTCTCACCTGCTGGATCGTAAGCCGAAGGCTCTGTCCGGTGGTCAGAGACAGCGTGTCGCCCTGGGCCGTGCTATCGTTCGTGATCCTAAGGTATTCCTTCTGGACGAACCGCTTTCCAACCTGGATGCTAAGCTGCGTGCCCAGATGAGAACTGAGATCGCTAAGCTGCATAAGAGACTGGGTACCACCTTTATCTATGTAACTCACGACCAGACCGAAGCTATGACCATGGGCGATAGAATCGTGGTTATGAAAGATGGCTTTATTCAGCAGGTTGACTCTCCTCAAAATCTGTATGAGAAGCCTTGCAATGAGTTCGTAGCCGGCTTCATGGGTTCTCCTCAAATGAACTTCATCGATGCTACCGTTTCCAAGGAAGGCGCTGATTATTATCTGACCTTCGGTGCCAACACCGTTAAGGTTCCCGCTGAGAAGAATAAGGATGATGTCCTGGCTCCTTATGTGGGCAAGGAAGTTACCTTTGGTATCCGCCCTGAGGATGTTCATGATGAGCCTGAATTTATCGAGAAGTCTCCCGAGACTCTGGTAAAGGCTGTTGTGGAAGTTACCGAGCTGATGGGTGCTGAGACTTATCTGTACCTGAACATCGAAGGCAACGCTGTTACCGCTCGTGTTGAGCCTACTTCTACTGCGAAGAGCGGCGATGAAATCTCTGTTGCTCTGGATATGAACAAGATGCATCTGTTCGATAAAGAGACTGAGAAAGCTATTCTGCATTACGAATAAGCAATACTTTGCTTTCCAACAGGGCTGCCAATAGGCAGCCCTGTTTTTTATCAAACGCCTATTTAAAAAATATTTTTGGAAAATAGTGGGATGAATTTTTATGTTTTCTAATCAAACGTGTCAAATTCGCAATGAAATTATGAATACAATGTAAAATACAGCAAAAAAATATTGGAAACCGTGAATTTTTCTTGGTTTCACGGTTGCAAATAGTTTTGAAATTATGTAAAATGTAAGTATTGAAATTGTACTATTTTCAGCCGGAAAGCTTAATTACTCAATAAAGTGAGGGAGTTCATCATGTCAAACAGACTTTTTCAGGGCGTTATTCACCAGATGCGCGATGCCATCGACAGAACCATCGGAGTGATTGACGAAACCTCCGTGATCATCGCCTGCAGTGAGCTGGGCAGAATCGGCGAGGTTAACGAGAGCATCACCCCCGACGTTTTAAACGCGCCCAGCACCTTTGTAATCAACGGCTATACTTACAAATCCTTTGGCAGCCGGCCTCGTCCGGAGTACGCTGTTTTTGTAGCGGGTAATGATGAAGCTGCTCAGAAATATGTGCAGCTTTTAGCGATTTCCTTAAGCAGCATCAAGCAGTATTATGATGAAAAATATGACCGGGGCAATTTTATTAAAAATGTGATTTTGGACAACATTCTGCCCGGAGATATTTATTTGAAGGCTAGAGAACTGCGGTTTAGTTCTGATGTCAGCCGGGTTTGTATGCTGATCAAGATTACTACGAAAACGGATATCTCGGCTTACGACATTGTGCAGAACCTTTTCCCGGATAAAAACAAGGATTTTGTCATCAATATCAACGAAACGGATATCGCCCTGGTGAAAGAGATTCGCACCGGTATCGATTCTAAGGATCTGGAAAAGCTGGCCGGCTCCATTGTAGATACCCTTTCCAGCGAGTTCTACACCCATTGCGTGGTAGGAATCGGTACAACCGTTACCGGTATCAAGGATCTGGCCCGCTCCTTTAAGGAAGCCCAGGTGGCTTTAGAGGTAGGAAAGGTATTTGATACCGAGCGCAGCATTGTCAGTTACGATAATCTGGGGATCGCCCGCCTGATTTATCAGCTTCCCACTACTCTTTGTGAAATGTTCTTAAAGGAAGTATTCAAAAGAGGATCCATCGAATCTCTGGATGCGGAGACTCTGTTCACCATTCAGCGCTTCTTTGAGAACAACCTGAATGTTTCCGAGACCTCCAGAAAGCTGTTTGTCCATAGAAACACACTGGTTTACCGCTTGGAAAAAATTAAGAAATTAACCGGCCTTGACTTGAGAGAGTTCGAAGACGCTATCGTATTTAAGGTAGCCTTAATGGTAAAGAAGTATTTGTCCGCCAACCCGGTCAAATATTAAAGCACGGAAAGAAGCAAGACCAATAGCAGGAAACCCCCTCTGCCTTTTTAGACAGAGGGGATTTCCTGCGAATAAGCGCGAAAAATGTAGAAAGAAGAAAAATAAGAGAGGCTCCCCATGATTGAATTTAAAAATGTGTCTAAGGTTTATAATAACGGCACGGAAGCGCTGCGGAACCTTAGCCTTAGCATCGCGAAGGGCGAATTTGTGTTTATTGTCGGTTCTTCCGGCGCCGGCAAAAGCACCTTCCTAAAATTGATTATGAGAGAGGAAGTTCCCAATTCCGGAGAAATCGTGGTCAACGGCAGAAAGCTGTCAACCGTCCGCAAAAGAGACGTTCCATATCTGCGCCGCACCATGGGAATTGTGTTTCAGGACTTCCGCCTGATTGATAAAATGACTGTTTACGATAATGTGGCGTTCGCCATGCACATTGTTGGCGCCAGTGACCGGGAAATCCGGAAAAGAGTACCCTATGTGCTGGGTCTGGTGGGCTTGGAGAAAAAAATGGACAATCATCCCGCGGAGCTTTCCGGCGGCGAACAGCAGCGCGTGGGCCTGGCCCGGGCGCTGGTAAACAACCCCAGCATGATTATTGCGGACGAGCCTACGGGTAACGTGGACCCGGCTATGTCCTATGAAATCGTAGAGCTTTTGACAGAAATCAACCGGCGCGGCACCACAGTGCTGATGGTTACCCATGAGCACGACCTTGTAAAGCGGTTCCCCAGGCGCGTCATCGAGATTCAGGGAGGAACGGTTGTGGGGGATACCGGCTCGGAGGTGCGCGATGAATTTTAGTTCCATGAAATATCTTCTCAAGGAGGGCGTGAAAAACGTCTGGAATAACCGGATGATGTCCTTCGCTTCCATAGGCGTGCTGGTGTCCTGCCTGCTGCTCACCGGCGCGGCGGTTCTCTTTTCCGCCAACCTGTCCTACGCTATGAAGGATATCCAGGATGAAAATGTGGTGACGGTGTACTTAAAGCAGGAGGTAGGAGAGCTGGAAGCAGTGACGCTTGGCTCAGAACTGAAGGAAATTCCCAATATCAAGGAAATTGTCTTTGTGTCCCAGCAGGAAGCGCTGGAGCAGTATACGGAGATTTTAGGCCCCTTGTTCGAGGGCCTGGAGGAGGATAATTTCCTTCCCAACGCTTACCGGGTAACCATGGAGGATTTGTCCCTCTATGACGAGACGGTGGCTAAAATCAAGGAAATCCCCCAGGTGGATACCCTCAGTGACCGCAGCGACGCGGCCTCTAAGCTGACGAACCTGAATAATATGGTGGGAACCGCCGGCCTTTGGATTTTGATCATCCTCAGCGTGGTTTCCCTGTTTATCATCAGCAATACCATCCGTGTGACAATGTACAGCCGCCGTCTGGAAATCAGCATTATGAAGTCGGTAGGCGCTACCAACTGGTTTATCCGGGTGCCCTTTATTGTAGAGGGCGTGGTGATCGGCTTGATTTCAGCGGGTATCTCTATTTTAGTGCTGAAGCTGGTTTATGAGAGCATTATGTCGGCCGTCAAACAGCTGATTCCCTTTACAAGCATCCCCTTTACCACTCTTACAGGTCCTGTGGTGCTTGGATTCATCGGCGCCGGCATCGCGTTTGGGGCCTTGGGCGGAATCATTTCCATCAGCAAGTATTTAAAGAAAGAAGGAGGAGAGATCCTTGGCTGGTAATAGGTTTGGCACGTGGAAAAAAAGAACAGCCGCCGTGTTCATGGCGGTATGCCTCTTAGGAGCCATGCCTGGCGCTGTTTGGGCGGCGGATACTGCGGATGGGCTGGAGTCCAGCATTTCAGACAGCGAGACCAAAAAGCAGGAGCTTGAGCAGAAAAATGCGGAGCTGAGCCAGGCGCTGGAGGAAGCAAAGCAAAACGCGGAGGACCAGGAAGCCCTGCACCAGGCGTATCAGGACAAAATCGATGTGCTGGATCAGCAGATCGAGGAAGCCTATGCCCAGGTTTCCCAGCTGGATGAGGAAATCAACGACCTTCAATCTCAGATCAGCAACCGGGAGGGCTCAATTGAAAAAAATACGGAGCTTTTAAAGGAGAGAATCCGGGCCATTTATATGGCGGGAGAAACCTCTACTCTGGATATTATTTTAGGCGCGACGGATTTTAACGACTTTTTGGATAAGGCGTCTCTTTTGAAAACCATATCCGATCACGATACCAAGCTGATCGAAACCCTTCAGGCGGAGACCTCTAAGCTGGCGCAGGAAAAGAAAACCTATGACCAGAAAAAAGAAGAGCTTACCCAGCAGTTGGATGACCTAAACGCGAAAAACGATGAACTGACCCAGCTCTCCGAGGAAAGCGGCATCAAGCTTTCCCAATACCAGCAGGAGCAGCAGGAAGCGATACAGGGCTTGGATAATAACAGCGCGGAGCTGCAGCAGCTTAACAGCGATATCGAGGCTTATTATGAGGCGCTGCGGCAGGAGTACGAAAATCAGCAGCAAAGCCAGCAGCCCAGCGAGCCGGACGCTCCTTCCGGCGGCGGGAGTACAGATACGCCCTCCGGCGGTGACGGCGGAAGTAGCGGAGGCGGAGATACTCCTGCGCCTGCTCCCGAGCCTGACCCGGATCCGGCCCCGGATCCCGCTCCCAGCGGCCCTCATGGCTATACCTGGCCCACCCCTGGCTTCTATTGGCTTTCATCCGCCTGGAATGAGGACCGTGATTCCTACAACCACGGAGCTATCGACATCGCGGGCGCGGGAATTTATGGAACGCCGATCTACGCGGCTCAAAGCGGCACCGTCAGCACCAGCTGGTACAATAACGGCGGCTGGGGCGGCGGCTACGGCACCTACTGCATGATCAACCACGACGCCCAGGGAGAATACGCCACCCTGTACGCTCATATGAGCCAGATCGTGGTGTCTCCGGGTGAGACGGTTTCAAAAGGACAGATCATCGGCTATGTGGGAAGCACCGGCGACAGCTCCGGGCCGCATCTCCATTTGGAGTGCCGGCATTGGGGTGTGAAATATAACCCCTTGATAGAGTATCCGGATGTTCCCGTGTATTATTAAGGAAATTTTGTGTGATTTCCCGGCGGGCCTTGTTGCAGCAAGGCCCGCTTTTTATGTGGAGATGGAGCGTCATGGCTTGTGGGAATTGTAAACAGTTCATTCTTTCCATTGACAAATAGTTACAAAATTGTTATAATTATTCCGATCTTGCAATAGGGAGGAACGTCCAATGGCCCATAAAAGGTGGGGAAAATGCCTAACCGCGGCGGCGCTGGCCGCGATGATCGCGCTTACTTCCGGGATATCCGCTCCGGCTTGGGCGGAAAGCATTTCTGAATTGGAGTCACAGCAGGAAAGCCTGCAAACAAGAAGCGGCGAGTTGAACGCGGCGCTGGAAGAAGCAAAGAAAAATACAGAAGAAAAGGAAGCCTTGAAACAGGAATATGAGGATAAAATCAGCCAGGTTCAAGGACAAATCGATACCTTAAATAACGAAATCCGCACCTTGGATGAAGAGATTGCGCAGAAGCAGAAGGAAATTGAAGGCCCTCAAAAGGAAATCGATGAGAATATGGAGCTTTTGAAGCAAAGAATCCGGGCCATTTATATGGCGGGAGAAACCTCCACTTTGGATATTATTCTGGGCGCGGAGGATTTCAGTGATTTTTTGGACAAGGCATCTCTTTTACAAACCGTAACCTCTCATGATGTGACGCTGATTGAAACCATTCAGCAGCAGCTCAGCGAGATTCAAGAGGAAAAAGACGAAATTGAGGCGAAAAGGACGGAAGCGGCGGATAAGAAGACCGAGCTGGATGGCCAGCAGGAGGAGCTTACCAGGCTGCTGGAGGAAAACCAGGTGATTTTGGAGGAGCTTTACGGCGTTCAGCAGGAGGCTCAGGACAAGGTGGATGAAAATGACGCGGAGCTGCAAGCGATCGAGGCGCAGATTTCTGCTTATTACACTCCGCAGCAGCCTGCCGGCGGCCAATCACAGGGCCAGACTCCCAACTATAGCGGCGGTGCCTTTGTGTGGCCGGCTCCCGGCTTTTACCTCTTAACCTCCGAATGGAACGAGGACCGGGGCTCCTATAACCACGGAGCCATTGATATCGCCGGCGGCGGAATCTACGGTACGCCGGTGGTGGCGGCGGCCGACGGCACGGTTGTCTTTTCCAGCGCGGGCGGCTGGGGCGGCGGCTACGGCACTTATCTTATGATCGACCATGGCGGCGGCGTTTCCACTCTTTACGCTCATATGAGCGGCTTGGCGGTTTCCCAGGGCGCCACTGTGTCTGCGGGCCAGGTGATCGGCTATGTGGGAAGCACCGGTGACAGCTCCGGCCCTCACCTGCACTTTGAGGTCAGGGAATACGGTACCAAGGTCAATCCGATGAATTATTTTTAAAAAATCTGTAAAAATAAACAGGGCCGGGATAGGGATAACCTATCCCGGCCTTGCAGCGGCTGGGCTATGTCGAAAAAAGCCGTCAGTCTTGGGCTTTGGTTAAGGTTTATTTACATTTGAAATCTTGACATGGCATAAGTTGTTGACTATAATAGTACTATTGTTTCAAGAATAACTTCACACAAAGGTGGTAGCGGATATATGGCGGCAAAACAAGTGTTGTTGACAGATGAAGGCTTGCACAATTTGGAGCAGGAGCTGGAATTTTTAAAAACAGAACGCCGTAAGGAAATCGCCGAGAAAATTAAGGTAGCTCTTTCCTTTGGCGACCTTTCGGAAAACAGCGAGTACGATGAGGCGAAAAACGACCAGGCCATGGTGGAGGCTAGAATCGCCGACATCGAAAGTATGCTGAAAAATGTGAAAATCATCGATCAAGATGAGCTTACCACAGAATTGATTCATATCGGCTCCAAGGTTCAGGTTAAGGATGTGGAATTCGACGAGGTCTGTACCTATCAGATCGTAGGCTCCAGCGAGGCGGATCCCTCAAACGGCAGAATTTCTGACGAATCTCCGGTGGGAAAGGGCTTGCTTGGCCATAAGGTTGGCGAAACCGTAGAGATAGAAACTCCGGCCGGCGTCATGCAGTACGAAATATTAGGAATTTCAAAGTAGTTCAAATGCGGACAGGGGCGGCGCTTATGCACTCTGTCCGCTTTTTTAAAATTATAATCGGGAGTTGTCACTATGAGCGAAGAAAAGACCACAGTGGAAAATAACGGCCAGCAGGAGGCGGAGGACCTAAAGGAACTGCTGCAGATCCGCAGGGACAAGCTGTCCGCTCTTCAGGAGGCTGGACAAGACCCCTTTGAGATCACAGTCTGTCATCCGGATATTCATGCCGCCGATATTATTGAGCGGTTTGAGGAGCTGGAAAACCAGGACGTATGCGTGGCGGGCAGAATTATGAGCTGGCGCGATATGGGAAAGGCCAGCTTTATCGACATCCACGACCGTACCGGCAGAATCCAGGTTTATCTGCGGATCAACGATTTAGGCGAGGAGGTATACCGGGGACTGGATAAATGGGACATTGGAGATATCGCCAGCGTAAAGGGCTTTGTGTTCCGTACCCGCCGGGGTGAGATTTCTATCCATGCGAAAGAAGTGCGCCTGCTTTCCAAATCTTTGCTTCCGCTGCCTGATAAATTTCATGGCCTGACCAATACTGATCTTCGTTACCGCCAGCGGTATGTGGATTTGATTGTCAACCCCGAGGTTAAGGATACTTTTATCAAGCGCAGCCAGATTATCAAGTCGATCCGGGAGGACTTGGATAACCTGGATTTTATTGAGGTGGAGACTCCGATTCTGAATACGATCCCGGGGGGAGCGGCGGCGCGGCCCTTTATAACCCACCATAATACGCTGGATATCGATTTGTATTTGAGAATCGCTCCGGAGCTTTACTTAAAGCGGCTGATTGTCGGCGGTATGGAACGGGTATATGAAATCGGCCGTTTGTTCCGCAATGAGGGAATGGACGTAAAGCACAACCCGGAATTTACCACCATCGAGCTGTATCAGGCATATACGGATTATAACGGCATGATGGAGCTGACGGAAAATCTGATCCACAGCGCTGCTATTAAGGTGTGCGGTACGGAGGAGATTTCCTACGGCGGCCAGCCGGTGAGCCTGGCGCTGCCTTTTAAGCGGGTAACCATGATCGACGCGGTGAAAGAGGCTACCGGCATCGATTTCGGCGCGTTCCGGGGAGATACGGAGAAAGCCAGGGAAGCGGCAAAAGAGCTCCGCCTGGAGATCAAGGAAAGCGATACCTGGGGCAATATTTTAAATCTTGCCTTTGAGGAAAAGGTGGAGGACACTCTGATTCAGCCCACCTTTGTATGCGATTATCCTATAGAAGTATCCCCTTTGACTAAGAAAAAGAAGGGAATGCCGGAGCTGGTAGAACGGTTCGAGCTGTTTATCACAGGAAGAGAATTTGCCAATGCCTATTCCGAGCTGAACGATCCCATTGACCAGCGGGAGCGGTTCCTGCGTCAGGCGGCTTTGCGGGAGGCCGGGGATGACGAGGCAAATATGCTGGATGAGGATTTCCTTACGGCATTGGAATATGGTATGGCTCCCACCGGCGGTATGGGAATGGGAATCGACCGGCTGGCAATGCTGCTGACCGACAGTGCCTCCATCCGGGATGTCCTGCTCTTCCCGACGATGAAGCCATTAGGCTGAGTAAAGAGGCTGAAAACCTCATAAAATCAAAGCTTTTTGGAATTTTTTCGTGAACGCCAATTTCTGCATGGTCTATATGGAAAAGGGTTGCTCTTAGTTCAAAAGCCGTGTCTTGCAGGTAAAGTAAGACACGGCTTTTGAATATACAATATTTTACGGAGTAAAAGAAGTGGTACTTTATTTTTGTTTTGGATAGATCATCGTACGCAGTCCCGCATTTTTTAATGCAGGACCTTTTTTATTTTGGAGGTGTCTTATGTCAGAATATCAATTAGAAATAAAACAGATCGTGGATGATCCACGCTGCCGCATCTATCGGCAGTTCGTACAAACCCTTATGAAAGACCGGAGTATTTGCCTTGGCGGCAGCCCCGGACTTTTTTATTATACCGTCCTTTGCAGCTATGCTAATTTTCGCACATCATACAAGCGCATAGACGGCATTAGTTACATTATATATCCCGGTGAGTGGCTGTGCCCGTTCGGTCGGCGTTTTGCTCACCGAAAACACCGCTTTTGTGGTATATAACTTGGGAGACTCCTTGATGATATGGCAGTACCGGGCGGAGATGCGTACAAAGGCTCTGATGCAGACAATCCTTTGCCGTGAGTGTCTGCCGGAGCAATACAAACCGGAAGCTGTAAAGGGCTTGCTTTTGGGAGACAGCATGGAATTAGCGGAGGCTATCCTTACCGGTGACGGCGGCAAACAATATTTTCTCCTTGACGGCAGCTGCGAACATTTTTACTACATCACCGATGATCGCAAGGGAGAGAAGCTGTTGAAAATAATGTGCAGCGCGGAATTGTCCGAAAAGCTGGAAGCCCTTCCGTTGGCGGATTTGTGGTAGAAGGACGAAGGGGTGCCTATAGAAAACGACGCCGCCGATGACAACGGCTGTCCTGTTCTTTTGCCTGCACCTGCGGCCTGCCCCGTATCAAGAGATTCGATACGGCACTCCGGCTTCAGAGTGGGACAGGCAGGCTCATCTGCTTTGATTTCCAGATGGACGCGTTGCGCAAATGCTGTGGAGATAGGGCGCAATTCCAAACGATTGGCTTTAAAAAATGGAAAAGGAGGTTTTGTCCATAAGACGCAAAAGATAGTTTTCGATTCTTTCTGGACTGCCGCCGCTTCTTTTTGCCTTACTCTACGGCGGAGGGTACATCGCGCAGTTTATCCGCAACCACACCGTATGGAAAAACGCTGGCGGCACACCTGGCTATGGAACAGCACCGGAGATGCCGTCTTTTATCCTGTCGGCCAGTTTTGAAGCGCTATTCACTTTGCCATATGGGATTATCGGCGGCCTCATATGTATCAGCGTGCTGGTGTTGCTCATTATCATGGTTATGCGGATGAAATATGGGGACACTGGAAAATACGATAAGGAACGGAATTTTATCTATTTCCCAAAAAGGAACTTACGGAACATCGGGTTTTATGTCTGAAAAGGAAGCGGAGAAAGTGTTGAAACTGACTTCCAGCCTGAAAAAGCATACCGGCACTATTCTTGGAACATTAGACGGTAAATATGTTTGTGTGCCGGAAGAAAGCCGCCTCAATAAAAATATCGCCGTGTATGGCGCCAGCGGGTCAATGAAGACCCGAGTACTGTATCAACCGCATTCTTCAGGCTGCCGCACAGGGGGAATCATTGATTATCTGCGATCCGAAATCTGAATTATACGAAACCACCAGCCAATATTTGCGGGAACAAGAATATACTGTCCGCGTTTTTAACCTGGTATCTCCGGAACACTCGGATTCCTGGGCCTGCCTTTCGGAAATCAAAGGCGATGAGCTGATGACACAGCTTTTTTGTGATGTTATCATTAAAAATACAGGAGACGAAAGGGGAGACCACTTCTGGGACAGCGCAGAAATGAATCTCCTCAAAGCTTTGGTTTTGTATGTGGAGCAGGGCTCTCCCTGCAACGAAAGAAGCCGCGAAAAACCAGAATGAAGACATTTCGTTTCAATCAGAAGCAGCGGAAGATCTGTTGGGGCAAGAAAATTTAGAGACTATCGCCCACACGATTTCCGTGTTCCGGAAAGGCCGGTAAATAACGTTAACAAAAGAGAGACGTCCTATCTATCAATAGAACGTCTCTCTTTTTCTTGTAACCCTGTATGCGTGCGTTCATCAGCAAGCGGAGAAAACACGCTTTTCAATTTCTTCTTTGTCTTTTGGCGCTGGTTCTTCTACAATCCCGCCAAAAGGCATCTCTGCCACCAGCACGTAGTCCCCCGAAAGGTGCAGGAGTTCTTTCACCGCATTGTCGATTACCGGATTGTAATGCTGCAGGGAAGCGCCGATGTTTAACTCACGCAGTCCGCTCCAGACAGCAAGCTGCAGCATGGCGCTGGACTGGGACGCCCATACCGGGAAATTATCCGCATAAAGCGGATATTGTTTCTGAAGCGATTCTACTACTTTCCTGTCGTAGAAATAGAGAATGGTGCCGCTGCCCGCACGGAAGCTGTCAATTTTTTCTCGGGCAACCTTTCCTTCAAAAACGTCATAGATTTTGTTCCAGAGCTGATCCTGCTTTTCCCCGTGTACGACGGCTACCCGGCTGCTTTTCATGTTAAAGGCGTCGGGGACAAGTTCTGTGAGTTCCTTAACCATATCCATCACCCGGTCGATAGCGACGGGCAGCTCTCGGTTGATTGCGTAATAGCTTCTGCGTGCTTTTAGAGCTTCTGTAATTTTCATCATGGGAAGATCCTTTCTAACATCATATATGAACAAGAGACTATACCCTTTCAAACGCGTCCTTGGGACAGAATTTCATGCACTTGCCGCAGACAATGCACTTTTCCTCATCAATCTCCGGCAGCGAGTAAATGTCCTTTTGTGAAATAGCCCCTTTGGGACAGACCGCGATAGACGGGCAGCGGTGGTTCTGCGGGCATTTTTGTGGATTGACTGTGATTTTCATATTCTTTTACTCTCCTTCTTCTTTGCAGTATTCTTTCTTAATAGCTTCTATCAGGGCGATCACCCGTTCATCTTCAATCCAGTAAAACACATTCATCCCCTGCTTTTCGGAACTGAGGATACCAGCTATCTTCATCTGGTTTAAGTGCTGGGACAGAGCGGAAGCGGTGATGTTCGGCGTATATTGATGAATCTTACCGACGGTAAGCCGCCCTTTGAGCAGCGCGCATAAAATCAGCAGCCGATGTTCATTCGCCAGAAGCTTCAGCAGCTCCGCTATTTTCTTTGCCTGTTCTTCCATATTCCTTTGCCTTCTTTCCGTTCCTTAATTTGCAAATTCCCTGGGTCATGGTTCCCATCGGGCAGTATACGCACCACGACCGGGGCCGGAACAATACCATTGTCGAAAGGCCCAGCACCGTCGAGGTGAGCATAACGCCGAAAAAGCCGAAGGCAAACTGCCCGATCCACGGGGCCACAAAACTCACGTCTGCCCACTGCCACGGGAGCTTGAACACCCACAGAAGCGTCACCGTCTGCGAAAGGGGCGCGCCGGTAAATACCCGGTAGGTGCTGAACAGCATCAGGCCGAACATCACCATAAAGAAGGTTAAAAAACCATAGCGGAACCACGGGCTGCGCAGAAACTTGGGCGGCGGGGTGTTCCGGGACAATTTCAGCTTTTCTCCCAGCAGGCTGAAAAGCTGGCCGCGCCCGCAGTAGCGGTTGCAGTAGGCTTTGCTGCCGCCGAAAATGGCGACGAACAGCGGGATACAGAAAAACAGCATCCCCAGCCATGCGAACAGGATATTGAACAGCCCCAAAAACAGGTAGCACAGCTCGGCGATCCAAAGGTAGTCCGACCACCTCTTTTTCCTTGTGCTTTTCACAGAGCACCGCCCCTTTCCACCATGTTGATGACCGCCGCAGCCGACGCATTTCTCCTCATCTACATGGGCGGAAACGCCCCATCTGATTTGGATCGCCTCTTTCGGGCAGACGGGGACGCAGGTGCCGCAGGCGACGCACTCTTTGCCGATCTGGGAAACGCGGGGTGTTTTTGTCATAAGTACCCTCCAAAAATCTCTTTGTTATTTAAGCAATTAAGTAAATAGTAATATATTATATATGCCTGCATTTGTCAAGTTAGAACAGGAAATTTGTTGTCGTCTTAATTACAAAAAAGCGGATATGCCGAAAGCATGTCCGCCAAACAGAAGCATCAGCCGTTTGTTTTTTTATCCAGCCGCAAATGGAGTCGGTAGAGCGCAAACCTTGCAACCGGCTGTGCAATGCACATTTCTACAAAGAGGGAAATGGAAAAATTACGCGGCCATTTGTGAAAGAACATCTGAATGGGTTCCCATGAAACAGAACGTGTCCCGATCCAGGTGCCTATGACAGTCAGTAGAACGGACATCATCAATACTGTACACAGGATATTGACTACAATATGAGCGTTAAAACTGTCTCCTTTCGAAACAATTTTTGCCGTCATCTTTTCTGCGGGGATGTAGGTCAATAGGACAACGACGATGACGCTCAGCCAAATCAACGGCAGGACGATGAGCACATCCCGATAAACATACAGGTGGAAACCGGCTTCAAAAAAGGTGATCAGCGGGGCAATGATATTGACTGAAATGATGGAGACAATGCCCATAAATAAAGCAAATTCCTTTTTGCTGCGGGGTAATTTCATGTAAAATTCCATTTTGATTCTCCTCTTTTCGTAAAAAATAAGCGTGAAATCATTCCGATTTCACGCTGAACCATTATACGCGCTTTCTATTATTTACATTATTCATTATATCATATGCTTTTTTTAAAATTCAAGTCAAAGTTTCTTGAATCTTAACGGAGAATATTTTGCCTTTCCAGTACAATGAAAAAGTAAACATTGTTTTTCTTCAACTTCTGCTGAAAATGGCATGGAATAGACACGGAAACTGCTGCGCAGGAGCTGGCTTATACCGAGCAGGATAAAAGCTTAGTCAGCCCTCAAAGGTATAGGAGAACGGAAGCAGTTCTTTCGCCTTGATTTTTGCATGCTGTCCAGCAACGGAGAGAATCACTTCACAGTCCGGCATATAATCATGCAGGATCTGGCGGCAGTTTCCACAGGGCGGGATAATTTCCGAACCGTCCTTGCCTCTTACCGCAACAATCGTATCAAAGTCCCGTTCTCCTTGTGTGACAGCAGCTCCGATGGCAATCTGCTCCGCGCAGGCGCCGTGCATGGAATACATATTGACGCCGGCAAATATTTTTCCGCTCTTGCTGCGTACTGCCGCACCTACTGTATGATTTTCGTGGATTGCGTCGTAATTCAGCCGGATGACCCTTTGCGCTTCTGCGATCAATTCATAATCTTTGTCGGTTAATGGCTGCATCATACCCCATCCTTCCCATTTATTCGCATTTGTCTTGCACAATCACTGGTATCATTGTATCACAATGCAAGAATTTCTATCAAGCAACGTAGTACAGAAATTTCTGTTTTATCGTTCCAAAATAAAAAGATAAGAAAATCAAAAGGAGACAGTTCACAAAGAACTGTCTCCTTTTGTTCTGATCGCTTATTCAATGGTAATCTGATTTGGTTTCGGCAAAGCCTTCGTTTCCTTCTTGGGGATAGAAAGCTTCAGAATACCGTCCTCGAATTTAGCGGAAACATCTTTCTCGGTAATGCCATCACCAATATAGAAGCTCCGGCTGCATTCTCCGCAATACCGCTCGCGGCGGATATACCGGCCCTTGTCGTCTTTCTGGTCCTTATCAAGGCCCTTGCTTGCGCTGATGGTCAGGTAGCCGTCTGAAATCTGAGCCTGGATTTCATCCTTCTTAAAGCCCGGAAGGTCGATATCCAGTTCATAGGAGTTATCCTTTTCCCGGACGTCTGTCTTCATCAAAGCCTTTGCATGTTTTCCATACAGCGGGTTGTGACGTGAGAACATCGGCATCAATTCGAACGGATCATCAAACATTTCATCGAACAGGTTTTCACCAAAACGCTTAGACAACATAAGTCATTCCTCCAATCATAATTGGCTCGTAGATGGCTGGAATTTTTCTCGGCTGTTGCGAGCTTTTGCTGTCCGGTTCACCGCATTTCTGCGGCAAGCCTTTTGGTTGCTTTCAGATGGGCTCCGGAAAACCCGGAATCCTTGCGCCTCTTTCAAGGTACACTTATATTATAGCTCATAAATTAGCACTGTCAATATGAGAGTGCTAATTTTAACAAAAAGATAACAATTTAAAAAAATGCAAAAGCCAAAATTAGAATTCTCATTTATAGCATGTTGTTGTTTTGTTCTTGGAAAAAGATTGAAAATCAGCCGCTTTCATGGTAAAATTACATTTGTATAATTTTATTTAGAAAGGGGCTTGACAAAAATGGCGGCAGGGAGCATACTGGTTATACGCACGCACGCACGCACGCACGCACGCACGCACGCACGCACGCACGCACGCACGCAAAGCCTAACTCTGTCCTTTTTCCTGTCAAGCTGAAAACTGTACAAAAACAGAAGGCGTATTCTGCCCGATTTGCAAGGGGCGGGATGCGCCTTTTTATGTTTTTGGAAAATACATAATAATATTATGAAAGGAAGAAAGCAGATGATGAAAAAAAGAAAATGGCTGGTAAGCCTGCTGGCGGTTGTATTGACGGTAACAATGCTTCCTATAGCGGCATTTGCGCAGACTGCCGAACGGACAACAGGGCTTGATTTATCCAACAAAACAGAAGCCGAAGCAAATGAAGCGGAAGGCTGGAGCTGGAGTCCTGATGGAGAAGGCGGGTATACCCTTGTTTTGGAAAATGTCAATATATCCGCCCAATCGGGTGATGCCATTACACTTCCGAACAATGTAGATGTCGATATCATTTTGAAAGGCAATAACCGTATATCGGGCGAGACTGCGCTGTTTGGTGTAGAAACAGCCGGCGGGCTTGTCACAATAAAAGGTGAAACCTCTGATGCTTCCCTGACGGCAGTGAGCAATGAAAATTCAATGTGGGGAACAATTTCTATTTCCAATCTGCTGATTGAAAGCGGCAATGTCTATACGGAAGGGGACGGAAACGTCATTGATACTTTCAGTATGACAGGGGGCTCTTTTACCATTAATCAGACCTTCGGCAGTTGGGCCGCGCTTCACACCGTTAACCGCGTTTCGATCACCGGCGGCAGGCTTGAGATCACGACAGATGAAACGAACGGCTATGCTGTTTACAATTATCCGAGCCAGGATGAAGGGGAATCCGGGGTTTATATCGGAGGCAATGCAGAGGTTGTCATCAACAAAAGCAATGTGGGGATCGCGGTTCTTGAAAAAGGAAGCGGCATATCAGATGGAAAAATCGAAATTGCAGGCGGTACGGTCAAGATAAATTCCGCGAATATCGGCGTGTATACGGCTGTGGAAGATATTATCCTGAGTGGCGGCAATATAGAGATAATATCAGACAATATCGCTCTCAAAGCTGTGAAGGGGAATGTAGATTTCACGGGAGCTGATACAGGGATAAAGGCGCCAACGCCGGTATCTGCGGGCGGAGAAGTAGTCGGAACATATCATGACATACATCAATGGGCTTCTGAGTGGTCTTACGACGATAATGGGCATTGGAAGGCGTGTACCAATCCAGGTTGTGACGCTGTAAACGAATATTCTGCACATCAGGGCGGCACAGCTACCTGTACGCAGAAAGCAGTCTGCGAAATTTGCGGGCAGGAATATGGCGAGGTTGATGAAACGGCGCATACCCCCGATGGCACAGGCTGGCATTTTGATGAAAACAGCCATTGGAATACCTGTGAGTGCGGCGCGAAACTGAATGAAGGCGCCCATACGTTTGAGTGGGTAACGGACAAGGAAGCGACTGCCACGGAAGCCGGGTTGAAGCATGAAGAATGTACCGTATGCGGCTACGAAAAAGATGCAGTAGAAATCCCGGCAGCCGGGACAGCGGATGACGGCAAGGACGAACAGACGTCTACTTCTGCCGATGGCAGCAGCGATACTGTCGAGGATGGACAAAAGCCTTCTGGGGAAGATACCCCACAGACTGGCGATAACAGCAATTCCGCTCTCTGGATTGCGCTCATGCTGACGGCGGGCACGGCTCTCACCGCGGCAGCCATTTTCAGCAGGAAGAAAAAATACAGCAGATAACCGATAGGAATATAGGAACGCGCCCTGTGGATTCATCAATCCATAGGGCGCGTTTTTTCATTTTCATAATGTGTTTTGTATTTATCCATTAACCGCCTGATGGGAAAATACAGGAAAAAGCCGTGCCTTTTCCCAGCTCACTGGAAACAGAAATCTGCCCGTGATGGGCTTCTACAATCCACTTGACCATGGAAAGGCCCAAGCCGCTGCTATCGGAATTCCGGGAAGGGTCCGCCTGGTAAAACCGGTCCCAGATACGGGGCAGGTCTTGAGGGGAGATCCCAATCCCATCATCTTTTACAAGCACCTGCAAATATTCGTCCGCTTTCCAGGCGGATACCCATACATGACCGCCTGGGTTCCCATAGCTGACGGCGTTTTCCAGCAGATTTCCCAGCAAACGTATCATCAGCGTTTGATCCGCCGTTAGCTGCAGCCCAGGCTCAATCCGGGTCTGAATTTGGATTCCCTTTTCCTGGGCGATGCCGGTAAATTCTTCCGCCACCATTTCGCAGATTTCACTGAAATCGACCGGCTCCAAATTCAGCTTTTCCCTTCCCTGGTCCGCCCGGGAAAGGAGCAGAAGCTGGGACACCATATCAGAAATGGATTTCATTTTCCGGTGAATGACCGAAACCTCCCGCCGTCCTTCTTCATCCAGATGGTTCCCCTGCAGGAGATCTTCGCACTGCATCAAAACCACGCTGATTGGGGTGCGCAGCTCATGAGCCACGTCGCTGGTAAACTGCTTTTCCCGCTGCATCCCGGCGTCGATGGTTTCCAGCAGCCCGTCAAAGGTACGGGCCAGCGTGTAGATTTCGTCGTTCCCTTTGCCCAGGTCGATCCGTTTGGATAAATCCTTTTCTTTCTGGATTTCCTGAACCGTTTTTGTGATTTTAGATACCGGATACAGGGCGCGCCGGCTCAGCAGGTATCCGCACACGGCGGTCAGGAAAATCATCAGGGGGGACAGGATCAGCGCCAATCGGAGCGTATACCGGAAATCCCTTTCCGCGTCGCTGATGGAAATGACCCCGCGGATCAGTACCGGCCGGCCGTTGACCGTATGTTCCAAATCCAAAACGGAGTAGTCGTTTTCCCCCGCGGTAATCGTCCGCAGGTTCCCGCTTTCAAAGGGAAGGTCATAGGCAAATCCATAGGGGATTCTTCCGTACAGCAGCTCCTGGCTGTTTTTATCATAAACGGAAAGGTAAACCCCATCCTCCAGGTTCATTAAATCGGAATCGAAATCCCAGCGCCCGTCTTCATACTCCATATCTTCAAAGGCCCCGAAAACGCTTGCCTCCAAGGTGTTTTCCACATTGGATACAATTTCACGGGAACTGATGGAAAACAGCAGGGCAAGCACGATGCAGACAACGAGGGCCATCATCCCGGTATGCAGCAAAACCAGCCTGGTTTTCAGCGACAGCCTTTTCATAGGGTATCATCCTTCAGCACATATCCATGGCCCCGAACGGTGTGGATCAGCTTTTTATCATACCCTTCGTCCACCTTTTTCCGCAGGAACCGGATATATACGTCGATGACATTGGAGCCGCCGGAAAAATCGTAATCCCATACATGCTGTTCCAGCTTATCCCGGCTTAACACGACGCCGGCATTCTGCATCATGTAATGAAGCAGGGAATACTCCTTGGAGGAAAGCTGGAGCTCCCTGTTCCCCCGGAATACCCGGCGGGTATCCACATGGAGGGATAGATCCGCCACGTTTAAAATACTGCTTTTTTCCGTAACCGGCTTTCTCAGCAGGACACGAAGCCGCGCCAGCAGTTCCTCAAACGCGAAGGGCTTTACCAGATAGTCGTCCGCCCCGGCGTCCAGCCCGGTTACCCGGTCTTCAATACTGTCCCTGGCTGTTAATAAAAGCACGGGAAGGGTATTTCCCTCCCAGCGCAGCTTTTTTAAAACGGTAATCCCGTCCATTTTTGGCATCATGATATCCAAAACCAGCGTGTCGTATTCCGCGCAGAGAAGATAGTCGAACACCTCTTCGCCGTCAAAGCAGGCGTCCACGCTGTATCCGGCATCCTTCAGCCTTTTTTTAATGAGCTGGTTTAAATCCCGTTCATCTTCTGCAATCAAAATCCTCATAAAAATCCCTCCTTATATCAGTATATCATATCCGGGCGCAGGAAAGTAGCTTTGCTGTAAATAGGAACTCCGCAGCGGGATACGCTGCGGAGTTTCCCTATCGGTTCGCTGTTCTTGTATATATAATGGTTAGTCCCAATGCTCCGCACTCCACTCAATGATTGTTCCGGTGGAAGCGTCGATCTCAAATTCATACTCCATGCGGTTGTAGTAAATTTCGCCTTCATAAATCTGGCGGCCGTCATCGCGGTCCAGATGGATGCGGATATCGTTCGCGGAAGCACCGGGAACCTTTGCCAGAGCAATGCTGCGGGCTTTGTCTACGGATATGACCGTCCCATTGCCGCCGTTGTTATTGCTGGGGGAATAGTTCTCAATATCAAAATCAGAGCTGAGAATCCTTCCGGTGGCCTGGTCGATATCATAGTCGTATTCGGTCCCGTTGGCGTAGAACTCTACTTCATAAACCAGGCGGCCGTCGTCGTAATCCTCCTTTACCCATACGAACTGGGTGGCGGATTCAGAAACGCCGGCGTCCTTCAGGGCAATGCTTTTGGCCTGATCCTTGGTAATGGCGGAGGAGGTATTGTTGCTGGGCTGCGCGGCCTGGGATGAAGCGGCGGGAGCTTGCGTTGCCTGGGATGCGGTGCCGCCGTTGGATTTTGAAGCGGAAGAACCGGATTCACTCGGAGAGGAGAAAGCAGGAGAACTGGAGCTTGCTTCCGCCTGGGAAGAGGATTCCCTGGTTTCTTCCTTTGCCTTTGGGATTTCCGCCCCAAGGACGTCGTAGGACGAATGGAGGATTTCGCCGGAGCTTCTCATGATGTCGTAATCATAGCTTTTTTCCGCGGTTGTAAAATCGATCTCATAAACCGGGGAACCATTTTCCATGCCCTTGTCAATCCGAAGGGAAAGGACGTCCTGTTCGCTGACCCCCGCGTGGGAAAATACGGCGGCTTTTGCTTCCTGTTCGCTGAGCTCCGGGTTTTCCGGAGCCGGGGAAGCGGCTGCCAGCGCGATGGCGGTGCCACCTCCGATCACAAAAACCGCAGCGGCAGCCGCAATGGCAATCACCTTCGCGTTTAATTTCTTTAAAAACTCAAGTTTCATATTTTACGCCTTCCTTCTCTTTTGGTTTGAGCTTTTGTTTGGATTGTGTCTACAGTATATCCCACAAAGATGAAAGAAAGATTAAAATGAAAAAGTTTTTATCACGTCACGGGATTTGGATTCTATCCGGCGCCGGCGCTCTCTGCATACCACATAGGCGGAAAAATTATGTACCCGGAAGCTTGACCTGCAGGATAAATAGGAAAAGGACTGCCAGGATCCACGGAAGAAAGCTAATCACAGCATACAAACATCCCTTGTGGTTTTCGTAATGATATTCGTCATACGAGAAAACCTGTTCCGGATCCTCCAGGTAATACAGATACAGTTTAAAAGGCGGCGTGCTGGGATGTTTAAAAAATGCCCGGTATTCTTTCTCTTCTCCTCCGACGGTGTACCGTTTACTTGACAAGGGGAGGCACATATTATTTGTTATGGTTAGGATTTTTTAATATTCCGTGCCTTCTCTGCCTTTTCAACTGATTCTTCTGTATATGTTGATTGTGATGCTGGTTCTTTAATCGTCGAAGATACGAATTATAGGAAGATTGAGTAATATGGTTCGCATCAGGTGGATATGCTAAAAGGGCCTCTACACTATCGCAAAACTATCTCTCATCCATAGAAAGAGGATCAAGTTTTCCAAGTCCAGGGAAATTGGTTTTAATTATTGATGAACTCGATATTTCGGCGGATCAATTATTTGAAGATGTAATTAAAAATTCCGTTCAAATGAAAAGTTCCTTATTATCAGAAAAGATTCAACATTTACCCATTGATGGACAAAAGTTTATTTTATCGGTGTTAGCTGTTCTGATCCAAGAAATAGAAAAAAGATTTTGAATGCATGGAGAAACTAATTATGGCTATGAAGAACCAAATGCAAGAAAAACCTATTGATTTAATGGGAGGCTTTGTTGACGGAAAACTTGTTTCCGTAGCGAAGGGGTATCGCTCATCGAAGTATGGCAGGCTGTTAAAGAGCCGCCACTAGGTACTATTGTATATAGGAGGCTTTCCCCGGAAGAATATAAAGAAGCAGAAAAGTTTCTTAAAAACAGTAATCAATGAAGGCTAAAGCAGAGGTTATGCACTCTGCTTTTTTTCTTTACTTGGAAGTGATTCCAGGTAAAGAAAAAAGAGGCCGTTCGACACCCCGGTGGTATATCCAAGTTTAACAGAAGGTAAAGCTGCCTGTCACAGGTTTCAGTTATGCTCTGCTATTATTTGTGGATAATAGCTCCTATGCCAGTTGATACAAGGTCTGTCAAGGGGCCTTTCTGCAGAAGTTACGGATTATTCCGTAAAATATGTGAGTAAAACCGTTTAGGGCAGTTCTATTAAGCAAGAACTGCCCTAACTATGTTTTTGCTTTTTCTTGGTACATAAATATAACAAATTTACCTCATGGCATCCTTCATTGATTTTATATATTCGCCTATATGATTCGGCGCCTCTTTGCCGTATTTTTCAAGCAGCTTTATAATAGCCGAACCGACGATTGCACCGTCAGCAATATCCGCCATTTTCTTTGCCTGCTCCGGTGTGGAAATACCAAACCCAATCGCACAAGGTATACCGGTATTTTCTCTTACCACTTTCACAATAGAAGTAAGGTCTGTCTTGATTTCGCTTCTCGTACCCGTAACGCCGAGACTGGAAACGATATATAAGAAACCTTCTGCTTCTTTTGCAATCATGGCAATGCGGTTTTCAGACGTCGGTGCAATCAATGACACTAAATCAACGCCATACTTGTGGCAAAGCGGCAAAAATTCTTCTTTTTCCTCAAACGGCAAATCTGGCAGAATGAGGCCATCAATTTCAATATTCTTACAGGTGGATATAAATTTTTCTGCGCCATAGGAGAACACCACATTGGAATAAGTCATGAAAACCATCGGCACTTTTACATCATAGCGAAGTTTTTTGACAAATGCGAATATTTTATCTGTCGTAACGCCTCCGTTCAGCGCCCTAATGTTTGCTCCCTGAATAACAGGTCCTTCGGCAGTTGGATCGGAGAACGGGATGCCAAGCTCAATGAGATCCGCACCGTTTTCTACAGCGGCACGGATAGCGGCGGCTGTCGTTTCCAGATCAGGGTCACCGCAAGTGATAAAGGCGATAAACGCCTTGCCGTTTTCAAATGCTTTTTTGATGTTACTCATGAAGATCCTCCCCTCTGTAACGGGCAATGGCTGCACAGTCCTTGTCGCCTCTGCCGGATATGGTAATTACGATGATTTGGCCTTTATCCATTGCCGGCGCGAGCTTCATTGCGTGAGCAACAGCGTGAGCCGATTCGATGGCGGGAATAATGCCTTCGGTCTTGGCCAGATATTCAAATGCGTTTACCGCTTCATCATCGGTTACAGGCACATATTCCGCTCTGCCAATATCATGCAGGTGAGCGTGCTCGGGGCCGACGCCGGGGTAGTCCAGCCCAGCTGAGATAGAATAAACGGGAGCGATCTGACCGTATTCATCCTGGCAGAAATATGACTTCATACCATGGAAGATTCCTACTCTACCAGTGGCAATGGTTGCCGCCGTTTCAAAGGTATCAATACCTCTGCCTGCCGCTTCGCAGCCGATCAGGCGAACGCCCTTATCGCCTATGAAATGATAAAAGCTGCCAATGGCATTGGAGCCGCCGCCGACACAAGCGATGACCGCATCGGGCAGTCTGCCTTCTTTCTCTTGGATCTGCTCCTTGATTTCTTTAGAAATAACCGCTTGAAAATCACGAACGATAGTGGGGAATGGATGCGGCCCCATAACAGAACCAAGACAGTAGTGCGTATCGCTGATCCGGGAAGTCCACTCACGCATCGCTTCGGATACAGCGTCCTTTAAGGTGGCTGTGCCTGTCCTCACAGGAATGACCTCAGCGCCAAGCAAACGCATACGGTACACATTAAGCGCCTGACGGACAGTATCTTCCTCGCCCATAAAGACCACGCATTCCATTCCCATCAGTGCGGCGGCGGTTGCCGTGGCCACACCATGCTGACCGGCTCCGGTTTCGGCAATCAGGCGCGCTTTGCCCATCTTCTTTGCGAGAAGCGCCTGGCCGAGAACATTATTGATCTTATGTGCCCCGGTGTGGTTTAGATCCTCACGTTTGAGGTAAATTTTTGCACCCCCGAGGTCTTTTGTCATTTTCGCAGCGAAATACAGCCTTGAAGGCCTGCCTGCGTATTCGTTGAAAAGTTCGGTAAGCTCTCTATTAAATTCGGGATCGTTTTTGTAATGGTTATACGCTTCTTCCAGTTCAATGACGGCGTTCATCAGCGTTTCGGGAATATACTGACCGCCGTGAATACCGAAGCGCCCGTTTGGGTTTGTCATAATCCAGCTTCCTTTCTGACAGCGGCAATGAATGCCGCCATTTTTGTTTTATCTTTTACTCCATCGGTTTCAATTCCTGAGCTGACATCCACTGCAAATGGATAGAGTGCTTTGACTGCACTCGCCGCATTGCGGGCATCAAGCCCTCCGGCGAGAAAATACGGTCTTCTGATGCTTTTCACGAACCCCCAATCGAATACTTCCCCCGTACCTGCACCGGAATCAAGAAGGATATAATCCGCCGTACTTTGTTCCGCGATTTTTATATCCTTTACAGTTTTAATGCGAAAAGCCTTGATGATTTTCTTATCCGTGAGCAGCCGCAACTGTGCAATATAATCTTCATCCTCATCACCGTGAAGCTGTGCTATGTCGATAATGTCATCCTGCAGTAGCTTCGCAATATTTTGCGGATCTTCATTTACAAATACACCGACTGCCTGTATCTCGGACGAAAGCCGGCTTTTCAGCTCTGCCGCTTTTTCGTATGTTACATAACGCCTGCTTTTCGGTGCAAACACGAATCCAATGTAGTCCGGCTTCAATTCGTTTGCATTCTCTATATCACAAGTTCGGGAAAGTCCGCAAAATTTAATCTTCGTCATATTGTACCCCGCAGTTCATCAAGCTTGGCTTTTTTGTCGGGTGCCCGCATAAGGACTTCGCCAATCAAAACAGCATCCACACCGATTTCGCGGAGCTTTGATATATCTTCCGCACTGCTTACCCCACTTTCGGAAACAAACAGCATATCACGGGGGATTAGTTCTCTGAGCCTGCGGCTATTGTCCGTATCTACGGAAAAGTCTTTCAGGTTCCGGTTATTGACGCCGACGATGCGTGCTCCTGCATGAAGTGCGGTTTGTACTTCGTTTTCATCATGCGTTTCAACCAATGCGGATAATCCGAGTTCATCACAAATGCTGATATATGATTTGATTTGTTCCTCACTTAAAATAGAACAGATCAGCAGCACCGCCGATGCACCAAGGACCTTTGCCTCGTAGATCATATATTCATCTACTGTGAAGTCCTTCCGCAGACAGGGGATGGATACAGCGGAGGTGATTTCACGGAGGTATTTGTCACTGCCTAAAAACCATTTCGGTTCTGTCAGCACGGAAATACAGTCCGCTCCCGCCGCTTCGTACTCCTTTGCAATTCGCAGATATGGAAAATCGGGAGCGATGAGCCCTTTTGAGGGAGACGCCTTTTTGCACTCACAGATAAAGGAAACCCCCGGCTTTCTCAGTGCGTTTTCAAAAGCAAAGGAGCCTTTGGGGCGGGATAAGGCTTGCCGCCTGATTTCTTCGGGCGGTATTTTCTTTTTCGCCTCAGCCGCACGTTCCCTGGCGTGTTCGGCAAGCTGATCGAGAATGGTCATGCTGTCACCTCCGCCGAATCGGGACGGTTGCTGACTTCGATCAGTTTGTGCAATGTCCCAAGCGCCTTACCGGAATCAATCATCTCTGCGGCAAGTACGATTCCTTCTTTCAGGCTGTCAGCCTTACCGCCTATATAGAGTGCGGCACCAGCATTCATAAGAACAGCATTTCTCTTATGACCCTTTTCACCGTTTAAGATTGCAAGCGTAATTTTAGCATTTTCTTTGGGTGTGCCGCCCTTTAAATCCTCTTTGGTGCAGCATTCAAAACCGAAGTCTTCCGGAGTGATAACGGAGGATTTGAACCAACCGTCTTTAATTTCGCAGATCGTAGTCGGTGCGCTCATGGAAATCTCATCCAGCTTATCCTGGCCGTACACCACCATGCCCCGCTTGATTCCGAGGCTGATCAGAACCTGTGCCAGCGGTTCAACCAGATAATCGTCATACACGCCGAGAAGCTGCATAGAAGGTGTACCTGGATTTGTCAGCGGACCAAGAATGTTGAACACGGTGCGAAAACCAAGTTCCTTGCGGATAGCGCCCACATACTTCATAGATGTATGATACTTCTGTGCGAAGAAAAAGCACATACCAACATCATTCAAAAGCTCGATACATTTTGCGGGGCTTTGCTGAATGTTTACGCCAAGAGCTTCCAGACAATCTGCCGTTCCGCACTGGGAGGATGCGGCTCTGTTGCCATGCTTTGCGACTTTCATACCGCCTGCGGCTGCAACGAGCGCAGAGGTCGTGGAAATATTGAAGCTGTGCGCATTATCGCCTCCAGTTCCAACGATTTCAAAGAGCTCCATCCCGGTTTCCACCTTGGTAGCATGTGCTCGCATCGCCGCCGCACAACCTGCGATTTCATCTGTTGTTTCCGCTCTGGCGCTTTTGGTAGACAGAGCCGCAAGGAATGCGGCATTCTGTGTCGGGGTGGTTTCACCGCTCATAATTTCGTTCATGACGGTGTATGCCTCATCATAGGTAAGGTCTTCTTTATTTACAATCTTTACAATTGCTTCTTTAATCATGACTCAGATCTCCTTTATGAAATTATACAGCATCTGCTTACCTTCCGGTGTCATAATGGATTCGGGATGGAACTGTACGCCGTAGATCGGATATTCCTTGTGCTGTACCGCCATCACTTCGCCATCGGCGGTGAGGGCAGTGATTTTCAGGCATTTAGGAATCGTGTCGGCATCTGCCGCAAGGGAATGATACCGTGCGACAGGCGCAGCATCAGGACAGCCTTTGAATAACGGGCAATCTGTGTCAAATTTTACATTCGACTGTTTTCCGTGCATTAGTTCCTTTGCATAGGTAACGGTCGTACCGAACGCCGCACAAATTGCCTGATGGCCGAGACAAACCCCAAGAACAGGGATGTCCCTTCCGAGTGTTTTTACAGCCTCGATAATGATTCCGGCATCTTCCGGTCTGCCTGGGCCAGGGGAGAGAATAATGCGGGACGGGTTTAATTTCTTAATTTCTTCTATCGTCATTTCGTCGTTGCGGATGATCTTGATATCCGGTTCGATCTCACCAATCAGTTGAAAGAGATTATAGGAAAAGCTATCGTAGTTATCTATCAGAAGAATCATGATTCCGCCTCCTGTGCAAGTTCTAATGCTTTCAGTGAAGATTTGGCTTTGTTCAGGCATTCTTCAAATTCCTTTTCGGGTATGGAATCCGCCACGATCCCGGCTCCGCTTCTCACAAATACCTTACCGTTTTTCTTATAGGCAATCCGAATGGCAATACAGGTATCCATATTCCCTGTAAAGTCGATATAGCCAATGGCACCGCCATAGATGCCGCGTTTGTTGTTTTCAAGTTCTCCAATTAACTGGCAAGCTCTGATCTTCGGCGCACCGGAAAGTGTTCCGGCAGGTAATACCGCTTCAATGGCGTCCAGCGCATCATGGTTTTCGCTGATTTCACCACGCACCGTAGAGCCGATGTGCATAACATGAGAAAAACGCTCAATAGAATGGAACTTTTCGACCTGTACCGTACCAAACTTGCTTATTTTGCCGAGATCGTTTCGTCCCAAATCGACCAGCATATTGTGTTCGGCCAGTTCTTTTTCGTCGGCAAGCAGTTGTGCTTCAAGCGCTTTGTCTTCCTCTGCGGTTCTGCCTCTCGGTCTTGTCCCTGCAAGCGGGAAAGTGTGCAGCACACCATTTTCCAGCTTTACCAGAGTTTCGGGAGATGCCCCTGCAACCTCTACGTCTGTTCCTGAAAAATAAAACATATATGGTGACGGATTGAGGGTGCGAAGCACACGGTAGGTATTCAGGAGACTTCCCTCAAAAGGCGCGCACAGTCGGTTCGACAGCACAATCTGGAAAATATCCCCCTCACGGATATGGCGCTTTGCCTTCTCAACCATGCTGCAGAACTGCTTTTTGTCAAACAACGGCGTAACATCGCCAAGCAGTTTGCCGCCCGGTTCATTCTTTTTTTCGCCGTGGCGGAGAAGCTCTGCGAGCTGACGGAGTTCCATAACCGCTTTGTTATAACCGGTTTCCGGCTCATCCAGCGGCATATTTACGATGAGAATAATTTTCTGCCGGAGATGATCAAATGCGATCACTTTATCAAAGAGCATCAAATCAACATCCTTAAACGCCTCAGTGTCTTCCACATCACATTTGACGGCCGGCTCGCTGTAGGTGAGATAATCATAGGAGAAGTATCCGACAAGACCGCCTGTAAAGGAAGGAAGATAATCGAAACGGGGGCTTTTGTAACTGGCAAGAATTTGGCGGAGATAGCCGGACGGGCTATCCGTCTTGACCTTGAGATTGCCAATCTTCATCTCGCCGTCAATGCAAGTGATCTCCATTTTGGGATCAAATCCAAGGAAGGTATACCGTCCCCAGGTTTCATTTGCCTGCGCTGATTCCAGCATATAGCAGTGAGTGGATACATTTTTCAATATCTTCATCGTTTCAATAGGTGTTGTGAAGTCGGAAAGGATTTCAAGGCTGACCGGCAATACGTTATAATGACCGGCTGCTGCGATTTCTTTGACTTCAACAAAAGCTGGCTGAATTTTCATAATCCTTTCCTCCAAAACAGGTAAAGTAAAGTTCGTGATTGATTAGGATGATTCAATTTCAATATCCGGCGCACAGTGCGCCGCCAACATTTTGTATACAGCATATCGCAACCTCCTGAAACAAAGAAAAGACTCCTTTGAACTTCTGTCTCGCTCAAAGGAGTCTTATAGAACAAAAACGCCCTTGACAGAGATTTACGCTCTGTCAAGGACGAATAAAACATTTATCCGCGGTGCCACCTTGATTCACGGTATGACCCGTGCGCTTAGCAGGATACCAACATATCCCCGGCAAATGACGTCTGCCTGCAACGTCGCAGAATACTCTGTGAGAATCACATTTGACTGCGCCCTCAGCGGTCCATTTGACAACTTGTTTCTTGCCTGATTCTCAGCATCGCAGGCTCTCTGTAAAGGCATCATTGCCGTTATCTCCGCTTCAACGGTTTGAATATTAAATTTTTTTGTATTATATCAAACAAACTCTGAACTGTCAATAGGCATCCGAGTGACGTTACAGATAATTCGTATTTTTCTCTATTTATAAGCGGGAGCGCAGCTTTCAAAATACACTCCCATCGCTCCCAATTGTCTCTGCTTTTTTTGTTCTGCTTCTGCTGTTTCAGCCGCAGATGTTTCCGGACAGAACGAGAGAAAAAGGGAAGTCTGCGTTGTCCAAAGTCCATTTGAAAGGCATAAAATGGATGATTATAAAATTTATATTTTTTGATGAAATTAAGAAAATCTCTTGCAATTTTTTGAGAAAAGGTGTAACATTTTTAATAAATAAAACCTCTGAGGGCAAAACCTCTGAGGGCAAAGGAACGGTATACTCTCGGAGGAGAAAATTATACTGGACTTTGAATCTCCTTCGAGAAAAAAGAAGGAGGTTTTTTATTTTGAGAAAGAAAAAGTGGCTTTCGGCACTGGCTGCGGCTGCGATGATGCTTACGCTGATTCCAATCAGCGCCTTTGCCCAGGAAGCAGCACCAGAAAATACGTACGACAGCATTTCTGAGTATACAGCTGCCGTGAGTACGGGCGAACTGGATGGGGAAGACGTTTATGTCACCATCGATGGTAAGAATTTCACAGAACAAGACGGATTTGTAGTGGCTAATACACAAAATAAAGAGAACCCACCGAAGCTCCATCTTACCCTGACAGGCTGCACCTTTACAGGCAACACCGCGAAGGATAACTCTAATCCTTCTTTTATGTACTTGTCGAACTGCAAGGAGCTTGTCATTGATGACTGTACCTTTACATCTGCGGAAGGTGGACAGAAATACGGTATCAACTGGAACCTGGTCGGCGTCCAGGACGCTGCCGTGAAGATCACAAACAGTACGTTTGAAGGAACCTATACTTCCAACGCTATCAAGCTGACACAGCGCGGCGGAGAAGGTGACAGCAAGGGAGCCAATGAAACCTTTGCGGGCGTTCCCGGAACGATTTCTTCTGTCGAAATTACCGGCTGTACCTTTAGCGATAGTGCAAAGGTGGCTTTTGGAACCCAGGCAAAAGAAGTTGCTTTTGAGGGCGGCACCGCTGACGTTAATGTAGCCAACCTGAGCACAGGCAGCTTTCCTGTTACAATGAGCGGCAACACTGCTGTAACGGTTTCTGAGCAGTATCTGGCCAATCAGGCTGGGGAGCCGGTGGAAACTGCGATTCCGGCCGGTACGGCAGTTAATAAAGCAGCTGACGCGGCGATTGCCGGCTCTGAGGCATTCCCCTTTACGGATATTAACGCCTATACCGCAGCTGTAAAAATGCATGGCTTGGATGGCAAAGATGTATATGTCGATATTAAAGGCCAGGAGTTCAGTGCTGAAAATGGAACTTATTTCGAGGTTGCCAATACGCAGAGTTATGCCAATCCTCCGAAGCTCCATCTTACCCTGACGGGCTGCACCTTTACCGGCAATACGGCCAATGACACTTCCAATCCTTCTTTCATGTATCTGCCGAACTGCCAGTCCCTGGATATTGACGGTTGTACGTTTACAGCAGTCAATAATCAAAAATACGGTATCAACTGGAACCTAGTTGGTATCCAGGGCGCAACGGTAAGCGTGAAGAACAGCACCTTTACCGGTCCGTTTGAGAAAAATGCCCTGAAGCTGAACCAGAGAAACGGCGAAGATGATAAGGCAACTGACGTGAAGGGCGGAAACACCACTCCTGCCAGCATCGCGTCCGCTGTGATTGAAGGCTGCACCTTTAACGACGCTGTTGTATCCCTTGGAAGCCAGGGCAAAAATGAGAACGGCACCGCAAGTCCGTCCACCGGAGCCTTCCCGATTACCATTCAGAATAACAAAACTGATGTGGAAGTAGAACAGGCTTACATGGCGGCAGAGAGTGAAGATATCCCGTCCGTTACTTTGGAAGCAGGAGAGTTGCTGGTGAAAGACGCTGATGATACAGAAGTGCATACGCCGGTGAAGGTAGAAGCAAAAGCGCCTACCGCTACGAAGCCTGGTAATATCGAATACTGGTATTGCACAACCTGCGGGAAATATTATAAGGATGCGGCTTTAACGCAGGAAATTCCTGAATCCGAGACGATCATTGCGGCAACTGGTGAGGAGCCTTCTGATCCCTCAACCGAGGATCCTACCACAGAACCGGAGGAAACGCCCAGCACTAAGCCGGAAGAAAATCCTGATGACACGGCTAATTCCAATCCGGATTCTTCCAGCAGCACCACGCCTCCGCAGACCGGAGATAACAGCAATATGGCAATTTGGTTTGTACTGCTGCTTGCCAGCGCCGGTCTGGCCGGAACCACATTCGTTGTAAAGAAACGCAGTGTACGCTGACAAAATTTTTTTACTAACCTATCTGTAAAATAAAATACCGATTCCTTTGGGCCAGTCTCCCAAATCGTTAGAGGCAAAACCATCTGACGATTGGGAGGCTGGCTTTTTACTGCTGTTTCAGATAGGTGTGCAGGCAGCTGGACTCTTTTGCAGGATATCAGCTGCCATTTCATCTGATTTTGTTTATAGTTCGCATATATAAAAAATTTGCGTCATTCTTCCGTCCAAAAGCACTGCAGCAGATGGACCAAGCTATGTGGATTCTCTTTGTTCACCTCGTGACCAGAGCCCTCCACAATGATCAAGCGGCTGTTTTTCATCGCTTTGTGAAACCGTTCTGCGCTCTCCATATTCGTTTTATCACTTTCACCGCACAGAATAAGGGCGGGGCAGAGAAGCTTTTCCGCTGACTTCATAAAATCCAAGTCAGCCATAGATTTGCTCAAATGAATCAAATCTTTTTTACTTATTCCCATACCTTGAAATACAGATTTCGGCATGAACTGAAATACAAAGTTTTGGAGTTTTAACAGCCTTTTGGGGATCTCATAAGGCGTTCCAATCAGCACAAGAGAATTTATCTGTGCCGGATGCTGTACCGCATAGTTAAGCGCAAGCAATCCACCGAGCGAAAGCCCGCAAAGATTCAGAGGATCTTGTAGGGAACTGCACAATCTTTCAAATGCTTGGTAGACCGTGGCATACCCTAATTCTCGGCCTTTTGTGAGTTTAAATAAATCCGGGGTGATTGAAAATATCCCCTTTATTTCCAATTCAGTTTTGACGTTATTCCAATCCTGACTGTTTTGTCCTAAGCCGTGAATCAAAATATTTTTCATAGGCTCATGCTCCCTTCCATACAAGCACGCTTTATTTATCTTTTTTGCCCTGTATCCCCTATAAAGCGGCAGGCATTTTTACGGAAAATTCCCGGCTTTTCAGCCTTTCCAGGAACAGTTCCGCAGCCGGGGAGAAAACCTGGTATTTCTTCCAGACGATATTGAGCCCGGATTCCAGTTTGGGCTTCAGCGGCCGGAAGCACAATGCGCTGCCTTCGTCGGTGCTGACCAGCCTGTCAAGGGTGATGGCATAGCCGATCCCGGATTCCACCATCAGCGACGCATTGTAGATCAGGTTAAAGGTGGTTACGATATCCAGCTTCTCAAAATCCTCCCCAAACCAGCCGGCAAACTCGTTGCCCTCCCGCTGGGGGAGGATGGCCTGGCGGGAGCAGATCAGCGGGACGCCCAGCAGATCTTTCCGTTCCACATACGCTTTCTCTGCCAGAGGGCTGTCTTTCCGCATGACAACGCCCCATGTGTCTTTATCAGGCAGATTCAGATAGTCGTATTTGGAAAGATCCGCCGGCTGGATGAGGATGCCGAAATCCAGAAGCCCCTTATCCAGCCGTTCCGTCACATCCTGGGCGTTGCCGCTGTACAGATGGTAGTGGACGCCCGGATACTCATCCCGTAAGGCTTTGGCAATCCTAGTAATCCGTCGGATGGCCTGTGTCTCCCCGCTGCCAATGTAAATGTCGCCGCCCACAGTATTCTGCATAGAGGTAAACTCCGCTTCGGTTTTGTCCACCATGGCGATGATTTCCTCCGCCCGTTTCCGGAAAAGGACGCCCTCCGGCGTGAGGGCCACCCGATGGCTTTTCCGAATCAGGAGCGGATGCCCCAGTTCTTCTTCCAAATCCCTGATCTGCCGGGACAGGGTAGGCTGAGACAGGTGCAGGGAATTGGCCGCCCCGGTGATGTTTCCTTCCCTGGCCACGGCTAAAAAGTAACGTAATACGCGAAGTTCCATATTGGCGTCCCGCCTTTCCTTTTTGTGTTGATTATATCACGCTGCCAAATTACTGTAAAGCATATCACAGAATAGAAACAAAGTATTTGCTATTGCATATCGATGGGCTTACAATAGAATCAACAGGAGGCGGAGACATATGGAGACACTGACGGACGACCAGATTTTCAAGATACGGCGGAACCTGTCCGACGCCGGATGCGGCGTTCCTTTGATTGAAAAGTTCCTTCTGCTGGAGCAAAATCACAGGCGGGAAGAACAGTACCGTCTTTTGTCCCAGCATAGGCTTTCCCTGCTGGAGGCATTGCATCAGGACCAGTACAAAATCGACTGCCTCGACTACCTGGTCTATGCCATGGAGAAAGAGGACAAAGAATCGATGAAATCTCAAAAAAAATAAAATGTAGGAGGAAACGACCATGAACATGAACTTTGATTTCAACAACCCCACAAAAATCCTGTTTGGCAGCGGGAAGCTGAACGAACTCGGAAGCCAGCCCTTGCCCGGAAAAAAGGCGTTGCTTTTGATGTCCGGCGGCAAATCCGCCAAGGTGAGCGGTGCGTATGACCGCACGCTGGAGCAGCTCCGTAAAGCAGGTGTGGAAGTAACGGAATTTGCTAAGGTTATGGAAAACCCCGTCAAGGAAACGGTGATGGAGGGCGCGGCTTTCGCAAAAGAAAACGGCTGCGACTTTATCGTGGCGCTGGGCGGCGGCGCTGTGCTGGATTCTGCTGTGGCTGTGGCGGCCATGGCAACCAACCCCGGCGACCTGTGGGACTATGTAAACGGCGGCACCGGAAAGGGACAGCCCCTTGTAAATCCCGGCCTTCCGATTGTGGCCATTACCCTTACCGCCGGCACAGGCTCGGAAGTCAACTGCTGGGGCGTAATCTCCAACCTGGAGACCAAAGAAAAGATCGGCTTCGGCTACCAGGAACTGACTCCTGTCCTCGCTGTGGTAGACCCGGAGTTGATGAAAACCGTTCCCGCAAAATACACGGCCTATCAGGGCTTTGACGCGCTGTTCCACAATACGGAAGTCATGATGTCTAACGGCGTAAATATCCTGAGTGAAACCATCGCGCTGTCCGCCATTGAGAACATCGCCAACTATCTGCCCCGTGCTGTAAAGGATGGCAACGACCTGGTAGCGAGGGAGCACATCGCCTATGGCAGCACTATGGCGGGGATCGCCATGCAGCTGACCTCCACCACCGCGCAGCATTCTATGGAGCACGCTATGAGCGCCTATCACCACAATCTGCCTCACGGAGCCGGACTGATTATGATTTCCGTAGAATTTGCCCGGTACTTCATTGAGCGCCACGCCTGCGATGAGCAGCTTATCAAGATGGCCCGCGTGATGGGAATGCCAAATGCCGACAAGCCGGAGGATTTCATTACGGCTCTTCAGCAGCTTCAAAAGGACTGCGGCGTAGACGATCTGAAGATGAGTGATTACGGGATCCAGAAGGACGAATGCATGACGCTGGCCGTCAATGCACGGGAGACCATGGGCGGATTGTTCTTGGCAAATCCCTGTCCGATGTCCAATGAGGAGTGCGCGGGCATTTTTGAAAAGGCTTACCGGTAAGGATGGCTGTTTGCAAAGCTGTGAATCTTGTTGAATGAAAGGATATTTTGATATGGCTGTCATTGAAAACCAGATATTTGACGCTGAACGAGCCCTCTACGGGATTGACGGCCTCCTCCTAAAAAACTGCTCCTTTGACGGGCCGGCGGACGGGGAGAGCGCCTTAAAGGAGAGCCGGAACGTGGAAGCGCAGCATTGCTTTTTCAATCTGCGATACCCTTTCTGGCACGACCACGGCCTTACGATCCGGGACTGCGAGCTGACGGATAAATGCCGGGCGGCGTTGTGGTATTCCGGCCATATCGTCATTGAGAATACCCAGCTCCACGGCATCAAAGCACTGCGGGAATGCAGCAACGTCAGGATGCGGGGCTGCGACGTCGTTTCCCCGGAATTTGGCTGGTCTGTTCGGGGAATCGAGATGGAGGACTGTGACGCCGAGAGCGAGTATTTCATGATGCGTTCTGCCAATCTGCATTTTACGGATGTGCGCATGAAGGGAAAATATTCCTTCCAGTACATTGAAGATTCGGTTTTTGAAAACTGCACCTTCGACACCAAGGACGCCTTTTGGCACGCCAAAAACGTCATCGTCAAAAACAGCGTTGTCAAGGGCGAATATCTGGCCTGGTACTGCGAGAATGTCACTTTTCAAAACTGCAAGATTATCGGCACACAGCCCCTGTGCTATTGCAAGAACCTGAAGCTCATCGGTTGCGAGATGATCGGCTGCGATTTGGCTTTTGAACGCAGTGAGGTGGATGCCGCCATCACCACGCCGGTACTCAGCATCAAAAACCCTTATGCCGGGACTATAACCGTGCCGGCTGTTGGTGAAATCATCCGGGACGACCCGGACGCCAAGGGGGAAATCGTCATCAGGCAGGGCGCCTATGAAATGGGCAGGAAAATCCGGTAGAGGGCGGACTTATAGAGTTACAGAAATTTTTAGCGTATATGAACGCCGGGGAAAAGGTGTCTGGCGGCTCGGAAGCCCACCAGTACATGGTCAAGCTGGCGTTTGAGGCGATGAAGGTTACCGCCGTTCTCAATCAGGGATATCAAGAGCCGGAAGAAATCTTTGTCATCACTAAGCTCTACCCCAACCAGTTTGCCAACGCGGAGGAAGCCGTTGACGAAGCGCTTGACAAGCTGGATATTGAATATATCGATATGATGCTGCTCCATCATCCCGGAGACCATGATGCGGAAGCGTACCAGGCGATGGAGCAGGCGGTGGAGGAAGGAAAAATCTGCTCTATCGGCCTATCCAATTGGTATGTGGAGGAGCTGACGGAGTTTTTGCCCCCAGGTAACGATTACGCCCGCACTGGTGCAGAATGAAATTCACCCCCATTACCAGGAAAACGACGTAATCCCTTTTATCCAGGAAAAGGGGATCGTTGTGCAGGGCTGGTATCCCTTCGGAGGACGGGGGCACACGGCGGAACTGCTCGGGGACGAAGTGATCTCGGAAATCGCCGAAGCGCACGGCGTAACATCGGCGCAGGTCATTCTCCGGTGGAACCTGCAAAAGGGTGTGGTGGTGATCCCCGGTTCCGGCAATCCGGAGCATATCCGGGAGAACATCGCCCTTTTTGATTTTGAACTGTCGGCGGAAGAAATGAAGCGGATCGCCGCCCTGGACAAACGTGAAAAGCACGACTGGTACTGATATTTCAGAAGAAAAGCGGCGGGGGACCGGCCGCTTGTTTTTCTTTTGGCCTTTTTGTTGTATAATACAAACAGAACAAAGTGGATCGAATGAAGGAGGATATGTCCAATGAAAGTTATGCTTGTCAATGGCAGCAGCCATATACATGGCACTACGATGAAAGCGCTGGAAGAAATGGCGCGGATTTTTGAAGAAGAAGGGATTGAGACAGAGATTATCCAACTGGGCAGCAAACCGCTTGCCGACTGTATTCAGTGCAATGCCTGCCGGAAAAGCGGTGAATGTGTGTTCAAAGACGATGGTGTCAATGAATTTGTAGAAAAGGCACGGGATGCAGACGGGTTTGTCTTTGCCACCCCCGTATATTTTGCTCATCCAAGCGGGCGGATTTTTTCCTTTTTGGACCGTGCCTTTTACAGCAACGGAAGCTATGAAGCGTTCCGGTTTAAGCCCGGCGCCGCGATAGCTGTTGCCCGCAGGGGAGGAACGACGGCAGCGCTGGATGCGTTAAATAAATATTTTGGGATTGCCCAAATGCCTACTGCCGGTTCTACATACTGGAATATGGTGCATGGTCTGTATGCGGAGGAAGCGCCGCAGGATGAGGAAGGAATGCAGACGATGCGGAACCTTGCAAGAAACATGGCTTGGATGATGCGGTGTTTTGCGGAAGGGAAGAAGCACGGCATTCCATATCCTCAAACGGAAACCAATGCCTGTACCAATTTTATCAAAAGGGATGATCAGCAAAGATAAAATAGACGTCTGGTACGCTGGCGGTGATAACAGTAAAGCAAAGACAGATTAGCTGGACAAAGTGAATTTTTGACGATTTTATTTTAATGAACATTACTAATTGCTATTGTATGCAAGGAGAGTCCTTTTTCGTAAGAGGAAAGATGCTTCTTATATCTTCGGAGAGTATTACAGAGCCGATATGATAAGTATTATCAAAAGGCAGACAGCAAGGATCTATATCCTAAGCTGCCTGCCTTTTTTCACACTGCGATGATTCGTGCATCTAGTAATTCTGCCCCTTTGAATCAAATCATGACAGCTAAAACAAGGTGATAAACGACATGATATAATCGATCATTTCTTCCGGGGACTCTTTTGCTCCGGACTCCAGCCATTTTCGTGTAATGCTGTTGATCAGCCCCATTTTACCAACGGCGGAATACTTATCTTTTATCGTATCAGTTGGAAGGCCGGATGCCCAATGATCTTTTTTGGTATCAAGCCGGCTAAACAGCACAGGCAGGTTTTCAAAACGGTCCTCCTCCATTTCCTTCTTAAAAACTGATAAAAGTGATTGAACAAAAATTCCCGCAGCTTTCTCTCATCCGTACCTGATAAGTTTGAAAAAACATTTTCAATCAAATCATCGGATAGTCCATCAACCAGTGCATCAATGACGTCGCTGATCGAATTAAAATTCCGGTAAAACGATGCTCTCGCAACACCGGCTTTCTTTATGATGTTTGTAACCGTTATTTCCATATACATTTTTTAGCCATCAATTTCATAAAAGCGCAGAAAAAGAGCCTGCTTCCCATATGGGCGGCAGGCTCTTGCAATTTTTTATCGGATAAGGAACCATTTCCATATGATGCATTTCCGCCTAAATGTCTTGAGAATGGTTGGCATTGTTTGGTATAATAAAGAAGAAAAATTATTTTCAAAAAATGAACGGATTTTAGCCTGCCGGTCGTATTAGAGATGGAAGCAGAAAATACTTCCCATATACTATCCATAATCAAGGAGGCTAAAATGTATGAAACAGGGAATCAAAAAGGCAGTCGTTGGTATTTTAGCGGTGTCTATGGTGGTGTCTGTTGGAGCAGTCAGCGCCTTTGCAGCCGGTACGGGTAGAAATTTTGCCGATGCAGACGGTAACGGCGTCTGTGATAATTACTCCGTGGAGCAGACTGTAAGCCGGGCGGCGGGCGCTTTACAAAAAGGCAGTGGTCAGAATTTTGTTGATGCAGACAACGACGGTATCTGCGACAACTATGCCGTGGGACAGGCAACGGGTCAGGAAACGGCCTCCTCCCTAAATCGTGGACAAAATTATGTCGATGAAGATAACGATGGCGTCTGCGACAACTACGATCCAAGCCGGACAACAGGCCGGGGAAAGGGCGTTTCCCGAAATGGACGCGGCCGGAACTTTGTTGATGCAGACGGCGATGGCGTCTGCGATAATTTGGGGACAGGGCAAGGAAGGCAATATCGCGGAGGACGCAATCAATAAGCAGGTGTGGATACAATGCGGAGCGAGCAGGAGGTAAACAGGGCAATCGAACAATATTCCGATATGGTTCGGCGGCTTTGCCTGATTCATTTGAAAAATGATGCTGATACCGAGGACATATTTCAAACCGTGTTTTTGAAATATGCCCTCAGTTCCGCTGCGTTTGAAAGCGATGAGCACGAAAAGGCGTGGCTCATCCGTGTTACCATAAACGCCTGTAAAGATCTGCTCAAAAGCCTTTTTCATCGCCGCACTGTACCGCTGGATGAAATTTTGGAACAGCCTGCAGAGATGCGGGAAGACCATAAAGAGGTTCTGGAAGCGGTATTATCGCTCCCGCAGAAATACCGGGAAGTCGTATATCTCCATTATTATGAAGGATATACCGCACCGGAAATCGGAAAAATTTTAGGGAAAAAGGCAAACACAGTCTATACACTCCTGACCCGTTCCAGGCAGCTGCTCCGGGAAAAGCTGGGAGGTGACGAAGATGGATGAACGGATCAAAGAAGCCTTTGAACAGGTGCGGGCGGAAAGCGGATTAAAAGACAGAACGAAAGCGTATGTTTCCAGAAAAACCGGGGGTTACCGGAGAAAAGGAACGGCAAAATATAAAGTCCTTGCCTCTGCTTTCGCGTGCGTAGCTTTGCTGCTGTTTGGCGGTTACTGGCTGTATTTTACGCCGACGGTTGAAATCAGCATAGACGTTAATCCGTCGATAGAACTGGGCGTCAACCGCTTTAACCGTATTGTTTCTCTGGAAAGCTATAATGAGGACGGGCAGGCATTGCTCGATTCTTTGGATATAAGATTTACAGAATATTCCGATGCGGTCACTCAAATTATTGAGAGTGAGGATATTACGTCGCTGCTCTCCAACGGCGAGATCATGACCATTGCCGTCATAGGGGAGGACAGCACACAGTCTAAAGAAGTTCTTGCTACGGTGCAATCCTGTACTTCCGGAAAGAGCAACACCTATTGCTACGCCGCCCGTGCAGAAGAAGTACAAGCGGCGCATGAAACCGGCCTTTCCTACGGGAAATACAGGGCGTATTTGGAGCTGCAGGAACTGGATCCCACGGTTACGGTCGAGCAAATCCAAACCATGACCATGCGGGAGATCAGGGAGCGGATATGGGAACTATCGGGCGATGGCGACAGTGAAACACAGCCTTCCGGCAACGGCCATGGACAGCAGGGGAATGGGAACGGCCAGGGCCAGCAGAACCGTTGGGGAAGGACAAATATACCATGATGTCGTGTGTTTCTTGGCGGGACTCTTAAGGACAATAGAAGGGGTGACCAAATGTGGCTGATAGCGGCAATCCTGTCTTCCTTTTTCGCCGGCATAACATCCGTCCTGGCCAAGTGCGGGATTAGGAAAACAGATTCGGACATTGTGACGGCGCTCCGGACAATCGTGGTTTTGATTTGTCCTGGCTTATGGTTCTTGCCGTCGGCTCTGCCGGCACAATCACGCAGACCCAGCCAAAGTCATCGCTGTTTTTAATTTTATCAGGCGGGGCTGCGGGTGCGTTCTGGCCTTCATTGTTTAGAGCGATTTTGACTGGACTCTTGCCTTGTATAGTAAATATTAACAGCCGCATTCGCTTGCGTACTGAATCGAGTTGCTGGATCACGTTATAATAAACTGTAATATTGTATCAGAGGTAAGAAAATGATGGAAATCAAAATAATCGACGCCAAGCATAAAGAGAATATTAACATCCCCAATCAGCCGTTTCCTTTGTTTGGGCGAATGATTCCAAGCTATACGGATGGAACCTGAAGCTATGGCGTCGAAAGATTTTCACATGAAACCTTGATGTGTTTTCCAGACGAAAGCTACGACTATGACGCTATGTGTAAAAATAGTATTTTTATCGGCGCTTATGACGGCGATATTTGCATCGGTCTTGCTATTATGCAGCACGCTTTCTTCGAATATATGTATGATTTAAAGGTCAATGCAGAATATCGCAGAAGAGGCATTGCAAAACGACTGTTGGATAAAGCCGGGGAGATTGCTCTGGCTGAAAAGTATATCGGCATCTATACGCAGGGGCAGGATAACAATTTAGGAGCGTGTCTGTTCTATATCCAGTCTGGCTTCTGCATTGGGGGCTTCGACTCCAATAATCAAGGGACAAAACAAGAGGGAAAGGCGGATATTATTTTTTACCGCGATTGCTGAACCACAACGCAGGATTCCTGTATAAACGCAGACAGCACCCGGGCTGATTAAATCGGCCCGGGTGCTGTCTGTCTCTAGCAGGGATTACAGATGGTATTCCATGGGATAGGTGAGGTAGCAGTGGGGATCCAGCTGGTCGCAGGTTACATAGCCGGCCGGAGCCGCCAGTAGTCTGGGAATACGGTTGACGACTGTGGCGCAGGTATGCTCTACCGTGGCGGGCTTCACCACATGGAATTCCGTGTTGGGCTCGCCGGTGAGCCACCAGTCGCACATATCGCCGTCGTCCGGGCCATAGACCTTGCCGATGGTTTCCTCTTCAATGGTAATGCCCTGCATGGTCTCGATGGTGACGACTGCGGACATACCGATGCAGTTACCAGCCGGAATAGTCTTGCCCAGGGTGGAGCTGTATACATCGTGATCCACCACATAGGGAACGTGCTTCTGATCAATGCTCTTGATGGTTAGGCCCAGCTTGTTGCAGAGGGCTTCGCTGGCGTTCCAGGCATAAGAGGGCTCAAACTCCGCCGGATGGGCGATCTGCGCCTCAAATTCCTCTTTGGTCAAATCGCAGCCGTGCGCTTTGGCTAGGGCCAAACCGTAGTCCTCCACGTTATAGCTGTAAGCGCCTTTAATCTTGGTCAGCTTGTTGCAGCCGCTGGCTACCATGGCCACCATATTGATCCAGAAAATATCCTGCATACCAGAGCCGGTGATGGTGCAGTTGTTCGCCTTGGCCAGCGCATCCAGACGGTTGATCTGGGCGGCAGAAGTAGTCCAGGGATAGATGGCTTCCTCGCAGGTGGTGATGACGTTGACGCCGCGGGAGACGCATTTCTCCACGTGATCGTAAATATCCCCGATAAAGCTGAACAGGGTGACGATGGCCACGTCAGCATCGCACTCGTCCAGGACCTTGTCCGCATCATTGGAGATGATGATGCCGGTTTTCACCCCCAGGCCCGCATAATCGCCCACGTCCATCCCGACAACTTCGGGGTTCACGTCGATAGCGCCTACGATCTGCGCGCCGTGCTCATACAGATAACGCAGGGTATACTTTGCCATTTTCCCGCATCCGTACTGGACAACCTTGATTTTTTTCATGATTTGCTGCCTCCTTTGAGTAATTTGACGTTTTCCTGATAGGAAAAGAACATCAACCCGCCTTTTCCTATTCTAATTGTTAGTCTAAACCCTCATGCGGAAGGAGAGTCAAGAGAAGTTGTGAAACTTTTAGCAAGTTTTTTATTTTCGGAAGGTTACCGGTACCTGCAGCCGCAGGAACATACGGCGGGGGTCGCTGTCAAATACGTTGAAGCCGGTCATTACTTCGCAGATATAGTCCCCGGATACACGATAATTCATCTCCTGGCAATGTTCCCGCAGCAACTGAGCGCAGCGCACTTCGTTGTCGTAGTTATCCAGATAGATACAGGCATACATGCCGCTTTCCACCACCTGCAGGCTGGGCGGTTCCCCTTCATTCCAATCGCCGGTGAAAATAAAGATACGATCTGCTACAAAACAGCCGTCCAGGAAATTTTCCCGGAGAATGGAGGTGCCGATGTTGTAAGAATGGATTTGCGGGAATCCCTCGCTTTCCAGCTTCAGGCGCAGCTCCCGAAGCACTTTCTCATAGCTGTGAACGTCGTCCTGATAAAAGTTGTAGGAGCAGGGGATCCCCCAGGCAAAGCGTCGGTCAATGTATTCCAGGGAGAAGGTACCTGTAGACGGGGATTTCCGGTACCGCTCGATGGATAGGATCGCCCGTTCCACGGCGTCATGCTGGGCCTTGAGCTGGCGCATCTGCTGGTGGATCTGTTCATTCTTCTGGGAGAGCAGTTCCTCAATCAGGGAGATGTCTTCTTTCTGCAGTACCTGGGTGATCTGGGCCAGGCTCATGCCCAGCTCTTTCATGTAGGCGATCATCTCCAGCCGGGCGTTTTGATTGATGTCATAATAACGGTAGCCGGTCTCCGGATCGATATACCGGGGCTTGAGCAGCTCTTTTTCGTCATAAAGCCGAAGAGTGGGCACGGAGACCCGGTTCATGGCAGCCATCTTCCCGATGGGAATGAGGCCTTCCTTCATAAGCGTCCCTCCTAAAACTCTCATCTTAATACAGAGTTTAACACCTTATATTATAAAAAGCAAGCAGATGTATAACACAGCCGCTCGGCAGGCGTTGACGCGGTTTATATTTTTTATTACAATATTCATACAAGAAAATAAAATATTCTCTCTATAAGCAGGATATTGTCAGAAAAGGCAGTGGATGAAATTGAAAAGGATTATGGATTGGATTCGCAGCCATAAAAGGCAGGCCATTTTTATCGTAATTGTGCTGGCTGTGATTTTTTGCATCGGGATAGCTGTGGCTGTGATGCTGGGAATCAAAGGCGGATCGGAAGAACTTTCCGGAAAAGCGCCAGAGAAAACGGCGGTTTCAGCAGAAAATGAGCCGGTGGATAGCGGTACTGCCATTTACAGCAGTGCAGGAACAACACAACAAACAGATGCTTCGGGCGCCGAAAGTACCTCTTCAGATTCTGAAGCAAAAGAGGGTCAAACCAGGGAGCCTGGCGCCAGTTCGGAAACAGCGACGGCTTCCAAAGAGACCGAACATCCCTCCCATACGGTTACAGTTACAGACTCGGGCAGTACATCTCATTCTTCCAGCCACGTAACCTCCCGGCCGAATGATGTGACGGATCATCCGTCCAGTGGAACAGAAGGGGGAGAAACGCCGCATGTTCATACGTGGGTATCTGTAAGCCCTGAGAACAGCGGGCATATGGAATATGGGGCGGAATGCCGCATACATGGGGCGAACGGGGAAGAACCGATGTTCTTTCGAACACTGAATGACTTATATCTCCATCAAGCGGCGGATGGCTGTATGTCCAGCTGGGGGACCGGCTTCAAGGGCCTGGCGTATAAATACTGTTTAGGATGCGGCGAAGAAGTCATAACGGGACATGTGCATGACTTTGGCACAGTGGAAAAGCAGGTCTACTTTGATAAGGTGACATGTGAATGCGGAATGGCTTTTACAGGAGGAAAGGATTACACGGCGCTGGAATCCTGGAAGACCCATGCAGACATCTATACAAGCCATGGATATCCAAGAGAGGAGCATGACACCTATCAAACCGGCACAGGAAGCGTGACGCGGTATGAGGCTACAAAAACCTGTACCTGCGGCTGGCATCCGGTCGATGACACCCCGGTTTATTAACCGCGGAAAAGAGAAGCAGACATAAACAGCTTTTGGATTTTCACTGTCATCTGCCCAAAAGGATATTTGATGATGACGGGGATATTATATTTATTGCGCGCCGAAAGCTTGTATCATGCGAATTCCTCATAACTGCAACCGCCGACTGGATTGCTCCCATCGGCTGTACGGCATGTAGTTTCACTATTTTACTATGGTATACCTGGTACTTCTTGCTCTTCCATTCTGCTTTAACAGATTACTTTTTACCAATTTTTTCAGGATTCTGACAGCAGTAGATGAACTCACTCCAAGCAATCCGATTATATCATTTCTTGTAACAGCTCCATGTAACCGAGCGTATTCCAATACTTTTTCTCCTCTGGCACTGGTTTGTACACCATCGGAATTGTTTACCAATGGTTCTGAGGGAAGTACCGAATTACTGCCCTTTTTATATTTTGCGTTAATATTCGGCAGTATGATCTTGAAAGCATTTTTCGAGGTTTCACCGCTTTCGGATTCTGGGAAGTCATCCTCCAAAAAGGATTTTGGAGGATGACTGGGGTGTTGGTACCCACGCCCAGCTCCAAAAATAAAATATGAAGATTTTGATGCCGCCGGATGAAATCATCATAACGATTGGAAGCCGCATACCAGCCATCGTCCTGCACAAAGGTCATATCGCAGCGCAGATTTATGGCCATAGGAGCGCCGCATACCGGGCATTTGGGGATCAGCTCCGATGGAATCTTCATATCCGTTTGCTCAGCTACCATCTGCCGGACTGTTGCCTCATGATCAAAGGATAGAATCCGCCGGAATACATATCCTGCCTCGTTAGGGTGCATAGTGCAAAAAGTAATGAAATCCATGAAATAGTATCATGGAATCCTTTGTGGAAGAATTATTTTCCGGAAAGGCACGGAATGAGCTTGCCGGAGCAATACGCGGCCGGGGAGCGTTTCGGGGGTTCCAAAGTGGGATCTGATATTTCGGTATCGAACAGCACAACGGATTGGAATATGAAGACGAGGAGGATAGAAGTCCTGGAACAAATTTGTTATGACCTTCATTTCGAAATGAGATGTCATCTATTATACATAATAAAGCGCATGTCATGAAGAATGGGAAGCGGGCGGTTTGAAAAAGTTCAGTCATTTTGAAAGGGCAACCGCCCGTGGATCCCGATAGGAACAGGCAGGCTTTGGACAGCCGGGGCGGGTTTGATTTTTATATCTACAAGAGAAATGCCGTGCTGCTGTATTTTATTCTGCAGGAGAAAGCAATTATAAAGAAACTATGCGGCGCCATGCTGAAGCTGCTCATCAAGCCCTATGAATGCCACATGATCGATTTTCTCTGCGATGCGGGGAATTATTTCGAGATGACGCAGGATGATTTTGCCCCATGGAAAGGATGGGTACTGTTGATCCTGTCGGAGGACGATTCCATCTTTTCACAGGCGTGCAAGGATGTCCTAAGCGTCATCATGCAGCACCCTGACGTTGTCACAAACCTGACTGGTGGGCATCTGACGATGTTTGAGTAAAAACGCAGGAGAGAGGCTGTTCCTCTGACCTGCGTTTTTTATTCAAACATCCTTTTGAATATACAATGCCGGTGCTGTATACGGGAGTTATCCCAGCTTCCAGCTGGCGCTTTGCCGCTGCAGCTCCACCATCCGGCGGAACAGGCCGCCCTTTTCCATCAGCTCTGTTGGGGACCCCTGTTCCGCCGCTTTGCCGTCGGCTAGGACAACGATTTTGTCCGCTGCCTCCACGGTGCGCATCCGATGGGCGATCACCAGCACCGTCTTGCCGGCCAGCAGGCGGGAGAGCGCCTCCTGCACCCTGGTTTCGTTTTCGACATCCAAACTGGCGGTGGCTTCATCCAGCAGCACAATAGGCGCGTCCTTTAAGAGCGCCCGGGCGATGGAAATGCGCTGGCGTTCCCCGCCGGAGAGCTTGGCTCCGTTTTCCCCGATGGGGGTGCCGTAGCCCTTGGGCAGCCTTCGGACAAACTCGTCGCAGTTGGCGGCTTTGGCGGCGGCAAGCACTTCCTCGTCGTCGGCCCCGTGTTTGCCGAGACGGATGTTTTCCATCACCGTGTCATCAAACAGCACCACATCCTGGAAGACCATCGAGTAATCGCTGAGGAGCACTTCCGGATCCACGGTGGAAATATCCACGCCGCCCACCTTGATGGAGCCCCTGGTGACATCCCATAATCTGGCGGCAAGCCGGGCGCAGGTGCTCTTGCCGGAGCCGGAGGGGCCGACCAGCGCCGTGATCTCGCCCTCCCTGGCGGTAAAGCTGACGTCCTGCAGGACGTCTTTTTTGTCATAGGCAAAGCCCACATGGTCGAATACGATATCGTGGCCGTTCGGCTTGAAGGCTTCCGACCCCTCCGCCGCAGGCGTGTCGTAGATCTCGTTCATGCGGTCGGCCGATACCTGGGAGACGAACATCTCCGCAATCAGGGCAAGGCTCTGGTCGAAGGGAGCGTAGATGCGGGTGATGACCAAAAGGAATAGGAATAAAAGCATAAAATCGATCTGCCCGGAGAGGATCAGGCTTGCGCCCACAAGAATGGTCGTCGCCACGCCCAGGCGCATGATGACACTGGCAGCGTTGACAAACAAGCCGGTGGAAAGCTCGCCTTTGATCATGACCTTTTCATGGTCGTCAATTTTTCTGTTGAGTCCTTCCAGATACCGTTCCTCCTGATTGGTGGCGCGGATCTCCCGCACATTCTCCAGTGCCTCCTGGATGCCGTCGGAAACCCGGACAGCCGCTTTTTTCGTCCGTTCGGAAGCCCGGGCGGCCATTCTCCGGCTGCCGAACAGCAGTCCAAAGGCCACCGGCACGCCCCACAGGCAGGCAATAGCCAGCCGCCAGTCGTAAACGAGCAGGCAGACGGCGATGATCGCCGTGGAAATGTACGCGCCGTACAGATACCCCAGCACATGGCTCCAGACGTGCTCCATGCGGTTGACGTCCCCCATGAGTGTCTCGGTAAGGTCGGCCAGATCCCGCTTGCCAAAATAGCCCAGCGGCAGTTTGCGGAGCCGCTCTGCCAGACGCAGGCGGGTCGTTTTGACCTCGCCGTACACCAGCCCGTAGGTGGCCTTATACTGCTGCAAATGGGTAATAAAGGACAGAAGGACAAATAAAACGGTCAGACCGATGGGAAGCCAGACGCCGGGCAGCGGATTTTCGTCTGTCAGAGTCCCTATAAAGCCGGACATCATCAGGTACAAAACACCGATGCCGACCATGACGACCAGATTGACGATCACCGTCCAGAAGACGCCTTTTTTGGTGTTTTTCAGGCCCTGATCGGTCAGGGCGTATTTCCGCTGGAATTTTTTGCTGAACATTTACTCCGCCTCCTTGTCGCTGGTGGAACCGCCTGTCAGCTTCCACTGCACCGCCCGGTTGTAATCCGCCCACATCCGGGCATACAGGCCGCCCGCAGCCGTGAGCTCCTTGTGCGTCCCCTGCTCGGCGACGCGGCCTTCCTCCAGAACGATGATCTTATCCGCCCCGACCACGGTGGACAGGCGGTGGGCGATCATGATGACGGTGCGGCCTTTGGTCAGCACGGCGAAGGCTTTCTGAATTAAGACCTCGTTTTCCGGGTCGGCAAAGGCTGTGGCCTCGTCCAGTACCACGATGGGCGCGTCCTTCAGAATCGCCCGGGCTAAAGCAATACGCTGCTGCTCGCCGCCGGAAAGGTAGGTGCCCTCTGTGCCGATCTGCGTGTCCACGCCGTCTGGCAGCTTTTCGAGGATATCCCCGCACTGGGAGGCTTGCAGCGCCTCCAGAACCTGCTCCCTTGTGGCATCCGGACGGGAAGCCCGGACATTTTCCAGAATGGAAGCCTTAAACAGCCGGCTGTTCTGAAATACAAAGGCTACCTGATCCATCAGCACATGGGGATCGATCTGCTTCACGTCCACGCCGCCGACTTCCACCGTGCCGGAGGTGGCGTCCCAGAACCGGGGAATGAGGCTGGCAGCCGTGGTCTTGCCGCCGCCGGAGGGCCCGACCAGCGCCACCGTCTGCCCCGGCTCCGCTGTGAAGGAAATGTGGGAGAGGGCGGGGACGTCCGAACCGTCATAGGTAAAGCTTACATCCCTGAACTCCACCCTGTTGTCACGGGGCTTCTGCGGGTGGGCAGGCGCTTTTAAAAACGGGGCGTCCATCACCTGATCGATGCGCCCCAAAGCGGTATGCGCCAGCATCGTTCCGGCGGAGGCAAACATGATGCGGGCCAGCGCCGTGGAGATGATAGCGGAGAATACCGCGTAGAAAATAAAATTCGTTATGAACCCGGCGAAATCTCCGCCGGCCAGCGCGCCGGGGGCAAGGAACAAAACGACTGGAACCAGGAACACAAAAGCTCCTTCGGTGAACGTTAGATTGATGGATTGGGGAACGCGGCACACCTTGTCCTGATAGTATCCGGCCTTGCTGCTGTAATCCTCAATGGCCTCTTTGAACGCTTTGAAGGAATAGACCGTCTGCTGGAAGATCTTTACCACCGGGATGCCGCGGACATACTCGGTGCCCGCCTTGGTCATCCGGTCCTGGGCCGCCTGATATTCTGCCATCAGCGCAGCGTTTTTGCCGCCCATCATGGAGAACATGGCGATAACGGAAATCACCGCCGCCAGCAGGCAGGCAGCGCCCATCCGCCAATCAAAGACGAACATCAGCACCAGCATCGCAAGGAACATGATGACTGTGCCGACGATGTCCGCCAAGTTGTGGGCCAGCAGCGTTTCCGTATCGGCCGCCGCCGCGTCCAGTCGTCCCCGGATGAGGCCGGAGGCATTGGCATCAAAATAGCCTAACGGAGCTTTCATCACACGAGCGACGCCTTGCTTGCGGATGTTGGACGCCGTGCGGAAGGCCGCCAGATGGGTGCACATCAACCCCAGAAAGTAGATCACAATGCCGCCCACCGCAAAGGCAAAGGCCAGCCAGCCGTACTGCGCGACAGACTCTGCCTGCGTCCAGTTCGGAGCCGCGGCGATCAGATCCCGCGCCGCCAGCCAGATGCAGATGTAGGGGGCCATGCTCAGCAGCATGGCAAGCCCAGACAGGGCCAGGCCCAGAAAGGTCAGCCCCTTGTGGCCGCCTGCATAACGGAGCAGAGCCGCCACATCATTCCTTTTTTGTTTTTCCACAAAAACAACCTCCTTATTAAAAAAGTTAGTTATGGCTAACTAATGCACAAAAAAGACGGGACTATTGTCCCATCAATTCAAGCCATCCGGCTGTATAGAAAGTGCGGAACTGTGTCACGTCCCGGTGCGCCTGCTCCCGGGGCATATCGTGGATCACAATTTCAAACAGTCCGTTGAACATGCCGCTGGCGATGATATGGCAGAGGGATTGATCCAGCTGTGGGATATCCTTGCCCAGCCGGCGCAGCACCTCCATGTATTTCAGGGTATATTCCACCTCTACCTCCACCATATTGTGGACAAAATGCTCGTAGGAGGTTCCCTCCGCCCGGCAGAGCAGCAGGTTGACCGGCTCCCGGTGCTCGCAGATGTAGTCCACCATCCAGTCCACATAATCACCGGAGGCTTCGCCCATGTGCGCCGGCTGCTCCTGTTCCGGCAGCTCGGCAAAGCCTGTCTGGGCTTCCATGAACCGGCCCATCAGGGCGGCGGCGTGGGGCTCTACTAGAGAGGCGAACAACGCCTCCTTGCTGGAAAAATAGCCGTAGAACGCCCCGGTGGTCACGCCAGCATTTTTGACAATCTGCCGCAGAGAAGCGCCAAGGAAGCCCTTTTCGGAAAATTCCTCCAAAGCGGCCTGCTGTATTTTTTCTAAGGTATCGGATGACTTTTCTTCCATATCGGCCTCCATATAACAGTGTTATGTAACGATGTTATAATATATCTTGACAAAGGTTTTGTCAAGAGGAAATTATGATGATGAGGTAATTAGACAAGTCCTTTTGCCTGCCGGCACATAAAGCAAAGACGGGGAGCCGCAGAATATGCGGAGCTCCCCGTCTTTGCATATCATGATCATTTTTCCGGTGTTGTTTCTATTCCGTTGCAGGGAAGAGAGGTCATGCTGTGCAGGCTGATCCCCAGCGTGGAAAGGTTGTGCAAGGTCGCCGATGCGGAGGGCGGCAGCAGCCCGGCAACCCCCAGGGCGATCAGCCCTCCATTGAACCCGAGGACAAAGCGGTAAATATTGCGGATGCGGCTGTTTAACGCCATGGCAAGCTGCCGCAGCCGCGCTAGCTCCCACAGGCTTTCCGCCGCAATGGTGATGTCGGCGATCTCCTGCGCGATGGCGGCACCGTCGCTGACGGCGATCCCAGCGTCCGCCTCAGACAGGGCCGGGGAATCGTTGATGCCGTCTCCCACCATGATGACGGTATGCCCCTGCGCCCGCAGCGCCGCTACATAATTTGCCTTATCCTCCGGCAGCACCTCAGCACAAAATTCATCGATCCCGATACGAGAAGCAACCGCTTCGGCTGTGCGCCGGCTGTCGCCGGTCAGCATAACGGCCTTTTGTATCCCGAGCCTGCGCAGGGCGGCAAGAACGTCCTGCGCTTCCTCACGCTGAGGATCAGCGATGCAGATGACAGCTGCCAGCTGCCCGTCGATTGCCAGGTACAGATGGGAGCATTCTAAAGGCAGGGCGTCGAATTGTTCCTGTTCCCCGGCGGGAACCGTACAGCCTTCGTCCTCAAAAATGAAGTGGGCGCTGCCGATGAGCACACGCTCCTGCCCGACAGAGCTGGAAATCCCATGCGCCACCAGATAATTGACCTTGGAGTGGAGTTCCTCGTGCTTGAGATCCCGGCGCTTTGCCTCTTCCACAACGGCGTTAGCCATGGAGTGGGGAAAATGCTCCTCCAGGCAGGCCGCCAGCCGCAGCATCTCCGTTTCCCTGTGCCCGCTGAAAGGGATTATCCGCACAACCTTAGGACAGGCACGGGTGAGGGTGCCTGTCTTATCAAACACAATGGTATCCGCCCGGGCGATGGTTTCCAGAAACTTCCCGCCCTTCACGGTGATATGCTCCCGGCCGGCTTCGCGCATGGCAGACAGTACGGCAAGCGGCATGGCAAGCTTTAAGGCACAGGAGAAATCCACCATCAGCACCGATAAGGCGCGGGTAACGTTCCGGGTCAGGATAAGGCTGAGCAGACTGCCCGCAAAGGTGTATGGCACCAGTTTGTCCGCCAGATTGGCAGCCTTGCTTTCCGTCGCCGACTTCATCTGCTCCGAACGCTCGATCATGGCCACGATCTGGTCGTAGCGGCTCTGGCCGGAAGTTTGCCGGACTTCTATCGTGCAGGCTCCTTCCGCGATGGTGGTTCCCGCGTAGACAAGGCTGCCCGGCCGTTTGGCTGCCGGCAGGGATTCTCCTGTCAACGAAGCCTGGTTGACCATCGCTTCGCCGTCTGTCACCATACCGTCCACCGGGATAACGCCGCCGACGCGGACTGCGATCCGGTCACCCGGCCGGATTTGGGATACCGGCGTCAGGACTTCGCCTTCCGGTGTGTTCAGCCATACCCTGTCCACATTTAAGGACATACACTGCGCCAGATCCTGCATCGATTTTTTCCTGGTCCATTCCTCCAGAAGCTCTCCCAGCTCCAGCAGGAACATGACCGAACCGGCTGTGGCAAAATCCCGGCGGATAATGGACAGGCCGATGGAAACGGCGTCCAGCAGTTCCACCTTGATTTTGTTCTGCCTCAAGCAGCGCAGGCCTTTGCGCAGAAAAGGGACGGCGTGCCACAGCACCCGGGCGATTCTCAAAGGTGTGGGCAGAAACAGGGTGCTTACGAGTTTCAGCGCCGCTTTGCCCACCAGCTTTTCCTCGAACTGGCGGTTGAGCATACGGCTGCTGTGCGCCGGCAGGGATACGCTCTGCTCCGCCTGTTTCCAGGAAAACTGCCGCACAGCCTGCAAAACCGTCTCCCTTGCTCCGGTATAGTACAGGATGACGCAGCCGGTGCGTTCATGCACCGTTACCCGGCTGGTCCAGCTCTGCTTTTGGAACCACGCTTCCAGCAGATCCGCCTGGCGCAGGCTCATTTCCTTCTGCTTCAGCCTGCATTGCAGCCGCATCCGTCCTCGGCTCTCGTGTATGATTACTGCATTCATTGAAAAACCTCCATGAAAAAGGGAGCCGCAGTCACGGCTCCCTTTGCTGCGGATGATTCATTCTTCCGGCTCTTTGTTTTCCTCATCGTTTTCGTCAGCGATCTCAGCCGCGGCTTTTTCCTCCGCTTCTTTTGCAGCCCGCTTTTCATTAATATCCTTGGCGGAGGCCAGGATATCCCCGGCGTTTTCCTGCACTGTGGCGACGGTCTTCATCGCCGAATCTTTCATGCGCAGCCCTGCGGCAGTTATATGGGTATACGCCTTTTTGGCATCCTTGCTGGAAAGCAGCTTGATCCCCACGGAACCGAACAACACGCCGCCGATAAAGCAGGCCAGTTTTGAATAAATACGCATATGAATCCATCCTTTCTTTTCTTTACTTGTGCCTGTAGCCTGTAATGAGTACCATAACCATGCAGATCACAGCGCCCCATGCCCAAAACCGATGCTGTTTCACAGTAAAGCCTCCTTGCAATATCCTTCTGTTTTTCATAGCCCGCAGCCGGCTGCCTGTGGTTTCCGCAGGCTGTCCTTTTAATCTGCGGTTTCTTCAGCAGATGCCTGATGGGGCGTATTGTGGTGATGCTTGCCGCAGCATGGATGCCCGGCGTGTTTCCCGCAGCAGCCAAGCCCCAAGTCTGCCGCCATCTGTTCGATATGCTTCAAATCGCCTTTTTCCGCCCCGTCCGGCTGGCGTTCCGGTATTTTCTCTGCCATACAAGCGCTCCCTTTCAAACAATAATGGTTAGCGATCGCTAACCTAAATATACTCCATATTTTCCGATTTGTCAATTACGAAAAATTTTTCACTTGACAAATCGTCAGAGGAATGATATATTAATTTTGGTTAGCAATAACTAACTAAATTCCCTAAAGCCTGAACGTGTATATGCAAGACTAATGCCGGTTTGCTGGAGATACAGCGAATGGGTTTATTTTGCTGAATGCAAGTTAGGAAAGGGGATTTTTTTATGTCTGAAAATCTGAACGGCCTCCAGATCCAGCTGCTCTTGTATTTCCTGGAGGCGGAGCCGAAAAAGCGGACGGTGACCGATGCCGCCCGATATTTGAATAAGCCGAAATCCTCCCTGACGCATATCCTTGACAGCTTAGACGAGCTGGCGCTGATGGAGCGTGTGGAGGGACGGAAATCGGTGCTGACCGCTGCGGGGAAAAGAACCGCGCAGGAGTTGCTGCACCAGCGGAAAATCCTGGAGCAGTATATGCAGTATCAGGATATCCCGCCCGCGCAGATTAAAGAGAACGCCCTGAGGGCACTGTCGGCGGGCTTTTCCGATGAGTTTATGGCGCGCCTTGCCGAGCAGGAGGGCCGGATGCGCCTCAAGGAGATTTTTGCCGGGCACCGCGACTTTCACGGCGGGGATATCTGCAACTACCTCAAGGACGGCAGCTATTACTTCCCGTTTATCATCTACCGGGAACAGATCAAGAACCACAACAACCTCTCCATGGCAAACCGTGGCTTTGAAAACCCCTGCGAACTGATCGTGAAGGATCACGAGGGACTGATCTATCTGGCGGTGAAAACGGTGTCCGCCGAATCCATGTCCAGCGGCAAAAAGATGGAGGGCCGGGTCAACAAAATGCAGTACCTGTACGACGGCGAGTTTCGGGATGGAGGGATCGACGGGCGATATGTGTATTTTCCGGTGACGGCGCTGAGCTTCATCGCTATGGGGAAAGGCCGGGACACCCTGCTCCACGGCAGCGTATGCCTGAAAATGCAGTGCAGCGTAGGAGATATGCACATGCCGGAAAGCACGGCGATTTTCACCATGTTCATTCACTGAAACGGGGCTGTCAAGGGGAAAATAAAATTTTTTGAACCAGGCTTGGTACAAGTGCAGTTTTTCTTTTGTCACGCGGGTTCCGGGGCTTTTTTAGGACGAAAAAGGGCCGTTTGAACCGGGTTTGGTACAGAAAATCGATTGACAAGGAAAAGTCAACTGGTTATACTGAAACTGCTTTAGGGAAGCTGCGAAATTCATCGGGAAAAAACGTGAATGTGTTTGCACGGCAGGGCGCCAAAAACGCCTTGCCAAATTAGATACCGGAGGTCACCCCGGAAAAGCCCCGGAAGGGGTATTTTTCAGGGGTAAGTTAGCGATGGCTAACTTACCGGGCGGTCCGCCGTGAAAATCAATATACCAGGGCGTGTGAGCGAGCAGCTCGTTCCCCTGACCAGAAACAGAAATAAAGGAGGGTTCATACGATTCGCAAAGACCATGCGCTGTGAAAACGGCAAAAATTTTTCATTGGAGGTTAGTAGTTTCTAACCTCGAGATGCACTCTCCCATTACAGGAAGAAAACGAAATGGAGGTAATCAAAAAATGACAACGGCAAAGCAGTCGTGGTTCAAGAGAAGTTTGTCTGTTTTAATGGTGATTGCGATGGCGGCAAGCGCTTTTACAGCAAATGCTTTTAGCGTGAAAGCAAAAGCAGAGAGTTACCCGGAAGGTTCACGCGAAGTCAGGCGGCTGGAGGCGCCGGTAGAGGATGGCGTCTATACGGCTTCCATTGAATTGATGAATGCCAACAGCACGGGAACTGCATCTATGGGTAATGCAGCGCTGCGAGGCAGCAGTTCCTTTTTGCAGAAAAACCCGGATGACACGGAATATCAGTCTCTTGTCGTAGTGGAAGACGGTCAAGCAACGGCTCTTTTGGAATTTATGCCGATGGGATATATTGGACAATATGGATTCATGATGGAGTTGGAATCGGTGGATGCTGAAGTGCTTACAAAATACGGGTATCCAGATGATGACTACTGCACCTATACGCCTGCTGATGTAATTGCAGAACACCGTACCCAGAAAGGAGAGGTTGTATACGATCCTTATAATAATCCGGATTCTGCTTCGGTGTATGACGGTTCCAATCCGGTAACCATGACGCGCCCTGCGGGATACGGCCATGATGAAGATAGATTGATTGATATTGCCGGTCAGCCCTATCAGCATATTCTGGCGTTGGATGTCACCCCGATAGCATCTGCTGATTCAGATGGTAATCTGACAATTCCCGAAAAACCGGAGAATTTTGATGTAACCAATGCCGCATATGTTCATGTTTTTGTTCCCGTAATGTTTTCCATCAGCCCGACCAGCGGCGATCAATACGCCAGAATGCAGGTGGATTGGACCAGCATGGAGAAAATTGAAAATCCGGAAGAAAATTTGCAGTACCGCCTGTGGCGTGCAAAGCAAATCTCCAGCGCCGCTTATACCAGCGATTCCTATGCCAACCTCCAGGCGGCGATAGATGAAGTAACGAAACAGCTGGAAAATATCTGGCCCTATCAGCAAATTACTATGAACGGAACCGGATTCAGCGCCCAGCCAATACTCGAACAGAAGGAATTTACCGACGAAGAACAGGCCGCGATGGTTCAAAAGCTCAACGATGCCATTGACGGCTTGGAGGAAATTGGCGATAAGACCAATCTCAACGCTCTCATCACCGAAGCAGAGCGCAAGGTAGAAGCTGATTATACCCCCAATAGCTGGGCAGCCTTTCAGGAGAGCTTGAAAAACGCCAAGGCTGTTCAAGCAGATGAGGATGCTGGAACTTCCCAGGTAAATGCTGCCGCTCAAGCCCTCGAAGAGGCTATGAAGACCCTAACGCCCCGGGTTGATACCTCTAAGCTGACCGCTTTGGTCGCCCAGGCTAAGGAAATCGAGCAAGGAAACTACACAGACGAATCCTGGGACGCTCTGCAAAAAGCTATCGCCGCTGCGGAAGAGGCATTGGATAACCCCAATCTTTCTCAAGATGACATCAGCGGCCAGGAAGGAAATCTCCAGAATGCCATCAACGGCCTGGTTATAGAAGGGACTCTGGACAAAAACAGCCTGGAAGACGGCGTGTACTCAATTTACGGCGAGATGGTCAAGACCAACCGTCAGGAAAAATCTATGAGCAACGACGCTATCAACCACACGATCAAACTGACGGTGGAAGACGGTAAATATTATCTGACAATGAATTTCCACGGCCTGGCCTATCTCAACAAATTCGGCTACCTGGCTGAGCTCTCCTATTATGACAATGGCTACACCTACGGCCAGTACGGCACTGTCGGAGGTGCTTTGATTCCTGCTACTGTCCTTTCTACCCAGAAAAACGCCGACGGCAGCGACCTGTATGACGAATTCAATCAGGCGGGCGGCTCCTATGAAGGCAAGCTGTACCCCGACCAGATCAAGTTCCCGCTGGTAGCGGGCGCCTTGGCGGATGAAGACGGCTATGTGCCGCTCCATGTATTCGTGCCAGTCATGGAGGATATTTCCGAAGGCGCCGGTGACCAGGATGTGCTCTTAAAGCTCGACTGGTCCACACTGAAAGAAACCACCGAAGATGACCCGAATTTTGAGCCGGAAAAGCCTGTGGAGCAGTCCCCGGCAGTGGATTACACGGACGCCGTCACTGGAGTGAAGGTCAGCGCCGACAAGGGCGTGTTTGACGAAGGCGTGCAGATCGTGATTTCAGGAATCACCAAAGGCGCGGATTACGACGTTGCTGTTGCCTCTCTCAGCGACGTGGGCAAAAAATTTAAGCTCTATGAAATCCACTTTGAAAATGCGGATGGCGTTGAAGTGCAGCCAAACGGTACGGTCACTGTATACTATCCTATTCCGGCCGGCTATGATGAGGATAATGTTGTGCTATACCGCATCAACGAAGACGGCACGAAAACCCTTGTGAAAGGGACTGTCGAGAACGGTTTCTACAAAGTGATTACCAAGAGCTTCAGTACTTATGCATTGGTGGAAAAAGGCAGTACCATCACTGATGCGCAGAATACGCAGAATGTGGCAAACGGCAATAACGGCAATACCAACATCCCGCAGACCGGCGACAGCTCCAACGTGACGGTGTTCGCACTGCTGGCTCTGGCTGCTGCTGGCATGATGGGCGTCACCCTGGTCACCAGAAAGCGCAAATCCGAAGAGTCCTAAGAAGGAGTAAAACATATGACAAATACTGCAACAAAGCTCAAGCGGGCGCTGTGCAGTATGGTGGTAATGCTCGCCCACATGGCGGGCATTTCCGCTATACCGGCCTATGCGGCATCGCCCGGCATCTATACCGCAACCGCAGCCTCCCATTACAAGCATCCCACTACCGGGATCATTGAGGATTCCGGCGGCGAAGGCTCCTATGTGCTGGGCCAATCGATGACAGACAGCGCTTTGAATAAAAGCGCCTTGGTGGAAGTGGATTCCAGCGGGGCTACCTGGGTTACTATCCGCTTAAATCTCATGGACAATATTCAGTCTCCCCAGTTTCAGGTGGACGGCAGCCGAAACGGCAGCTTTTCCGCTGTTTCCGCCACGGTGATGCAGGAGGACTATTCCAATAACACCGCCGACTTCCGGATAAAGGTTCCAAGCGAAAACGCCATTATCCGCTGCAATATGTATGTCATTCCCATGGGGAGGGACGTGGTGTTCTACATCACGGCTGGAAACCTTCAGTCCGGCTCCGGGGATTTTGTTACCAGCGTAAAGATAAAACAGCCCGCACAGGAGCCTGAACCAGAACCGGAGCAGCCAGCAGCAGCCACCCAGCAGACGCAGACTCTCTCCAGCCAGACCCCATCGGAACAGGTGCCCTCTTCCAGCCAGGCACCAAACTCTGCGATCCCTTCTTCTTCGGAAGCGTCCACCAGCGAGAAACCATCCAGCAGTGATGCGCCTTCCGAAGATTCTTCCAGCAAAGACAGTTCCTCCGAAGCCCTTGGCCTGGAAGAATTTGACGCCTCTGGCAACAAGGTGAGCAGCACGTCTTCCGAAGCAGAGCAGGACAGCAGCACCGGCAATCCGGTTGTTTGGTGGGTCATCGGCGGCATTATCGTCGTAGCCATTGCGGGCGGCTGCGTGTGGTATTTCTGCTTTTTCAGAAAGGGTAAAAACCCCTTTCTGAAAAAGTAAGGGAAGGTGCGGGCAATGAAACTCAAAAAAATCCTATCCCTTGTTTTAGCCGGTGTGATGGCACTGTGCGTTACCGGCTGCGTCAACCAGCACCCGGAGGAAACAACCAGCACAAATGAAAGCAGGGAGGTTCGCCTGGTGGCAACCTCCCCGGCAGTGGTGCAGATCTGCAACCGGTTAGATTTAGATTTGGTCGGGATCTGTCAATCCACCAGCGACCTGCCGGAACGGTACGATGGGGTTACCACCGTGGGTATGGCCATGAACCCGGATCTGGAGATCATCAAATCCCTCGACCCGGACTACATCCTGTCGCCGGCAACCCTGCAAAACGATTTACAGCCCAAATACGCCTCCATCGGGGTCAGTTCTCTGTTTCTGAACCTGAAAAGCGTAGAAGGAATGTACGCATCCATTGAAGGACTGGGAGAAAAATTCGGCCGGGAGGAAGAAGCGGCTGTCATGCTGGAGGAATTCGATTCCTTTATGACGGAATTTGCAGAGAAAAACGCCGGTAAGGAATCCCCCAAGGTGCTGGTGCTTATGGGCCTGCCCGGTTCCTACATTATTGCAACCGACAACAGTTATGTGGGCAGCCTTGTGAAGCTTGCGGGCGGCACCAACGTCTACGGCGACGGGGACGGGCAGGAATTCCTGTTCGCCAACACCGAAGATATGAAAACCAAGGAGCCGGACGTGATCCTCCGGGCGGCCCACGGCCTTCCGGATGAGGCCAGGAAAATGTTTGCGGAGGAATTTTCCACCAACGACATCTGGCAGCACTTCAAGGCGGTGCAGAAGGGACGGGTGTACGATTTGGACTCCAGCCTCTTTAACATGAGCGCCAATTTCAGCTATGAGGAGGCGCTGAAAGCGCTTCAGCCGATGCTCTACGGCGAGGAATAACCCTGAAACAAAACACAAAACGGCCGGGCCTTTCCTGTCGGGAGAATCCCTGCCGTTTTTCCAAAAGGAGATTTTGCTTATGGTAAGCAGCCGAAAGAAAATCCTCTCCTTTGCCATCACCGCCCTGGGGCTGCTGGCGCTGTTCCTGGTCGCCGTCAATACCGGCAGCCTGAAGGTGATGCCCCTGGAACTGTTTAAAGGACTCTTTATCGAATACAACGAAAACGTGGCGACCATTTACGACCTGCGGTTTCCCCGCATCCTCATCGCCATCTTCGGCGGCGCGGCAACCGCCGTATCCGGTGTGCTTTTGCAGGCCGTGATGAAAAATCCGCTGGCCGACCCCGGCATCATCGGCGTCAGCTCGGGAGCCAGCCTGACGGCGGTGCTCATTACCGCCTTTGTGCCGACTCTCTACTTTTTCACGCCTCTGTTCGCGTTTCTCGGCGGTATGGTGGCGTTCCTGCTGGTATACTCCCTTTCCTGGAAGGGCGGGCTTTCACCCCTGCGGATTATCCTCGTGGGCGTGGCGGTCAACGCCATGTTTACCGGGCTCATGAGCGCTTTCAACTCCGGCACGGGGAGCAACTATTCCGGCGTTGCCAGCATTGTCAACGCCAACATCACCATGAAGACCTGGGATGATTTTCAGACGCTTCTGCTCTATGTGGTCATCGGTCTGATCGCTTCCGTCTTTGTGATGGGGCAATGCAACCTGCTGGCGCTGGAGGACAAAACGGCCCGTTCTCTGGGCGTGAACGTCACAAGAAGCCGTATCGTCATTTCGGTGATTGCAGTGCTGCTGGCGAGCATTTCCACCGCCGTCATCGGCCCCATCAGCTTCCTGGGGCTCATTGTCCCCCATATTGCAAGACTGCTGGTGGGGAGCAATCATAAGGTGCTGGTACCGTATTCCATCCTGCTGGGAGCGTTCACCCTGCTGCTGGCGGACACCCTAGGGCGTACCATCGCGGCGCCCTATGAGATCAGCGCGGCCATCATCATGTCGGTGATAGGCGGCCCATTCTTTATCCTGCTGCTTAGGAGGTCGAAGCAAAGCTATGGACAATAACGTGTTTACTGTCAAAAACCTTTCCTTTGCCTACGGCAAGCAGCAGGTGCTGAAACATCTCGACCTGGAGCTGCACGAGGGAAAAATCACTACTTTGATTGGCGCCAACGGCTGCGGAAAGAGTACTCTTTTCAACCTGATGACGAAAAATCTCCGCCCGGACGAGGGGGGAATCCTCCTGCGGGGCGGCGATATTGTCGGGATGCGGCTCAAAGACTTTGCAAAAGAAGTCTCTATCGTCCACCAGTACAACACCGCGCCGGTGGATTTGAGCGTAGAAAAGCTGGTGGGCTACGGAAGAACACCCTATCACACCATGGGGCTGTCCCCTGATCCGAAGGAGGATGAGGAAAAAATCCACCGGGCCATGGAGATCACCCATACCTACAAGCATAAAGATAAACCGGTTTCCGAACTGTCCGGCGGGCAGAAGCAGCGGGTGTGGATCGCTATGGCGCTGGCCCAGGATACCAAGGTGCTGTTCCTTGACGAACCAACCACCTATCTGGATATCCGCTACCAGCTGCAAATCTTAAAGCTCATCCGACAGTTAAACCGAGAATACGGTATCACCATTGTTATGGTGCTCCACGATATCAACCAGTCTTTGTATTACAGCGATGAAATTGTCGCTATGAAGGACGGAAAGATGATCGCCCACGGCCTGCCGGAAGAAATCCTCACAAGCGAACTGGTAAAAGAGGTATACGACGTGGAGCTGGATATCCGCAGCGTAGACGGCAAGCCGTTCGTGATTCCAGTATAGCGGAAAGAAAGGAAGATGCGGCTTCGATGAAGCTCAGACGCACAGCGGAAGATTACCTGAAAACCATTTACCTGCTGTCCCAAAAGGCAGAAGTTCACGGCACATACATTGCGGAGGCGCTGGGGGTGTCCAAGCCGACGGTCTCTATCTCTCTCAAAGCACTGGAGCAGGAGGGCTACCTGATGCGGGACGAAAACCGCGCCTTCTGCCTGACGGAAGCGGGATTGAAAATCGCAAAAGCCACCTACGAACGGCACCAGACCTTTCAGACGCTGCTGTAGGAACTGGGCGTAGACGGAAAAACAGCCGCGGCGGACGCCAGCCTAATGGAGCACGCGGTCAGCCCGGAAAGCTACGAGGACAGTCCATTAAGGGGCTGGCAAAAAGAAAGAAGATGAGTAGTCGTGAATAGCGAGGCGATGCAGTCCCTGTGATACGGCTTTGCGTCTATTGCATTTGCGGCTGCCATCGCAGCGCTGTGCTCCGGCGTCAAGGCAGCGATGAAAAAATTATTAAAAGGCGGACAAAACCATGATGATCAATAAACGGCTCATCGGCACGGTAGCTGAGAGCAAAAAATACATCGCCGGGAACGTTGTTTTGCAGTGGTGTTCCCTGGCGGCGAACATTTCTATGATGTTCAGCATCACAAACCTGTTTGCCGGGCTTTACTACGGAAGCACCAGCCCCGCCTCACTGTGGACGACGGCGGCTGTGGTAGCGCTGGCGCTCCTCATCCGGTTCCTGTGTACCACCGGAGCCAGCCGGATGAGTTACCTCTCCTCCAAAGCGGTCAAGAAAACCCTGCGGGAGAAAATCTATGAAAAGCTGCTGCGATTGGGCGCTTCCTACAACGAACAGGTGAAAACCTCCGAAGTCGTACAGGTGGCGGTGGAAGGTGTAGACCAGCTGGAAACCTATTTCGGCGCTTATCTGCCGCAATTCTTTTATGCCATGCTGGCGCCGCTGACCCTGTTTATGGTGCTCTGCTTTATCAACATTCCGGCGGCCATTGTGCTGCTGGTCTGCGTACCGCTGATTCCTATCGCAATTGCTGCGGTGCAGACCTGGGCAAAAAAGCTGCTCTCCAAATACTGGGGGCAATATACGGCGCTGGGAGATACCTTCCTTGAAAATCTTCAGGGCTTAACCACCCTCAAAATCTACCAGGCGGACGAATTCAAAAACAAAGAGATGAATGTGGAAGCCGAGAAGTTTCGCAAAATCACCATGAAGGTGCTGACCATGCAGCTCAACTCCATCACGGTTATGGATTTGATTGCCTACGGCGGTGCGGCGCTGGGGGTGATTATGGCGGTGACGCAGTATGTAAATAACCATGTCTCGCTGGCCGGCTGTCTGCTGATTATCCTGCTGGCGGCAGACTTTTTCCTCCCCATGCGGCAGCTGGGCAGCTTTTTCCACATCGCGATGAACGGCATGGCTGCCAGCGATAAGATCTTCCGCCTGCTGGACCTGCCGGAACACAAACAGAAGGTTTCCGAGAGCTTCCCGATGCGGCACGATGCGGTATGTTCCAATCTGCGGTTTTCATACGAGGGCGGAAGGGAGATTTTACACGGCGTGGATTTGCAGTTCAACCAGGGCAGCTTTACCGCCCTGGTTGGGGAAAGCGGATGTGGGAAATCCACCATCGCCGCCATCCTCATGGGGCGGAACAAGGGCTATACCGGTTCGGCCGCCATCGGCGGCGTGGAACTGAAGGACATCAATGAAAACTCCCTTCTGCAAAATATCACCTATATCGGCCATCAGAGCTATCTATTCAAGGGCACGGTGCGGGACAACCTGATGATGGGCAAGCCGTCCGCATCCGAGGATGAGCTGTGGGCGGTGCTGGAACGGGTGAATTTAGCCGCGTTTCTGAAATCCGAGAAAGGGCTGGACACCCCATTGCTGGAAAAGGCGTCGAACCTGTCCGGCGGTCAATGCCAGCGGCTTGCTCTGGCAAGAGCGCTCTTACACGACAGCCCAATATATATCTTTGACGAGGCCACCTCCAATATTGATATTGAGAGCGAAAACAACATCATGGCCGCGATACATAAGCTGGCCAAGCACAAAACGGTGCTTCTTATTTCTCACCGGCTGGCAAACGTGATACAGTCGGACAACATCTATGTGCTGGAAAACGGCCGCATTGCGGAAAGCGGCAGCCATACGGAACTGCTGCAAAATCACGGGTTGTATGAACGCCTGTGGAATGCACAGCAATCTCTGGAAAATTACGGAAAGAAGGGGGAAAACGCATGAATACCGGCATGAAAAAACGAAGCGGATTTACGGTCATGGCCCGGCTGATTAGGTTAGTAAAGCCCTTAACCGGTTTTATGCTCCTGGCTATTCTCATGGGCCTTGTAGGGCACCTGTGCGCCGCCTTTATCACTATCTTCGGCGGGTATGCAGTACTGGAGGCTTTGCACTTTGATACCCCCTTCACCCTGACTACCCTGTTTGCCTGTGTAGTGGCCTTTGCCGTCGTGCGAGGCTTTTTGCGGTATGCGGAACAGGCCTGCAACCATTTCATCGCCTTCAAGCTGCTGGCGCTTCTGCGGGACAGGGTATTCCGGGCGCTGCGGCGGCTCTGCCCAGCCAAGCTGGAAGGCCGGGACAAGGGAGATTTAATCTCCGTGATTACCTCCGACATTGAACTGTTGGAAGTGTTCTACGCCCATACCATCTCTCCGGCAGCCATTGCCTTCCTGTTCACCATTGTGATGTGCCTGTTCATCGGTTATTTCCACTGGCTGCTGGGGCTCATTGCGCTGGCGGCGTATCTCATCGTGGGGATTGTTATTCCTTTAGGAATCTCCAAGCTCAGTGGGGGCGACGGAATGAGGTTCCGCAGGGGATCCGGGGAGCTTTCCGGCTTTGTGCTGGACAGCCTGCGTGGCCTGTCCGAAACCCTGCAATACGGGCAGGGCAGGAAGCGTCTGGTACAGATGAATGAAAAAACCGATGTACTGGCAAAGGACGAGGAACGCATGAAACGCACGGCCGGCCGCAATTCGGCAGTGACCAATACGGTGGTACTGGTCTTTGACCTTGTGATGCTGTTTGCCTCCGCGCTGCTCTACCAAAGCGGCGCCGTAGGCTTTGACGGGGTACTCATTCCCACCATCGCCCTCTTTTCCTCCTTCGGCCCGGCCATCGCGCTGGCGGCGCTGGGAAGTACCTTACAGAACACCTTTGCGGCGGGCAATCGGGTGATGGATATCCTGGAGGAAATGCCTGTGGTGGAGGAAGTTACCGGCAGGCCGGAGATTGCTTTTACCGGCGCTGCGGCGGAGCACGTCACCTTTGCCTACGGAGAGGAAACCATCCTCTCTAATGTGTCGGTGGAAATTCCGAAACACAGCGTGGTCGGCATTGTGGGGCGCAGCGGCAGCGGTAAATCCACCTTATTAAAACTTCTCATGCGGTTCTGGAATGTTCAGCAGGGGAAGGTAAAGATTTCGGATATGCCCATCAACCAAATCAACACTGCAAATCTGCGGGAGATGGAGGGCTTTGTTACCCAGGAAACCCACCTCTTCCATGACAGCATTAAAAACAATCTGCGGATCGCTAAACTGGAGGCTACAGACGAAGAAATTGAGGCGGCCTGCAAAAAGGCGTCGGTGCATGACTTCATTATGACGCTGCCACGGGGCTATGATACCCCGGTGGGTGAGTTGGGCAACACTCTATCCGGCGGGGAGCGGCAGCGGCTGGGACTGGCAAGAGCTTTCCTGCACAACGCGCCCCTCCTATTGCTGGACGAACCCACCAGCAATCTGGACAGCTTAAACGAGGCCGTCATCTTAAAATCTCTCCACGAAGAACGGGAGGGCAAGACGGTGGTGCTGGTTTCCCACCGCCAGTCCACCATGCGGATTGCAGATACTGTCTATTCGGTTGAGCATGGAAGAATGAGTTAAAGAAAGGAAAAGCATATGAAACCGGATTATAAAAATTGGGTCCCAAAAGGGATGATGTTGATTATGCTGATTATTTCGGCGGTTCTTCTTACCTGCTTTCTGCTGTTTGGCGTATGCGGGATTGGTGTGCAGGGCGTGTTCCGCCTTGTGCAGGGCGTCCTGTTGGGAATCGCCTTTTTGATTTGCGGCGGCTGTGCCGCATGGTGTGTCTGCGCTTACCGATCCTTTTCCTATAGCGGGAAACGAAGGCTGTCCAAACAGATTGTGGAAGGGACGGCAAAGTATATCCGCCTGCCGGACAAAGGAAGAGGGCTGGACGTTGGCTGCGGCAGCGGCGCTTTGACCATCGCATGTGCGAAAGGCAACCCGCAGGGGGAAATGGTCGGGATCGACCGCTGGGGAAAGGAATACGCTTCCTTCAACAAAAGTCTGTGTGAGAGCAACGCCGCGGCGGAGGAAGTTAAAAACACATGTTTTTTGTCCGGAAACGCGGTGCTGCTGGATTTCCCCGACGAAAGCTTCGACGCGGTAACAAGCAATTATGTGTACCACAATATCGCTCGTGCAGACAAGCAGGCCCTGCTGATGGAAACCCTGCGCGTCTTGAAAAAAGGCGGTGTTTTTGCCATTCACGACCTGATGTCTCCTACACGGTATGGGAATATGCAAATGTTTGTGGAGCGGTTGAAGGAGCAGGGATATGAACAGGTGGAACTGATCGATACAACAAAAGGAATGTTTATGAGCCCTAAAGAGGCCAAATGGCTGATGCTTCGCGGTTCTGCCCTGATTGTCGGGAAGAAATAAAAAAAGATAGAAGGTGAACCTATGAAACTGAAACGGCTGATATTTTTGATTTTGGGATTCCTCTGCCTGGGACTGGGCTGCGTCGGCGTGGCGCTGCCCATCCTGCCTACAGTGCCCTTTTTCCTGGTGACGGTGTTTTGTTTTGCCAATTCGTCCCAAAAACTCCACGACTGGTTTGTGAGCACTAAGCTTTACAAAAAACATCTGGAGTCTTTTGTGAAGAAAAAGGGCATGACGGTGCAGACTAAGGTGGGCGTCATCATCCCGGTAACGCTGCTGATGGGCTTTGGCTTTTTCATGATGATGCGGGCGAACGTGGTGGTTCCCAGCGTCATCCTCGCCATCATCTGGGTCTGCCATATCATTTATTTTGTATTTGGAGTCAAAACAATCCATAAAAAAGCATAGCGAAGAAAGTATTTAAAATTCGTTTATCAAAAGGAAAATCAGCAGGCCTTTTATGGGAGACACGAAGCGTATATATGAAAAGCTATACGCTTTGTCTCTTCATGTTATTTGATGCAGGCATGTTGATTTTCTTTTTTCGGCATAAAGCTCCGGTATGGAACCTTTGAAAATTATTTCATTTAAGCCCTTGGGTGTTCTTACCAATAGACACTTCATTAAGTATTCAGCATCTGTCTGGAATGGTTCGCTTTGACTCCTGATAAATATCAGCATCTAACAGCCTATGTAAATTCACGATCCCGACTCGGCATGCAAGGCTTTCATTAAACAAAAAATCTGTGGCTCGGTTACGGATATTCTGTAGCTGTCAATAAATTCTTCATTTTCAATGTTGCGATTTATTAGCTCGATCCGTATAATTCTGCCTTGCCATTACCTTGGCGAAATCTGCTATGCCGTGCAAATATGCAGCTTTGATTTCCTCCCCGTCCAGCAAATCTACAGCACCTACGAGTTCATCAATCTGGCTTCACAAATCCGTATCCAGAGTATCAGCTTTTTCTTTGAGACCTTTCCTCCTTGCCTCAATTCTTCCCTGACGCTCTTTGACTTTTGGATTCTCTTTTCGCAGTCTTGCGAAGATCATAGAAGACATCTCACCTAAAATCCATCAATCAACGTTTCCTGAGTCATTTTTTCACCCCTCTTTTATACCATATCACGCTGAAGCAGAACTGCCTATGGCACAGCAGTTCAGTTGCTGGTGAACCAGCCTCCGAGAGGCGGAACATAAATCAATGTTGATATTCTTCAGAATTGTAAATATAATATAGAATCGGAAGGGGGCATTCTGTAATGAGATATCTGTCTACAACTCAGGTTGGGGAAAAGTGGAATTGTTCTCCAAGATGGGTAGCCGAGCTGTGTGAGGGCGGCCGAATTAAAGGTGCCCAGAAAGCTGGGAGCACCTGGATTATTCCCGAAGATGCGGACAGGCCTGCAGGTGCGCGGATAAAAAGCGGACGATAAATAAAGAAGAGGGATGAGGAGGCTGTGACAAATGGCAGTTCCAACTAATATAAAAATCCGACTATAAGAATCCGGCCATATGGATTTTCTGGATTTGTGTAAGAGCATGAACATTGTCAGCACACTGCCCGAATATGTAAAGCCAAAAAAATGTAGGTCTAATGTTTTTTAATCTGGAGCCGAACCATATCATTATTGTTAGTCATCTCAGCGCGGACTTCTCTATCAGCCAGAAAGGGCTGTGGGAATACAGGGCATACAGCAGGCGGTACCGAAATCGCCGGATTGGTGAGTTCCTGAAAGAAATGCACCTGACAGAAGAACGCAATACCGGATTCCGCAAAATCCGCAACGCCTTACGCTATAACGGTTCTCCGGAGCCTTTGTTTGAGGCCGATGATGTACCTATTTCTCAACGACAATTTATATTCATCCGGATTTTGAGATTACAGCGTCAAATAAAGATGCAAATGAAGGTGTATTTGATAGTCTGAATAAAAATGAAACAGCAATTTTAAAGCAGCTGAAAGAAAGTTCTACAAGCACAGCAGTTGAACTGGCGGGAAAAATTGGAGTTTCAAAATCCATGGTAGAATGTGCACTCAAGCGCCTCAAAGCTCTGAAGGTTATTTCCCGAACCGGAAGTGATAAAGCCGGCAAATGGATGATCCTAAAGTAAGGATTGGAGCGGATGACGGATTATTATCGAGTGTCCACTGATTTCCTGCTGGGCCGGAATACCCAGACGGATCCCCGTCCAGACTGGCTTCAGCCCCTTGATCCGAAAGCACTGCCGGCTTTTTATGAAACACCGGTGTATGTATGGGACAAGGGTTGGGCTTTTGTAGATGCGGTAGAAAAGCTTTTGCGCTTTGCAGACGGAGAAACACTTCTCATTTCAGACGTGCAGAGTGTTTCCTTTCTTCCGCCGTCATAGGTGCTGCCGGTATCTCCTTCAACTGCCCCTTTGTTGAAAAGGGAATTTTGTGCAAGAAAACACTGGACGTTCCTGTATATCGCCAAGGAGATGAAGGCGATCCGCTTTGATAGGCTCCACCAGATTGGAGACCTTGACAAACTATCTTTGGAGGAGCTTCAAAAAAGAGAGGCAAAACCTTTCGCTGCCGGACGGATATGCCTTTGAGTTTTCCCTTGGAAAGAAGTTTTAGGCTATGAGCTGAACATGGAAAATGCCGAAGAAATTGGTCTTTCCCGTCTGGCTGCGGCCGTGATTTACGAAATGACTTTTTGCGGATTTATGGACGAAGAAGTGGAAGCGGAACGACAGAAGCTGCAGGAGGCAATCGAGGAATCCGAGGCAGTGAAAAAGCTTTCGGAAGAGGAACAGAAGAAACATTTTAAAAGTATAGAAGCGGTTTTTGCGGAATTTGGCTGGCAGGATAAGCGTACTGAGGAAGAAAAATGGAAGGACCGATTCAGGAGGGATTCTGAAATAGCAGAAAATACACGCCGGTTGATCCGTATATTCCGGAAATAGGGAGAGTCTATATGAAAATCAGGCTGAAACAGGTAATCGAAGCGATTGAAATGGCGGATGAAGCCTATACCGCCTTTGGGGATCGGCAGACAAGGAAACCTGTCTTTTTGGATGATCCGGATATTACCGGTATGAGAAACAATGAGCTGGGAGCTTTGCTGAACGTAGAGCCGGAACGCTTTTATCCTTTCCCAACCAAATATGAAATCCATGAATACGGCATCATGGAATCCTTTGTGGAAGAACTGCCTTCCGGAAAGGCACGGGATGAGCTTGCTGGAGCGATCCGCGGCAGGGGAGCATTCCGCCGGTTCAAAAACGGGATCCGTTGGCATTGAACAGCAGCGGTACGATTATCTTACGAAAGCCTACCGGGAGACCGCCATACGCTGGTGCAGGGGAGACGGATTGGAATATGAAGATGAGGAGGATGGAAGGATGGAACAGAAAAAGATTTTAGCCGTACAGGGAGGCGGAAGGGCAAACGGCAATACGGCTCAGCTGGTAAAGCATTTTGTTCGGGGGGCCGAAGAAGCGGGGCATCAAGTAGAGGTGATTTCCCTGATAAAGAATGAAATAAAAGGGTGCCTTGGCTGCAATGCCTGCCGCTACGGGAAACCCTGCATTCAAAAGGACGCCTTTAACGAGCTGGTACCAAAAATCAAGGCGGCGGATTGCATCGTATTTGCTTCTCCACTGTATTTCTGGACACTCTCGTCCAGAATCAAAGCATTTATCGAACGGTTTTACTGTATTGCGGAGGAAGATCCTAACCCTCCGTTTGGGAGATATGAGAAGTATCCGGTGAAGGACTGCACGCTTTTGATGACGTCGGCGGATGATTTCTTCTGGACGTTTGAGCAGGCGGTTTCTTATTATCAGTTCGCATTGGTGCATTACATCGGATTTCATGACAAGGGGATGCTTCTGGCCGGCGGGTGCGGCGACACCAACGGAAAGCCTCGAATCGAGAAAACTTCCCATCTGCAGGAGGCATACGAATTTGGCAAGCGGCTTTATAGGGAAAGCTTGGATTAGTATAAGCGGAGGGAAATAAGGAGTACATAAAATGGCTGTAAGTTTTAGAGAATGCACGCTTGAAGACTTGGAGATTCTCCAGGCATTTTCCCGGCGATTGTTTTTTGAAACCTTTGCCGATATGAATACGCCGGAAAATATGGCCGTCTATTTGGACAAAGCCTTTGCGGCGGAAAAAATCAGGGCGGAGCTGTCAGACGAAAACTCCGTATTTTATTTTCTGTACCGGGGTGGGAAGCTGGCTGGATACCTGAAGCTGAATGAAGCCCCAGCCCAGACGGATATCCATGATGAACAGTCGCTGGAAATCGAGAGAATCTATGTGTCCAAAGAATTTCAAGGGGAGGGCTTAGGGCGCTGTCTGATGGAGAAGGCTATCAGCACAGCTATACGGCGGAAGAAAAAATATGTCTGGCTCGGCGTTTGGGAGAAAAACGAAAAGGCGCTCCGCTTTTACAAACGGAATGGCTTTTACCAGATCGGGACGCATTCGTTTGTGATGGGCGATGACGAGCAGACAGATTATATCATGCGGAAGGATTTGGAGGAATGAGGGAATATTTGATTCCTGCCTGTAGCGGGAAAAGCATGGACATAGCGGAAGGACAGACGATTTCCGTGATTGACGTTGAAGGCGGGCAGGTAGCGTTTTTTGCCGAATACGCCGTCTCCATAAATTTCTATCCCAAGCCGTTACGATTGACTGCAACGAATCGCTGAAACTCCATGTGGGCGATATAATCTACACAAATCTCTGCCGACCCATGTTCAAAGTCATTTATGACGAAGTTGGGGAACATGATTTTCTGTTCTCCTGCTGCCGGCCGGAGATGTACGATTTCTTTTATCAAAACGGCAGCGGATATTTCCGAAAATCAGATTGCGCAAGCCGCCCTTTCCGAAGGAATGAAAATCGAGTATTATGCCGTTCCGGCAGAAAAGCTTGCCTTTCCCGATGAATCCTTTGACGTTATTACGGCCTGTCAATGCTTCTGACATTTTGACCATGCGCAAATTATGCCGAAGCTGTTTCGGGTGTTAAAGTCCAACGGGAGCCTTTTGGTATTGTGTATGGCATGGCTGCCTTTTGAAGATGAGATTGCGGGAGCCAGTGAAAGGCTTGTGCTGAAGTATAATCCAAGCTGGAGCGGAGCAGGAGAACCCATGCCTCCTATCGAAATACCAGCTTGCCATACAGAAAAATTTGACCTCGTGTACCACGATGAATATTCGCTGCAAGTGCCGTTCCCCCGTGGCAGCTGGAATGGGCGAATGAAAGCGCGCCGGGGTACCGGCGCTTCCCTTACCAGTGCAGAAATCCTAGCGTGAGAACAGGAACACAAAAAGTTCCTTGAGCAAATAGCACCCATGGAATTTAACATTCGGCACTATGCGGCAGCTGCCGAATTGAAAGCAAGGAAATGAGGCAAGAGTATGATAAACATTCGGAATGCAGAAATAACCGATGCAGAACGGCTTGTGAAGATCTATGGTTACTATGTAAAAAATACCGCCATTACATTTGAATATGACATCCCGTCTCTTACCGAGTTCCGGCAGCGCATGGAACAGACGATGCGACGCTATCCGTATATTGTAATAGAACAGGACGGCGTAATTCAGGGCTATGCGTATGCGGGGGCGTTTGTCGGCAGGGCCGCTTACGATTGGTCGTGCGAGGTAACGGTTTATCTGGACAAAGATACGAGAAAACACGGTATGGGGCGGCGGCTCTATGAGGCTTTGGAAGAAAAACTGCGCAAAATGGGAATTTTGAACCTGTACGCCTGTATCGCCTATCCCGAAACCGAAGACGAATATCTAACCACAAACAGCGCTGATTTTCATGCGCATCTCGGCTATACCAAGGTGGGTAAATTTCAAAAGTGCGGATATAAATTCGGCCGATGGTACAATATGATTTGGATGGAGAAACTGATCGGCGAGCATAAAAATCAACAGGCGCCGGTCCTGCGATTTACAGAGGAGAGCTATGAACGATAAAATACTGGAATGGGCAGTCAAAATACAGAGCATTGCGCAGGCAGGGTTGACATATGGGCATGACTCCTATGACAGAGAACGGTATGAACAGCTGCGGCACATTGCGGCTGAAATGGCTGTGGAACGAGCCGACATTCCTGTCGATACGGTGAAAGACCTGTTTTGTAATGAAAGCGGTTATCAAACACCAAAAATCGATACGAGGGCGGCGATTTTTCAGGGCGGAAAAATTCTGCTCGTACATGAGAAGAACGGCACATGGTCGCTCCCCGGCGGCTGGTGCGATGTGGATCAGTCGGTGGCTTCCAATGTGATAAAGGAAGTCAAGGAAGAAACCGGCTTGGATGTGACAGCCGATAAACTGATTGCCGTTCAGGACTGGCGGCTGCACAATGTGCGAAATTACGCTTACGGCGTTATCAAACTATTTGTTTTATGCAGAAAAACCGGCGGCTCTTTCATTGAAAATGTCGAAACAACGGAAACCGGATATTTCGGCCGGGAAAAGCTGCCGGATAATCTTGCAACGGAAAAAACCACAGCAGAACAAATCCAGATGTGCTTTGACGCATATTACAACGAAAACTGGAAAACGCAGTTCGATTAAAAGCGAGGATTTAAAAACATGAATAAGAAGGAAATTTACAGCTTTCTGAAAGAAAAGAATATATGGCATGAAATCACCGAGCACAAAGCAGTCTATAACATGGCGGAGCTGGCCGAAATTGAGATCCCATACCCGGCAGCCGACGCTAAAAATCTTTTTGTCCGTGATGACAAAAAACGGAACTACTATCTGATTACGGTGAAAGGAGATAAACGAGTAGCCTTGAAGGAATTTCGGAAAGCAAATCAAACCCGCCCTTTAAGTTTTGCTTCCGAAGAGGATTTGATGAAGCTGTTAGGACTGGCTGCTGGTTCAGTAACGCCGCTTGGCGTACTAAACGATGAGGAAAGAAAAGTCACCGTTTTTCTCGATAGAGATTTTTTCGAAGAGTCTGGACTGATCGGCGTTCACCCGAACGATAACACCGCAACGGTGTGGCTGAAAGCAGAAGATTTAGTCCGCTTGATAGGGGAACATGGAAACAGGATACACGTTGTTCCGATTTGAATTTATGTTATTGCTTTTGTCGTTCCGTCACCTCAAACAGAAAAGGATTTCGGTTTATGAATTCTTAAAATTTTACCCTGCAAGAGTCCAATCTCTTGCAGGGCGTTTCTCTGTCCATTTCCATATGCAGCGTCGCACCTATACGAACAATTGGCTGTTGGTCGGGGGCAAAATCTTAGGACATTTCAGTCACAGCAGGATTATTTGTTTACAAAGTCTATATGGACGTCGCCGGTGTTGTACGGCAAGGAAGCAATATATCCTCGTTGGTGATGGACAGCGACAGGGCTTGGCGGGAATTGACAGATCGTGAAGAAGCGGATGGGTATTGACACGGCGTCAGAATATCGGTATACTACAAGCAATAACACTGTGTCAGAATAAAGAAAACGGCTTAGAAAAACCACTCAAAAGGAGAATATTTTCATGTTTGGCAATTTTACGTATTGTAACCCGACCAAGCTGTATTTCGGCGAGGACGCACTGAACGGCCTCAACACCGAAATGCCGAAGTACGGCAAAAACGTCGTGCTGATCTATGGCGGCGGTTCTATCAAGAAAAACGGGATTTATGACGAGGTTATCAAAATTTTGAAGGACAACGGCAAAAATGTGGCTGAGATTTCCAGCGTCATGCCCAACCCCACGGTGGATAAGCTCTATGGGGGCGTGGAGACTGCCCGGAGGCATAAAGCCGATCTGCTGCTGGCGGTCGGCGGCGGCTCGGTGTGCGATTACGCCAAGGCGGTATCCGTTTCGGTGAACTGCGACGAGGATCCCTGGGAGAAGTATTACACCCGTTTTGAGGAACCGGCCTGCGAGACCCTGCCGGTGGGCTGTGTGCTGACCATGGTGGGCACCGGCTCCGAGATGAACGCCGGCGCGGTGATCACCAATCCCCATACCCATCAGAAGATCGGCCATGTGTTTGCCGACGAAAAAATTATGCCGCGGTTCGCTATCCTGAACCCGCAATATACCCTGACTCTGCCTCATTACCAGATGGCGGCGGGCATCTATGACATTTTCAACCACATCTGCGAGCAGTATTTTTCCGGCGAGGACGACAATGTGAGCGACTACATCAGCGAGGGGCTGATGCGCTCGGTCATCCATGCCGGCCGCATCGCCAATAAGGATCCACAGAACTATGAAGCCCGCAGCAATCTCATGTGGGCGGCCACCTGGGCGTTGAACACCCTGGTTTCCCGTGGAAAATCCACCGATTGGATGGTGCATATGCTGGGGCAGTCGGTCGGCGCCTACACCAACGCCACCCATGGCATGACCTTGGCTGCTGTCTCGCTGCCATACTACCGGCATATCCTGCCCTTCGGCGTACAGAAATTCAAACGCTTCGCCGTCCATGTGTGGGATGTGAACACCGCAGGCAAATCCGATGAGCAGATAGCGAAAGAGGGGCTTGCCGCCATGGAAAGCTGGATGAAGGAACTTGGGCTGGTAATGAATATCTCCGAGCTGGGCGCCACGCCGGAGATGATCGAAGGCATCGCCGGCGTGACTCTCATCATGAACGGCGGGTACAAGGTACTGGATCATGATGAGATTGTGGATATTTTGAAGGAGAGTCTGGCATAAAAAGCCGTGCCCTGAAGGAAGGAGGCAGCCTTATGCCCAAAGGCTCCGAAGAACTGACCAACGCCAGAAAAGAAGAGATCATCGACGCCTGCGCTTCCCTCTACGAGACCAAGAGCTTTCGAGATATCACCATCCGGGATATCGGGGAGAAAACCTCGTTTACCCGCACCTCCATTTACAACTATTATCACAGCAAGGAGGAGATCTTCCTGGCCCTGCTCCGGCGGGAACACGAGGCATGGACGGAGGATCTGAACGGGATTTCCCGGCAGTATGGAAAGCTGTCTGCGGAGGAATTTGCAGACAAACTGGCCCGTTCGCTGGAAAAACGGGGATGTATGCTCAAACTGATGTCCATGAACATTTACGATATGGAGGTCAACAGCCGTCTGGAAAATCTGGCGTACTTCAAAAAGTCCTATGCAAACGCGCTGCAGGCTGTCACGTGCTGCCTGGAAAGGTTTTTCCCCTCCATGACGGCAGACAATATTCAGGAATTTTTGTATGCCCTGTTTCCGTTTCTGTTCGGCGTTTATCCGTATACATCCCATACCGAAAAACAGATCCAAGCCATGAAGATGGCGCATGTCCATTTTATCAGCCATTCCATTTATGAACTGGTGAAGCCCTTTGCGGTAAGGCTGCTGCAAAGCTTTTCGCCGTAAGAACATCAAAAAGAACGGAGGGTATCAAAATGAAAAAAGGAATTTCTTTTTTATGTGCGCTCACGATGCTGTTTGCCCTGACGGCTTGCGGCGGACAGGGCAGTGATACCGATACCCCATCTGCGGGCAATTCCTCCTCCCGGCCGGTGGATGAATCACAGAGTTCTCCCGGGGAAAGCCAAGACGCTGAATCGCCGGCAGAAGGAGGAAAGGTTTTAGTGGCGTATTTCTCTGCTACCGGTAATACCAAAGGGATAGCGGAACAGATCGCCGGGCTTACGGGCGGCGATCTCTATGAAATTATCCCGGCTGAGCCGTATACCGACGAAGATTTGGATTATAGCGACAGTCAGAGCCGCACCTCACTGGAAATGGACGATCCGGACGCCCGGCCCGAGATCAGCAGCGAAGCCATTTCGATCAGCGAATATGCCGCGCTGTACCTGGGGTACCCTAAAATGGAGCATCTAAATGAGCGTGTATATAGTGCATAGCGATAGAAAGAAGGGATAAGTAGAAACACGGTACACAGAAAAAGAACAGAAATGTGTATAGCGTAGAGCGAAAGTCGGTCAAGGAAAGTTGACCGCTTTTTTTATTTCTGTTGTAAAGAGGCGATTAAGCCTAAGAAGGCTTAATTGCCATACTGCAAGAACCGTTTTGTATGTCAAGGGCGCGTAGCGGAAGTGGAGATTTTGCGAAGCAAAATGCTACTCCGTTCCCTTGATATATGAAACGGTTCTTGCTATTTAGAGAGGAAAGAAGATGGGAAAAGGAACAAACCTAACTCAAGTGAAAGACTGGGCAAAAACCTTTTTGCTGTTGGATATAGAAGAAACAAAGATGTCCCCCTTTATTGTCAAACACCCTTTTACAGATACAGGCGTTATTGCTTTGAGAAATCCTGACGGCAGTATCGGTCAGGCAAATCTGTTGGAAGATAAAGCGGAACTGCAAAAGTGGCGCAGACATATGGCAGAACAAATTGACCGCTCCAAATCAGCATTTCATATCCACCTGATGGTGACCAAGCCATACCGTCTTACTTTTTTGAAATACATCCAGCCATATCTGTCCCAAAAAGATTTTTCGGAAATATTGAATGACGCCTGGACACGTTCCGAAAATCCAAACAGCGATCCGAATGTCAGCCAAGAAGAACTGCTTGCCATGTTCCAAACTGCCGATCCTACCGCCTTAATGGAAGAAGATGAATATTTGCAGTTCAAACAGTTTGACGATACCGATACCGTTTATCGTGGCGTAACCTCATATAATGCGGAGAATATCAAAGCACTTTCATGGTCGCTTGATTGTGACAAAGCCGCATGGTTCGCGCATCGGTTTGGCGAAGATGGAACGGTCTATGAGGCGCAGATTGCCAAAGAGCATATCCTTGCCTATTTCAACAGCAGAAATGAAAAAGAAGTTATCGTTGCCCCCCAGTACCTGACGGAGCTTTCAAAAGTGCAGGAAATAGACGATAGCTTCACGCAGACAATGTAATTAAATATGAAGCAAAGAGCGTGGGAAAATTCCATGCTCTTTTTTTGAAATGGAGGATCGATATGAAAGAAACCTATTATGTGAAACTGCCGAAACACATCGTGTTCGGTGACCCGTGGTACTTCGAGGAATACAGCGGTGAAAAGCTGGACAGTCTTGTCGTAGATATGAATCCGCCGTCTCATTTTCAGGCGAGGGTGGTACTGGAAGCAGTTCAGGATGAGAAATATCCGGACGCTATGCTGCACACCCTTTGTCTATACATGGCGCCGGAGCAGACAATACAAACATATATGCAAGATATGTTTTATGAATCGCAAACGTATACCGTTAAGGAAATCGGCGTCGATACTGCTCAATATTACCTCTGCGTGGACAATAGTGACGATACCATCCATACAGGCGGCGACGGTTACTGGGGTTCCTACCATGAAATAACCCGTAACGTCAGAGGAAAAACCATCCTTGACGCCGCAATCCTGATGATTGCTCTTCCAGAAGATATGGCGATGGAAGATATGAGGGAGTTTCTCCATTATTTTTTTGAAGATGCACAACAAATCGAAAATGTGCCGGAACCAGACGAAGAACTAACTGCAGGGCAGGATACCGGCCAGGGAGCTAACATCACACAATAACAAGGAGAAGCAAAATGACGATTTATCAAAAAGAACTTGAAAGACGGCTGTCAGAACTGCAATGCACTGGTGAGGCCGATGAAAACAGCGGAAAACTGAATGTGCAGTATGAAGGCGCCCTGCTTTGCAAACAGGACAAAAACGGCTTTTTGACCTATGACAGCCGATCCTTTACACCTGCCATATGCGATAAGCTCGAAGAAGTCAAAGAGCAGGCCGCGGAGATTCGGGAGTATGTAGGTATCTATGAAAATTCCCCGCCTATGAAGATCGACAGTTTAAAGGGATACCGCAGATTTGCAGAGTATGGGGATACCGTTCTCGGCGGCAGGTACAGCGAGCAGTATGGCTTTGAATTTGCCACTTGGAAGCAGGATAAAGGCCGCAGCTATGTAGTACACGGGGATTATACCACCGACTACGGATACGCAAAAAATCCTTTGCCTGCCGTTCCGGCCTTGTGCCGGAACCCCATTTATATAACCGGCGGGAAGCAGAAGATATCTATGCGGCTGTTGAATATACCCGCAACAACTGCGGGGATTTGACCTGTGATCAGGATGAACGGCTGAAAAATCTACAGGAAAAACTGATCTGCGGATATCTGGACATTGAAAAAACAGCACCGTCCTTTGAACAAGAAGAAAGCAGCCAACTGAATATGTAATGACTATCCCTCAGCCTCCCGGTTTTGTTATCCCTCCTGCAAAACCGGGGCTTTTTTTATTTGCACAGAAAGGAATATTCCCTATGTATTTTATGGACGATTATCCATACAGAGAGCTGGAACGCCTCATGCAGCGCATCCCTAATTTTGAGCCAAGAGGACACGGCGCCGTCATTTTAAACAGGCATGAATATACAGCCAAAGACTGCGACTGCTCGGTGTGCCCCTATCACAAAGGCAGAAAAAGCAGCCTGCGGTGTAAACTGCCCAAATGTATCTGCCTGGAAGAACGCATCACGGCAGGTTGTGCCACGATGAGGGAAACGCTGACAGAGACCATGTCGGCAATCAGATACCCGCCGTTTCAAAAACGGCTGGATCAATATATTGAAGAAAGCGGGGAAACCCCTATGGACTACCGAAACGAAAAACACCGGAATACCTTTACCGAAGCCATCAAGAGACTGGACAGAAAAGATTATGCCCTCCTGTCCGCCATATATTTGCTGACAGCGGAACACGCTCTGTGGAAAGCCGCGAAAGATAAGACGAGCGGCGGCAGGCTTGATTTTGAACAGATCAAACCATCCGCCTGCTCGACAAACGGCTATGCGCTGTTCTGTGCCGCAAAGGACTTGTACCTTGGTACGGATAATCTGACAATACACGACCTGTCCGCCGTTAAAATCGTACCGCCTAAAATCTTTGCATTGATCTGCAACGCAATGGCCATACGGCGTTTTGGACTCGGAGCAATCAATCAGCGGAAAGGGGAAGAAAAATGATAAATGCAATCGTACAAAACAAAGAAGGAAAAACGGCAGTGATTGACCTGTCTGGCCATAGCCATGAAATGTATGAATCATTGCGGAGTATAGGATGCAGTATTTCGCCGGAATATCTCAGGCTCCGTGATGAGGAAAATGAAGAATACCGCATGAAGCTGTATTCTGACAGCGAAATCGGCAGCAAAACTATTTTAGTTTTATCTGAGCGCGACAGCCTCTATGACGCATATATGCTCGACCTTGCCGTTACAAACGCGAGAGATGAAATCAAGGACGAACTTGAAGAAAATTTGCTGCATGGACAGTATTTGAATGTTGAAGAAGTGCTCGACGATATCAACGAGATGAAAATGCAGGCGGCGGATACGAGGCTCTCCTTTTACTGCCCCCTCACCGCTTCGCTTGACGATAGAGACGGCGGTTATTATTCTGTCTCTCATGATGTGATTTTGGGAAACAGGGACGGCATTGAAGAAAAGCTGAAAGAAGAACAAATGCCTGACCTCGGAGACATGGCGGAATATCTCGGTGACCACAGCGGACTCGGCAATAAAATCCTTTACGCTGTATGGAATGTCGAAGAAATCGATGAGGAACTGTACGGTAAAATCGACTGTAACCTGACCGAGCCGCTCAGCCCGGAAGAAACAGAAAAACTGCGTGGGGCGGTCAGAGGGCAGAACAGCGACGGATTCGGAGAATCCTTTGAGCAGAGAGCAGTCGAAACCGATAATGGAGATTTGTACGTTTCTTTTTGGAACCCAAGCAACGGCTATTTCCTCGATACCGAAACGGAGATGGAACAGCGCATGGGCGGCTCCATGCAGATGGGAGGAATGTAAGATATGGGTGCAGAAGAAAAATATCCTCTGCTGATCGGCCATTCGCTTGCGGGCAGAACGCGGCTTCAGAACATTCAGGAAGTTGCAAATTTTATCTGCACACATGGACAATACAGCGATCTTCTTATCACAGAAAAAGACGGTGCTTTTTTTCTCAATACCTTTGGAATCTATATCGACAGAATTGCCGATATGGACTATCGTGAGGAACTGCTGAAGGTACTGATCACCATGCAGAAAGCTATAGACGGCACGGATGAAATCGACTGTGAGGAATCTGAAGATTTTAATATGGAGATGAACTGATATGAACGAATATGAACGCCTGAGAAGGCTTGCCGCACACCACCGCCAAGCCTATCCGCCGGGTACAAGAGTTGTACTCCAGGAGATGAACGACCCCTATGCACCCGTACCGCCAGGTACCAGAGGAACGGTTACGCTGATCGACGATGCGGGACAAATCCATATGAAATGGGATAATGGCAGAACACTTCCGCTTAACAGTGACGAAGACTCTTTTCGAAAGCTGACCACTGAAGAATTGACAGAGGAACAAATGGCAAGGCTGCCCCGCATTAATGGCGAAATGGTGGCACTGACCTCAGACGATAAAGGAATTTTCATGGGCTATGTGACTGGCCGGAAATGGAATGGATGGGAATGCCCGCTGTTCCCGAAATCTTCCGCAGATAAAATTATGGAGCATATCAACAATAGCGTCGACAATATGAACTATGATGCTGAGGACGATAGCTATACCATGAAATACTTTGAGGGTGACGAGGCGGAATGTTTCAAGGGCAAGGACTATCTGGTAAACGGCAATATTGAGCATCTCTATCCCATCGGCAGTTATTCGTGGATATGGGATCGTGCGCCGGAATAAAATGATGCTTTGAATGAAGATAACGCTCCTGTCATGGGAATGTAGGAGGTGTGATTGTTGGAATATGAACTGTATATCCCCGAACCGCTTGCAGAACTGCTGCTCATAGAAGCGGCACAGCGAGAAATCTCGGCAGAAGAAATCGTGACTGAAGCGATAAAAAACTATTTGGAAAGGAATGAGAACATTGGCTGACGAGAAAAAAGGGATCACTGTCAAGATCGACGCCGGGCTCCATGCGCAGGTAAAGGAATATATCGAACAGCATGGCATAACGATGGCCGAATTTGTGACAATGGCGCTCGATAATGAGCTGCATCCTAAATTTGAGCAAAAGGAGAAAAACAATATGGGAAAAATGCGAACCGTAGCGTTTCAGGTGCCGGAGGAATTATTCAACCGGGTCAAGGATTATCTGCACCGCAACAATATCAGCCAGAAGGATTTTGTGCTCGGCCTGATCGAAGATGAGCTGGACCGTGAGCAGGCAGAGCGTGAAAACCTTGACGGGAATGAACAGCCCTATGATGAGGATGAAACCATTTCGGAGAATGAGGCTGCTGAAGATTTTGAACCGGACGAGGTCACCGAGGACGCAGGCGGCTTAGAGGAAGATATTGACAGGAACGAAGAACAGTACGAGCCGGAAGATGAATATGAGGGCGAGTCCGAAGAAGCTGATGAAGATGAGTCTGAGGATGAAGATTTAGGATTTTCAATGGGGATGTGAGGTGTAAAATAATAAAATAACAGAAACGGCCGGACGCCTTATGGCAATCCGATTTTTTGATATGTTCGCAGGGATCGGCGGTTTCCGTTCAGGACTGGAAGCGGCCGGCGGCTTTGAATGCGTCGGCCACTGCGAAATCGATCAGTATGCGAATCAGGCGTATAACGCCATCTACGAGCCAAAAGGAGAATTGTATTTTGAAGACGCAAGAACCATCGACCAAAACAATCTGCCTGACATCGACCTCATCTGTGCGGAATTTCCATGCCAGAGCTTCTCGGTTGCTGGAAAACGGCTCGGCTTTGCAGACAATACAAGAGGAACTCTCTTCTTTGAAGCTGCCCGAATCGCTGAAGCGAAACGGCCTGCATATCTTCTCCTGGAAAATGTCCCCGGCCTGCTGTCGCATGACGCAGGCAGGACATTTAAAACTATCCTCTCCGCTCTTGTTGAACTGGGGTATGGTGTTGAATGGTGTGTGCATAACAGCGCCAATTTCGGAGTCCCGCAGCAGCGAAGGCGGCTGTATATTGTCGCAAGTCTTGGAGGACGAGGTACCGGAACGGTATTTCCTCTCGCCTGCGGCAATGCGGAAAATCTTAAAGAACTTATCTCAGGGCCGCAGGGATCAAGAGTTTATGAAACAAACGGAGTAGCCTGCACACAGTGCGCAGGCTCCGGCGGCTGGGGCGGCAAAACGGGATTGTATTTTATTGATATGAATCCTGATCCTATCATTACCGACCACGCAAGATGTATCACCGCAAGGCAGGACAGCGGAGTCGGCAATCACAGAGGCGAACACTCGGCTGTCCTTGTGACGGATGAGCCGAGAGCGATCCTTACACCGGACAGGGAAAAAATCAGACAGCAAGGTCGCAGGGTAAAAGAACCCAATGAGCCGATGTTCACAATAACGGCGCAGGATCGCCACGGTGTGTGGCATAAAGGGAAGATACGAAAACTGACGCCGAAAGAATGCTGGCGCCTGCAGGGCTTTACCGATGAACAATTTCATAAGGCTGCCGCAACAGGCCTCTCAGACGGTTGGCTATACAAAATGGCGGGAAACGCGGTAAGCGTTCCCGTCATTTCTGCTATCGGGCAGAAAATCAAACAAATAGATGAAGCATATCCCATTATGAAAGGGCGGTGTTAACCGTGACGAATGAAGAACGCATCAAGCAGTTTGAACAGCAAAACCCTCCGTTTATGCTGTATGATCATAAAAACGGCAGTTTCAGCCTTGGCCTTCCTTTCACTTTCCTTGAGGGCAGATATCAAAATTATGGTCAGGACGCATTCAACAGATACGCCATTGAAAGAGGCGATCCCGTAAAAAACGGCGGCCTATACACCCACGGCAGCGGTTATGAATGGGAAACCGTATTTCAAAAAGCCTTTGAACAGGATGAAAATTTACAGCGCATCGACTTTGACAGTGAAGCCGGCGCCTTTTTCTGTTATGCGGACGATCTCTCCCTGCTCGAAGATTTCGGCAGGCGTTTCCGTGATATCTGCGAGGATCAGGAAACCTTTGCTTCTCTTGTGTGCCAAACACTTGCAGAGGCAGAGCAGGAAAAGGAATACCACTCCGGCAACAATACTGTAAAATACAACATTGAATGCCGCACACGATGGTCAATGGAAATCATTACGCCGGAACAGCATCTGCGCATTGAGAAAGGTCAGGGCGAAGAATTCTGGAAAGGCAGGAATATCATGGCAGCGGACAGCGTCAGTGGGAATATCGTGGAGGTCAATGCCAAAGAACTGCTCCGTTATCATGTGACCGAATGCCAAGAGGATTTTGAAAACCATCATCTTATTCTCAAAGCAGAACCGGTACAGAGCGAAAGCCTCACAAATACCTTATCGATGTGAGAAAGGAGAACCGCATGGAAGAAAAAATCATGACGCTTGAACTGTCGGCAGAAGATCCGGCGAGCGGCAGATATTATTATGTATCACTGGAACTGCCAGTCGAAGGATATGAAATCCTTGACGCCCTGCAGAAAATCCGGGTCTATGACAGAGATGTATATATCGAGGCAGATGTTTACAAATGTAAAATTCTACCGGAATTGTGTGAATGCCGTTTGGATTCTCCGACCGTTGACGAACTGAATTTCCTCGCAAAACGCCTTGCCGGGATGCCGGAAGAACAGCGGCGTATTTGTTGACGGCCATTATGTGGTAGCCGGTGATTATAAAGCGCCGGAAATTTATGACGGGAAAACTCTGCCCAGTGAAGAACCGCCGGCCGAGTGGTTTGCGTTCCGCCTGCAGATAGCCGATGACGAGTGGATCACCCTCCCCGCAACAGCGGAAAAAGCGGCGGAAACCGCACACAGGCACCATGTAAATACCATTGAAGAATGTGAATGCACCGGCTTTGAATCCTCTGTCCCGCAGATCACAGAAAGCAACTTCCGAGATATGGAGGATTTTAAAGATTTCAACCGCCTTGCACAGATGATGCTCCATATGCCGCCGACCGGTCAAGTCAAATTTAAAGCAGTGCTTGCCGCGGAAGCGCATCTTCCTCATCTGAATGTTCAGAGGCTTTTGGATGACGCGGAGCATTTGGACGAATATGAGTTGTCCGTATATTCCAATAATAAGGAACAGTTTTTCAAAGAGTACCTGCAAATGCATTTGGGCACAAAGTTTGATGCGAAATGGCTCTCTTCCATTGCTGCTTGGGATGACAGCAAAAGGCTGCTTGACCGTCTCGGTGCGGCGGTTACTGATTACGGCGTGATTTCCGCCCGCGGACGTTCTCTGTTTGAACTTGTACCTTATGACGGACAGCAGGCAAGGGAACTGGCCACGCAGAGTCTCACCGATGAAAAATTAGAGGTTGTGGAGGTGCTCGGGCAGACCGCTTTATTCACCAACGGCAGAGTGACCGAAAAAGAACTGCCGGATGGACTGTATAAATACGATTTGCGTGAGGGAGAAAGCGTTGTCTTTGCCACCATTGAACCGAATGTCATGGTAAATCACAGCGGTACAGTTTTACTCAAAGCGCCGCTTGACTTTGGAGATGCGGGATATTTTGTCTTTGATAACGATTCCTCGCCCCACTTCCTCGGCTATTACTTGACGCCGCAGGAATTTATGGAAATAGATTTTACACAGCGAGATGACTGTGGTGAATCGATGGAAGAAACAGAATTGCGGGGGATACAGCTATGACAATAGATGAGTTTGAAAAACGCATCAAAGCGATTACAGCCGACACCGATTTTTCGGATATTCACACCTCGCCCGACTTTCAGTGTGACCAGACGGGAGGTTTTCCCACCTCGCTTTGTGCCTGCTTTGAAAAGAGAAAAGCATGGCTTGAACTGAATGAAAATCTTTTCATGGATCGGGATGAAATGGAGCTTGACTATTACCGCCAGCTCTGCGCGGATTTCGGGATTCGGGACTGCGCTGACGCAGGACAATTCAACACACTGCTGCAAAATCTCGGTGAAGACGCTTATAACAGCGCATATATCCCGGAAGAAGATGAGTCCCTTGAAATGGGCGGAATGTAACTTGGCGGAATTTGCAAACAGTTCGAAAATATAGATAAACAACCGGTATCAATCGCTCAAAAACGATTGGTATCTTTTTTGTTTTATGGGCGGTTGGTACCTCATATGAAAGTGAGGTGAAAACCATAAAAACCCCTGTATCAAGGGTAGGTAATAAAAGTGCTATCCTTCATATTCTGTACGCGCTGTTCCCGCTGAAATATGGCCGGTTTATCGATGTGTTCGGCGGCTCCGGCAGCGTACTGCTCGGTAAGCCAGAAATCCATCCTTTCGAGGTGTACAACGATTATGACCGCAATCTGGCAAATTTGTTTCACTGCATGAAAGAACGGACAATGGCGACCATCCGGGAGCTGGGCTTCTGCCATCTCAATTCCCGTGAGGACTTCGTTTCCATCCGCGATTTTTTTGAAAACGAACAGTTTCATGATGAATACCTGCCCGAAGAATTGCGGTTGACAGAGCTTCTTTTCCCGCCGCCGGAGGCAAAGGAACTGCAGGAAATGCGCATAAGAATTACAAAAGATTATGACGTCCGCAGAGCCGCTATGTTTCTGAAGCTTCTTCGTTACAGCTATTCAAGCAGCGGAAAATCCTATGCCTCGCAGCCGTTTGATATCCGAAAACTCTTCAGATTGATCCATGAACTGCAAGACCGCATGGCGAATGTCATTGTAGAGAATCAGGACTTCGAGACGCTCATTAAACATTATGACCGCATCGACGCATTCTTCTATGCCGATCCGCCGTATTTTTCCACCGAGGATATGTACGCGGTAGGGTTCGACTGGGACGACCATGTGAGATTGAGAGACACCCTCAAAAGCATCAGCGGCAGGTTTTTGCTGTCTTACAACGACTGCCCTGAAATCAGAGGACTGTACGAAGGCTTTCCCATGTTCGACTTTTCCCGTACCCATTCTATGGCGCAAAGGTATGAGGCCGGAAAAGAATTCAAGGAACTCCTCATCGGCAACTACGACCTGTATGAACGGGAAAAGGCAAAACCGCATCAACTCACGCTGTCCAACTTATACGGCGATCTCTTTGAAAGCGAGGACTGCGACTATGAAAAAATCTTAAAGGAGTGTATCATATCATGCAAAATAAAAGAATGAAACAGGAATTCGTACTGCTTGCCGTCCCTGCTGAACTAATGCTTCAAGTCGGTATTTTTGCAGGAGACGCCATCGCTATAAGTGCGGAGGACGGCAGACTCATCCTTGAAAATTATGATGAAATCATCTGCAGCGGGGATTGTGACACCTGTCCCGTCGGTGATGAAGACTGCGATGGCGACTGCGAAAGCTGCCCTTGCTATGAAAGCTGCGAGGAAAGCGAGGTGGACTAATGCATGGCGAAAATGTTCCGTGTTCTCGGAAAACGAGGCAGGATAACGATCCCTTTTGAAATCCGTCAACGTGTGGGATTTCGGCATAATGATGTTTTATCCTTTACCGAAACCGCAGACGGCAGAACCGTTATCGTCAGGCGGGAAAAAATCTGCGATGACTGCAAAAGCATTGTGAAAGAGGATGAACTCACGCTGCTGGATTTCTTAAACAGCCTCTCCGCCGAACAGCAGAAAGCAGCCCTTGTCCACCTCTCCGTCCTGTGGGCGGAGCAGCAAGGAGGTAAAAATGGGATCAGAGCATAAACCGCTGTATCCGTATTCTTTGGAAGAAGCGGTGCGAAACAATGAAAAGGCGCTCTGGCGTGAGAGTTACAGAGAAAACTGCACTTGTGCCAATGCCATCGACCGCCTGATTACAGAAAACTATGACGGTCGGTACCTTGGTCAAGGGTTGGCACAGCAGGCAATCGAGCAGTACGGCTTCGACCGTGTAAACTTCGTGCTCGCCAATACAGTGAATCACTACAAAGATGACGGCCGTATCTCGCGGGAGAATAAGGATTGGGCAGAAAAATGGTATATCCCGGACGAAAAGCATACCCGAGATTATGACTTAAAATCCCATCCCGGTTTGACAAATTTGTTCATCAATCAAGCTCGAAAAACTTGGCAGGCGCTTGGGCTGTTTGACGCTTCCCACTGTGTGGACGGCAGGCAGGACTATACCGGAAAGGTGGTCGTCCTCAAGCCGGACGTGCTGCGCGATGAGTTCAAAACGCCGAAGGATCAGTTGTTCTTGGCTTCTCATGGGAATGGATGCAAGCCGAACGCCATCGGGCGAAAGGTATTCGGCCAGTTTTTAAGTGACGGCGAGAAAACGCATTTTTGCCGTGACAAGATTCTCGGCGTTATCAGGGACGAATATCTGCCGGAGTGGGCAAAGGAAAAGCTTTTAGAACTGGCGCCGCCCGGTGAAAACGAATCGAAAGATTTGACTATGGGCGGTATGCAGCAATCATAAAATTTATACGATGGAGGTAATACCTTATGGCACAAACAAAATCAACGCAGAAAAAGACGGCTTCTCAAATCAAAATCCCCGCACTCCATGCAAGGATCGACCGCACGATGGATTATGAGGGAGACGGAGTCAAAGCCATCGCCAGTGTAAATGTCGGCGGAGCCTTTGCGGTGCATGGTTTTAAGGTGTATGAATCGACTGAGAAAGGGCGGTCGGTGCTGAATCCGTCCTCAAAGTATGAAAAAAACGGCAGAACGGAGTACAGCGATGTGTTTCATGCCATCACGCCGGAAGCTCGAACCGCAGTAAACGAGGCAATCCTAAATGCCTATGAACAGAAGATTGCCGAGGATCAGGCGCAGGATATGGACGAGGAAACGGCGCAGGGGCAGACATCTCCCGATGAAAACGAACCAGACGCTTTGACAATGGGCGGTATGTGAAATATCTGATGAAAGAAGGCGACGGATATTCAGTAAGGTGATCGTTTGGAAAAAATAATCTACCAGGGAAAAGAATATAAGTCAAGGTCAGAACTGGCGATCTCCTACGGCATAAAACCGTTAATTTTTTTAGTCGAATGAGAAATAACTGGAGTATAGAAGAAGCACTTGGCATCGTTCCAAGACATCGGCATCGAAAAGGGCGCCCTATTGAATTTGCCGGGAAACAATATCCATCCAAGAAAGAACTGGCGATCTCCTATGGCATAAAACCATCGACTTTTTTTGCTCGCCTGGGATATAACTGGAGCATAGAGGAAGCACTCAGCAGGGTATCTAAAAAAAGAAATCCGATAGAATATGACGGCATACAGTATTCTTCCAAGGCAGAGCTGGCAAGGGCTTATGATGTAAAACCGACAACTTTTAGCAATCGATTGAAATATGGATGGAGTGTGGAAGAAGCATTAAATCTTACCCCTTGTTCAATATCTTTAGAAGACAGCCCATCGGAGGAGGAAGAAGCCTTGGAAGATGAAGATCATGGTTTTTCTATGGGGATATTGTAGCCTCTTTGGAAAAATTTTCGGATTTCTCTGGACTTTTTCTGTTTTTTCGGTATCCTGTAGGTAGAGGTGGATTTTTATGAACAGACAGAAAATATTTGCCGCAATTCTCGCTTGCCTGCTCGTAGTGAGCCTTTCAGGATGCGATAACCATACCGTTCCCGCGGACAACGGTACTTCTTCGCAAATCGTCTCGTGAGATATAATATCAGACACAACTACAAGCGATGATAGTACGGATGAAATATCATCTAAGGAGGAACGGTCTTCCGCAGAGCAGCCTGCAGAAGAAAGCGAACCGCAGAAAGAAGAAAAAACAGAGGGAAACTCGGCAGCAGCATCGAAGCCTGCAAAACCGCCGAAAACGGAATCCGCTTCCCCGCCTGCCTCACAGAGCCAGCCGGAGAAAACGCAGGCCCCTCCCACGACTCAGAAACCGGACGATTCTGCAAATCAGGACAATGAGACTCCGCCGCCGAAAGTACCAGAAACACCTGAACCAGAAAAACCAGAAGAATCAGAACCGGCTGAATCTTCAAAACCGAAATTCAATATCAATGATTGGATAACCTTCACCAAGAGTTATGCCGGCGAGGTTGGTCTGATACTGAACAGTGAAGCGGTGGAGTGTTGGGACAACCCGATACCCGCAAATGAAAACAGCACCACACTTGAACAAAGCATCAAAAGCAGACTGAATCTTTATGCGCGGAACGGCGATATCACCGATGTATGGGTATGGGCGGTAGAAATCGCACCGAACAGTTACGAAATATATATCGGGTACGCTTAAAATTGAATAATAGTTATTTACAGCACATCGCATAGAAAGCGGTGTGCTTTTTGTATTTCAAGGAGGTTTTTATGAAAAGCATCTTTAAAAAAGGCACATCACTTCTGCTGTCGCTTGTGATGAGTCTTTCCGTTTTTACCGGATTAGGCACAACCGTATCAGCTGCGGGAGTAAAAAGCGAGGCATATATGATTTCCTTTCCGAGAAGCAACGATGTTCATGTCGATTACAGTGGTTCTTGGGGGAATGATGAACTGTCTTTAATGAACGGCTGGTCGCTCCATAGCAGCAGATATACCACATTGTATACGGTCAATAACTATTCAGGGCCGATCTGTTACTGCATTGAACCGGGGATTCCGGTGCAGAATGGTGATGCGATAGAACAAAAAGGAGAAAATTATTGGGACAACTACCCTGCGGAATACAACAACACCATTGAGCCGGATACCATCAAGCTGCTGATCGGCAGAATCCTGCAGTACGGCTATACCGGGAATATCAGCGCCAGCTGGGTAACGCAAAACCCCGAAGGCGCCAATAAAATTGCGAAAGCATATGCTACCCAAATCCTTGTTTGGGAAACCATCGTCGGAGAACGAGATGAGAATTTTGCTCATGTAGATACAGGCGGCAAAAACAGAGTCAAAGAAATTGTAAGGAACAGCCACCCGCTGAAAGAACTCATTTTCTCGTATTATGATGATATCGTTTCAAGCGTTCAGAAGCATACCAAAGTACCGAGTTTCTGTGCCAGAACATCCTCAAAGGCACAGGAAATCGAACTTCAGTGGAACGGATCGGAATACACGGCAACCCTTACAGACAGCAACGGTGTGCTTTCGAGTTATGATTTTTCCTCAGATAACGCCAATCTGAAATTTTCTGTATCCGGGAACAAGCTGACAATCAGCACGAAAACCGCTCCCTCTGAAACTGCTGTTATTACTGCCAATAAGACGGGCGGACGGCGAAAAGGGCTTGTTATATGGAGCGATGGTATTTATGATCCCGCAAGCAAAGAAGTGCAGGACCTTGTATCCTATACCCAGTCGGTCAATGATCCGGTCAAGGGATTTTTCAAAATTAAGGTATCCTATGGCTCTGCCAAGATCGTCAAAACAAGCGAGGACGGCAAGGTTGACGGGATTACTTTCCGCATACAGGGGAACGGGGTTGATAAAACTGTCCAGACGAAAAACGGCGGACAGATTCAGGTAGATAACCTTATGCCAGGGATCTATACCGTAACCGAATTGGCAGAAAACAAATATGAACCCCAGGAGACAAGGCGGGTTACCGTAGTCAACGGACAGACCTCAACGGTAACTTTCAATAATGTCCTCAAGCGCGGCGATCTCAAGGTGGTCAAAACCGCTGAAGATAACATGAAGGAAGGCATAAAGTTTCATCTTCATGGAACCTCCCTCGCAGGTCTCAAAGTAGACGAATATGCCGTGACCGATAAAAACGGCATTGCTGTTTTTAAGGACGTTCTCATTTCAGGCGATACGCCTTACACCCTTGAAGAAGTAGATACCGATATCAAATATGTTGTTCCCCCGGAACAGGACGCGGTTATCGAGTGGAATAAGGTAACCAATAAAGGCTTCCACAATGTTTTGAAAAAGTGGAGTCTCACCGTTACCAAATCCGACGGCGAAAAAGGACTGCCGCAAGGCGACGCTACACTCGCAGGTGCGAAATACGGCGTGTTCAACGGCGAGCAGCTTATGGACACTTACACCACAGATCAAAACGGCCAGTTTACCACGAAAACCTATGTCTGCGGAAACGATTGGTCATTGCGGGAAATCGAACCAAGCGAAGGATATCTGCTCAATACCGAGTCCTTGCACATCGGCGCGGAGGCAAAGTTTTACACAGCAGAATTTAATCTCGCCGCCCCACTCGATTCCTATGAAACCGTCAGGAAAGGTAAAATCGCTGTGATCAAGCACTGCGATGACGGATCAACACAAATTGAAACGCCGGAAGAAGGCGCTGAATTTGAGGTGTTCCTCAAAGCGGCCGGCAGTTATGCCGACACCAAAGAAACGGAACGGGATATCCTTGTATGTGACGAATACGGCTATGCTGAATCGAAATCCCTCCCTTACGGAATTTATACCGTCAAACAGACCAAAGGCTGGGACGGCAAGGAACTAATGCCCGCCTTTGATGTGTTCGTAAATGAAGAGGGGGAAGTATACCGTTATCTCATCAACAACGCCACATTTAAATCCCTGATTGAAATTGTCAAGAAAGACATCGAAACCGGCAAGGTGATCCCCGCTGCGGGAATCGGCTTTAAAGTGAGAAACACCGATACCGGCGAATATATCGTGCAGCACATCAACTACCCGACGCCGGTGGATATCGACACCTACTACACCGATACCACCGGCAAGCTGATGATGCCGGAACCGCTTCCGTATGGAAATTACGAACTGATCGAACAGTGTACCGCATACGGATATGTTCTTGATTCTACGCCTGTTCCATTCAAGGTGGACGGCACACAGACCAAGGTAACGGTAGAAAAGCATAATATCGCGCAGAAAGGCACCATTACAGTGGGCAAGACCGGTGAGATTTTCTCCTCGGTTGTTGAGTCGGACGGGATGTATCAGCCGGTTTACACCATAGGCGGTACTCCCAATACGCATTATATCATTGAAGCGGTTGGAGATATCTATACACCGGACGGTACGCTTCGATATAAGGATAAACAGGTTGTAGCACGCCTGCAGACAGGTGAGGACGGGACTGCGACCACGGAACCATTGTATCTTGGAACATTCAAAATTTTCGAGGAAAAAGCAGCGCACGGCATGGTGATTAGCGACGAAGTCAAAACAGTAGAACTGACTTATGCCGGTGAAAATGTTGAAGTTACTTCTGCTGAAGTCTCATTCTATAACGAACGTCAAAAGGTGGAAATCAGCCTCTCCAAGATTCTCGAACAGGATGAGCGTTTCGGTATTGGAGATAATGGCGAAATCCTCTCGGTACAGTTTGGTTTGTTCGCAGGCGAGGATCTGACAGCGGCAGACGGCACGGTGATCCCGAAAGACGGTCTAATGGAAATTGTAAACTGCGATGAAAACGGCAAGGCAGTATTCAAAACCGACATTCCCGTAGGCGCAAAGCTGTATGTCAAGGAAATCGCCGCTAACGATCAATATATCCTCTCGGATGAGAAATACCCGGTAGTATTTAACTATGCCGGTCAGGATACCGCTTTGGTGGAAATCAAGGTAAATGGCGGTGAAGCTATCGAAAACGAAATCATCTACGACAGTATCAAGGGCTTAAAAATCGACCGTGAAACAGAAGAAACCATTGAGGGCGCTCTGTTCGGTTTGTTCAAAGCAGATGAAACAGAGCTTACAGAGGAAAATACAATTCTCACAGCCGAGTCCGGCGAGGACGGTGTATTCATTTTCGAGAATGTTCCCTATGGAAAATGGCTTGTAAAGGAGCTGAAATCCGCGGAAGGGTTCCTGCCAAATGACGAGGCGTACCCCGCCGTAGTGGACGAAAACGCAGAGGTGATCGAGATCGAGGCAGTAAACGACCGCATTCCCGAAATCGGCACACAGGGAAGCGTAGAAGGCAAAAAAGAGATCAGTGCAACCGAGGTCTTCACACTGGAGGATACCATATCCTATATGCATCTCATCCCCGGCAAGGAGTATATCCTCAAAGGAGTACTCATGGATAAGGCCACAGGAGAACCAATGCTGATTGACGGAGAAGAAATCCGCAGCGAGGCGGCCTTTATCCCTGAAGAACCCTCCGGCGAGATTGTCGTTCCTTTTACCTTTGATTCCAAGTTTATCAAAGAAGAAACCAATATTGTCGTGTTTGAAAATCTCTATTGTGATGGCAAGGAACTTGCCGTCCATGCTGACATCAATGATGACGGACAGACAGTAAAGATTATCCCCCCTGTTCCCAATATTCCGCAGACCGGTGATAACAGCAATCTGGGATTTTGGCTTGGACTCGGTGCAGTAGCCCTCGGCGGAATAATCTCCACTGCTGTCATTCTCATGAAAAAGAAAAAGGATGACGAAAACGAATGATGAAAAAGGTGTATATCTGCGCTCCACTCGGAGGGAATATCAAAGAGAATCTTGAACAGGTAAAGAGATATACCAAATATGCGCTGATATGCGGTACGGCTCCGGTCGTGCCGCATTTCTATGCCCTTTGCCTGAACGACGATATCCCGAAAGAACGTGAAATTGGACTTGCTGCCGGACTGTCCCTTTTGTGGTTCTGCGATGAGATGTGGATATTCGGTGATACCCTGACAGAGGGAATGCGGGGCGAGATACGGTTCTGCCAAAACCTCAATATCCACACGAAAACAGTTAAAGAAAAAGAAATCCAAAAAGTGTTAGGAGGAAACGCGCTATGAAAAAGAAACCCTTAAAAATCCTTCTTTGTTTTGCGGTTCTGCTTGCGGTTGTATCGGCGTCCGCTATCCCTGCTTTCGCGGCGGGCGATGTGGCGGGAGCAATTGAAAACACATGGACGCAGGCACAGACGCAGGTCAAGACCGTAGTGAACAATGTTGTCTTCCCGGTTGTGGATATGATCCTGGCGATTCTCTTTTTCGTTAAGGTCGGCACAGCATATTTTGAATATAGGAAGCATGGTCAGTTCGAATTTGCGGCTCCCGCAATTCTATTTGCCTGCCTTATCTTCACGCTGACAGCGCCGCTGTATATCTGGACGATTCTGTAACCGGCGGAAAGAGAGGCATATCATGAATTTTTATGAACAACAAATGCGGCAGATGTTCAGCAGCGCCAGCATTATCAAAGAGCCGAAATTCACGGGAAAAACTATGCTTGGAAAACTGGATGACGAATTGCGGATAAAGCTGCAGCTTGTTTCCACCTTTATCGGGGGACAGTACAATGCGGTTCAGGCAGCTATTATTAACCGAACAGACGGTACAGTTGACAAGGAAATCTTCAAATTTTCTGACATCATCGGAATGCAGAAACGAAAAAATCTCGATGAAATTGAACCACATATATGGGAGTATAACGGCAAGGCCGAATGGTATATCCCCATCACTTCTGCAGAAAAAGTACAGATAGCGGATACGCTACTTGCATATATCGGGATGTATCAGGAGGAAGATCTGTCCATGACACAGCTATAAAATACAGAAACGGAAAGTGCAAAGGCGTCATCAGGGAAAACAGTCTTTGTGCTTTCTACACAGGAGGCGAATCCTTATGTTTGATTGGGTTGGCAATCTGATAGACGGTATCACAAGCGCCATATCAGAGGCTTTCTCATTTTTAGGAACACAGATATCCAATACCATTTGGAACACCATGCTCAAATGGCTTTATGAAACCATATACAATGCTACTGCCGATTTTTTTACCATGATGGGCAACATGGGCGCGGACATCTTTGCGCTCGATTGGGTGCAGGCAACCATTAAACTCTTTACGCTGTTCGGCTGGTCGCTCTTTGCCGCCGGCGTGGTAGTGGCAGTGTTCGATGTAGCAATCGAATACCAACACGGCAGAGTGGACATCAAGACTGCCGCTGTCAATATTCTCAAAGGCTTTTTTGCCTGTTCCCTGATCGGGGTAGTCCCAGTAGAGCTGTATAAGTTCTGTATCAGCCTGCAAAATACCTTTTCCCACGATTTATCAGCATTGTTTGCAGGCGGCCAGTCCATTGACCTTGCCGGGCAAAGCACCAGTGTGCTGCAGGGCAGTTTTGCGATCAGTACGCAGGTGAGTTTTAGCCTGTTCAATATCCTCTCGCTGATTGCTTTTGACTACTGTGTGGTCAAGATATTTTTCCAAAACATTAAGCGCGGCGACATCCTGCTTGTACAGATGGCGGTAGGCGCCTTATATATGTTTTCCGTCCCACGCGGTTATAATGACGGATTTGTGCAGTGGATGAAACAGGTGGCGGCAATCTGCCTGACCGCTTTTATGCAGACTACACTTTTATTCCTCGGCCTTCTGACCTTTCCCGGCAATATGCTGCTCGGCCTTGGCATTATGCTTGCAGCCAATGAAGTACCCCGTATTGCACAGCAGTTTGGTCTGGACAGTTCTGTTAGAGTGAATATGATGAGCGTTGTCCATGCGACCACAACAGCCGTAAACCTTACCCGTTCACTGGCAAGGGCAAGATAAGTGGAGGTGCGGTATGACAGAAAACAACGAGTTCGAAAAACACAACCTTGCCATTGATAGGGATATGGAGGTAGACTGCGACACCGGCCGGCAGATTACCGGATATATCGAGACATGGTTCGATGTGGACAAAAAGTTCGGTATCCACATCAATGACGAGGAAAACACCTGGTTCAATATGTATGGCAAATATAACCCTTATGAGAACAGCCTGCGGATTGAGTGTGAAATCAGCCGTGATAACGGCAGCGAATATTTTGACTATCAGCCCACCGACAGCGAGACGTAGCTCATCAAGGAAATGATTGCAGACAAAATCCGTGAGGAATACCATCAGACGCCGCAGGAATTTTGTGAAGAATCCTATGGTACAGACGACATCAGAGACGAGCATACAGCGCAAAGCGGTCAAATTTTTTTCGTTGGCAACCAGGAAAATTCGCTGAATCAGGATGAAGAACGAACCTTTACGATGGGAGGAATGTAAGTGGCACAGTATTTATACCCGCAGAACTTAAGAGCCACAGCGAACTTGTGGCTATGGGGGCTGCGGGATTTTTGTATTCTCGGAATCGCGGCGCTGCTCTCTATTTTGTGCCTTGTGCAGCTTGGGATTTTTATCCCGGCAGCCGCAACACTTTGCTATGGCTTTTTGACTATCCGAATGGATGATACCACCGTGTTGGATTTTATCCGCTATGCCGTCCGCTACTTTATATCAACACAACAGCTTTATGAATGGAGATGATTGACATGGCAAAAAAACAAAAACAGAAGAAAAGAAAGAAAGGCCGTTCGGTGCAGGATTTCATCGGCATCAAGACTTTCACAAAATACGGCCTTGCGACCAATAAAGGCGAGCTGTTGTTCTACCTCGTATCACCGACCAATATCTCGGTGCTGTCAAGTGTAAATATCGAAATCAAGATACGCCATCTCATGATGGTGCTGTCGGCGATCCCCGATATCGAAATCAACTGCACAGACTCATCCGAATGCTTTGACGATAACAAATCCTATCTGCAGAGCCGGTTAGAAGATGAACAGAATCCCAAAGTGCGGAAGCTTCTCAAAAAGGATATCGATTTTTTAGACGGCATTCAGGCAGAAATGGCAACGGCGAGACAGTTCCTTTTCATCGCAAGATGCAAGGACTTAAAGCCGGAACAGGTTTTTCAAACCGCCAACCGTATTGAAAAGACGATCTCTGAACAGGGATTCGAGGTGCAGCGGATGAAAAAAGCGGATATCAAGCGATTCCTTGCCCTCTACTTTGACGCCTCCATGGACGGAGAACAAATGCAGGATACAGACGGTATTCAATTTTTTGAGGCAGACAATGAGGAAAATGAAGAAGGTTAGCGCCTTACTGTAACCACTTTATTGAGGATGGTATATCCACAAAATCGATCGATAATCTGAAACCAACAATCAGTCGTTTTGCGGACGAAGCGGACGGCTGATTTATATATATCCTTCCTTTGCCCGCAAAAACGGCGGTAAGGAGAAAAATGTTTCGAAGAACCCCGAAAGTTTTAACGCCGGAACAGGCTGAGGAAATCCGTACAAAGGACTTTTTCGACTGCATTCTGCCCGGTACGGTCAAATTTCTCTCCGTCCACTATATCGTGGGAGACAGCTACCGCTGCACATGGGTGGTCAGGGAATACCCACCTACCACAGAAGAACAGGCAATTTTCTCGCAGCTTGCCGACAGAAACGGCGTGACCTTGCGAATCTATCACCGCCTTGTGGAAGCGATGGAACAGAGGAAAATCATTCAGAACGCCACCCGCCGCAATAAGATGAAAAGCGGCGGCACCGATATGAACGATACCATCGAGGCGGAAGGAAACCTACAGGACGTTATAGAACTGCTCGCCAATCTCCGCAAGAACCGTGAGCCTCTGCTCCACTGCTCGGTATTTATCGAGCTGAAAGCAAAGGACATGGATTCCCTCAAGGAATTGCAGAGCGACGTCGCAATGGAACTAACCCGTTCCAAGATATCCGTGGACAGGCTGACCTTACGGCAGAAAGAAGGATTCCTTTCGGTTCTGCCCACCGGGAGCAACCAGTTCGGCGCACAGTATGAACGGGTACTGCCCGCTTCCAGCGCAGCGAATTTCTATCCTTTCAACTTCTCTGGCAAGACTGATCCCAACGGCCTGTATATCGGCAGAGATAAATATGGCACAAACATTCTCGTGGATTTCGACCGCCGGGCCGAAGATAAGACAACGAGCAATATCCTTATCCTCGGCAACAGCGGTCAGGGCAAAAGCTATCTTTTAAAGCTGCTTCTCACCAACCTGCGCGAATCAGGAAAACGGATTATCTGTCTTGATCCGGAGAGCGAATATCAAGAGATTTGTGATGAACTCGGCGGCTGCTATATCGACTTTATGTCGGGCGAATACACTATCAATCCCTTAGAGCCGAAGGTGTGGACAGAGCAGGCGGTGCCTGCATCCAATTCGCATACACGGATCGATTTAGAAGCGAGTGATAGTGCTTGCGTCCAAGATGGATTTGTACCTGAAGCTTTTAGAAAGGTTACCCGTCTCAGTCAGCATATTGCGTTTCTTAAGGATTTTTTCCGCAGCTACAAGGATTTCACCGACGCACAGATCGATACTATTGAAATCCTGCTCTCCAAGCTGTACGCTAGATGCGGTATTACCGACAGCACGGATTACAGCAAGCTAAAGCCTGCCGACTATCCTGTCATGAAAGATTTTTATGACCTGTGCGAAGAAGAATTCATGGCATACGACAAGCAGCGGAGATACCTCTATACCGAACAGACGCTTCAGGAGGTATGCCTCGGCATTCATTCCATGTGCATCGGCTCGGAGTCGGTCTACTTCAACGGACACAGCAATATCACCGATGACGCCTTCCTCGTCTTCGGTGTAAAAGGGCTGATGGATACCAACAAGAGATTAAAGGACGCTATGCTGTTCAATATCCTTTCCTATATGTCCAATCAGCTGCTCGGTGTGGGTAATACTGCCGCGAGTATTGACGAGCTGTATTTGTTCCTTACCAATATGACGGCAATCGAATATATTAGAAACGCCTCCAAGCGTGTACGCAAAAAGGAATCCTCAGTCATTCTGGCTTCACAGAATATCGAGGATTTTTTGATCCCGTCTATTCGGGAATTTACTAAGCCGCTGTTTTCGATCCCGACGCATCAGTTTTTGTTTAATCCGGGACAGATCAATCCGAAAGAATATATGGACGCCTTGCAGATTGAGCCAAGTGAGTTTGAACTGATTAAATATCCCGAACGGGGAACTTGCCTGTATCGCTGCGGCAACGAGCGATACTTGCTTCAAGTCATTGCTCCCGAATACAAGGCGGAGATGTTTGGAAAGGCAGGCGGACAAAGATAGCCGTCTATCTGGTGACAGACAAAAAAGCACTGAAGGTTGTCGGCGGCATCATGATCGGTATTATTATCATCATTATTATGCCGATTGTCGCTATCCTCGGTATTTTTACAGGCAGCATTGATATCAATACAGACCGGCTTCATGAAATGATCAGTGAACAGCAGTCTGTGTCGATGGAACGCTGGACGGAAGTAGAAAACGCCATGACCAACGCAGGCTATGATGCCTCCCGCATCCAGGAGGCGCAGGCGCTTTTTATCTATGTCTTATACGTTTACTCTGAAGCGGCGGATTTTACAGATAAGCTGGTAGGATGCTTTGCGGAGAATCAGACAGACGAGAGTTTGATCAATGCGGTCAACGCCGCATTTGGGACGCAGATCGATCCGGCCGATTTTTCCAAAATCATGGCAAGCGTCCGCTCCTCTTATATTGACACCTCCGGCTATACCGATCTCACTACCAAGAACAACCTCGACCTTGTCAAATGGGCGGAATTTGCCTATAGCAAAGGCTGGGGATATGTATGGGGAACTTACGGTTCGGTGTTAGACGAGAAACTGCTTACGAGCAAGATTGCGCAGTACCCGAACGAGGTCGGCGGCAAAGAAGCCTTTATTCGCCAAAACTGGCTTGGAGGGCGGACAGCGGACTGCGTCGGCCTCATCAAGGGTTACGGCTGGTTAAACCCGGAGAGCCATCAGGTGGAGTACGGCACAAACGGAATGCCCGATATCGGCGCGGACACGATGTATGAGAACGCCGTAGAAAAAGGAACGATTGATACCATCCCCGAAATCCCCGGACTCGCCGTATGGCACGAAGGGCACATTGGAATATATATCGGGAACGGGCAGGTCATCCATGCAGCCAATACCAATGATGGGGTTATCAAAACGCCGATTGGTGACAGCGGTTGGACGCATTGGCTGAAAGTACCATATATCACTTATACAGAACAGACATCAAATTAAAATGTGTCTGAAATGATAAATTTTTGTTTCCGCTGGACTTTGGGCAAAAGGTGTGGCATTGTTGTGTTGCGCCAAAAAAACGTCAGCAAAAAGGAAAAAGGAGAATCCGCATGTTAGACGAGAACAGCAAACAGAATGTACGAAATCATATGAATACCTTATGCCAGACAGCATTGGCGGTCATTGACACCATGAGGATGGACGAGGAATCCGATCTTGTCGACCGGCTCGAAAAAACCGCCGAGGCCATCGCCACGCACTATGACATGGAACCGGAACTTATGGAAGAATACCGAGACGTGATCAAAGGGGCAAGAAACCGGGCAAAGCTCATTAGTGACGGTTTCAGATATGCTGACGCCGAAAACGCAAAAGACATGGTATATGCACTCTGTGATGAATTGGATGATCCGAAAGAAATTATGCGCCATGTGAGAACAGCGGATGAAATGCTGGCGGTATGGGAAGCAGAAAGAATGAAATAAAACGGATAGATTCCAAAAGGGGGCGGTCGTTCAGACCGCCCTCAGTTTTTATACGGAGGAAAATTATGCAATACAGAGGAGCGAGCGATCTATCCGCAGATGCAGAAAGGAAAAATAAAACATGAATCAGAAAAATCTTACCCAAAGGCTTGCCGATTATTGCATATCGGAAGGCACAAAGTATTCAGAAGACGGTAGATGGAAAATCCCATATGACGAATTGTATGATCATTTCGGTGTGGAGGTTTCAGATATCAATGACAATGGAAAGTTGCTCAAGGAAAAACTACAGCAGAGAGAAGAAATCAACGAACTGATTATGACTGAGGACTGCATCGAGATGACCTATCATCTTGAGTACTGCCAAAACTGTCGGCAAGGCGGTGTAAACGGTACAGCGGATCTGCTCTCCCTTATGGGATGCAATCTCTCTAATGAACACTTCACTGACGAGTTCAAGGGTATAACACACAAACCGTATCAAATATCGGGCAGGAACAGGGCGAGGACTCTGCTCCCGCCCTTTCTATGTAAAGGAGCAAGTGAATATGAAGAAAATAACTGTCAGTATTTCCTGCGATGAGGAAAAACTCTCTGCTCTGAAGATGTACCTCGCGCAGAAAGAAATGCAGGTGGAAACGGAACTGGAAAAAGCATTCGATACCCTGTATTCCAAAACTGTCCTCGCAGGGGTGCGGGAATTCATTGATATGAAATCCGGGACCGCACAAAGGACGTTTGAGAGACCAAGAAAAGCAAAACCGTCTTTTTCTTCTGCCGTGGGCGCGGAAAACCATCAGGAGGTGAAAACCAGTGGCTGACACAGATTTGACTCTGCATTTGAGCGAGCAGCAGGTGTCGGCTTTAACCGACGCATTGTCTTTACAGGATGAAACCATCGAAGAAAAAATGCTGGAATCCTTCCAGTCTCTCTATGAGCAGCTTGTGCCGGAAAGCAAACGGGCGGAAATCGATACGGAAATCCGCAGGCAGAATTTACAATCTACAGAAGAAGCCAGCCAAAGGTTTGCTGTGGTGCATCTGCATGATGAGACGGCTGACATCCACTTTACCACCGAACTGAAGGATGATTTTTACAGCATCGCCAGACTGTACAACAATGATCTGAAAGAGGACATCGGCAGGCTGACACTCGACAGCATCGCAAATGAATTTTCCGAACCGCAGTTCATCGATCCGTTGACTTTTTCTGTACTTTGTGATGCCATGCAAAATGATACGCGGATCAGTGCGGCGATAGAATTCGATTTTGAAAATCAGGTTGCCAGTGTATACGAACGCAGCACCGAGGAATGGAAAGCATATGACCTTGCGGATATGTCGGAAGCCGTTTTCCATGCGGAAAGGAAAAAAGGATTGAGCCTGGAAACACGCCGGGCCATTTTTGAGGAAGCCTTAAATGGAAAGGAAATCCTATTCGATGAGACCGGAGAACCTTTCTGTGCGGACGAAGATGAGTCCGCAGAAATGTGGATGTGAGGTGGAAAATGAAATATGAAGATTTTACTGCCTATCTGAACTCTATCCGGCCGGACAGCGATACTGCTGCGGAGATATGGTTAGAGTGGGCAAAGGAATTGGAAAGACTGGATAGCAGCGAGTATGAATTACCCAAGGGCGAATATAAAACGGCGGAAGATTTCCTACAAGAGTTTGCTGAACGCTTTCGGAAAGTTCAGGAACGGCACGGAGATGATATCGCCGGACAGATCATCTCGCTTGCGGATATTCCCGCCTGTCCATTTCCGTGGGAGATAAAACTAGCGGCAGAGCATCTTGCAGGCGGCGGCAGTATCAACGATATCCCCGACATGGAGGTGGAAGGTACGCTGGAGGACTTTTCAGAAATAATGGAAGCGGCTGATATTCCCCCGATGCAGATGTGAGGTGTGGGAGGATACAAACGAACAAATCGGAACGTTTGTTTTGATTCCTTAAATTTTTTATGATATACTATACAAAATTCATGCAGGAAAGCGAGGTGAACGGATATGGATTACGAACTACTTCTATGTCTGAATGCAACGGCAGAAGAAAAACGAAATAAAATCCCACCGGAAGCGCAGTCAAGTTTTGATAACAGCTTCAATATCGAGTACGCGCACAACTCCACTGCTATCGAGGGAAACACGCTGACGCTGAATCAAACCAAAGCAATCATCGAGGATGGACTGTCACCGGCATACGGAAAAGAACCTCGTGAAGTTTACGAAGTGGCAAACCATGCCAAAGCCTTTGCCTATGTGCAGAAATGTGTTAGTGAGGGCAGGCCGCTCGACGAAAATATCACCAAGGACATCCACGCGCTGCTCATGGAAAATATATCGCCCGGCGGTATGTACAGAAATGAGGAAGTACGGCTCACCGGCGCAGGACATAAGCATCCAGTACCCAGCGAGATGTACCGTCAGGTTAAAAAATTTTTTGCAGACCTGCCATACAAGGGCGGATTCAATATCATCGAACTTGTGGCATGGACTCATGCCGAGTTTGTGAGACTCCATCCATATACAGACGGCAACGGGATAACCTCCCGAATGATTATGAACTATCAGTTGATGGCAAACGGTTTCCTCCCCGTCTCTATCGCAAAGGAAAACCGTCTGGAATATTTCGAGGCGTTGGAAGCCTATGCCGTGAACGGCGATCTCGCTCCCTTCGCAGAAATGATCGCGGGGTTGGAGCAACAGAGGCTGGAAGAATATATCGCTATCGCAGAGCAGCAGGAGTCGGGAAACAGCCCGTCACTCGGTATGTAAAAGAAAATACAGAAAGCACAGACCGCAGGAACAAATCCTGCGGTCTTTTTTTGCCCCCGTGTGAGCCGCCGTGCCGCCCCGTGTGGAGCATTTCGGGCAGAGGTCGGGAAAACACTCGCGGGAGACGGTCTCCGCCCTGTTTCGGGCGTATTTGGCAAGGAGAAAGCACAGAGAAAAAAGCGGTGTTTCCAAGCCTTTCGGTGGGTCGAAAGTGAAGCAGGTGAAAGAGGCGGGGTTGCTAAAGCTTCCCCGCCTCGGCTCACAGCGGACGGCAACGCCGACCGCACAAGGGATGACAGCACTTTTCCCTCGATTATGGGATAGGGGTTGTAAACAAAAGGCGCTGCCTGCTTTCGGGGTTGTACCATCCCTAAATGCCGAAACCGCAGGGAAAAGCACGGTGTTACAATAGGCGTTGTATATAGGAAGAAAGGAGTTGAGCTATGTTCGAAAACAAGAAGAAATTTCCACTATGGGCATATCCCGATACCCTCGAAAAAGTAGAAGAACTCTACCGTGAGGATAACTGCAGGAGCCAGTCGGAATTCATTGAGAAAGCCGTCAACTTCTATATTGGGTACCTTACCTCAGAGGATAAGAAAGGATACCTGCCGAGCGTGGTAACCTCTACGCTCAAGAGTATTGTTGCCGAGAGCGACAACCGGCAGAACCGGATGCTGTTCAAGCTGGCGGTGGAGATCGCCATCCTGCAGAATCTCGTTGCCGCCACACAGGAAATTGATCCGCTGTCACTGGAACGGCTGCGGGGAGAATGTGTCAAAGAGGTCAAAAGGTTAAACGGCGGCTTTTCTTTTGAGGACGCTCTCACTTGGCAGAAAGGATAGCTCAGTTTATTTGTATTTTCAAAAATGCGGTGATATAATTGAAGCACAACTTAATTATAAGGAATTAAATAATATGAACCGTACCATTGATACCAATATTCTCTTACCTAAATTTATTGATTACTGTAAAAATAATTTTGAACTGAAAAAAACGGGGGGATACGAGTATAAGTCTATGTCTGTCTGCATATTGGAATGTATTTACTCTTTAAGAGCGAAAACTGAAAGCACCGCCAATGTTGTTAAACGATATGCGAACGCATATCTAAATGGTGATGTAAATCGTTCCGGCGATACGGTCACTAATTTATTAACCAACATACAAGCCATAGGCGGATCAGAAGAATTCAAAAAGCAAATTTTGAAAAACGAGCAAAAATGCGGTGGAAAAAATCCAATTCCCAAAGAGCAGACTTGTTACCAGTTAGCGCAGTATTTAAGTTATCTGCATATCGACACTATGGAAGATTTTAGAAACTATGAGCATCAGGATTTTCTTGAAACCGTTATACGCTCTGTGCCCGGAATCGGAGAGGCTGGTATGCAGTACCTTTTTATGCTTACAGGTGATGAAAACAGATGCAAACCCGATGTCTGGATACACCGATGTATAAAGAAGGCTTGCGGTCAAGATGTAAGTGATGTAGATTGTCAAACTTTATTTAAAGAAGCGGTGGCTGAACTGAAAATGGAATATCCCAACCTAACTATGCGAGGGCTTGACAGCATCATTTGGTATAATGATAGACAAAAATAAAACATGCAAGTTCTGAACAGCAGGAAATCGTCAACGATTTCCTGCTGTTTTATTTTGAAAGGATAATAGATGGCGGAGCTGATCACCAAGTTCAAATACCTGAAATCCAATTCCCGAAAGAGCATAGGCGGCTACGCAAAATATATCGCTACCCGTGAAGGCGTTGAGAAAATAGACGTGTCCTTCAAACTGGAACCGTCAACGAAAAAGCAACAGCAGCTCATAGAAAGAATCCTCCGTGACTTCCCCGACAGCAAAGATATGCTGGAATACGAGGACTACCTCAAAGAGACGACTGTGGGAAACGCTTCGGAATTCATTACCCGCGCGTTGGAGGACAACGCATACGAGGTGATGCAGACCAAGACCTACGCCGACTACATCGCTACCCGGCCGAGAGCGCAGCGATTTGGTACACACGGTCTGTTTACCGATGACAGCGTACCCGTGAAACTGAATGCCGTATCCGATGAACTGAACCATTACGGAGGCAACGTGTGGACGGTTATCATTTCCCTGCGCCGTGAGGACGCCGAGAGCCTCGGCTACAATACCGGCGAACGGTGGCGGGATATGCTCCGTACACAGACGGCGGCAATCGCAAAGAACTTCAAAATACCAATAGAAGACCTCAAATGGTACGCCGCCTTTCACAATGAATCGCATCATCTACATGTGCATCTGATAGTCTACACTTCGGGAGAACACAAACCGTACCTTTCTAAACAGGGCGTGATAAACCTCCGCTCATCCTTCGCAAAGGACATCTTCGCCCAAGACCTGCTTTGCGTTTATGAAAAGCAGACCGGGCATCGTGGCACTATCCGTTTTCACGGCAGAGAAATCATCGCAGAGATCGTGGGAAAAATCAATGCCGGAGCCTATGACAATCCTGATATGGAAAAGCTGCTGACCGAACTTACCGGCCGTCTCTCCAAGACCGGAGGCAAGAAAGTGTATGGTTATTTGAAAGAGGATGTCAAAGCAATCGTCAACCGAATTGTGGAGGAACTGGCGAATGATGAACGCATCGCTGCCCTTTACGACTTGTGGTACGAACAGAAAGAAGAAATTCTCAAGGTCTATACGCAGGAGATACCGGAACGCATACCGTTGAAGGATAATCCCGAATTCAAATCCATTAAGAATGCGGTGATACAGGAAGCGATGAATCTCCTTGCCGACCGTACTCCTATAGAGGATGAGACGGCAGAGCCGCCTTCCGATACGGATGAACCGGAGATCAGCGGCGATGATGACCGGGCGGAAAATGAACCGACAGAACCGGAGAGTTTCTACGGCGGTGGAAAAAAGAAAAAGAAGACATGGTGGACTGACGAGTACAAAGAGGCTCGTCAGTTTTTTTATGGGACAAAGGCATCGCCGCCCGATTTTGCGAAAGCCTTTTCCCGAATGCAGACCGAAGCGGGAAAAGGAAACGGCTTTGCCATGCATGACCTTGCGAAGATGTACCTCTCCGGTCTCGGCTGTGAAAAGGATGAAGGCGCCGCACAGGCATGGTTTCGGAAAGCCTACTATGCCTTTACCGCCAAAGAAGCGAGCGAAAAGAAAAAGGACTACTTTCAATACCGGATCGGCAAGCTATATTCTTTCGGTTATGGTGTAGAACAGGATTACAGTCAGGCGGCAAAATGGTATGAGAAAGCGGTGATGGAAGACAATCCATTCGCCGCATATTCCTTGGGTAGCCTTTACCGCCGAGGGGAGGGCGTGGAACAGGATGATGCAAAGGCTTACGAGTTGTACCGCATGGCAGCGGAGCATTCCGAAAAACCAAACGCCTATGCCGCATACGAGCTCGGACGGATGTGTAAAGACGGTATCGGCACGGCTCCCGACGAGGCGACGTCAGAGAAATGGTATCGTCAGGCATACCGCGGTTTTCTTTCTATCGAGCAGGACATGGCGGATGACAAGCTGTATTACCGCCTCGGACAGATGAATATGGGCGGTGTCGGTACAGAGATAAATCTCGCTAATGCCAAGCAGTATTTTGAGAAAGCCGCTGAATTGGATAATAAAGACGCCTTATATGGTCTCGGCAAACTGCATCTGCGAAAGGACCCGGAATATTACAATCCCAATAAGGCGGTGGACTATCTCACGATAGCGGCGAAGGGCGGCCACGACTATGCGGCATATACTCTCGGCAAATTGTTTCTCAAGGGTGAAGATGTCCCGAAGAATGTAGATTACGCACTGCGATGGTTAGAAGAAGCGGTGGAAAAAGAAAACCAGCACGCTGAATATCTGCTCGGAAAGACCTTGCTGTTGGGTGTAGACACCGGGCAGGACATCCCCTGCGGAGAAGAACTGCTCAAACGCTCCGCTGATCAAGGGAACATTCCTGCCAAATACTTGCTTGGCAAATCCTATCTCGAAGGAATCTTGCTGTTGCAGAACATTCCCGAAGGTATCCGTCTCATCACCGAAGCGGCGGACAGCAGTTCAGCCCCGGCACAGTACCTTATGGGAAAACTCTTGTATCAGGGCCAGGTCATTCCGCAGGACTTAAAACGGGCAGTTGACTATTTGGAACGAGCCGCAGATCAGAAGAATCCTTATGCGGCATACCTTGCAGGGAAGATACTGATCACCGAGGAGTCAGTCAAGGAAGTGCTTCGCGCTATTAAAAACTTTGAAATCGCCGCAGAAAACGGAAATGATTTTGCGGAATACCAACTCGGCAGGCTGTATCTCTGCGGGAAAGAGACTACGAAAAAGCCATCGCTTATCTGACCTCTGCGGCAGAGCATGGCAACATTTACGCCCGGCAGCTTTTGCACAGCATGAAATCAAACCGGAACTGGTCGGCGGCGCTGGGTTCGCTTCGGTTGCTGCAGCATCTTACCCGGCTGCTGCAGAGCCGTTTGGAAGATGACAAAAAAGGCAGGAACGGAGCAATCGACCGAAAACTGAAACGAAAAATTGACGAGAAAAAGCAGGCGCATGGCCTGCGGCAGGGATAGGAGGAATTATTTTTGTCTTCATATGTTCATTTTACAAACGAGCAAAAAGAACAAGCCCGTCAGATCGACCTTTGCGATTTGCTCCAAAGACAAGGAGAATATCTGAAAAAATCAGGCCGTGAATGGCAATGGCGTGACGGCCCTGAAAAGGTGACCATCCGGGGAAATCTGTGGTTTCACCAATATGAACAGGTCGGCGGCGATGCTATCGACTTCGTGAGAAGATTCTATAACAAATCCTATCCCGAAGCGATGGACTTTCTGCTCGGTGGGCAGCTTGAAGCTGCACCCAATTCGCACAGTGAATTTGTGCGAAACAATAGTTATGTGCCCGCGTTTAAAACAGAGCGAAAGCTATTTCAACTTCCTGAAGCAAACGATAACAATAGACGCGTGGAAGCCTATCTCATTAAAACCCGAAAACTTGACTGTGATGTGGTCGATACCTTTATCCGAAACGGGATGATTTATGAATCGGAGGACTATCACAATGTAGTGTTTGTCGGTTACGATGCAGGCGGCGCTGCCAGGCATGCCCATAAGCGCGGCAGCGGTTCGAACAGTATCTATAAAGGAAATGAACCCGGCAGTGATCCGAGATACAGCTTTCACTGGCACGGGAAAAGCGAAACAATATATCTGTTTGAAGCGCCGATTGATATGCTCTCCTTTATTTCCATGCAAAAGGAGAATTGGGAGAATGACAGCTATGCCGCCTGCTGCGGAGTCTCCGATCAGGTGATGTGGCAGATGATGAAAGACAATCCGAATATCGAGGAAGTGTATCTGTGCCTCGACAACGATGAACCGGGACAGGCGGTAGCCAAACGAATCTCTGAAAAATTGCTTCTGCACGGTATTCCGCATGAAATCTGGTTACCAACCTATAAAGATTGGAACGAAGATTGTCAGGCAGTCCTAAGTATTGCTCCGCACAAAGGTGCGGAGTTTTCTATATCTGAAAGTCAGGAGGAAGAACCATGCGTACAAGATATGCAGCTTATGTGATGAAACAATAGAAGGATTGGAGTGATGAAGAAAAAAGGCTGTGCTGCTTTATGAGCAGCGTGACCGCAATTATTATCATTAGGGTGGTGATGTTCGCCGTCCTCGGCGGCGTGACACTGCTATCCCATATCTATAACCTGAATAATATTAAATTGAAACTGTCGGAGACGGACAGCACGGCACGGCTCGCTGGGCGAGCAAGTCCGAAATGAAAAAGATTTACCGTCAGGTTCCGTTTACGCCAAAGCGCTGGTGTCAGCAGGCCAAAAAGAAAGAAACGCCGACCACCCCTAACGGAGAAGAACTGCCGCAGGGCATTGTAGTGGGCTGCACCGGAAACACCACGGCAATGGTAGATACCGGAGACGTCCATGTGCTGATGATCGGTGCGGCGGGCGTAGGCAAAACCGCCTTTTGGCTTTATCCCTGTATCGAGTATGCCTGCGCTTCGGGAATGTCTTTTCTCTCAACCGACACTAATAAAGGCGACGTCATGCGTAACTATGGGAATATCGCCAAAGAGTACGGGTATCAGGTGTCCGTCATTGATTTAAGAAATCCCACCAAGAGCAACGGCAACAACCTTCTGCACCTTGTCAATAAGTATATGGATTTATACAAAGCACATCCTGATACCCTCGTTTACAAAGCAAAGTCGGAAAAATACGCCAAAATCATCTCCAAGACCATCATCCTGTCGGGAATGGACGCCGCCAGCTTCGGGCAGAACACTTATTTCTATGACGCCGCCGAAGGTCTGCTCACCGCCACCATTCTCTTGGTGGCGGAGTTCTGCGAACCGAAAAAACGGCACATCGTCTCGGTGTTCAAGATTATCCAAGAACTGCTTGCGCCCTCGCAGAAGAAAGGGAAAAATCAGTTTCAGCAGCTCATGGAACTATTGCCGAATGATCACAAAGCCAAATGGTTTGCAGGAGCTGCCCTCAACACCGCCGAACAGTCTATGGCGTCCGTTATGTCAACGGCGCTGTCCCGGCTTAATTCCTTCCTCGATTCGGAACTGGAACAGCTTCTCTGCTTCGATACTGAGATAGACGCGGAAAGGTTCTGCAATGAAAAGTCGGCCATCTTTGTGATCATGCCGGAGGAAAATCCGAACACGTTCTTTATGATCTCTTTAATCATCCAGCAGTTATATAGGGAAATCCTCGCGGTAGCGGATGAACACGGCGGAAAACTAAAGAACCGCTGTGTTTTCTTTTGCGATGAGTTCGGCACCTTGCCGAAGATCGAAAGCGCCGAGATGATGTTCTCTGCCTCCCGTTCGAGGCGTTTGCAGATCGTACCAGTGATCCAATCCTTTGCCCAGCTTGAAAAAAACTATGGCAAGGAAGGCGCGGAGATCATCGTGGACAACACCCAGCTTACCATTTTCGGTGGATTTGCTCCCAACAGCAGTTCGGCGGAAGTCCTCTCCAAAGCGCTCGGCAGCCGAACGGTCATGTCCGGTTCGGTGAGCAGAGGGAAAAACGATCCGTCACAGTCTTTGCAGATGATAGAAAGGCCCTTACTCACACCGGACGAGTTGAAATCACTGCCCAAAGGTGAATTCGTGGTCATGAAAACAGGCGTACACCCGATGCGGGTAAAACTGAAGCCGTTCTTCAAATGGGGCATTGAGTTTGACGAGGACAATCCCTATGCCGTAGCCGACAACGGAGGACGTGCGGTGCAGTACGCCGAGAAAAAGGAAATCATAGACGGCATCATTCAAAAATATCATCCTGACTGGCTTGTGAAAGAGAAAGACGCAGAGGAAAGCGCTGACGGCACAGGCGGCGATCAGGATCAGGAAACGAACTCTAATAACGATCCGCAGATGAAAAAGCAGGAGTCAAGGGAAAAGAAGAAAACAGGCGGAACAAACCTTCAGACTTCTCCGAAAACACGCAGAACGCCCTCTCCCAAACCAAAGCCGGAGGTGAGCGCCGATGGGCAGGCTTGATAAACTGTATAAATCCGATGTACCGCATCGGGCAAAGCTGGTCTACATTTATCTGTATGACCGCATGGATAAGGAGCGCAAAGCCTGGCCGGGACTGAACACCATCGCAAGGGATCTTTCGCTTTCACGGTCCACCGTCAAGCGAGCCGTCAAAGATTTGGAAAAAGACTCTCTCATACGAAAAGAGCCGCACTGCCGTGAAAACGGCAGTGCGACCTCGAACCGTTATTATCTACTTTGAAAAATTATATCCCGCCTGCCAAGGGGAAGGTGCGCCTATTTATTGGACTGAGGGGCGGTTCAAAATGAACCGCCTTGAAGTACCCACTTTAAGAAATTACGGCAGAAAGAGAAGATACTTTATATAAAGAATAATTTGAAGTTGTTCGGTACAAAAATCGACTGCATTTCATTCTACCACTGTACAGTCATTGCAAGCCCTGAAGTTATCGTTTATAATGATAAGTAGTAAGGCAACAGGATATAATAACTGTATGCGGGGTGTGAAAAGAGAACCATGAATTTAATTTTAAGTGACAGGAATTTTGATTTGTCTGTGGATATTCCTTCCACAGAATTTATCAATCTTTCCAATTTAAAAATCGCAAATTGTATAGGCTGTTTTGGGTGTTGGACAAAAACGCCCGGAAAATGTGTGATCCGGGATGATGCGGTGAAGGTTTATCCGAAAATTGCCGCAAGCGACCGAGTGCTGTATATTAGCAAGGTGAAATATGGAAGTTACGATACGCCCATGAAAACCATGTTGGAGCGCGCAATTCCCGTTCAACAAGCATTTATCCGGCTTCTGCACGGGGAAACCCATCATGTTCAGCGGGCAGTTGTGCCCAAGCGGGCGGCTATTATTGGATATGGAGATATCTCCGACGAAGAAAAGGAAATTTTTACACAGCTTGTCAATCGAAACGCCAGCAATATGAGTTTTGAGAGCGTTCGGGTTCTTTTTGCCCGGGAGGATACGTTGGAGCAGACTGTGAGAAACGAGGTGCTGTCATGGGAAAAATAATGATGCTCAACGGAAGCCCACGCGCTCCGAAATCAAATTCCAAACAGTATGCGGAACTGTTTGCAAAAAATGTTGATATGCCGACAAAATATTTTGCTATAAACAAGAAAAACCATTTGGAACTTTGTGAAGAGATGGAGAATTTTACAGAGGTTCTGCTCGTCTTCCCGCTTTACGCAGACGGGATTCCCGTGACGCTTCTAAACTTTTTGAAGACATTGGAAAAACATCCACCGAAACAAAAACCGAGAGTCTCTGTTTTGATCAATTGTGGTTTTTATGAACCTGAACAAAATAATATTGCCGTAAAAATGATACAGATTTTTTGTAAGCAGCAAGGTTATTCCTTCGGATCGGTTTTACGTATTGGAAGCGGTGAGGCCATTTTAAATACGCCGCTTAAATGGTTTGTGATACGGAATATCAAACGGCTGGCAGCTTCCATTTCAGAAGGACGCGGCGAAAATCTGAAGGTGACTATGCCTCTTCCGAAAAAAATGTTTGTGCAGGCGTCTACAACCTATTGGTTGAATTATGGGAAAAGGAACGGAATTACGCGGGAACAGATGGAAACTATGGAAATTGAGAAGGAATAAATATATTTCACTTATAAAAATGCGCGCTATAATATGTTTAACAAGATACTTATTTGGATGATTTGGCAGATACAGCCGAATGGCTGATATTAGGGTTTTGGAGCAGAGAATGATTTGGAATTTCAGTGTCATAAATATATGTCTATTTCTTCAATTCTGAAATAGCGTCACCAGGGAAAACCGTGGTGACGCTATTTTTTTGTTTTTAGAAATGTCCTTAAATAGAAAAAGTATCTCTTAAAAAATCAGAGCCGGCATGACTTCTGTCACGCCAGCTCTGAAAATTTTTATATCAAAAAGAATAATTTGAAGTTGTTCGGTACAATAAAAGAAGGAGTGAATAAAAAACGGAGGAATAGGAAATGAAATCGCGAGTAATTCGGAAAAATATGATAAAGCCCTATGAGCAGGCATTGGTGCAGGCTGAGAAAAGCGCGGCCACAGTGGAGAAGTATCTGCGGAGCGTGAAAGCGTTTGTCGCTGCCTATGAAGGGCAGAAAGCAGAGAAAGCGCTGGTGCTGGAATATAAGGCAAGGCTGGGAGAAAATTATACAGCGTCCGGTGCAAATGCATTATTGGCGGGAATTAACGGCTTTCTCCGGTTTTGGGGATTGGACAAATGCTGTGTCAAACCGTTTAAGGTACAGAAAAAGGTTTATATCCCGGAGGAAAAGGAACTGACCCGTGAGGAATATGTCCGGCTGGTGAAAGCAGCTAAAGAAAAAAGCAGCGAACGCCTTGTATTGCTTCTGGAGAGTATCTGTTCTACCGGGATTCGTGTGAGCGAGCTGCAATACATTACGGTAGAGGCCGTGCGGTGCGGAGAAGCTGTCGTAACCTGCAAGGGAAAAACAAGAACAGTGTTTCTCCCGTCTGCTTTGCGGAGTAAGCTGCGGAGATATATTCATAAACAGGATCTCTGTACCGGCCCGGTGTTTGTCACTAGAACAGGGAAACCGCTTAACCGATCCAATATCTGGCGGGAAATGAAAGCACTATGCAGCCGTGCCAATGTTTCCCCGTCAAAGGTATTTCCGCACAGTCTGAGGAAATTGTTTGCCCGGACATTTTACAGCCTCGACCATGACGTTGCAAAGCTGGCGGATATTTTAGGGCACTCAAACATCAATACTACCCGGATATATATTATGACTACCGGGGCTGAACACCGCCGAAAAATCGAGACCATGCGGCTGGTGATCTGATAAAAAGGACAAAAAAATACCAGCGCCGAAACGCCGGTTATCCCTTTGGCCACGGAAGAAACATTCCGTTATAAACAGAACTATAACTAACACAGAAGAAACATTCCGTAGTGAAAATATTCTATGTACTGTTTTTTACATAGTAACAGTATCATATTTCTACAAAAAAGTCAATATAACTCTGGATTTTTGGCGCAGGAAATCTGCCTTTTCAACAAGGTCTTGATGAAAAGGTTCCTTTTTTGCGCTTTTTTTGCTTTCAGCCGGTTTTTATGAAATTTCATGCTGTTTTATTCCAAACGGCTGCAACGGAATGTTTCTTCTGTGATACCGTGGGTGCTGACAAAATAAAAGCATCAATTCTTTTGCTGCTTTTTATTTTTACGTTGAAAGCTAAACTTTACCACGCCGGTAATCTATTGGACTGTAATTAAGGAGAGATCAATCATACAGCTAAAAATTACCACTGATTATTCCATCCGTGTCATACTTTATCTGTATCTGAAACGCGGGCAGATTCTGTCATCGGAAGAAATCGCGACAGCGATGAAAATACCGCCCAAATATCTGCATACCATTACCGGATATTTGAAAAAGGGGAAATATATCGAAACTATACGCGGGAAAAACGGCGGTTTCCGGATTGTGGAACCGGCTGATGAGATCAGCCTCTATGATATTGTCACCTTGCTGGAACCGGAAAAGATCAACCGCTGTCTGGAAGCAGACCACCAGTGCAGCAGAAAAGGCTACGGTGTGTGCGCAGTTTCCCGGTTTTATGAATTGGTGCAGGAGACGTGGGACACCATGTTGAAGAAAATAACGCTGAAGATGCTTGCAGACGATCCGAGTAGAGAAACGCTGCAGGAGATCATATGTCAAAACGCCGCCGGTAAAGAAGGTGTGCAGAATAAATGGAGGTGCCGTAAAAATGGAGCAGGTAGAACAGTATTTAAAGACGATGGCATTTAAAAAGCGTGTGGTCGGAGGTATTGATGAAGAAAACGCGTTGCTTCATATCAAAAAAATCTGTGACCTGTATCAAGAAAAACTCCAGGAGAAGTATATTGAGGAACAGGAATTCGGAAAAGTACAGAGTGATTTGAAAGAAACCCAAAAAGAATTGGAACAGCAAAAAGCGGCATATGTCGCCTTACAAGCCAAAATGGCTGACGCAGAACTGGAAATCCACAAGTGGAAGGAAAAAATAGCAGAAAGCAGCTCTCAGGAAACCGAAAAAGTCAAGCAGGAATATGAACTGAAATATAAAGAGTTGACTGATGCGGTGAACGCTATTCAGAGCGTGAAAAAGGAAGCTGCGGTGCAGGCACAGATCGAAGCGGCACAGGAGGCGGCACGCCTTCGCAGTGAAATTATGACCCAAATCGAAGATGAACGCCTGGGTGCTGAAGAAACACTGCGGCAGCTGAGAAGTGAGATAGATCTCCTTCAGCGGCGGAAAAAGGAAATACAAAAAGCAATCCAGATGGAAAGTGGACAATGGCTGTCTTCCCTCGGCAAAACGATAGAGGAATTACAAGGCATGAAAATCCAGATAAGTAGGGAAATTCAGGAAACAGAAGAGGAAATCCATTTTCCAACCGTTGTAAGAGATGGGTGCCATGCCGGCTGACGGGATACTGGAGCGGCGGCTTCAAAAATTACGGCATAAAAAAGATTGGCGCCGGTTGTTCTGCAAATTGGTTTCTACCGCTATTGTCGTGTATCTGCTGTTCGGGGTTATATTCGGTATCGCTATTGTACAGGGAGATTCCATGACTCCAGCGGTGCGGAGCGGCGATATCGTCTTTTTCCTGCGGCTTGGAAGCAGCTACAATTTAGGAGATATCGTACTGATCCGAACGGAAGGGCGGGAAGATTACGTAAAACGTGTTTGTGCCTTGCCGGGACAGACAGTGGAAATCGATGATGAACAGGGAAGGCTACTGGTGGATGGGGAACCGGCAATCGAACCCTACGCCTATAGCGAGACCTATGGGAAAACAGGAGTTTCATACCCGCTGACGCTTGCTCAAGACGAATATTTTTGTCTGGGGGATAACCGAAGTAATTCGCTGGACAGCCGTAATTATGGCTCCGTATCTGAAGAACAGATTGACGGAAAGGCTTTGGCGTTTTTTCGGATTTTTAGATGAAGGCAAAGAAGATAAGAGAAGGTGAATATGATGATAAAGAAAAGATGGCAGTCTGTAGGAGCGATTACGGTATTGTTCCTTATGATAGCGGCCTTGATAATACCAGCATTTGCTTCTTTGGAACAAAAACAACAAATCATGAGATTTGAAAAAAATTCCCCAGTTTACAGCAAAACAGTTGTTCCGGGAACCAATCTTGAAAGCATAGGTCTTCCTAAAACCTTACGGGCGACGGTGGATACACAAGATGTAGTAGGAAATTTTGCGGGGGGGGTACATATAGTACCTTTAATGACGACGCTGGAGAGGTGGTGGACGTGCCTGTGACATGGAAAGGCAATTACGACCCCCATACGCCGGGCATCTACACATTAACAGCAGAGTTTTCCGGATATACCTATGCCAAAGCACATCCCTATGCGGTGGTGACGGTGGAGGAAAGCAAAACAGCCTCTCAACCCTCACAGAATCTTGCGGCAGGGACAGTGAAGCCGGAGCTGACGGAAGACACGGCGTACCTGGCGGAGTTCAAGGTGGAAAAGATCGTAGACGGCACGGCGGATTTTGACACCTCCGACGATCCGAACAATATGTACTACAAAAACGCGGTAGGGAACGACGAGAACGACCACAACGGGATCGTGCGGTCCTTTGACAATATCACCTATGATTTGACATACCGTACTGAAGTTCGGGAAGCGGGAGACCTGTATGAGAAAGGGACGATCTGTTTTGAGTTCATCGTGCCTCTGAACAGCGAGCAGGCAAAGTGGGATACGGAAGCAATGAGCTGGATGGACCCTGGGAGTTATACGGTAAAAACAGAAGAGGTAACGTATGACTTTAACGGGGATGGACAAGCGGAGACAGTATCGTGTCAAGTATTACGCGGGGAAAAGACGCTGGAAAAAACGGTGACGAACCCGACGGCGATCTCGGGGAGCGGAACACTGCAAGCGATATTGAATGTATTGGCGGCGCCGAACAACACAGAGGTAAAGCCGGTGTTCAGCGCATGGCTGAAACCGAACGATGTAGGAGAAGGAATCATCACTGGGAATAATCACAACTGCGCGGCACATGGTACACGGGAAGCGGTGACGGCGGAAGCCGCGCCGACAAGAGTGACGGCAGAGCCACGGTACAATGTGCAGATCAAACAAGGAAATCCTTCCTATTCGTCTGTAATACTAGACACCTACAATTTCGATAGTGGCAATGAGTTCGCTCTGGACAAAGGAAACGGAATGGTAACGGGCGGAACAATCTCATACGGCGTAACCTTACAATTGTACAACCATCCTGGCAGACAAATGAAAGGCGTGGAATACCCCAGCGGACCGATTACCTTTGACCTGGAACTGTCCGCAGAGTTTGTTCCTACCGCTGGAAACCCAGCTTTAACAGAGAAACAGCAGGCGGAGATCATGCAGAATTATACGCCGCTGGTACTGAGCTGGGGTGAACAAAGCTCCGTTAAGAAAGATGGGAGGGACGTAAAAGAAAACTCTAGTACCGCGGTAAGCGCTGCGCCTTTTAATTCGGGATATAAAGTTGATAGCTGGACAGGGACAAAGGCAAGTGACGCTTGCTATAACGGCGGCAACTGGAACGCGACCAAAACAGGAAATGTTATTTCGGTTACCGTATCAGACTATGAACTTGAATATCCGAAGTTTCCAACAATCGATTCAGCAGCTGCCCATGGTGCGAATACTTACTATGCCTATGCAACGGGACTTCAGAATATTGGATGCTTTTCGGCGGGGAAGTTTTTCATTGTAACGCCGTTTTATAATAACGGTACGACAGATCCAGCGAAGAAGGGGACGTATATTCTGGACGATTATGGACTGACAGATGGGAGCTTTAAGGTGACAATCCAGGATGTAAAGCTGCGGGCAACGTCTGTCACAGGGCAAACTTTGGCAGAAACGGATGACAACAGTAATCAGGGAAAGATGACGGATGACAAATGCATCGCAACGGCCTACTTGTCTAGGCCGGGAAATTTTAATTGGAAAATTGCTTGGACGAAATTTGGTAAGGAAGATAACTTTAGCTGCACTGATGTGTTGGGACGAGTTAGCGGCGACAGCTGGCGGAGCAATGGACGTGACACGCTGTTAAAAAACCAGAGTGTAGCAGTAGGAAGTGGTATGGATAACAATGAGAACGGGGACAGCAGAAACCGGGTATATGCCGCAGATGTCCTTGCCAAATTTGATGCAGAGGCCATAACGCTGACAGGGGAAACAAAGGCATGGACAGGTTCGTGTGGTTTGGATGTAACCTTCTTGTATGCGACCAAGCCGGATGGTACAAACTGGACAAGCGACAATGAGATGAACCAGGCAGAGATAGAGGATTTATGCTATTATGCCTCCCTGGAGGATGTGCCGGAGGGATATCGTGTGGTGGCGTATTTGACGGAATACCGTCCCAAGGATAATAACCCGGATAACGTTAAAAAGACTTATCAAGGTGTACGATTATTAACAAATATAGGAGGCGTGGTAGCTGATGACGCTTTAGTAAACAATGTATACCAGTGTGTCGTCGGCGGCAAGATTTGGTATGCAGCGGAGTACAACGAAGCAGATGGGAATATCCCCACCATGCTGGAGAACGACCCGTCGAACCCCACGCAGCTTCCGAAACCCACGATTACGGATTACCGGACCTACGAAAAAGCGTACTATGACGACTCCGGCTATGCCGGCGGGCATACGGGAAGCAATAATTACGGCGACAGCCTTTTGATTGTAGAGACGTTGCCTGAGATTATAAAAAAAGTGGAACAGCAGGAAGCTGGATCGGATAAACAGATCTACCAAATGGATTCAGACCAACGGTATGTGGACTATTCCTTAACACCCAGCTTTGGATCAATGCCAGAGGGATTGTCCCTTACAACAACACTGACGATCACAGATACTTTGGGGAAAGGACTCTCCTATGTGCCGGGCAGCTCATATATCGGAGGGACTTACATACAAAATGAGAAACAAGGCCAGTTGGGTAAAGTGGAAGGCGGCACGGCGATGGAGCCGGAGGTGACCAAAGACGGCGACAAGACGGTGCTGACCTGGGTGCTGCCCAATGTGAAAACAGATGAAGAACAGCCGGTGATACACTTCAGCGCGGTGATCGGTACAAAAGGTGTTGAGAACACCGACGTACAGCATAATGATACGCTGAATAATACCGTAACGATAAAATCCACCGGCGACATGAGAAAGCCGGCGCTGACAACTGGGAACATGGCCAGTGTGGATATTCGGGTAGCGAAACTGATCAAAACAGCGCTCTCAAAGATCGCGGAGGCACAGTGGTATGAACCGAGCGACTATATGAAGTTCACTTTGAATGTTGGAAACAACGGCGCCAACGGCATAAAAGATGCAGTGATTGTAGATACGTTGCCCTACAACGGCGACAGCAGAGGGAGTTCGTTTACTGGGCCATTTACGGTAAAGGAGATCGAGCTGAGCGGCGCGCATGTATCCAATCTTGATTCCTGGCGGTGCTTCTATACCATGAGCCCGGCGGCAAGGGAGACGATTTCATCAGACTACCAGGCCGCGGATATTTTGGCTGGCAGTTCCAACGTAGATGGAGGCACTGTGACGTGGACTGAGGCAACGGTGGATTCACGGAACTTTGTGCCAGATTTGGCAGATAAGACCCCAACAGCCATTGCATGGATAGGCGATCTGAACGCGGGAGAAACCTTCCAGGTATTCGCGACCTTCCAGGCGCCGGAAAGCAAACCAGGGGATGTACTCGTCAATGGACTGTCGAGAGGCGATGACAATACGATTTCAAGGGTGAATACGGTAGCCAGAAGCCTTTCGGGATTACCCTGGCTGGACAGCAATGAGGACGGCCAAAGGGACGGAGATGAAGTGAACCTTGCTGGAATCAAAGTACAGTTGCTAAAGAAGGATGATTTTGGGAAATATATGCCGGTAGAAGATATTGATGGAAATCCGATATACGTGGAGACGGCGTTAAACAATGCGGATGCCTCAAAAGAATATACGATAGAAAGCCTGAACAACAAGGACAACTTTGTAGATGTGGTATTGACCGCAACGGCCAAGGCAGACGGGAGCTATGAGTTCTATGGCTTGCCCGCCGGGGAATATGGGGCGCGTTTTGTATCTGGAACGAATTCTCTCGGGAAGTATATCGCCTCTCCTGTTGACCAGGGAAGCGACTACACCGATTCCGACGGCGTGCCAAAGTATTCGGACGGTGGAAATACCGCAACACTGTCCAATCAGCTGGAACAGACAGAGATCCTTGGGATAGCAATGCCAAAGTCGGAGGAAATGGCAAGCGCGTTTTATACCTCGCGCTTCCATGACAGCGGGTTCTACTACAAACAGGGCAGCGTAACGATCCAAAAGAACGGCGAAGACGGCAAAGGCTTAGCGGGTGTAGTGTTCAGGCTGGAGAAGATGAACGCGGAAGGCGCATGGGAAGAAGTCGCAGTGAAGAACAACACGACGGACAGCAGCGGTGTATTAAAGTATGAAGGCTTATACCCAGGCGAGTACAAGCTGACGGAAGTTTCCACGGTGGAAGGGAACAGCCTATTGGCAGAGCCGGTATATATCACAATTCCTTACACCAATGAGGATACAGAAGGTACTCCCTCTTATGTGGAGAACGGAAAAGATTATTACCTCGACCTAACTTATACGATTCAGAATAACCAGGTGTTTGTTGTGCCAACGGCAGGTGGCTTCGACAGCAAACAGTATTTGCTGTTAGGGGCAGGCATTGCAGTCTTGGCGATAATCGGAATAGGTGTTGTTTGGAGTATGAAACGGCGTAATCGTCTGAATAAGATTCGCAGAGCAATATTACTGAGATAAGAACAAGGGAGGGAAAAACTATGAGCATAGTTGAGAACAAGAAAGCAAAAAGTATCTTGGCTTTCCTCACGATAGTGCTCATCCTGTTAGGGATTATAGTACCGGCATTGGCAGCAATGGAGCAGAAAGGGAGGATTATCTCGTTCGAGAAAGCGTCCCCAGTCTACATTGGTACGGTGGCGCAAGGAACTGAGCAGGAGGACCTGGGATTGCCGAAAACCCTGCGGGCGACGGTGGATACACAAGATGTAG
>OHRG01000023.1_pt1 | contig 109115 bp, 84 predicted proteins | sample 1578351 | NCBI WGS metagenome assembly OHRG01 (sample SAMEA3879599, study PRJEB24766) | human gut metagenome | biome: human-associated habitat; feature: feces | place: USA | collected 1985/1987
CCGAAGAGGCTGGCGTAGTAGCTGTCCAGGTGCCCGTCGGCGCTGTCCGCCGCGCCGGCCGTCAGGTCGCCGTAGCCGGCCGTGAAGGCCGCTCCCACCGTGAGGCGGTCGCTGAGGTCCGCGTCCACGCCTACCGTGCCTCCCCAGGTGGTGAGCTGGTAGCCGCTTTCATCCCCGCGGGTGTCGAGTTTGGCGTAGGAGCCCGTGCCTTCCATCCACATGTGGAAGCGGGGGAGGTCGTCGTTGACGTAGGCCGGGTTGACGCCCATGAGGGTGGTCCGGTTCCTGATCCAGCCCATCTGGCCGCGCAGGGCGTCCCTTTGCGCCGTCCCAAGCGCGTTGACCGTGCTCCCAGCCGCCGCCGCCATGGCGCGCTTCGCTTCCGAGGGGTTGGAAGACGTCAGGGCACCTACGGCGTCATCCACCTTCTTGAGGATGGAATCCGCAGCGAGATCGCCGGGCAGGTTCCAGAGCAGTTCCGCCCCGGCCCCGGAATTAAACGTATCCGCAAGGCGGGCGTATTTATTGTCCCTGGAAGCCGTGGCCATCAGAACGAGGTTGCCGTTTTCCATCACCAGGTACGCATCATTTTCAAATTTCTTGAACGCGGAGGAGGAGGGATCCAGCAGGATAGCCAGTCTGTCGCTTCCTCCCAGATCAATGGCTCCGTCCGCGTGCATGAGCGTGTAACTGCCGTCTGCGTCCAGAGTCAGCTCGTTCCCGCCAGTGGAACTGAGAGTTATTTCCGCGCCCTGGCTGATGCTGATGTTTCCGGTCACGCTGATGATGGGGCCGGCGTAGTCCGTGTTGAAGGCAAGATTCGTACTGGAACCGTCACCCAGCGTCAAACTGCTGAGGGTCAGCGCCGTATTGGCTTTCGGGTCGTCCATCGTGCCTCCCATCCGGATATTGAGGAGCCCCGTGTTATTAACTGCCCAGCTGCTGCCGGCAGCGGTCATGACATTTTCAAACGTCTGCCCGGCATTGCCGGAAATATTAAGCTGCCCGCATCCTTCCAGCGTACCGCTGAAAACGGAGCCGCTGCCCGAATTACCGGTATTGACAGCCAAAACGCCGCCAGCGCTCTTCAGAGTGCCCTCTCCGCCGATTCCGGAAACGGTGCTGCCGGATGTCGAACCAAGGTCCAGTATTCCCTGGGAGCCACCATCTTTCGCCAGATCGAGCAGAATGCCGCCCTGGAGGGAAGCCGTTCCGGAAAGTTCCAGCGCATCATGGAGGGTAAGCGTTCCGCTGCCCTGGATGGTGCTGGAGGAAAGGCTGCTGGCGCCGTTGACGGAAAGGGAGGCTCCGCTGCCGATGTTCAGGGCCGCGCCTTCGCCGCTGTCCGTCAGGTCACCCATGACGGTATTCCGGTTGATGTCCAGAACAACGCCTTCCGCTGCGCCGGCAAGTTCCACATGATTAAAGTTGCTTCCTTCACCGTTAAGAGCGAGCGAACCGCCTTCCACGCGCAGGGTGTCCGTCACAAAAGAACCGTTGACTGTCAGCTTGCCCGTGTTTTGCTTGATGAAGGTGACTCCGTTTTCCCCGACGATGTTTCCGCCCATGATGGAATCCGCACCGGCGTAATCATCAGGAGCAGGCAAGCCCGTTTCCAGACGTTCGTTGTTGAGGATGACAACGGCGTTGCCTCCGTCCGCACTGGTGTTTTCCACTTTCAGCGTGCTTCCCGTAGCGCCCAGAAGGTTGTTGATGACCGCGCCGTCCCCGTCGGAATCGCCGGGAGCTCCGGACAACTGAACGGCAAGCGTCTTGTCCTGGGAAATCACCACGCCGGAGTACATCCCCAGCGTACCGTAGCTGGTGACGGTGTCAGGGTCGGAAGCGGAGGAATCATTCACCATATAAAGCCCGCTGACCTGCCCGCTGAGAACCAGGCTTCCGCCGTTGGTGCCCGTCACCCGGATGCCGTAATTGGAAAGAATCCTGCTGAACTGGATATCGCCAAGATTTTCGCATTCCAGCGTTCCGGTCGTCAGGGTGAGCCAGCTTTCCGCACCGGCTTCCTTATGGGCGACGAGCGTGTTCACAATAGCGTCAATGTCCAGATTGACTGTGGCGGGATTGTTGATGACAAGCCTGCCGTCTCCCTGGTCAATGATGGCCGTACCGGCCGTATCCTGGTTGACGTTATCCGCCCCCAGGGTAAGATTCAATGTTTCCGTGGCTCCCGCCCCCACCGTAATATCTCCGGAAACGTTGGCAAGCCTGCCTCCGGCAGCCAGCGTAATGCCCTTGAGCATGCTGCCGTCAGTCCCCCCCAAATTGACAGAAGCTGCTGAGTCCACGACAATGGCTGCCGTCGCGCCTTCCGCCCGGGTCATGGCGGAAGTCAACGCGCCATTGACGATTTTCAGTGTTCCCGCTCCATTCAGCACGGTTCCGGCCCACTGGCCGGCCTTGTCCTCCGTACCAAGCTGAACAACGGCTCCCGCATTCGTAATGCCGAGCGCTCCCGCAGCGGTATTGGCCTGATCCAGGATCAGAGTGCCCGCGCCTGCGTGCGTCAGGCTGGAATTGCCCTGAACCAGCGCGTTCAGCACCAGTTCCGTATTGTTGTAATTGACGTTGTATTGTGCGGCCAGCCCGGTATTCGCGGAGCCCGTGTTGCCTCCCAGAATGGCGCCGTCTCCAAAAACGGCATTCCCCTCTCCTGTGGCGCAAGCCCCGCCGGAACCGAAGTTCCAGGCCTGGCGATTGTTGTGGACGGAAGTCTCATTGGTGACCAGAGTTCCCGAGAAGTCCTTGAGGGATCCCGTGAGGACATTGTTCATCCGCACGTTCGCAGCCATGGCCCACGTGCCCGAACCGGAAAGGCTTCCGGAGAAAGTATATGTGGCGCCGGAAGAGCCGTTCTGCATCGCGCCGTGGGTTGCGCCGATTTCAAAATTGGCTGCCGTCGCGCCCGCGGAAAAATGGAAGCCCTTGCCATCAATGAAAACGGTGCCGCCTCCCAGCGTATTTCCTGCCCCAAAGGCTACCCAGTTGGCATTGGTATTCATATTCACCCCGTTGCCGACCAGTTCCAGGCGGCCAGTGAAGTTGGTATTGCCCGTATTGGAGATATTGACCAGTCCCGCAGTATCCGCAGTCCCGATAGTGACGGTGCCCGCCCCATTGAGCTGGGCATGCAGGTTGACGGTTCCGCCGGAAAGAGCAAGGGAAGCGCCTTCACTGACGCGGACAATAGTAGCATTGTTCGGATTTACGCCGATGGTCGCGCCGCCCGTGAAAGCGAGCGTGCCCTCTTCCACAGTAAGGTGGGCCAGGGTATTTCCTGCATATCCAAGGGCCAGAGTGCCCGCTCCCGTTTTGGTCAGGGTAGTGCCTGCCCCCATGACGTCGGCTGTCAGTCCGGCCCAGGAAACGGTATCCCCCGCGCCAAGCACGGAAACGTTCAGGGAACCTCCGTCTCCCACGTTGACACAACTGGAAATGTCATCACCTGTCGCATCCGCACCGGCGGCGGAATCCGCATAGGCCAGCGTCCCTCCGTTGAATGTAATATCCCCTTCCGTTCCCAGCGCTCCGTCAGTTCCAATGGTAAGAATGCCGCCATTGAGTATCGTTCCTCCGGTATAGGTGTTGGCCAGGTTTAAGGCAACCTCGGCCGTACCGTTCACGGTAAGCGTGGTGGGAGCTGTGGAATCCGCGATAGAACCCGCGTTGTCAGGATCGCTGACCAGCGTGTAAGAGCCGCTGTTGAAAACGACGCTCTTGGGAGTTACAGTACCGGAAACCTTGACTTCACCCGCTTCCGAGGAAGAGAAGTAAATTTCCTGATTATCCAGCGTATCCACTCCCGCCTGCCTCGTCGTCCAGCCGTCAACGCTGGTGTTGATCCACTTCCGGTCCGTTCCTCCGTCCCATACAAAACCGTTGTCTCCGCTGACGTCTGCAACCTTCAGCACAAGCTGGTTGTTTTCCACCACCACGGAATATTCGAATCCTTCCCTGGTGATGTCGGGCGTCCATGTGAAGGAATCCGTCGTCAGGCTTCCGGCCGCAGCCCACTGGGCCAGGACATAATTAGACGCCTCCAATTCTCCATAATTGTTAATCGTCAGCGCACAGGATGAATCCGCAAGAGCCAGGGTCCCGGCCGTGATATTGATGACAGGCTCATTCGCCGCCACGCCCGTCATGTCAAAGGTGAGGGCCGCGCCGCTATTCAGCGTCAGGGCGGAAGCCGTCGTCATCCTGGCCCCCGCACCCATGGAAATGCTGCCCAGGGTCATGGCGTTCGTATTTGTAAACGCCAGCGTTCCTGCCTGGACATTAGTCAGTCCCGTATAAGTATTCTGCCCGGAAAGGGTCAAGGTTCCGGAGCCGGTTTTCGTCAGGCCGCCCGCTCCGGAAAGAACGCCTCCGAGGGTGATGCCGGTGGAAGCCTGGTCATGGTAAGACTTGGTGTCCGCATCATACTGGCGGGTATCAACCGTCACATTTCCAGTAAGGGTCATGTTATAGGCGGAAGACCAGCCTTCCGCCGCCGTCGTGCCCAGCGTCCCGGAATTCATGTTCAGGGCAATCGTATTGGTATTTCCGGACGCCGTCATACCGCCTGAACCGAGGAGCAGGGAACCGCCATTCAGATTAATGGTGGCGCCCTTGGCGCTTACTCCGTCCCAGTTCTGTCCCAAATCCAGTGTCCGGGCCAGCACCATGCCGCCTGAACCAATATTCATGACGCCTCTCCCGTCACGGGCAATCCTCAAGGTGCCGGTAATATTCATCACGGCATCCCCGCTGATATTGAGCGTAGTCGTTCCATTGTACTCGTAGCGGCCGATAAAGCTCCCCGCCGTCACGGAAGCGCCGGAACCCAGCGTCCAGGCGCATGCCGTGCCGTTGGTTGCCAACACCCTGTATTCTCCTGTAATATCAACATTTCCATTAAGGACATTCGTTCCTACTGCGGAGATCAGCGTGCCGGCCCCGGTAATCGTATTTCCATAGGTTCCGGCGGAAAGAGTCAGCGTGGTATTGGCTCCCAGCTCATATCTGACTCCAGTCAGGGCGGCCGTTGTCGTTCCGGAGGCGTTCTCGCTCAATTTCAGCGTGCCAGAGGAATTGGAGTTCAAACGTGTTCCCAGTCCGTTCCACGTGCCCGTGGTCAGTTCCAGAACGGAATCCCCCTGCAACAGGACCGTGCTGGAGCCCAGCGCGCCGGCATTGCCGACAACGAGTTTACTGCCATCGCCAAGAACGGTATCCCCGGTATAGGAATTGGCGTTGTTCATGGTCAGGGAAGCTCCGTCCAGCAGGTTCAGCGTCGTATCTCCGGTAATGGAGCCGTCACCCGTAAAAATGAAATCCGTACCGGAAACGTTGATTCTGCCTGGAGCGACATTCCCCGCAATCGTCACATTTTTATCCACTCCATCGCCATTGGAGAAATATACCGTTTCCCCATCGGCATAAGCTGACGGAGTTCCGTCAAGGCTCCAGGAGGTATTCGAGCTTTCCGTATTCCAGGTGCCGCTCTTCCATCTCAACAAACCTTCCTTGTCGCTCAAATTGACGTAAAGAGTGCCGTTGCTGACGGAAAACGTTCCATTGTACAGCTCCGCAACGGCTCCGCCCAAAGTAAAGAAAGAACTTTCCGTCAACCCCGCTCCGGAAAGCAATGCGTAACTAATCCCCGTTTCCAGAGAAGACACCCCCAGCCGTACTTCCGTAGCCTCACTGCCGCTGATGGAATTGACGGTCAGAGCCGCCGTTTCCGAATCAAGAGAACTGAAGCTCAAAGCGCCTCCGTTCAACGTCAACCCGGCGGATAAAGTAGCTGTTCCTCCGGCAATTCCCGTGGATCCCAGCGTAGCCCCGGCATTCAGCACATACCCGTCCGCGGACGTAACGTTCACGGTAAGGCCGCCTCCGATCAGCAAGGAACCCTGCCCGATAACGCTGGAATCCTTCACCGTCAAACCGCCTTCCCTCAATTCCACCGTTCCGGTAAAGCCGGGAACGGCTGCCGTTTCTCCTTCGGCAGGAACCGGGGCCTGGGCCGTTCCGTTAAGAACCAGAACCCCATCGCCAACCTTCACCAGACTGCCGTTTCCCGTCAGCCCGTTGGAGAAGGTAACAGTACGCCCCGTGACATGGTCATTGGCATCCAGCGTATCGAGGATAGTCCCGTTCACCGTGCCCAGAAGTTCTACATAAGAAGGCGTGAAATTCGGATTATAGCCTATACTCCAGTTGGACAGGGCTCCCAGAGTGCCTTCCCCCAGTTTGATAACGGCTGCCCCCGCCACATCGGTGATGCCCGAAGAGCCTATGTTCACCCTGGCATCCCCGGATGTCGCGCCACCCAACAGGAAACTGCCCCGGAATGAACCGTTTCCGGAAGCCCAGAAACTCATTCCCAGCAAATCCGCCGTTCCGGAAGAGGCATTGAACGTGCCCGTGCCATCCCAGGACAGGCGCATCGAAGTTGACAATGCAGTCAGGGAACCGCCCCTCAAATTAAGTTCCCCTGAATAAGCCCAGTGAGCCAGCAGGAAGCTGGCGCTTGTGCTATGGGTATCATTGCTGCCGGAGACAGTCAGTGAGGAACCCTGGTTCACATTAAGCACTCCATGCCCCAGCTCGGCAAGCCGGACCTGGCCTGCCGTAGTCACATTGCCGGAATCAAGATCAAGGGCCCCATAAAGGGAATTGTCGTATCCGCCGCCGGCCCCAACCCACAGCTTGTTGACCGCCAATTCATTACCAGCCATATGAATCCTGCCGTAATAATGGGCGACCTTGAACGATTCCGCCTGGATGTCTCCCGTAAACGTCATGGAAGAGCCGGTCTGGGAGCTGGTTACGATATTGCCGGCGTACGAGATATTGCCGGCCACGGTCGGATTGCTGGATCCGTTAAAGGTCAGCGTATCTCCATTCGAGACACTCTCGCCGCCCTTCAGGTTCCAAAGATACGTGTTGCTGTCGGAAACATTCTGCGCATAGACATTCAGGCTGCCCTCCGCGATTACTGTTTGCCCCGCTCCAATGGATGTCCCCGCATCGGAATTGAACACCATGGTAGACCCCGCCATCATATGCAGGCTGGCTCCGCCAAGCATCCATGTCCCTGACTGGGCAGAAGCTCTCAGCCTCAAGGCACCATCAACGTAAAGATTCTGAAGAGCCGAGCCCTCCAGCAAATTGACGCTTCCCGCAGAAGAAGCATCCGTTTTCATATAAACCGTGAGGGAAGAATTTTCCCCACCCGTCACCAGACTTTCAAATCCGGAAAAACGGTGATCCCCATCACCCAACGTCAGGGACGAGCCGTTGCTTAAAACCGTTTCCCGGGCGGAAAGAGAGGCTCCTTCTCCGGGAAGGAGCGTATAATCCGCCTCAAACGTCATGGAGGAAACATTGATTCCTCCGGAAAAATTGACTGTTTTGGAACCTTCCGCCGCCGTGAAAATAACGGCATCCTCATTCAGGAAGGAAGTATCCGTTTTGTTTCCGTCACCCTGCTTGTACCAGCCCGTTCCCGTATTGCTCCATGTGCCGTTGGAATTCCAGACCAGCGTCTCTGCATTATACCCTTCCCCCTTGTACTGCACGGACATGCCGGAACCGTTGGAAACAAGCAGGAAATTGTCCGCTCCCAGCTGACCGGCGGAATCGGCTCTCGTCAATGCCTCATAAGAGTCATCCCCGGTTTGCTTCTAAATACGCAGGGAATCCAGGGATGCCCCTAAATCGGCCCCTGTAGACATGAAATAGCGTGTTATCAGGGCATCGTCAACCATCTCGCGATTGGTGACTGAAAGCTCTTCCATAGCGCTTGCAACCACTACCTCCACATTCCAGGTTTTGGAGTTCTTGGTAATGGTGGTGGTGTTTGACAGGTTGACCATTCCGTCAAGCCCGATGTGCCAGTAATGATTGCCGGCACCGGAGCCATGGTCAAAATTGAGGTTCCCCCCCGGAGTCGTCATGTTCAGAGCGCCGTCCACATAAATATTGGCATGGCCTTCCGCTTCCGTATTCTTGATCTGGTTGCTGAAGGAGGTGGTAAGGGTAGAACCCTTCTCCACGTAAACATTGCCGCCCCATTGTCCCAGCCCCGCGGATACACTGCCGTTCCCCGTTACGGAAATACCGCCGCCGTCCGAGGTATTGGGAGGGTTCCCCGTCACCGTCACCTCAACGCCGTTAAAAATCAAGTGCGGCCCCTTATTGTCCACGCGGGAGGGAGCTGCATCTCCCTCCCAATTGTCTGCCGTTCCTACGGCGTCGCCTTCCCCATCCCCCGTCCATGTAAAATCAGGACCGCCAAAATCGGGAATCTGCCAGAAATCCGCCGAGGTTGCGGCATGGGAATAAGAGTAAATGCCGGAGAAGGAAACCAGGGAAGCGAGAAGGGCGGAACGCAAAGACGGAGGAAGATGAAGTCTCATATTGATCAAAGATATTGTGGCCAGTAATACCCGGATTTATAATCCGTTGGCAAGCCAATTTTCGAAAAAAGCTCACATTAAACAAATAATGGGAAACAAATATCATCCGCCTGTCCAACATATCTACCTCCATATCCAGAAGAACAAAATCATCATTCTTTCATTACAAGCAATATACATGGATTAAGGAAAGAAGCAGGATTATAAATTCCCCGTCTGCCCATTCGCGTTCCTGATGAAAGAGGTACAGACAAAAACAAAAAGGCCGTTCCCTCCCGGGAACGGCCCTGGCTTGAACTATTTTTTCCTTACTGCTGCTGGGCGCCGCTTTGTTTAAGCATCTCCTGAAGCTGTTCAGGAGAAATGCTCATGGGGCCGCCCTGGGGGGCAGGAGCTTCCGAAATGCCGTCCAGTTCCAGATCAAAGATGAGCGGTGAATTGGGTTCAATCGGAGCGCCGGGAGTGTTTTCCCCGTAAGCCAGCTCGGAAGGAATGTAAACAATCCATTTGGAGCCGACGGGCATCGTCGTCAGCGCTTCGGCAAAGCCGGGGATGACCTGAAGGGGAAGTTCCACGGATTTGCCTTTGGTGTCGTCAAACACGGTGCCGTCCAGCAGCGTGCCCTTGTACTTCACCTTGAACATGGGGTTCTTGAACTTCTTTTCATCAAATTTTTCTTCGCCGCCCTTGTTCACAATCTTGTACTGGAGGCCGGACTTCGTTGTAGTGACGCCTTCCTTTTTGCCGTTTTCCTCCATGAACTTCTTGCTGGCCTCCAAATTGGCCTTGGCCTTGGCGGAAATGCGTTCATCTATCTGCTTCTGGAACGCATCCAGGGCGGGCTTCAGCTGTTCCTGGTCCTTGGCGGGCTTGCGGACCATACCGTCCTTGATGCCCTGCAGGAAGGATTCCTGATCCAGGTCGTCAAAGGTCAGGGTGGGAATGGAACCGAGCTGCTGGCCGCTCTGGAAACCCAGAAAATAGCCCAGGTCCTTTTTCATCTGTTCGGGAGACACAGTAATTTCTTTCTCTTGTTTGGGTTGGTCGGCCGCCGGAACTTCGGCAGCCTTTTCTTGCGCGCCCGCCGCACCCGCCAAAAGGGCGGAAACGGCAAACAGGGCGATGGAAGGGTTCATCTTCATGGTATTTTTATCCTTTCTTTGAAAAAGAGGACTCCTTTTTAACGGATTCCGTTCACAGCACAAGACAAGAGAATTCGTCATCCTGTCATCCTCTCCCGGCAGAAGGCCGGATTGCTTTCCGGCCAGAAGGAGAATCAGGTCATGCCAGCGTTTCCAGAACGCGGGCGATCATGGCGGGATAAAGGGTATGCTCCTGCTCCTGAATGCGGGCGTGAAGGCTTTCCGGCGTATCCCCCGGCAGCACGGGCACGCGGGCCTGGCCCAGGATGGGGCCGGTATCCATTCCGTCATCCACATAATGAACGGTGCAGCCGCTCTCCGCAGCTTCGGCGTTCACGGCCTGCTCCCAGGCATGAAGCCCCGGAAAAGCAGGAAGAAGGGAAGGATGGATGTTCAGGATACGGGAAGGAAATTCCTTCAGCAGCGGATGTTTCACCAGTCGCATGAATCCGGCCAGGCAAACGCAATCCACGCCGTATTCCTTCAGGCGCGCGGCAACGGAGGCCTGGGACGCCTCCGGGAATTTGGTTTTAAACCCTCCGCAATCGATCACCTCCGCCGGGATGCCCCAGGAGCGGGCGCGTTCCAGAATGAAGGCGTCCGGATTGTCAGACATCACCACGGCGATTTCCGCCCGGAGGGAACCGGACTGGATGGCATCGTAAATGGACTGGCAATTGGAACCGGAACCGGAACCGAGTATTCCTAACTTGGGCAATCTGGACATCCGGGGGATGAAACCACAGTTTTTTGCCCGTGGCAAGTCTCCGGCTTGACAAAAAGGCTGCCGTATTTGCCTAATAAAGACATGAGAGACCCCCGTTTTCAGGCCCTGGCCGCCCAGCTTGCAGGGTATTCCACCTCCCTGCGCCCCGGAGACAGGGTTCTGCTGGGACTGACGGATATTCCGGAAGAAATGGGAATAGCCCTCATCCGGGAGGTGAGGAAGGCGGGAGCCATGCCCTTTCTGCGCCTGAACCAGTCCCGCCTGAACAGGGAAATGCTCTCAGGAGCCACAGAAGAACAATATGGTATCATCGGCCGCCACCGCCTGGCGGAAATGGAGGACATGGACGCCTACATTGAAATCCGCGGCGGAGGAAACGCCTTTGAACTGTCCTCCGTTCCGCAGGAAAACATGGCCGCCGCCATGAAAGCCCTGAATCCCGTCTCCCAGCGGCGTATCCGCCATACGCGCTGGTGCGGGCTGCGCTGGCCGTCCGGGGGCATGGCCCAGCAAGCTGCCATGAGCACGGAAGAATTTGAAGACTTCTATTTCCATACCTGCCTGATGGATTACGCCGCCCTGCGTCCCGCCATGCGGAAGCTGGCCGCCATGATGGAAAAGGCTGAATATGTGAAAATTACCGGACCGGGAACGGACATTTCCTTTTCCATCAAGGGGCTGCCTGCCATCCCGTGCGCGGGGGAATGCAATCTGCCCGACGGAGAAGTGTTCACCGCCCCCGTCATCGACAGCGCCAACGGCCACATTTCCTTCAATACGCCCAGCCTGTTCCAGGGCATCCCCTTTGACAACATCCGCCTGACGCTGAAAAACGGACTGGTCGTGCATGCGGAAGCGGGAGATAAAACAGGGGAGCTCAACGCCATTCTTGACACAGACCCCGGCGCGCGGAGGCTGGGGGAATTCGCCTTCGGCGTCAATCCGGCCATCACACGCCCCATGCGCAACATCCTGTTTGACGAAAAAATTTCCGGCTCTTTCCACTTGACGCCGGGGCAGGCCTACCACGTGGCGGACAACGGCAACCAGTCCCGCATCCACTGGGACATGGTATGCATCCAGACGAAAGCGGCCGGGGGCGGAGATATTTACCTGGACGGTAAGCTGGTGCGCCGCAACGGATTATTCACCCTGCCGGAACTGGCCATTCTCAACCCCTCCCTATCATGACCACCCACCCTTTCTCCAAAAAGCGTTCCCAGCTCCGCAAGCTCCTGTATGCGGCCGCGGCTGTCATTCTGCTGGGGTCCCTGCTGGCCTCCTATATGCACTGGGAAGCCAATCATCTGGAATTTAATGAAAACACGGCCCCTGCCGGATGTGTACCCGGCCTTTCCGGCCTTCGTATCCTGGTATTGTCGGATATCCACACCAATCTGCCCCTGCTGGAAAAAGCGGCAACAATGGCGGAACAGGCCAGACCGGACATGATCGTGTTTCTGGGAGATCTGTACACGGATTTTCTGCGGGTCACTCATGCAGGCGACTACATCGCCCAGATGAAACGCCTCTCCTCCGTCGCCCCGGCCTACGCATGTCTGGGCAACCATGACATGGCCCTTGCGGACAATGTGGAACGCGTCCTGAAGGAAGGGGGCTTCACGCTGCTCAGGAATTCCGCCGCCTTCGTCTCCATCCCCAGGCTGGGAAACGTGGAATTCAAACTGGTGGGGCTGGGAGACCTGCGGGAGGGTGACTTTTTCCCGGACCGGTGCATGAGCCCGCGCGAATTGGAGGAAAACTCGCCCATGCCAACCATCGTCCTGAGCCACAACCCCAAAGGAAGGGAATTGCTGGGAAATTACCGCTGGGACCTGATGCTCTCCGGCCATACGCATGGAGGCCAAATCAAACTGCCTTTCTTTTCCACCCCGCTATTGGCGTCGGAAGGGGAAACCATGCACTCCGGGTTCCATCCTTATGAGGACAAGCAGGTATTCGTCACCCGCGGCATAGGCTATATAGGGCCGGGCCGCTTCAACTGCCCGCCGGAAATCAACCTCATTACCATTCCCTAACTTCCCGACCTGACCGCCATGGTTCTCTCTCTGCTGGCCTCCGGAGGCCCTAATGACGCGCCTCCATTCTTCATTCTGCTTACTGTCGTCTTCATGGGCATCATCGCGATTGCCCTCATTCTGGCCCACTTCCGGCAGTCCCTGCTGGCGGGCTACTTCATCTGCGGGGTAATTCTGGCCAACTGCGGCATTCTGGACCACATCCCCAATTCCGACGTCAGCATCCAGGCTCTTTCCGAGGTAGGAATTATCCTGCTCATGTTCACGCTGGGGCTTGAATTTTCCGTCGATGAACTCAAGCACCTGCGGAAAACCGCTCTGGTCGGTGGAGGCATTCAGATGTTCATCTGTACCGCAGCTTTCGGCCTGGGGCTTCATTACGCCACAGGCATGGACATGAGCCACTCCCTGACGGTCGGGGCCATTATGGGACTATCCTCCACGGCGGTGGCGCTGAAATCCTTCCAGGAATTCGGCCTGAGCGGAACCTCCGGGGCAAAAATGGCGGTGGGAATTGCCCTGTTCCAGGACATCGCCGCCATCATGCTGGTGGCAATCATGCCGCAGATCTTCACCGCCACGCCCGACTCATGGGAAACAGCGCTCAACATTGGCATGGCCGTACTGCGGGGGCTTGTCTTTCTGGGAGCCGCCTGGCTGATCGGCCGCTACCTGCTTCCGCGCATCATGCTGGCCGTCGCCCGGACCAAAAGCCGGGAACTCTTCACCCTGATGGTGTTCGCCATCTGCTCGGGAATTGCCATGCTCGCCAGTCTGCTGGGCCTGAGCATCGCCCTGGGCGCTTTCACCGCCGGCCTCTTCGTCAGCAGCTCCTACTACAGCCACCGGGTTCTTAGCGAAGTGCTCCCCTTCAAGGACCTTTTCCTGACCATCTTCTTCGTTTCCGCCGGGCTGTTGATTGACATTGATGGACTATGGGAACACATCGGCCAGGTGGCGACCTTCGCCTCCTTTGTCCTCGCGATCAAATTCGTAGCCTGCCTTACAGCCGCAAGCTTCCTGAAAATTCCCGGGCGCATGGGCATCATGGCCTCCACCGCACTCACCAATGTGGGGGAATTTTCCCTGGTGCTCATCCCTTTCATGCAGGAAATATCCCCCATCCCGGCGCTGGTGACCACCAACGTTTACGCCATTGCCGCCGTCTCCATGGGCATGACTCCGCTGCTGATGAAGGCGGCACGGAAACTCACCCCGCTGCTGGTGCGCATTCCCGGGTTGAAAACAAAACGGGAACGCCTCAACGTGGAAACCCTGATCACACGCATGGAAGGCATCAGGGACCATGCCATCATTTGCGGCTACGGCCCCGTAGGCAGGAGGCTTCATGAAAGCCTGTCCCAGTACGGCATCCCCTGCATCATTATCGACCTGAATGCGGACACCGTCAAATCCCTGCTCAACGGCGGCCATCTGGCCTTTCTGGGAGACATCCAGCACCAAATCACCATGGACCTGGCGGGCGTCCGTACCGCGCGGCTGATTGCCTTTACATTCCCGGACCCTTCCCCGGCCCTGTCCACCTACATGCAGATCAAGGGCGCCAATGCGGACATCACGGTGATCGCCCGCGCCAAATTCCGTTCGGAAGTGGCTTCCCTGCATCACGCGGGCATCGCCAACGTCATCCATGATGAAATGGAAACGGGCGCCGCCGCCGTGCGCCTGGCAAAGCAGAGTTTTGATATTATTGAACCGTCGGACGCGCCATCTCTGTCCCATTAAGCAACGATGAATCTGCCGGACGCCCACACCCATTCCTCTACAGCCGCTTCCGGCACGGCGCCGCGGTTCATCTGCGGCACCTCCCCGGCGGACTGGAAACAGGTGGCCCTTCTGGCGGAACGGGATGAACATGTTACCCCCTTTTTCGGCATTCATCCCTGGTTCCTGAACCCGGCTGAATGGAAAGAGGAAATGCCCAGACTGGAATCCCTTCTGCAAAAAATCCCCCATGCGGGCGTTGGGGAAACGGGGCTGGACAAATGCCGGCGCGGCATCCCGGGGCTGCCTCTTCAGAAGGAAGCGCTGGAACGGCATCTGGAACTGGCCGTGCGTCTGGACCGCCCCGCTTCCCTGCACTGCTGCCGCGCATGGGGCACGCTGGCGGAAATGCTGAAAAAATATCCCCGTTTGAACATTGTCCTGCACGGCTGGACGGGGACATTGCATCCCGGCACGGAATTTCCTTCGGGAAACTGGCTTCTTTCCGTAGGGCTGCGGGAAATGGAACGTCCGGGACTCCTTGCCTCCATACCGCTCCATCGGCTGGCGCTGGAATCGGACGGGCATCCGGAAACCCTTCCGGAACTTTACCGACGCGCGGCGCAGGAACTGGGCATGACCGTCAACAACCTGGTTGACCTGGTCCAAAGCAATATGGGAAACCTGATCCGCCCTTGACGCCTCCATTCAACGGGCGGACATGGTTTCGCGGCGCCTTTTCATTCACTGGGTTTCTATTTCCATTGACTCTTCGTTCAATCATTTTCCCAGAAAACAAAAAACATTTCCGTTGACAATTCATCATCTTTTTGCCATATGATGGATTATATTAGGTATGGATACAATTCCGCCCATCTCCCATGCATAATATCTTCCGAATTCTCCTTTTAGGAGCGCTCCCCCTGGCAGCCTTTCCCGTTATCCAGGCGTCAGCGCAGGAACCGGATATCCAGACACTACTTTCAGGCGAACGTTCCTCGTTCATCTCCGGAAAAGCCCGGAATATTCTGTGCAGGAAACTGGGAACCGCAAACCTTGACACGGATAAAATCCGGGCCATGGCGCACGCCCCGCAAGTCGCCCTGTTATGCCACCTGTACCAATTTTTCAGCGCCGCGGAAAACGGAGAACCGTTCACGCAGCATGAACTCAAGGACGAGTCATTCAGGAAATGGCTCTCCACCCACCCGGAAGTCTTCAGAATGCTTGCCCTATCCGGGACAGCCGGCAAACAAACCCTATCCATATTTTACCGCATCTGGAACGCGAACAATAAAACGCTCCGCCCCGTTGAAACCAGCATGGCTCTGGGGGCAGGGCTTGCCTCAAATGTCATCCCTCCTGAAGAATGCCTGTCCAAATTCAATTTTTACCGGGAATCCTACTTCCAATCCGCATGCCATCCCCAGGCGGACACGATGCAGCCGTGGGAATGGGCCATCGTTTTCCGTGGCAGAGAGAGCCTGGAAGACCTGTCCTGGGCCCAGCAGTTCATAGAGAAAAAACAGATCCCTCCCGAACAGGCTGGAAATAAATTCATGGGGTTCATCCCCTATCGCAGGAAAAACCTTCAGGGAGTCAGCGTTCATGCCGGAGCCGCTTTTTACGACCACAAACCGGTCACATTAAAGCTTTATACGGAATACGGAGGCGTGTGCGGAGCCGTCTCCAAAGGAGCGGCAGGCTTTCTGAGAGCCAAAGGCGTCCCCGCGTGGGCCATCGGACAGCCGGGACACTGCGCCTTTATCTGGAAACACCCCGGCGGACACTGGAAAATCGGCAACAACATCAGCGGATGGAACTGGTCAACGGGAAAAAGCCAGATACCCTGGAACGGCCCCGTCCAGCTCATCCCGGCTTACAATGCCTTCATTCATCACGGTCTGGCGGAAGAATCCTTCCTGATGACGGTTTTATCTGACTGCTCTCCGCGTCCCGTCCAACGGGAATTGCTGCTGAAAGAAGCCTGCAAGATGAACCCCTTTAATTACCCGGCATGGCGTCGTTACCTGAGCATGAAGGCCAAAGGAATCAATGACCGGCAAAAACTCACCCTGCTTAAAGAACTGGCGCAGGCCATGCCCCATGAACACAACCTCCTCCATCATGCAGCGGTAAACATACTCAAAATCCGGGAAAGCAAGGTCAATCCCTATGAACTGTACGCCTGTTTCCTGGACTCTGACTGTTCTCCCGCGGCGGAGGAACTCTTCACGAGGCTGTGCTGGAACAAACTCGTGGCGGATTGCCCTGAAATCGGCAAGATAATCAAATACAGGGAGGGATTCATCGGGAAGCATCTTTCCGTCTGGGCCAGGAAAGGGAACAATGCCTCATGGACGCCTAAAATGAAAAGATACTCCGCCGGCATGATGGAAGGCGCCATCACGGCATTGGAAAAAAGAGAACAGACCCGCACATACTATGTGGCAACCTACCGCCGTCTGCTGGAAATATGGAATGACAAAAAATTAAAGCATCAAGGGGAAATATTGATCAACAAAATCAGCGGCAATAAAGTCTCGCCCCTGCGGCAGAACCGGTAACCAGCACAGAGAATTTTTAACATGAACGCGAACGCCATCATCCGGGCATCCGCCCCATTCTTCCAAAAATACGTCTTATCCCCGGAAATGCCGGCAAAACGCCATCTCGCCATGATGCTGCTGGGCCTCTACTTCACAGCGCCCTTACTGGCAAATGAGGTATTGCGCATCGAATCGCAGGCAGCAGAGTACTCTGCCCAAATTTATATTCAAGAAGAAGAAAAAGGCTCCGTACCTGAAAAAGAGAAAGAGAACGATCAAAAAAGAAAGAAATTGGGCATAGGTGAAACAGTAATATTAACCCTGGTTTCAGACAAGCCCCAGCTCATTGGAGACCCATCACAGATCGAATGGACAATTGAAGAAGGAGAGAATCTGGCTTCTTTTCAAGAGGAAGACAACTCTGTCATTCAAACATTGGTTATTAGAAATGACCTCTCCCAAGGAGGCGACATTACCATTAAAGCAGTCACGGAAGAAGGAAGAGAAGCGAAAATCACGTTATCAGCCATTGTTCCCGAAGGGATCAGCGCAAAACATTTACGGAAATCATATGACAGAAATCATCCGGATTTTAATAAAAGAGGAGTCATTTATTTTGATCTGCCAAAGGATGGTGATCAAGAAATGGCAGGGGCATCAGCTGTCCTGGAATTAACGTTCCTCCCTACAAGCGTGAATTTTCGAAATGTCCATATTATTGAACGGGATAAGGGCTGCGTTCCCGCCCCGGCTGAAGGCAGCCTGGCAGCCCCACATGATCCCAATCCTGCACCAGTACGCCTTGACAACAAAAACAGGCTATCTGACAATATTGGAAGCAAAAAACTCATTTCGGAATTAAGATTTTACGACTTGCCGCAAACTTATAAATGGCTTTGCGACTGGAACATCAATGTCGACGGGAAAGATGTAAAAACCATCCAGACTGTTGAACAGCATTTTTTTTACGACTGGATTGACGTCGTCAACGAAATAGCTACGACGACGGTTTCCAAATTCAACTGTTCCGTCAGCAGGTCCACAGAAAAAAATAATAAGCACGTATTTATCAACCAGTCAAAATAAATAAACCTAAAAAAATGATGAAATATTTTATTTACGCGATTGCCGTCATACATCTTGGCTGTTCGACTTCCTTGGGGGAAGAGACCGGATTTGATCGCCAACTCCCGGCTCCTGATTCCATCCATATTCGCGGACAAATGGGAGAAAAATCAAAAAAATTAAAAGAATTTTTAAAATCAGGAGATTTTAAACAATTCTATGGATGTTCAAACACAGTTCTGTCAGAATTGAACGCCATGCGGCGCCATGGAACGATGACGCGGGAAGAGGCCTGCGACATGCTCTGGAGCCTTTATCTGATCAGCGGAGCCCCCATGTATGAAGCTCCGGATTACGACAGCGTTCAGCCATGGCCTTATAAAGACGAGCGGGACAACGACATTGCCGCCAAATCAAGAGTCATTTCCGCGCTCTCCATCATGGATACGAAACAGATGTCGCGCAACCTGGGCATCCACGAACAACGGCTGAAACATCTCCATGCCGCTTACGCCGCCGCCATCATTAAAAGGCTGAAATCTCTGCACCTCCCTGATTTCGGGAAAAAAGAGACAGCGCTGAAAGATGAAATAATACGTTCCCATCCTGCCAATCCGGACGGGAATGTCATCGGCTCTGACATTAAAGATTACGAATGGACTCACCGATGGAACAATCTCGTCACATTTTCGTCAAGAAACAGCATGTATCATAGCTATGTCTCTAAAATCATGGAGAAAAGATTCATCCCCATGCTGGTGAAGTACTTCCCCGACCAGGCCGGGGAAGTCGTCAAATACATCAGGAAGGCGGGATACGAAGACGGCGAGGTTCTCGACCTCATCGACCGAACGGCTGGATACAACTCCAACACCGCCTATCTCTACCAGGGGAAAAGCGGGGAGGAACACAGGAAAAAGCTTCAGCAAAAATACGGGAATCCCTGTCCGGACATGAGCCGGAATGCCAATAAATAAAGGATAAAACGCCGGTCACACTCAACAACATGCCTCAACCGCGTTCACCGGAAAACTCCGGGTTCCTGTAAGCAGTCCACGGTTTTTCCTTGGCAGGTTTCCGCCTCCGGCTATCATGCGGGCATGGGCCTTTTTCAGGATCAAACCAGCTCTTTGTCGGAAATCAAGCGGCTTGCCGCCCTCGTCACGGATCCCTCCCGCAGGGGGGAGATCGGTTCGGATCAGTGGCCTCTGGCCATGATCGCCTACGGGCTGGTCACCTGCAATGAAACGGGAAGAGAAGAAGAAGGCGTCATCATTTACAACATGTTCCAATCCCGCTGCGCTCCGGACGCCCGCCGCAAATGCGCTCTGCAACTGGCAGCTTTTATCCGGCAGCGCCAAGGGGACGGATGGAGGGCTCTGCTGCCTTTTGTCATGGCGGATGAGGCGCCGGATATTCGCAGACAATCCGCTTTCCTTATTTATACGCTGGCCGCGCCCCAGCCGGAGGAGCGGTTTCCCGGAATTGCCGGATTGGCGAACGTCATCTGCGCCTCTCCCTGCCCCGGACAGGCATCCATGGCTCCGGCGCTGGACGCCCTGATGAGCCTGGGAGACATGCGGTTTGCCCCTTATCTGTCTTTCATTTCCAAAAATCTCCCTCCCGGGCGCCTCGCGGACCTGCTGGCCGAAACGGAGGCCATTCCGACAGACCTGGGCTGCGGATGGCTGCTGGATATTCTGGATGAACATCCGGAGCTTTCCTCCACCATTGCGGCGGTACTGGCCGGGATGCCCTCCAGAGCCGGAGAAGTACTGGACGTGGTCGTGCCCGTCCCCTCCTGGCAATTCACCAATTCCGCCGTCCAGCCGCTCCATTCCTGGAGTATTCCCGAATACAGGCTGCGCATGGAAGAGCGGCTCTCCAGATATCTTGCCCCGGAAGAGAGGGAAGCCGTGGACCGGGCATGGAGCTGAGTCTTCCGGTATATCCCAACCCGCTGCATTTTTCAAAAAGCCGTCCCCCAAAAATGCGGAACGGCTCTTCTGATTCGGAAAATACAGGCTAAGGGGAGTTCCACAAACAGGCAAAACGCAATATGAGCCTGATGTCCTACAGGCTCATATCGGCAAAAGCCCCCCAAGGATAATTTGCTTCAAGAGGGGAAAATCCCCCATGGCGCGGATTTTCCCCGGCCATTCATTCACCTCGCCACTACGTGGCGATGGTGGAAATCCACAAAGCTCCGGTATGTCTCCTCATCCAGCAAATCTCCATGCGTCATCAGCAGGAGCGGGAAAGGTTCACCCTCATCCGTATAAGGAGGATGGATATAATCAAACTGCGGATTGGGGACAAAGCCATACCTCTGATAAAACCCCAGCCGCCGACGTGAGATCCCGTCCTCCGGAGGATCAATTTCCAAAATAACCTTGTGCGGAAACGCATCTCTCAATTCTTCCAGAATCCTTTGCCCGGCGCCCTGGCCGCGCAGGGAGGCATCCACGGCAAAATACTCCAGATACACGAATTTTTCCCGACGCCACGTCACCAGCATCGCAACCACCCGGCCTTCCCCATTTAAAAATACTTCATAACAAAAACCGGGGTCTTGAAACGCCAACGGGAAATCCTGTATCCGCCGCTGTTCATGCACCGGAAAGCTTGTCCGGTAAATATCCAGAGAATCCAGAAACAGCGGATCATCCACCCCCGCCACACGGCGCTTGGTCAGCGACTCAGACTTCATGGACCATATCCAACCACACCCGTCTCCTTTCGGCAAGTCCTCCGGAAAGTCTTCCCCAGTCATACAACCAGTTGTTCAGGCTTAAATTGATGCAGTGCTTCCCAATCAAGGAGAAGGAAGAAAAATACCTTCGCGCGGCGATACGGAGACAAGGAAATCCCCGTCTGCCTGCCGGGACTGACGGCAGCCCCGGCACCCGTACAAGGGATGCCGAAACAAAGGCATTCCATGTTCTCTTTTATCTCTATGAATTTACTTTTACCTGATGTATAGAAAAAGCCTGCTCACGTCATGAATTCCATTTGAAATTTTATTCCGGAAACATGGGAACCCGTCTAAAGCCATGATGCCGCCCGCCAAGATATTCCTGCTGCTGATTTTTTCCTGGGCAGTTTTCCCCCGCCCTCTCCAGGCCCGGGAAGAGCCGCCCGCATCCCCCTCCTGGCCGCGCTGTGTTCCTGCACGCCCCGGCAGCCGTATTCTCTTTCTGGGAAACAGCTATACGTTTTTCAACCGCATGCCCGCCATGGTTAAAGCCATGGCAGACACCAAAGGATTGCGGCCGGACGTGCACATGCACGCGGCTCCGGCAGCATCCCTCCAGTCCCATTGGAATGACAGGCGTGCCCGCAGCAACATGGAGGGAACGGCATGGGACTTCGTTATTCTCCAGGACCAAAGCGCCACACCTATCCGGGCTCCGGAACGAACCATGGAGTTCGGAGAAAAATGGTGCTCTCTGATACGAGCCGCCAAAGGAACGCCCATCCTGATGCTGACGTGGGGGAAAAGAGGAGCTTCCGGAACTCCGGACCCGCAGGAGCAAAAGGCTCTTCTTGAAACGTATTTGAAACTTGCCCGGAGGGAAAAAGCAGCGCTCGCCCCCGTGGGCATTGCCTGGGAGAATTGCCTCAAACGCCATACTGACATCCAGCTGTACCAGACTGACGGCCGGCACCCGACGGAGGAAGGGAGCTACCTGACGGCATGCGTAATCTACTTCACGTTATTCGGAAAGTCTCCGCTGGGCCTGCCGGGCCGCTTGTCCTTGAAAGGGACGCGGCTGAGCAATCTTCCCGCAGACAGGGCCAGAATATTGCAGACCGTCGCCAGGGATACATGCAGGCAGCTCTTTTCCGCCACTGCCGGAACCCGTCCCGCAACCGCCGGATTGCAGGCCGCTGCATTGTCTCCGCATAGCGCAAAATCTACTCGCAAAACGGGCACGGGCCCTTTACCATGGCAACGGACATATATACTATTATGAGCGAACAAGTCATTATCATCGGTGCCGGCTGCGCTGGTTACACGGCGGCCATTTACACCGCCCGCGCCAATCTCTCTCCGCTTCTGATCACGGGTTCCCAAATCGGCGGACAACTGACCACCACGACGGAAGTGGAAAACTTCCCCGGCTTTCCGGACGGCGTGATGGGGCCGGACCTGATGTTCCTGATGCAGCAGCAGGCGGAAAAGTTCGGCACCCGGTTTGCATATGAGGACGTCAAGAGCGTCGTCAGGGATGAAGCCACTGGACTGTTCACCGTGAAGACCAGCGGCCAGAATTACGAAACCCGGAGTATCATTGTGGCTACGGGAGCATCCGCCCGCTATCTGGGAATACCGGGAGAGGAAGGGCTGGTTGGCCACGGACTCACCGCCTGCGCCACCTGTGACGGAGCTTTTTACCGGGACGTGCCTGTGTGCGTGGTAGGCGGAGGAGACAGCGCCTGTGAAGAAGCCATGTTCCTGACGCGCTTCGCTTCCCGGGTGTACCTGATCCACCGCCGCGACACGCTCCGCGCTTCCAAAATCATGGCGGAACGAACGCTGTCCAATGAAAAGATTTTCCCCATGTGGAATTCCACCATCGTAAGCTATAAGACGGACGACAAGGGAGAACTGGAAGCCGTCATGCTGAAGGACGTAGTAGAAGGGGATGAAACGGAACTTCCCGTCAAATGCGTCTTTATGGCGATCGGGCACACGCCGAACACTTCTTTCCTGGGAGATCTGGTGGACCGGGACGATGCCGGCTACATTATCCGGAAAACAGGGATGATGGCGACCAGGACGCCGGGATTGTTCGCCGCCGGAGATGTGGCGGATCCTCACTACCGCCAGGCCATTTCTTCCGCCGGAATGGGCTGCAGCGCCGCGATTGAAGCGGAACGCTACCTGCTGGGGCTGTAAACCCATCTTTCGGAACGGGCCGGAATTCCCAGCGGGATTTCCGGCCCTTCCCCGCTACAGGAAAACGGACATGCACCATTACAGCATTTTTGAGCTTTTCAGCATCGGCATAGGTCCTTCATCATCCCATACCGTAGGGCCCATGCGGGCGGCGCACCGCTTTCTTGAACAGATACGCCACTCCCCGCGCTTGGCGGAAATCTCAGGCATCCGCTGCGAATGCTACGGCTCCCTGGCCGCCACCGGACATGGGCACGGCACAGACACAGCCATCATGCTGGGGCTTTTGGGGGAAGAACCCCATACGGTGGAGCCGCGCAGCATTCCCGGAAAAATCGCCCGCCTGCACCAGCAGGAAACGTTGTCCGTCACGGAAGAAAAAAACGTCCGCTTCTCTCCTTCCCGCGACCTGGATCTTTCCCACTACCAGCCCCTGCGCCTGCATCCGAACGGGATGCAGTTCACTGCCGTCAACCAGGACGGAGACTCGGTGGAAGACGCGGTATTTTATTCCACGGGGGGCGGGTTCGTCTCTTCCGAACAGGAACTTCTGCATCCGGAAGAAAGGGATCGGGAAACCTTTCCTTTTCCTTATGAATCCGCGGAGGAACTGCTGCACATGGCTGATGAGCGCGGATGCCCTCTTTCCTCCATTGTCATGGCGAACGAATGCGCCATGCTCCCGGAACGGGAAGTCCGTGAAAAACTGGACCTAATCTGGGCGACGATGAAGCAGTCCATCTCCAACGGCATGAGCGCGCGCGGCAACCTGCCGGGCGTTCTGCAGGTTCCGCGCCGGGCCAAAACTTTGCGCAAGAATCTTCTGGTGCACGGAGAATCGGCCTTGAAAGACCCTCTCTCCATTATGGACTGGATCAATCTGTACGCCATTGCCGTAAGTGAGGAAAACGCGGCCGGCGGCCGTATCGTCACCGCTCCGACCAATGGAGCGGCGGGAATCGTTCCGGCCGTTCTTAACTACGCCACCAAATTCTGCGTTTCCCCGTATCCGGATGCCGTGCATCGCTTCCTGCTCACCGCCGGGGGAATCGCCATCCTGTACAAGAAAAACGCCTCCATTTCCGGCGCGGACGTAGGCTGCCAGGGAGAAGTGGGCGTAGCCTGCTCCATGGCCGCCGCCGCTCTTGCGGAGTACCTGGGGGGAACACCCCACCAGGTGGAAAACGCCGCGGAAATAGGCATGGAGCACAATCTGGGCCTCACCTGTGATCCTATTGCGGGCCTCGTCCAGATACCCTGCATTGAGCGCAACGCCATCGCCGCCATCAAGGCCATCAACGCCGCCCGCATGGCCCTGGGCGGCACGGGCGCTCATTTTGTCCCGCTGGACAAGGTCATCCGCACCATGCTGGACACCGGAAGGGACATGCAATCCAAATACAAGGAGACCGCCCAGGGCGGCTTGGCCGTCAACGTGGTGAATTGCTGAGGGTACATGAACCCCCTCCCTTGTCTTTTCACGCGCGTCTGTTCCCGCAAAAAACGCTCCGCCGGATTGACAGATACGGGGAGCAAAGGTAGGGTGCGGGCATGCTTTCACGCCTTTTTCTCGCTCTGGCCCTGTTGCTGGGCGGCACGGGACTGTCCCGGGCCGTTCACGTCGTCATGTGCGGCGGCCCTGCACTCAGGCAATGGGAAGGGCTGAGAATACAGCCTGACAGGCATGACAACTGGTGGGCCAACTTTGTAAGGGCCTCCACCATCCGCATCGCCCATATCCAGCAGCAAGATCCTGCCGCCAGAATCACCTGGATTGTTTACCGCCCCGGTTACGCAACCCGGGGGAAGGAAGACGGAAAACCTTACACCCGCTGGATTGCGGACCTGGCTTCCAAGTATAAAATCAGGCTCGTCTGGGTAAACAGCGCCGACCAGGCCATCCGGGCGCTGAATTCCTCCCCGCGCTTCCACGGCGACAAGGTGGAATCCTTTTACTACTTCGGCCATTCCAACTGCTATGCGTGGATGCTGGACTACGGCAACAATATCATGGCCGTTTCCACGGAATGGATCCATGAGACGGACCTGAACAGGATACGGCGGGATATTTTCACGCCGCAGTCCGACTGCTGGAGCTTCGGCTGCTATACGGGAGCCAGCATGTCCCGCTGGTGGAAACACATCGTAGGCGTCCCCCTCTGGGGCAACACGGAATCCACCCGCTACGGCCCCGTCTCTGACGGCAGGCTGCCGGAAGGCGCGGGAAAATGGGTTAAATAGCAGGCTTGCACCGCTCTTTCCTTTAAAGACAGGCTCCCTAAAATCGGGAGCCTGTTTTGTTGCCTTTCATGGAAAGTGAGGATATGCCGGATTTTCAATCCGGAAGTCAAGCGTAAATTCTGATAACCAAGAATTTGTGCCGAACTTTATTGCATCATTGAAAACCTTTTTATGCATACGGAAAGCCTGCCGAAATATCCACCCGTGCAGAAACCGCCGCCAGCTTTTGAGACTGCTCAAGATAAGTCTGAAAACCGGAGAACTCTTTTCCCTGAAAGCTGGTACATCTGCCGGGAATGTCCGTTTCAACAGCCGCAGGAAACAGTCCGCACCCTGCAGAAAGAGAAACTCATGCACTGTTTTCAGGGCATATCGGATTGAAAATCCGCTTTATTCATCATGAGCGGGTTCAAGACAGCCCGGCAAATTACAGCAATAAAAAAGAGCAACGAACAACCATGAAGAACACATTATTTCTTTCCGGTCTTATGGCTTTGTGTTGCGGCGCAGGGATGGCCGCCACCGTAGCAATCGACCTAAATGGGGAGGCAGCCGAAGGGACATCTCTGCCTGCAAACCTTAAATTGTCTGGATTCGGAAACGTCAACAGCGGAAGTGTCATCACTGCACAAAAAGTCGTCACATGGTTGCAAGGCACCACCGGCTGGCAAGGCACCACTGCAAACGGCAATTCCGGCTCCGGTATTTACGGCAGCGTCACCGCATCCGGGGATACTGATGTATCCGTGTCTTTCATCAACAGAAATGCTTACGGCGGCTCTATCGTAGGAACAGCGGTAACGCTTACCAGTGATTACGCCAGCTATACCGGATTGACTCTTTCCGTGGACTGCGCCGGGCTGCAATCCGGAGCAAACTTCACGACGCTCAATATCGTTTATCAGACGGCAGAAGGCTGGCAGATCAGCCAGTTGACCGGTCAGGCCTCTTCCCTGATTCAAACAGGCATGACCCTGTCCGTGGACTTGAGCGGTACTCCCCTTACCAGCGACACGGCTTACATTGTGATGTCCACCCGCAATGGCGGCGGAAACACGAACTCCAACCTGCTTTTTTCCATGTCAGCCACTGCTGAGGATGTCGTTCCGGAACCGGCTACGGCATCCCTGAGCCTTTTGGGCCTGTCCCTGCTGATGCTGCGCCGCAAGCGCTGAAATAAAAAACGCGATCTTTCCCGTTTTTCAACAACTGTCCGGGATTCTACACCCCGGACAGTTTTTCATTTTTAAGCCTGAAGGCTTGCAATCGTATTGCCATATGACCGGGCTGCCGTATAATGGGGGCGGACGGAAAATATCCGTCATTTTCTGACAACAATCATGAACCAAGCACCCCATGTTGCCATCGTCGGCGCCACCGGAGCGGTGGGCGTTGAAATCCTGTCCTGCCTGGAAACACGCAATTTTCCCGTAGGTTCCCTGAAGCTTCTGGCCTCCGCCCGGTCCGCCGGAAAACAGGTCGCTTTCCGTGGGAAAATGCTGACTGTAGAAGAATTGACGGAAAAATCCTTTGATGGGGTGGATATCGCCCTGTTCAGCGCAGGCGGAGGCATTTCCCTGAAATTCGCTCCTATCGCGGCGGCTGCGGGCTGTGTGGTCATTGACAATTCCTCCGCCTTCCGGCAGGAGCCGGACGTGCCCCTGGTGGTGCCGGAAATCAATCCGGAAGCGGCCTTCAACCACCCCCGCAATATTATCGCCAACCCGAACTGCACCACCATCATTACGCTGATGGCCCTCTTCCCTCTGCATCAGCGTTTCGGGTTGAAAACCGTCATCGCCTCCAGTTATCAGGCGGTTTCCGGCAGCGGCCAGCACGGCATTGCGGAACTGGAAACCCAGGTGCGCGCCGTAGTGGACGGCCATCCCGTAGTGAAAAATGTTTATCCCCACCAGATAGCCTTCAATCTTCTTCCCCAGATCGATTCCTTTACGGAAAACGGCTATACCAAGGAAGAGCTTAAGATGCTTAATGAAGGCCGTAAAATTCTTTCCCTGCCCGAACTCAAGGTAACATGCACCTGCGTGCGCGTGCCCGTTTACCGTTCCCATTCCATCTCCGTTACCGCCCAGTTTGAAAAACCTGTGGACTTGGAAACTGCCCGCAGCGCCTATGAAGGCAAACCCGGAGTCGCCCTGATGGACAACCCAGCGGAGGGCGTGTGGCCCACCCCGCTGGACAGCACCAACGGAGATACCTGCTACGTAGGGCGCATGCGCATGGACATGGCGATTGACAATGCCCTGACTCTCTGGGTCGTGGGCGATCAGGTCCGAAAAGGGGCCGCGCTCAACGCCGTACAAATCGCGGAATTGCTGGTCAACCGCTGACCTGTTTCCTCCACACCCCGCACCTATTCCATAACGCCATGTGTGAACAATCACTGAACGACTACATCACAGAACAATGCGCCCTGATTGACGCAGCGCTGGACAGACTGCTGCCAGCAGAGGACGAAAGCCCCGAAACCATCCACAAAGCCATGCGCTACAGCATATTTGCGGGGGGGAAAAGAATGCGCCCCGTCCTTTGCCTGGCGGCGGCGGAGGCCTGCGGAGGACTGGCTGTGGACGCCTTGGTTCCCGCCTGCGCCGTGGAAATGATGCATACGTATTCCCTCATCCATGACGACCTGCCAGCCATGGACAACGACGATCTGCGCCGTGGGAAACCCACCAGCCACAAGGCCTTCGGAGAAGGCGTCGCCATTCTGGCGGGAGACGCGCTGCTGACGGAGGCTTTTGCCGTAATCGCCCAGGTGGACGATACGGAACGCTATACCGTCAGGGATTACGTGAGGGAGCTGGCAGCCACTGGAGGCAGCACCATGCTCATCGGAGGCCAGATTCTGGATTTGGAGGGAGAACACAAGCAGCTCTCCGAACCGGAAGTCCGCACCGTGTACGAAGGGAAGACGGCCGCCCTGCTAACCACGGCCCTTCGCTTCGGCGGCATGTCCGCAAACGCCACGGAGTCCCAGCTGGAAGCTCTGACGGACTTCGGTTACAACCTGGGGCTGGCTTTCCAGGTAATTGACGACATTCTGGATCTGACGGCTTCCACGGAAAAACTCGGCAAGACCGCCGGCAAGGACGTCAATTCCCAGAAATCCACCTGTCCGGCCCTGATTGGCCTGGACGGCGCCCGTTCCGAAGCCAAATGCCGCACTCAGGCGGCTCTGGATGCCCTGATGATTTTCCCGGAAGAACGCCGCGCCCGCCTGGTGGAACTGGCCAACTATCTTCTTAACCGCGAATATTAAGCCGCTTTTCTTTCATGCCCGCAGAAACCGTATCCGACAACGTAGAAACCCTGATCAACCTGGCGCTGGCCGAAGACTTCGGCTCCGGCGACGTGACTTCCACATACTTCGTCCCGGAACATCTGACAACCAGAGCTATTTTGACCCCCCGGAAAAAAGGCGTTCTTTCCGGCGTCAATGTCGCGGCGGAAGTTTTCCGCAAGGTGGATCCCACCCTGAAGGTGGAAGTTTACCTGCATGACGGGGAAGCAGTGGCGCCCGGCGCCGTGGTGATGCTTATTGAAGGTTCCGCCCGCTCCATTCTGGGGGCGGAACGCACCGCCCTCAACTTCATCCAGCGTCTTTCCGGAGTAGCTACGCTCACCAGACAATATGTGAAAGCCGTTTCCCACACCAGCGCCCGCATTCTGGATACCCGCAAAACCACTCCAGGCTACCGTCTGCTGGAAAAAGCAGCCGTGCTCCATGGAGGAGGCACCAACCACCGCATGGGCCTTTATGACCGCGCCATGGTGAAAGACAACCACCTGATGACGGATGGAAATACGGAACACCTCCAGGAATGCATCAACAGGCTGCGTCAGGAAAAGCCCGGCGTGGAAATCCAGCTGGAAGCGGACACCCTGGAACAGGTGGGCAACTTCCTTAAACTGGAAGGCGTGGACCATATCCTTCTGGACAACATGACGCCGGAAATGCTGAAACAAGCCGTCGCCATGCGCGGAGGACGCACCACCCCCCTGTTGGAAGCCAGCGGAGGCGTTCATCTGGACACGGTAGCCGCCATTGCGGAATCCGGCGTGGACTTCGTCTCCGTAGGCTATGTGACCCACTCGGCCCCCTCCCTGGACCTGGGGCTGGATTTCAGCGTAGAATAACCCCTCATCGTTCAATACGCCATGGACTTGTCCAATTTCAGAGAAGAATACCTCAAAGGCCAGCTTCACAGAAAAGACCTGGCGGAAAATCCCTTTGAACAATTCCAAACCTGGTTTGAACAGGCCCTGAAAGCGGATATTCCGGAACCCAACGCTTTTTCCCTGGCCACGGCGGACGCCCAGGGCAGGCCCTCCCTGCGCACCGTGCTGCTCAAATATTTTGACCAGACGGGCTTTGTTTTCTTCACCAACTACGGCAGCCACAAAGCCCGCGATATTGAAGATAATCCGCAGGTCTGCATGATGCTTCCGTGGGTAATGCTGGAACGCCAGATCATCATTTACGGAAAAGCCGTCAAAGTCTCCCGCGCGGAATCCCTGAAATATTTCCTCACCCGCCCCAAGGAATCCCAGCTTGGAGCGTGGGTTTCACACCAAAGCTCCATCATTTCCGGAAGAAAACTGTTGGAAATGAAGTTGATGGAACTGAAAAACAAATTCTCCAAGGGAGAAATTCCCCTGCCCTCCTTCTGGGGCGGCTACCGAATTATCCCGGACACTTTTGAATTCTGGCAGGGCGGCCCCGGCCGCGTGCATGACCGGTTCATGTACAAACTTCAAGAAAACGGCTCCTGGACAATTGAACGCCTTCAGCCATGACCGTCCGGCGCACAACAAACCAGGGGCTTTCTTTCCTGGACGTAACAACACCGCTCTGCACGGCATCCCTGTGCCTTCAGGGAGCTCACCTCACCTCATGGAAGCCGGCAGGGCATGAGGAATGCCTTTTTCTTTCTCCCAATGCGGTTTTTTCCCCCGGTAAAGCCATCCGCGGAGGGATTCCCGTCTGCTGGCCCTGGTTTGGTCCGCAGAAAGGCGCGCCGTCCCACGGCATAGCGCGCACTTCGGAATGGCGCCTCCTCCACCAGGAAATGGACAAGCAAGGCAATGCCCTGCTTTCCCTAGCTTTCTACCCGGAAGATGAATCCTATCCCGCCGCCATCCTTCGCCTTACCCTGGGCCGCACGCTGACCATGAAGCTGGAAACCACGGCGCGCACGCAGCCCTGCAAGCTCACGGAAGTATTCCATAACTACTTTGCTGTCGGCAACCTGACCAAATGCCGCGTTCACGGGCTGGAGGACATCCCGTTCCGGGAAGAAGCAGCCCAGCCCATGAAACACGGAGAACGCCCGCTGGCGCCGCTGGGGTGTCTGGACCGCGTTTACGACTTCCCCTCCTGTTCGGGAAAAACAATGCTGGAAGACTTCATGCTGAACCGTGCCATCACGGTGGAACGGGACCACGCATCTTCCGTCATCGTCTGGAATCCCGGACAACAAGGCGCCGGCAACATGGCGGACCTGGGTGCGAAATCCTGGAATAAATTCCTGTGCATTGAAACGGGGAATGCAGCGCCCCGTTTCATTTCCCTTGCTCCCGGACAAACCCATACCCTTTATCAGAAAATTTCCGTAAGGCATATGGAGGAAGATTGTTCCCCTTGTTAAAACAAGGCAGACAACATTACCTCCCAAGTAAGCGTTCCGAGGCCACTCTTTGTTGGCTTTCCGGAATTTTCTTTGCCCTCCCTGCCTCTTGGGCCGCCTCCAAAAGAAGAAAAATTGACGCAGGCACGAGAGGAAGCTCCGCATCCTGTCCCGGCAAAAGGAAAAAAACCGCGGAAGAACATCAATAATGCCCTTCCGCGGATAAACAGGAGGCTCTTACAGTTTAATTTCAGTATCCCCCTTCCTTACTGAATAAGTATTATCATTAATGATTAAAGAGTAAGAAGCATTCGACTTAACCGATACCGTGCCTTTACCATCAAAAACAATATCGGTTACAATATCGCCAAACCTCAAGTTCCTGATTCCATGGCGGCCCTTATTTTTTTTCAACCTCCACCGCACTTCTTTTCTGGTTGCGGACACCTCCTTAAATCCCAGTACATTTTCAATAAACAGGGAAATCGGCCCCAGGGCTGACCAGCCGCAAAATTCCGGTCTTGCGCGGCGTCCGTGTTCCGTGGAAGGAGTATTCCCGCTTGGGCTGTAGCACTCCCAGATAGTATGCGGTTCTATGTTCCTGTAAGCGGCAAGCTGCTGGCTGATAACCCTCTCGGCAATAGCATCCGCCTCCTCATGGTAGCCATATTTTTCAATAGCCTTGATGGTCATATACGTCGTCGGCAGCCAAATCCCCCCTCTCCAATAATCCCCGGTTTGATGATGATAATCCTTATCTGAACGAGCCAGGGAAGGAGTCGGATAACTACCTCCGAATTCTTCGGGATTCATTAAATGCCTGACCATGCTTTGCGCCTGTTCCCTGGAGGCGACCTGAGCCAGAAGGGGCCAATAGGACGCAATGGTTTTAACGCGGCAGGGCTGTTTGTCCAAAATGGTCACATCATAATAAAATCCATCCTTCTTATCCCAGTAAAGATGGTTGATCTTGTTCTTAAGCGCTTCATATTCGGCGTTCCATTTCCCGGCCTCGTCCGCATTGCCAAGAGCCTGTTCCATGTCAGCAATGCAGCGGGCGCTGAGCGCCTGCTGGGAAATGGCATCCACCCATAAAACTTTACGATAGCCGCCGGCGTCACGCCCGCGGGGAGTATTATCCATTCCGCTCGCTCCCCCCGTCCAGGTAAATCCATCATTTCCTATGGAATTCAGGTAGATGTGCTGGGGAGAACATGCAAACCGCTCTCCTGATTTAGCCTGGGCAAACCATTTGAAATGCTTTTGCAGATATTGCTTCTTATTCAAGATATCATCCAGGCGTTCCTTATCACCGGTGAAGTCAAAATATTCTTTCTCCACCCACGCAAATAACGGGGGATTGTCCACTAAATGAACCTTAAGCGGAGTAACGGCTTTTTCGTGAATAGGCTTGTAAAGATTATCCAAACTTTCAACTCCGGGAAACGACCTGGGAGCATACTTGGCGAAAAGAACCATGAAACAGGTATCCCATATCCATATTTGATCTTCGTAGCAATTCTCATCCATGTAGGGAGACGCGGGAAGACCTTCCGGCCCCTTTCTGACGCGTCCTGCCGCAATTTCCCATGTCTTATGATAAAGATCCACCATTTCCCGGTTTGGATATACTGGCAGGGGAATCTCTTTTTTCCAATCCCTGTTAATACAGGAATCCGGATGGGTTGTTGCGGAAAATCCCTGCATCGGGGCCGACAGCAGAAGGAACGACCCTGTGATTACCGACAGTTTAGCATTCATCTATTCCATATTGATAAAATTAAAAAACTACTTCTTCAAAAGTTCCTTGAACGCAATATCAGCCATAATCACCTGACCATCGGCATTGGGATGAACGCCATCGGGGAAAAGTTCCGATTTATTCTGAAAAAAGGTGAAAAAGTCTATGGTTTTACATTTATTATCCCTCGCAACTTGCTTTACAAGAGGAACAATCTTATTTTCCACCGTTTCCTTGTCAATTTGGTTGGAAGACTGCCACGAGGGAAGAGGGATTGCACAATAAATTTGAATACCGGGCATGTTTTCCCTAAGTTCGGCGATAATGCCGGAATAATTCTGCTTAAACTCGGACAGAAATTTCCTGTTCTGAGGTTTGGCGTCATTAGTGCCTAAAGCGATAATGGCAATCTGTGCATGGGAATTGAGCGCGTTCCGGTACTCGCCCGTTTTAATATACGGAAGATCCCCCCTGGTTAAAAGGGTACGCCCGTTTATGCCGCAATTCAGAACTTCCACTTCCTTCTGTTTGCATTCCTTCTTCAGCTTTTGTTCCAGAAGATGGCTCCAGCGTAAAACATCCTTATTGGGTCCGGCTACTCCTGCCCCGAAAGTATTACTGTCTCCCAGACACGCAATGCGCAAGGGGACAGGCTGTCCGGTAACGGAAAGAACAAAGTCTACGATATGGGCGGGGTTGTCAAAACCGTGCGGATGGTGGCCGCCGGGACGGCGGATAACTTTTACGGGGCCTCCCAGCCTGGCGTAACGCTTAGCGAAAATATCTGTGTTTTCTTCAATAGGAACCACATCATCTTCCGTCCGGGAAATGAATAACAAAGGAATTCCGGCTTTGGCCATGCTGCGCATATTGTCCACGGGATTACCTTGATAGGACAAAGCCTGCTGTTCATTAACATAGGCGCGCAGGCATTTGTTCCAGTCATCCGGAGAACCTTTGCCCTTACCTTTGCCCGCCGGCCAGCTTTTGAAATCACAAACGGGAGCATCCACATAAATGCCTGCCACGCATAAAGGATGCTTTTCCGCCCAGTTCAGCGCATAAAGGCCTCCACGGCTCAGTCCTATCAATACCGGTTTTCTGGAAAACTTCCGTTCATCCACCAGGTACTTGTAAAACTGATCCATGGCATCCATGGCTTTGGGAGAACCGTAAAGGTCTTCCATGCTGATAAATACCGCTGCGTAACCGCGTTTCACCAGTTCAAGATCCGCTACAGGCTTATAATCGAAAAATTGAGGGCGCCATATCCACAGCTGCTCTTTTCCGGGGGCAACAGGCTTATCGGGAAAGACGATGAATGCCCTGCGACCGCCTATAGTAAACTCCTCCCGCAAAAAGCCGTTCCAGGTAGAAACCGTTTTAGGGAATTGGAGCTTGGCCTTCTCCCGGTCATACCCCGGAATCTCCGGGCGTGCATGTTTTGTTTTTACCAGCCACGCATTGCGGGTTTCTTCATGTTTTTTCATCGTTTCCGGCGTCGGGCGGTACTCTTTTTTCGCGACTTCCGCGTCAAGACCGATCTCCGGAACCAGCCCGGCGATCACCTCCCGGGCAATCATGTGATGCCCTTCCGGGCCGGGGTGCACGCCGTCACCGGAATACCTGAACCCGGGATTCCCGGCCTTCTCCCTGGCAATGAGTTTCCGAAGTCCGGGACGGATATCGATGACTTTCCAGCCATCTTTTCTTTTAGAAACCAGTCATTCTGCGTACTTGTCCAATACCGCGTCGTACTCAGCCTGTTCAGCGGAATCCCCCCGGAACAATGGGGGAGTAATGAAGACAACCGCCGCTTTTGCCGCGTCGGCAGCCGCTTTAAGGCGGATATTCCCTTCCTGGTACGCTTGAAAACGCGCCTTGTCAAACGCCTGCATAAGGCCGTCATTCATCCCGTAGCATGCCAGAATCAGTTGGGGCCGGTACATCCTGAGAACCCGGTCAAGGCGCTCATGCAGGCACGGACGGGGAAACCTGCCGCCCGCATGACCATACTCGCTCAACCCGGCTACCGTTTCGCTGGGAACGGAAAAGTTGACAATCTCGCAGGCCGCAAACTTTTTATCGGCTTTCAAGGCGTTTTCCACTTCATTGGCCCAACGCCCCGCATAAGCAATACTATCACCCAGAATGGCAATCCGGCCCTTATTCAAAGGCTGGGCATGAAGCCGCATCCCCACTCCCGCACAACACAGCATCATCAACAATAAACATCTTGCTATTAACAGAAAACGCATTTCACAATAATATGGTTGTACTTATTACTACTGAAAACGAAATAAATTTCTTGCAAGATACGGAAAAATACCGATCGGCAGGCACCCGCGCTGTTTCATGAAACAAAAAACCCGGCACTTCACCAACTCCCGTCCAACCCTCTTCCCGACAATCACGGCCCATCCCTTCCTTTACAGCGTCCCCCTCCTTCCCCCAATTTCTCCATTGCCGCCGGAGAACCATAGAAACCGGAAAACCGTTTACGCTTCTTCCCGAAAACGGATGGGGGCGGAAGAAGTCCTTTTCCTGAAGAAATAGGGCAGGATTCGGCTTGCCAAAAAGTCTCTTTTAAGGTTTGGTATGTTCCGAGCCTTTTGGCGCGTTCCCTATCAAGATGCATACAAACCCACCTTCCGATGTTGGCAACGCCGCAACCTTTATTGCGGAAATTTACGGTCAGGATGTCTTCAACATGGAGACCATGCGCAATTACCTGCCCCGCCCCGTTTACAAAAAACTGCTGGCTACCATCCGCAAGGACGAAAAATTGGACCCCGACATCGCCAATGAAGTGGCTCAGGCCATGATGACGTGGGCTCTGGAAAAGGGAGCCAGCCATTACACGCACTGGTTCCAGCCTCTCAATGGAAGCACGGCGGAAAAGCACGACTCCTTTGTGGACGTGGACCCGGAGGGAAATCTGGAACTCAAATTTTCCGGCAAGAGCCTGGTGCAGGGCGAGCCGGACGCCTCCAGCTTCCCTTCCGGCGGTCTCCGCGCCACCTTTGAAGCACGCGGCTACACCGCATGGGACCCCACCAGCCCCGCCTTCATCAAACGGACGGAAAACGGCGCCACGCTTTGCATCCCAACCGCTTTCTGCTCTTACAAGGGACAGGCGCTGGACAAAAAGACGCCTCTCCTGAGATCCATGACTGCCGTCACCCGGCAGGCTAAGCGGCTGTTGTCCTGCTTTGGCGGTCCGGACAACATTCATGTCAGCGCCGACCTGGGGGCGGAACAGGAATACTTCCTGGTGGACAAGCAGCTTTATGCCCTGCGCCCGGACCTGATGATGTGCGGACGCACCCTCTTCGGCAATGTGCCCCCCAAGCACCAGCAGATGGAAGACCACTACTTCGGCTCCATCAAGGACCGCGTGCTGGAATTCATGGTGGACGTGGACGAAGCCCTCTGGAAACTCGGCATCCCGGCCAAAACGCGCCACAATGAAGTCGCTCCCGGCCAGTTTGAGATCGCACCCATTTTTGAAAGCCAGAACCTGGCCGTGGACCATAATATGCTGGTCATGGAGGTGCTCCGGAAAACCGCCAACAAGCATGACATGGTCTGCCTGCTGCATGAAAAGCCCTTCTCCGGCATGAACGGCTCCGGCAAGCACAACAACTGGTCCCTCTCCGCCCCCGGTTACGGCAGCCTGCTCAATCCCGGTTCCAGCCCGCAGGAAAACGCCATCTTCCTCACTCTGCTCTGCGCCACCATCAAGGCCGTGGACGAACATGCGGATCTGCTGCGCGCCTCCGTCGCCAAATCCGGCAATGAACACCGCCTGGGTGCCCATGAAGCCCCCCCGGCCATCATTTCCATCTTCCTGGGAGATCTGCTGGATGAAATCATTGAGCAAATCGAGAAAGGAGGCACTAAAAAAGCGCGCACCCAAAAGACCATCAACATCGGCGTGGACACCCTGCCCATGTTCCCTCTGGACGCCTCCGACCGGAACCGCACCAGCCCCTTTGCCTTCACAGGCAATAAATTCGAATTCCGCGCCGTAGGTTCCTCCCAAACCTGTGCATGGCCCATGACGGTGCTCAACACCATTGTGGCGGAAAGCCTGGATGAAATCTGCACCATCCTGGAACCTGTCAAGGACAAGCCCGAGGAGTTCCACGCCACCCTCAACAAGCTCCTTCAAAACATCATCAAGAAGCATAAGCGCATTCTATTCAGCGGAGACGGCTACGGAGAAGCCTGGGTAGAGGAAGCGGAACGCCGCAATCTCCCCAACATCCCCGGCACCATTGAAGCCCTGGCCGCTCTGGAAACGCCCAAGGCCAAGGCGCTTTTTGAAAAGTACAAAGTGGTCAGCCCCGTAGAACTCCACGCCCGCCATGAAATCCAGACGGAAATATTCCACAAGGAAATCAACATTGAAGCGGAAACGGCCCTCCTGATGGTGGAAACCCTTTACATCCCCGCCGTAACGGAACAGCTCACGCAGCTTACCACCGCCATTGCCCAGATGAAGGCATCCGGAATCAAGGCGGGAATGAAAGCTACTACGGATCGCGCCAACCAAATCGGCACGCTGCTGGATATTCTCCCCGGACAGGTGAGGGAACTGCGCCGCGCCGTGGATGAAGCCGATACCAGGGCCATCCAGACGGGCATGGACAATTTGAGAAGCACCATTGATATGCTGGAAAGCCTGACGGACGCAGACCTGTGGCCCGTCCCCACATACGCGGAACTGCTCTTTCTGTAAAGCAGGCGGGCTTTTCTGGAATAGAAAAACACTGTCTATCAATCATAAAGACTACTTATCCCAGTGCTTTCCGCAAGAAAAACGGCAAATTAATCGCCTGACGGATTGACAAAACAATCAAAATAGTTATCCTTTTCGTCCGGTTGTGCATAGGCCGCTTAGACGGACGGCACTGAATCTAGTAATTCACAAGAAGCATCTTTCAACATCATGAGCAAGAGGACTTATCAACCATCCAAGCGTTGCCGCAAGCGTCAGTTCGGATTCCGTGCACGCATGGCCACCAAGAACGGAGCGGACATCATCCGCCGCCGCCGCGCTAAAGGCCGCAAGCGCCTGCTTCCCAAGGGAGCCGAAATCCAGTACAAGCGCCACACCATCCAGCACGGCCGTTAATCCAGCCGCCAGGATTCGGTTAACGCCTCCTTGGAACTTCTTTTCACGGGCCGACCCGCGGGAGATGCGTCTTACTCGTCAACAAAGCATGACCAGGGCATTCCAATTTGCCCGGGTACGTAACGAGGGGCCATCCGTAGCAGGTCGGCTTATTGTTTTAAGCGCGACCCCTTTGGAACATCCGGAGGAACCCTCCAAATTCGGTATCATCTGTACGAAAAAAATCGGCTGTGCCGTTGTCCGCAACAAACTGCGGAGACGCGTGAGGGAAATACTGAGGGCGCACGGGGCTCCTTTTGAAAACGGCGTACACCTGGTGTGCGTCCTCCGCTGGAGGGCCGTGGAAGCCAGCTACGCCGACCTGGAACGGGACTGGCGGAAAGCCGCCCGAAAACTCAAATTGCAACTTCTTTCCCGGGAACAAGACAAGACATGATGAAATGGCTGCTCATCACCCTTGTAAAGGGATACCAAACCTTCATCAGCGCTCCCCTGCATGCCCTGGGGGGCCCCGGAAGCGGCTGCCGCTATACACCCACTTGTTCCCAGTACTTCATCCAGGCCGTTCACATCCACGGAGCCTGGCGCGGCTTTCTTCTTGGCTCATGGCGTATTTTAAGATGCAACCCGTGGGGCGGATCAGGTTATGATCCCGTGCCCCCGGCGCGCCCCCCACGCTGATCAATTACCCTTCTTTCCTTTTCCTTTCACCAACTCCAATCAAGCTATATCACATTATGGATCGCACAGCATGGATCATCATAGGCATCTGCGCCGCCCTTCTGGGCCTGAATATTTACATGGGCAACAATAAAAAGGCTGAAACCGCCCCCATTCCCGCACCGCAGGCTGCCGCCGCAGCCAATGCCCCGGTTACCGGCGTCCACCCCGGAGCCGGGACCTCCGCCCCGGAACAGGCCTCCGTCAACAAAGCCCTCGAAGAAGACAAAACCGCCCCGATCACTCTGGTAGCCACGCAGGAAATGAACGGCAGGCAGGAACCTTTCATCACCTACACGTTTAACCGCATAGGGGGCTCCATCGGCACGGTTACCCTGCACAACGACATTGTGGACTCCCAAAAAGTCGCGAACCATAACATCACGATCAACGAAGCCCAGCAGCGGGGCATCGGAGAACTCGTCTTCAATATGGACGCCACCCAAGATCCTTCCTATGACAATACCGTGTATAAGGAAGTGAAACGCACGGCGGACTCCGTAACCCTGGAAGGCTATGACCCCGCACGGCAGCTTTTCATCTCCAAAACATACACCCTGCACCCCGTCAAAAATCTGGAAGGGGAAGTACTGCCCGGCAGCAAATACCTCATTCGCCTGACCGTTTCCCTGCTCAATAAATCTCCCAATGTCCAGGATCTGCGCTACATGGGCATCTTTGGCGGGAGCGCCTACCCCATCGCCAAAAGCGAACCCAAAGATACCTACACCCATTTCTTTTACCATGCGGACGGCTCCCTGGAACAGGAAGTGCCTTCCTATTTCACGGGCGGATTTTTCAGCAGCGCCAAAGCCCGCGTTCTGGAAGGCCCTCTTCAGGATCTGACTTATGCCGGCGTCATGAGCCAATATTACGCCACCATCCTTCTTCCCCAGGCCCAGTCCAGGGGATCCACGGTGTACGCCACCCGCCAGGAATTCCCTCTGACGCATGAAGGCAACACCCTGGTGCCCGGCGTCACCGTGGCCATGGGAATCCCCAACCTGACCATGGCCCCCAATGAAATCAAGACACTCACCTACGATATTTACACCGGCCCCAAATTGAACGCTTATCTGCGTGACCTGAATCTCTCCTATCCTGCCATCAGCGACATCATGGCATATGGCTGGCTTGTGTTCCTGAGCGTTCCGATGAACTGGCTGCTCAACCTCTTCCACGGGTGGTTCGGTAACTGGGGCGTGGCCATCATCTGCATGACCATCGTTGTCCGCGCGCTCATCTGGCCGCTGCACAAAAAATCCTACATGGCCATGAAACGCATGTCTCTGGTTCAGCCGGAGATGGTCAAACTCAAGGAGAAATATCCGGACGATCCTCAGAAGGTGAACATGGAAATGATGAAGCTGTACCAGAAATACGGCATCAACCCGGCCAGCGGCTGCGTCCCCATGCTTATCCAGATTCCCATCTTCTTCGCCTTCTACCGAGTGCTCCAGTATTCCGCAGAACTGAGGGGACAGCCCTTCTGCCTGTGGATGACGGATCTCTCCCTGCCTGATACCGTGGGCCACCTGTTCGGCATTCCCATCAATATTCTGCCTCTTATCATGGCCGTAACCATGATTATCCAGATGAGGATGACTCCTCAGGCGGGGGAACGCTCCCAGCGCATTATTATGAACCTGATGCCTGTGATGTTCTTCCTGTTCTGTTACAATTTCGCTTCCGCCCTGGCCCTGTACTGGACCACGCAGAATTTGATCTCCATAGGGCAAACGGCCCTTATCCGCCGCTTGCCCATGCCCGTGCTCTCTCCCGCCAAAAAGAAAAAGGCCGGTTTTTTCCAAAAGATGATGGAGCAGCAGCGCGCGGCCCTGGAAGAACAGCAGCGCAAGGCTAAAGGCCGCAACATGCGCAATATAACGCCTAAAAAGTAGGAATCTTTGCTCTTCCTTCCATCTCCGTAAATGCGTCCGCCTCCGCGGCCACGCTTTTTCATGGAAAGGCGCAGGAAAAGATATTTTGTTGGACAAGCCTCAATAAGAAAAAGGAATTCCCTTACGGAAATCCTGCAAAAAACCGGCCCTCTCCTGATAGAGAGGGCCGGTTTTCCTCGTCATATATTCATTGTGTAGTTAATTGGAGCAGCCTGGCAGAAAAAACCAAACACCCGTTGGAGCAAACCTAACGGATTATGAATTCGCGGCAATCCCCTGAATAACTAAATAACAAGAATACCAATCAGTTACCTTTCAATTCACTTTTTTATCAATTGCCATCCAGACGAATTCCCAAAACCAAAACTCCACTAACACATTTCCATTCAAACTTTCCTGTTGACTTCGAATTCATAATCCGCTCAGAACCGGGCATTGCTGGAACATTTGACCTTCCTCCTGACATCAACTGCAACCACCATCCCCCTCGCAGCCGCATTTCTCTATCAACTGACAGTATGGTCATGAAAACCTCCTTATCCGGAACATTCGTCTTCAAATGCGGAATGGCTTAAGCAGGAAAAGCGGCGCCAACATGCCCGGCCATGAAACGGCATACAGGCCTATCAAAAAATGGGGGCCTCCGCACCCGCGGAGGCCCCTGCCTTACCCCAAACAACAGAAAACTGCTGCATGCTTCTTTCAGGAATGCATGGCCAGGGCATGCCGGTATTCCACCGGGAATACCTTGATGAATTTGCCGCGTTCTTCCGGCCAGTTGTTTAACAGGTCGTAAGCCCTGCGGCTCCTGGTAGCCATGTAATGCTCGTAAATGAGCTGAAGCAATTCCGCTTCATCGGCGGAATGCGGCATGACCGTTTCCAGGTCCACGCTGCCCAGGTTGCATTTCTGATCGAAGTTGTTGTCCGCATCATACACGTAGGCCAGGCCGCCGGTCATCCCCGCGGCGAAATTGACGCCCACTTTGCCGAGCACCGCCACACGGCCCCCGGTCATGTATTCACAGCCGTGGTCGCCGATGCCTTCCACCACCATTTTGGCGCCGCTGTTGCGGATGGCGAAACGTTCCCCGGCCTGCCCGTGAAGGAAGATGCTGCCGGAAGTGGCCCCATAGCCGATGACGTTTCCGGCGATGACGTTGTCTGACGGTACGTAGGAGATATGATCCGGGGGGAGCACGATGATTTTGCCGCCAGACAAGCCCTTCCCGACAAAGTCATTCGCCTCCCCGACAAGTTCAAAGGTGACGCCAGGCGCCAGAAAAGCCCCGAAGCTTTGCCCCGCGCATCCGGTAAAGTGCACCGTAAGCGTATCTTCCGCCAGGCCGCGCGGCCCGAATTTCATCACCAGCTCACCGGAAAGTTCCGTCCCCACCGTCCGGTCCACATTGAGGACGTCTCGGCAGAGTTCCATCTTTTCCCCCTTTTCCAGCAGGGGCTTCAATGCCGGCAGCAAATGGCGGCGGTCGTAGTTGTCCAGCGGTTCCTTTTTAAAAGAGGGGTCAAATCTGCGTCCGTCCCCCTCTGCCGCATGCAGGATGGAGGAGAAGTCCAAATGCCGGGCCTTGTAAAAATCTATGGCGCGGTTGACGGAAAGCAAATCCGCCCTGCCTACGGCTTCATCCAGGGAACGAAGCCCCAGGGAAGCCAGGATTTCCCGCGTTTCCCGGGCCACGAAGCGGAGGTAGTTGATGACGTATTCCGGCTTGCCGCTGAATTTGGCCCTCAGGGCCGGATCCTGCGTGGCGACGCCTACCGGACACGTATTTTCATGGCACCTGCGGAGCATGGCGCAGCCGATGGAGATCAAAATGGCGGTTCCAAAACCGAATTCCTCCGCCCCCAGCAGGGCGGCCATCACGACGTCCCTCCCGGTGCGCAGCTGGCCGTCCACCTGGAGCCGGACGCGGGAACGGAGCTTGTTGAGCACCAGCGTCTGCTGCGTTTCCGCCAGCCCCAGCTCCCACGGCAGCCCGGCGTGCTTCACGCTGGTGAGAGGAGAGGCGCCCGTTCCGCCGTCGTGGCCGCTGACCACAACCACATCCGCATGGGCCTTCACCACGCCTGCGGCAACCGCGCCAATGCCCACCTCGGAAACAAGCTTGACGGAGACACGGGCATCCGGATTGGAGTTGCGCAGGTCGTAAATTAACTGGGCCAGGTCTTCAATGGAGTAAATGTCATGGTGCGGAGGAGGAGAAATGAGGCTGACGTTCGGCATGGAATGGCGCAGCCGGGCGATGTACGGATCCACCTTGTGCGCCGGGAGCTGCCCCCCTTCCCCGGGCTTGGCCCCCTGGGCCATCTTAATCTGGAGCTCGGAAGCGTGGCGCAGATAATTAATAGTCACGCCAAAACGCCCGCTCGCCACCTGCTTGATGGCGCTGTAGCGAACTTCGCCCCGGGCGTTGGGTTCATAGCGGGCTTCATCTTCCCCCCCTTCCCCGGAATTGCTTTTGGCTCCTATTTTGTTCATCGCAATGGCGATGGTTTCATGGGCTTCCGGACTGAGGGACCCCAAAGACATGGCCCCGGAAACGAAACGGCGCAAGATGGAATCCACGCTTTCCACTTCTTCCAGGGGGATAGCGTCCGCCGGAGCAAATTCAAACAGGCCGCGCAGGGTGCAGAGATGCTGCGCCTGACGATTGCTGTAATCCGCGAATTCCCGGTATTTCCGTTCGTCATTGTCACGTACGGCAGCGCGGAAAGCCTGAAGCGTCTGCGGATTCCAGAGATGGTTCTCCCCGCCTTTTTTATACTTATACTGCCCTCCCGCATCCAGCTTGTCCCCGTGTTCCGCGTGTTGAGCGGCGCGCTGGTTGCATTCCACGGCTATTTCATCCAGCCCTATACCGCCTACGCGGCTGACGGTGCCGGGGAAGAATTCGTCAATCAGTTCCCGGTTCAGACCCACCGCCTCGAACAGCTGGGAGGAGCGGTAGCTGCGCAACGTGGAAATGCCCATCTTGGACATGATTTTGAGCAATCCCTTGTCTATGGCATTGATGTAGTTTCCGGAGGCTTTCACCACATCCAGCGGGCAGTCCTGCGGCGCGGCCAGGGAAGTAACCGTCGCCAGAGCCAGGTACGGATTGACCGCCGTGGCTCCGAAGCCCAGCAGAAGCGCAAAATGCATTGTCTCCCTCGCCTCCCCGGTTTCCAGAATCAGCCCCACGTCGGAACGCAGCCCGGCGGAAGCCAGCGCGCGATTCACCACGGAACAGGCCAGAAGACTGGGAACGGGAAGGTAGCCGTTTCCTATGTTGCGGTCCGTCAGCACCAGAATGCGCACGCCGGACCTGACCAGGCCCACGGCGGATTCCGCCAGGCTTTCCAGCGTCTCCCGCAGGGCTTTCCCGTCCCCGCCTTCCGGGAACTGGAGGGGAAGCCTGGCGGAGGGGAAGCCGGCCTCCCGAATATTGCAGAGGCGGTTGAGCTCTTCATCCGTAATGACGGGACGCGCCATCTTGATAAGACGGGCATGCTCCGGCGTTTCTTCCAGAATGTTGGGATGGTTGCCTATGTATGTGGTCAGGCTCATGACCAGCTCCTCCCGGATGGGGTCGATGGGCGGGTTGGTCACCTGGGCGAAGAGCTGCTTGAAATAATTGAACAGGAGAGGCGCCTTTCCGGAGAGGACGGCCAGCGGCGCGTCATTTCCCATGGAGCCGAGAGGCTCCGCGCCTTTCAGCATCATGGGGCGGATAATCAGCTCCACATCCTCCTGAGTGAATCCAAACTGGCGCTGGCGGCCCACGAGGTCCGGCATTTCCGCAGAGGCGGAAATGGAATCAAACAGGGAACGGACGGAAATTTTGTTTTTCTCCACCCAGCGGCGGTAGGGCATGCGCCTGGCCATTTCATTCTTGGTTTCAGCATCGGATACCAGCCGGTGGTTCACCAGGTCGCAGTAAATCATTTCCCCGGGACGGAGGCGGCCTTTGCGGGCTACTTTTTCCGCGGGAATATCAGCTACGCCCGTTTCCGAAGCCAGAATGAAAATATCATCCGTGGTCAGCGTATAGCGCGCAGGGCGCAGGCCGTTGCGGTCCAGCATGGCGCCCGCATTGATACCATCGGAAAAAACGACGGCGGTCGGGCCGTCCCAGGGCTCCATCATGGCGGAGTGGTATTCAAAGAAGCCGCGTACATCCGGCCCTAAATGGTAGTTGACGCCCCAGGCCTGCGGCATGAGCATGAGCATGACATGGCGCAAGTCCCGCCCGGCGGCGGCCAGCAGCTCAACCATGTTGTCCAGGCAGGCGGAATCGCTCTGACCGGGGGGAATAAGAGGCAGCAGCTTTTGCAGGTCATCCCCCAACAGGGTGGAGGACAAATGCGGCTCACGCACGCTCAGGTGGTTCAGGTTCCCGCGCAGGGTGTTGATTTCCCCGTTGTGGGCCAGATACCTGAAGGGATGGGCCAGGCTCCAGGTTGGGAAAGTATTCGTGCTGTAGCGCTGGTGGACGAGGGCCAGGGGAGATTTGAAATGCTCGCTGGCCAGGTCTCCATAAAATCCTTCAATCTGCGTGCCGAGAAACAGCCCCTTGTACACAATGCTTCGGCTGGAACAGCTGCACACATAACAGCCTTCCACGCGCCGTTCCATTTCCCGGCGCATCACGAACAGTTTGCGTTCAAATTCCGCCTGATCCGCAAAACCGCTGCCGTCAATGAACAGCTGACGGATCAGGGGGCACGTGCGCTGGGCATTTTTGCCGATGCTGTCCCGGTCCACAGGAACCTGCCTCCACGCAATCACGCTGCCGCCGTTTTCCGTAACGGCGGCTTCCAATTCCTCTTCATGGCCGCATCCGCCAAACATCATGGCTACTCCGTATTTGCCTCTGGCGGGAAGCTTGTTGGGAAGAACCAGGCGGAAGAATTCATCCGGAAGGGCCAGCAGAATGCCTGCGCCGTCCCCGGTATCCGGATCGCTACCCACGGCTCCGCGGTGCATGAGCCTCTTGAGGACAGTAATCCCCATTTCAATGATTTTGTGGCTCGGTTCATTCTTCAGGTCAGCCACCAGGCCCACGCCGCAGGCGTCCCTCTCCTGTTCAAAGTCATACAATCCCTGCGGCGCAGGAATGCCTGTCTCAAATTGATCGCTATTCATCAGTTTGCTGTTTTGTTTGGGTTAAGCTGATTTATTTGCAGCAAAAACCGTGCCAATATTGTCCACACTTCATATCTTCCCGCTTTCAAACTGCTTTGTCCCTGTTTTACAGAGCCTGACGCGGCTTCCGGCACAACAGGTCATTTGGCAGCGGAATAAAAAATATTTTTCTTCCAAGAAGAATTTTTTACATTTTTGTAATCATCCTTTTGTTGCGGTTTTACATTTTTGTAATCCATTCTCGTTCGCAGCTCTGTTTTCCTTTTTTGCAGCCCTTCCGTCAGGATATCCATATCTAACTAATAATCAATATATTAAAATGAACAGCACATTCATGCGAAAGTTTATCTGAAAAGTTGGCACGCTTCTTGCTGGAGAAAAGGCACAACAGTTAACCATGATGAGTGACTCAACACGAACACAAGCCATCAGCGCCATCGCTTCCCTGCCCGTGGGCGGAGCAAGCGAGAGCGCTCCGGTCAGCATTGATTACTACGGAGCGGATGTCTTCAGCACGGAAGTGATGAAGAAGTACCTGCCCAAAGACACGGCAAAAACCCTCCTGGCCACTATCCAGGACGGGCTTCCGCTGAACGCGGATATTGCCGCGGATGTAGCCCACGCCATGAAGCAGTGGGCTCTGGAACGGGGAGCCACTCACTATACGCACTGGTTCCAGCCCATGACGGGCTCCACGGCGGAGAAGCACGATTCCTTCCTGGATCCCAAGGGAATGGAACCCATCATGAGTTTTTCCGGCAAAAACCTGATTGTGAGCGAACCGGACGCCTCCAGCTTCCCCTCCGGCGGTTTGCGCTGCACCTTTGAGGCCCGCGGCTACACCGCATGGGACCCCACCAGCCCCGCCTTTATCAAGAGGCACGGGAACGGAGCCACGCTCTGCATCCCTACCGCCTACTGTTCTTATACGGGAGACGCTCTGGATAAGAAGACTCCGCTGCTGCGCTCCCGCCAGGCATTGGGCAATGCCGTCAAGAAGCTGATGAAGAGTTTCGGCCTTCCGGATGAACACGTGACCATTACGCTGGGGCCTGAACAGGAATACTTCCTCATTGACAAGAACTTCTACCTGAACCGCCCGGACCTGGTCCAGACGGGGCGCACCCTTTTCGGCGCCCCTCCCGCCAAGCACCAGCAGCTGGAAGACCATTATTTCGGCTCCATCAAGCCCCGTATCCTTAATTTCATGAGCGACGTGGAACAGGAACTCTGGAGACTGGGAATCCCGGCCAAGACCCGCCACAACGAAGTGGCGCCCGCGCAGTTTGAACTGGCTCCTTTGTTTGAGGACGTGAACCTGGCGATCGACCACAACATGCTGGTGATGGAAGTTCTGCGCCAGCAGGCCAGCAAGCACGGCCTGGTATGCCTGCTTCATGAAAAGCCCTTCGCAGGCGTCAACGGTTCCGGCAAGCATAACAACTGGTCCATTTCCTACGGGAACAAAAACCTGCTGGACCCCGGTTCGGACCCGCAGCAGAACGCCATTTTCCTGACCGTCCTGACCGCCATCATTGAGGCCGTTGACAAGCACAGCGACCTGCTGCGCAATTCCGTGGCCAGCGCCGGGAACGACCACCGCCTGGGAGCAAACGAAGCGCCTCCCGCCATTATCTCCATCTTCCTGGGCGCCCAGCTCAATGAAGTGATTGAGAATATGATCAACGGCTCTTCCGGCTGCGGCAAGCGCAACGATACGCTCAAGATCGGCGTAGACACGCTTCCCGTTCTTCCCCGGGATGCAACGGACCGCAACCGCACCAGCCCGTTTGCCTTTACCGGCAACAAGTTTGAATTCCGTGCTCCGGGCTCCGCCCAATCCTGCGCGGGCCCCATGATGACCCTGAACACCATTGTGGCGGAATCCCTTGATTCCCTGGCGGAAGAACTTTCCTCCTTCGCTCCGGAAACATTCCTGCCGCAGCTCCAGGAAACGCTCAAGCGCAGGATTTCCGAACACAAGAGAATCATCTTCAACGGGGACAATTATTCGGAAGAATGGGTGAAAGAAGCGGAACGCCGCGGCCTTCCCAACCTGAAAAACACGATGACGGCCCTGCACACCCTGGTGAATGAAAAGAATGTGGCCCTGTTTGAAAAGTACGGCGTCTTTTCCAGGCGGGAGCTGGAATCCAGGTTTGAGATTTTCCTGGAAGAATACCACAGGCGCATCCGCATTGAAGGCCGCCTGTCCTGGGAAATGGCGGCCACCATCATCCTCCCCGCCCTGCGCAACGAATACGGGCAAACCGTTTCCGCGCTCTCCAGGGCGCTGGAAGCCAAGCGGACCAGCGGCGCCGCCGCCCTGCAGAAGCTGGCGGACAAGCTGGGCGACGCCCTGGATTCCATCGTATCCGACCTGGACACCCTGGAGACGGCGCTTACGAGCTGCCATGAGGACATCCTCGCCGCGATGTCCCGATTGAGAACCAGCGTCGATGCCGCAGAAACCCTGGTGAACGACCGGTCCTGGCCTCTCCCCAAGTACCGGGAAATGCTGTTCATCTATTAGTGGGTGCACCGACGGGCTCCGGAGTTATGCCCCCCTCGCGGGTCAAGCCTCTGCCCGCAGGGAAGGCACGGCTCCGGAGCCTTGGCGCGCCTTGTTCCGGCCTCCTTTCCCCGCCATGTTCAACTGATCCCCACACCCTGAAAATCCGCGTCATTGACCGTAAAAAAACTTTCCTCCGGAGCCCCGCGGGCACTTAATTCCCCCGGCGGAAATCCGCGGTCCAGGACTACAGGATTCTTCCATCGCCATTATGCCTAAAGACACCTCCATTAAAAAGATTCTCGTGATCGGGTCCGGCCCGATCGTCATCGGCCAGGGCTGCGAATTCGACTACTCCGGCACCCAGGCCTGCAAAGCCCTCCGGGAAGAAGGTTATGAAGTAGTGCTGGTCAACTCCAATCCCGCCACCATCATGACGGATCCGGAGACCTCCCCGCGCACTTATATTGAACCAATCACCCCGGAGTTCGTGGAGAAAATCATCATCCGGGAAAAACCGGATGCCCTTCTCCCGACCTTGGGCGGGCAGACAGCCCTGAACTGCGCCATGGAACTGCATCGCAGCGGCGTGCTGGAGAGGGAAAAGGTGCGTATGATCGGCGCCAACGCGGACGCCATTGACCGTGGGGAGGACCGCAACCTGTTCAAGGAAGCCATGCTCCGCATTGGCCTGGACGTGCCGCGTTCCGGCATTGCGCACACCATGGAGGAAGCGCGCCGGGTAGCCGGGGACATCGGCTCCTTTCCCCTGATTGTCCGCCCTGCCTTCACGCTGGGCGGCATGGGAGGCGGCGTGGCGTACAATAAAACGGAATTTGAGGAGATATGCGCCCGGGGGCTGGATCTTTCCCCCGTTTCCGAAATCCTGATTGAAGAGTCCCTGATCGGCTGGAAAGAATTTGAAATGGAGGTAATGAGGGACCGCGCGGACAATTGCGTGGTCATTTGCTCCATTGAGAACATCGACCCCATGGGCGTGCATACCGGGGATTCCATCACCGTAGCCCCCATCCAAACCCTCACGGACCGTGAATACCAGGCCATGCGGGACGCTTCCTTCGCCGTCATCCGGGAAATCGGCGTGGAGACGGGCGGTTCCAACATCCAGTTCGCCATTAATCCGGCCAACGGCCGCATGATTGTCATTGAAATGAACCCCCGCGTTTCCCGTTCCTCCGCGCTGGCTTCCAAGGCCACGGGGTTCCCCATTGCCAAACTAGCCGCCAAACTGGCCGTGGGCTACACGCTGGACGAACTGCGGAATGACATCACGCGGGAAACGCCCGCCTGCTTTGAGCCCACCATCGACTATGTGGTTACCAAGGTCCCCCGCTTCACGTTTGAAAAGTTCAAGCAGGCGGACGAACACCTGACCACGTCCATGAAGTCCGTAGGAGAGGCCATGGCCATCGGCCGCACTTTCAAGGAATCCCTGCAAAAGGCCCTGCGTTCCCTGGAAACGGGACGCTGGGGCTGGGGATTTGACGCGAAGGCTCCGCAGGCGCCTTCCGCAGAAGAGATCACGCGGAAACTGGCTGTTCCCACGGCGGAACGCATTTTCTGGATTCAAACGGCGTTCAGCAACGGATTTTCCCTGGATGAAGTGCAGCAGCTTACCCAGATTGATCCCTGGTTCCTGGCGCAAATGCAGGACCTGGCCAGAGCGGGCGACAGCCTGGACAAGCTGGATCTGCGGGAAGCCAAGAAGCTGGGCTTTTCCGACCGGCAAATCGCCCTGGCCCGGGGAACCACGGAAGAAAACATCCGGAAGGAACGTCTGGAACAGGGCATTGTGCCCGGATACCGGCTGGTGGATACCTGTGCCGCGGAGTTCGAAGCCTACACCCCCTACTTTTATTCCACCTATGGAGATGAAAATGAAGCCCGCGAAACAGGCAGAAAAAAAATCCTCATCCTGGGCGGCGGCCCGAACCGCATTGGCCAGGGGATTGAATTCGACTACTGCTGCGTGCACGCCTCCATGGCTCTGCGGGAAATGGGTTATGAAACCATCATCGTAAACTCCAACCCGGAAACCGTCTCCACGGACTACGATTCCTCCGACAAGCTTTTCTTTGAACCCCTGACGCTGGAAGACGTGCTTCATATCTGCGAGCAGGAGAAGCCGGACGGAGTCATCGTCCAGTTCGGAGGCCAGACTCCGCTGAACCTGGCCAACGCTCTGGAAGCCCACGGCGTGCCCATCATCGGCACCAGCCCCAAGGCCATTGACCTGGCGGAAGACCGCGAACATTTCTCCGCCCTGTTGAAGGAACTGGGGCTGAAACAGGCGGATGCAGGAACGGCCACCAATGTGGAGGACGCCGCCGCCATTGCCGCGCGCATCGGTTACCCGGTGCTGCTGCGCCCCTCCTTCGTGCTGGGCGGACGCGGCATGATCATTGTATATGAGGAAAAAGAACTGCGCCGGTACATGAATGAAGCCGTGGAAGCTTCCGAAGAACGCCCCGTGCTGATTGACCGCTTCCTGGAAAACGCCGTGGAGATTGACGTGGATGTCATCGCGGACAGGGAGCGCGCCGTCATCGGAGCTATCATGCAGCATGTGGAACCGGCGGGCATCCATTCCGGGGACTCCGCCAGCATGATTCCCGCCATGGGCATTTCCATGAAAATGCACAAGGAAATCACGCGGGCTTCCAAGGAGCTGGCGCGCAAACTGAACGTCTGCGGGCTGATGAACATCCAGTTTGCCGTAAAAGATGAACAGCTTTACGTCATTGAGGTGAATCCGCGCGCTTCCCGCACCGTGCCGTTCGTCTCCAAATCCATCGGAAGGCCCCTCGCCAAGCTGGCCGCACAGGTCATGGCCGGCAAAACGCTGGCGGAACTGGGCTTTACCCGGGAAATCACTCCGGAATACTATTGCGTGAAGGAAGCCGTTTTCCCATGGGGCCGCTTCCCGGGCATCGACGTGGTGCTGGGGCCGGAGATGAAATCCACCGGAGAGGTAATGGGCATTGATCCCGACCCGGACATCGCCTTCGCAAAATCCCAGGTCAGCGCATTCAATCCCCTGCCGACGGAAGGCAAAGTCTTCATTTCCGTGAATGACCGAGACAAGGACCGGGTGCTTCACATGGCCCGGCAGCTGGCGGACATGGGATTCACGCTGTGCGCCACGCGCGGCACGATGATTCACCTGCTCCAGCACGACATTGAATGCGAACGCGCCTACAAAGTCAACGAGGCGCGCCGCCCCAACATCGTGGACCATATTAAAAACGGGGATATTGATTTCATCATCAACACGCCCGGCTCCCACGACGCGCGAGCGGACGACATCATCATCCGTTCCTCCGCCATTGCCGCCAAAACCTCCTATTGCACCAACCTGGCTTCCGCGCAGGCCTGCGTGAACGCCATTGAGGCGCTGAAGAACAAAAATCTTCAGGTGTGCACCATTCAGGAATACCACGCCCAAAACCTTTAATCCCGCACCACCTACAGCATACTTACATCACCATGAGAGCCATTCTCGCACTGGAAGACGGAAGCGTCTTCATCGGTTCGCACTTCGGGGCCACGGGCACGGAAGTGGGGGAAGCCTGCTTCAACACGTCCATGACCGGCTATCAGGAAGTATTGACGGATCCGTCCTACAGCGGCCAGATCGTCACCATGACCTATCCCCTCATCGGCAATTACGGCGTCAATCCGGAAGACGGGGAATCAGGCAAAGCGCAGGTCAGCGGTTTTGTGGTGGCGGAGCTGGCGAAAGTCCACTCCAACTGGCGGGCCACGGAATCCCTGGGCCCGTGGCTGGAAAAACAGGGCGTCATCGGCATTGAAGGGGTGGATACCCGCAAAATCGCCAAACATCTGCGCTCCGCCGGTGCCATGCGAGCCTGCCTCACCACGGAGCTGACTCCGGAAGAAGCCGTGGAAGCGGCCAGAAACGCCCCCTCCATGGCAGGCTGCAACATCGTGGACAAAATCGGTTCCCATCCCATGACACCGGAGGAAGTGGACGCGCTGGTTACGGGAAAAACTCTGCCCCCTGCGGAATACGACATCGTCGTCTTTGACTTCGGCATTAAATACAACATCCTGCGCCAGTTGAGGGAAAATGGCTTCCGCGTAACCGTAGTTCCCGCCCACACGACGGCGGAGGAAGTGCTCTCCATGAACCCGGACGGCGTCTTTCTTTCCAATGGTCCGGGAGATCCCGCTACGCTGACGGACATTCACCGGGAAGTAGCTGCATTGATTGGGAAAGTGCCCATGTTCGGCATCTGCCTGGGCCACCAGATTATTTCCCACGCGCTGGGAGCGAAAACCTTCAAGCTGAAGTTCGGGCACCGTGGAGCGAACCATCCGGTCAAAGATTTGAAAACGGGTAAAATCAGCATTACGTCCCAGAACCACGGTTTTGCCGTGGATCCGGACACCGTGCCGGACGACGTGAAAATAACGCTGATCAATCTGAATGACAATACCGTGGAAGGCATCGCCCACAGGACGCTTCCCGTATTCAGCGTACAATACCACCCGGAAGCGGCTCCCGGCCCCAGGGACCCCCAGTATCTGTTCCGGGATTTCAGGAAAATGATTGTGGCCAGCAAGCGGCAACATGCCCGCTGACGGCTCCGCCCCCTTCCTACGGACCAGAGCTTTTTCCTCGCCTCGCTGGGAAAAATGCATTATCTATGCCCGGAGCCCATGAATTGCGGCTCCGGGAGAGGTTTCTTTTATTTCATCAACCTCTCCCGCCAGCAAACAACCTGACACACCATATGAGCAAAATCGCATTAATCTCCGGCATTACGGGACAGGACGGTTCCTTTCTCGCAGAGTTCCTGATTGACAAAGGGTATGAAGTACACGGCATCCTGCGCCGGTCCTCCTCCTTCAACACGGGCCGCATCGAACACCTTTACCTGGACGAATGGGTGCGGGACATGAAGAAAAACCGCCTGATTAACCTCCACTACGGGGACATGACGGATTCCAGTTCACTCATCCGCATCATCCAGACCGTGCAGCCGGATGAAATCTACAATCTGGCAGCCCAGAGCCATGTGAAAGTCAGCTTTGACGTACCGGAATACACGGCGGAAACGGATGCCGTGGGAACCCTCCGCATGCTGGAAGCCGTCCGCATTCTGGGCATGGAAAAGAAATGCCGCATCTACCAGGCTTCCACGTCCGAGCTTTTCGGGCTGGTGCAGGAAGTCCCCCAGAAGGAAACCACGCCGTTTTACCCCCGTTCACCCTACGGCGTAGCCAAGCAATACGGATTCTGGATTACCAAGAATTACCGGGAATCTTACAATATGTTTGCCGTTAACGGCATCCTGTTCAACCACGAAAGCGAACGCCGCGGAGAAAACTTCGTTACCCGCAAAATCACGCTGGCGGCGGCACGCATTGCCCAGGGCATGCAGGACAAGCTTTACCTGGGCAACCTGAACGCCCTGCGCGACTGGGGTTATGCCAAGGATTACGTGGAATGCATGTGGCTGATTCTCCAGCATGACACACCGGAGGATTTCGTCATCGCCACCGGGGAAATGCACACGGTCAGGGAATTCTGCACGCTGGCCTTCCGTGAGGCCGGAATAGAGCTGGAATGGGAGGGAGAAGGCGTGGAAGAACGCGGACGCGACAGGAAGACGGGCAATATTCTGGTGGAAGTGGACCCCAAATATTTCCGCCCTGCCGAAGTTGAACAACTGTTGGGAGACCCAACCAAGGCCAAAACCCTTCTTGGCTGGAACCCCACCTCCACTCCGTTTGAGGAACTCGTGCGCATCATGGTGCGCCACGACATGAAATACGTAAAAACTCCCGTTCATTTCTGAGATGAAAAAAAACAGCAGAATCTTTGTGGCCGGACACCGCGGCCTCGTCGGTTCCGCCATCTGGAAATCCCTGGAAGACAAAGGCTATTCCCACCTGATTGGCCGGACGCACAAAGAACTGGATCTGGAAGACCCTGCGGCCGTCCGGGAATTTTTTGACCGGGAAAAGCCGGAATACGTCTTTCTGGCAGCGGCGTTTGTGGGCGGCATCATCGCCAACTCCCGCTACCGGGCGGACTTCATCTTCCGCAACCTTCAGATTCAGCAGAACGTCATCGGGGAAAGCTTCCGGCATGGCGTATCCAAGCTCCTCTTCCTGGGGAGCACCTGCATCTACCCGCGCGAAGCTCCCCAGCCCATGAAGGAAAACGCCCTGCTCACCTCCCCGCTGGAATACACCAACGAACCCTATGCCATTGCCAAAATAGCAGGGCTGAAAATGTGCGAAAGCTTCAACCTGCAATACGGTACCAACTACATCGCCGTCATGCCTACAAATCTGTACGGCCCCAATGACAATTTCCACTTGGAAAACAGCCACGTGCTGCCCGCCATGGTACGCAAGATACACCTGGCCAAGTGCCTGATGGAGGGAGACTGGAACGCCGTGCGGAAAGATCTGAACGCGCGCCCAGTGGAACAGGTGGACGGCACGGCTGAAGAAAAGGAAATCCTGGCCGTGCTGGCCAAATACGGCATTACCCCCGGTTCCGTGGAACTGTGGGGTACGGGAACTCCCCTGCGAGAGTTCCTGTGGAGCGAAGACATGGCGGACGCCTGCGTCCATGTGATGGAGCAAGTGGATTTCAGCCAGCTGCAAGAAGGAGGAAGGGAAGTGCGGAACTGCCACATCAATATCGGCACCGGGAAAGAAATCTCCATCGGCGGACTGGCCCGCCTGATTGCCGCTACGGCAGGGTACCGGGGAAATCTGGCGTTCAACGCAGACAAGCCGGACGGCACCATGCGCAAGCTGACGGACGTCTCCAAGCTGCATTCCCTGGGCTGGAAACACCGGGTGGAGCTGGAAGAGGGAGTGGAACGCATTTACCGGTGGTATCTGAGCCGGATGGAAGCCGTCGGCAACTGACTTTTCGGCCAGATCCCCTCAACTCCATGACCAGCCCCCCGGACAACCAGGACACGCCCCCCGCCAAAGCCAGCCTGTGGGCGCTGAGCCCCCTGCTGGTTTTCTTCTTGCTTTACCTGGTCATCTTCATAGCCGTACAGGATTTTTACGCTGTGCCGGTCACGGTAGCCTTTATGGCGGCAGCTGTCTGGGCCGTTTTCATCACCCGCGGAAAAAGCATGGCGGAACGGGTGGATCTGTTTTCCTCCGGAGTAGCCAACCGGAACATCCTGATGATGGTCTGGATTTTCGTGCTGGCAGGAGCCTTCGCCCAGTCTGCCAGGGATATGGGAGCCATTGACGCCACCGTGCAGCTTACGCTGCGGCTTCTTCCGGACAATCTGCTGTTTGCCAGCGTGTTCATCGCCTCCTGTTTCATCTCCCTCTCCGTAGGAACATCCGTAGGCACCATTGTCGCTCTGGCTCCCGTAGCCACAGGGCTGGCACAGGCCACGCAGGTCAGCGCCGGCATGATGACGGCCATTGTGGTGGGGGGAGCATTCTTCGGAGACAATCTTTCCTTCATTTCAGACACCACGATCGCCGCCACCCGTACGCAGGGCTGCGCCATGCGGGACAAATTCCGAGCCAACATAAAGGTGGCGCTCCCCGCCGCCCTGCTGGCCCTGGCCTGCTACATCCTGCTCGGATGGAACGTGCAGTCCCCCTCCACAGCGGATATCTCCATTGAATGGATGAAGGTATTCCCCTATCTGCTCGTACTGGTGACGGCCCTGGCCGGAATCCACGTCATGGTCGTTCTGACCATGGGGCTCCTTGCAACGGGACTGATTGGCATCGGCATGGGGTATTTCTCTTTCATGGCCTGGTTCCAAGCCATGGGCAGCGGCATGACCGGCATGGGAGAACTGATCATCGTCACTCTGCTGGCCGGCGGCGTGCTGTCCATCATCCGTTTCAACGGAGGTATCGCGTATATTATCGGAAAAATTACGGCCCATATCCACAGCAGGCGCGGCGCGGAATTCAGCATTGCCGGGCTGGTTTCCCTGGCCAACCTCTGCACGGCCAACAATACGATCGCCATCATCACGGCTGGCCCCATCGCCAAGGAAATAAGCGACAAATTCCATATCTCACCCAAACGCAGCGCCAGCATTCTGGACACCTTTTCCTGCCTGGTTCAGGGAGTCATCCCCTACGGCGCTCAAATGCTCATGGCCGCCGGAATCTCCCAGGTTTCTCCCCTGCTGGTCATGAAATACCTGTATTATCCCCTGATTCTGGGCATCTGCTCCACCCTTGCCATTGCGCTGGCACCGGGAGGGACGGAAAGACGGGGGAAACGCTGAAAAGCCCATACGGAGAAAGGACGGCAAGGGCGCCTTTTTTGTTACCGACATGTTATCCCTGTTATCTTCATGTTACTCAACATATGGGATTCTTGTGCTATCATACATGCATGAGCCTTCATATAGAACCCACGGAAGACGCAGTGGAAACCCTGCGCAAGGAAAGGCGGAAAAATTATATTGCCGCATTAGCGACATCCATTCTCTCCGTCGTTTTGGCAGGAGCCATTCTCTACTCCCTGACCATCATCATCGCCCCTCCGGAAGAACCCAAAGTCGTCGGCTACATCACGCCGGACGATGCGCCGCCGTCGGATACGCCCCCGCCGCCGGAAGTACAGAGGGAAACTTCCTCTTCCTCCCATGCGGAGACGCCCGTCAAGGTCGTGGTGGCAGCGGCCGCCGCTCCGGTGAGCCTCCCCAAGATCGACATTGACCCGCCCGATGAACCTGTCATGCTGGAGGAGGGAACCGCCCTCGGCATGGGGGACGGCTTCGGCCCCGACCTGGGAGACGCTACCTCCGCCTTCGGTACGTCCAAACCCTCCGGAAGCACGCTGGTAGGTACCTTTTACGACACCAAGCAGACTCCTGGCGGACGTCCTACCAACATGAACATGAACCAGTACAGGGAGTTCCTTTCCCGCTTCGTGAACAAAGGCTGGAACGAATCGGAACTGAACCGTTTTTACAAGGCTCCGCAACAATTATACGCAGCCCAGTTCTACATACCCAGAACTCCCGCCAAAGACGCTCCCAAGGCCTACGGTTGCGATGACAAAGTAAAGCCTAGCCAGTGGCTCGCCATTTACCGGGGAAAAGTACGCGCCCCCAAGTCCGGCACGTTCCGATTCGTGGGACTGGGAGACGACTACTTAGTAGTACGGTTCAATAAACAGAATGTCTTCGACTACGGCTGGGAATCCGCTTCTCTGGGGAAAATGACGGCAAACAACGCCAAATGGCTTGATGCCATGGAAGGCAAACCCGGCAATGACGACTTGAAAAAGGAACTCCGGGAAGTGGGCATCAATGTCCCCCCCGTTACGTTCTACAAATACAGTTCTTCCGGGCACTGGAACAACACTATGCGCGGTGTGGCAGCCGGCAAGCAGTTCACGGTGGAACAGGGCAAGGTTTACCCCATTGAAATCCTGGTTAGTGAAGGTCCTGGTGGTGAATTCGGCATGACTCTTCTGCTTGAAGAAGTTGGAATGGCCCCCATGAGCAAGGATCCTAAAACGGGAGCTCCCATCCTGCCCCTGTTCCGGACCAACTACGGCGTTCCGAAACCGGACAAGAACAAGGAACATGTGCCATTTGACGAAATCGGCATTGTCTGGGAATCCATCAAATAACAGGCAATTCTCCGTCTTCCTCTCTCCATGCCCACAGGAAACCCTGTGGGCATTTTGCTTGCCCGTCCATAAAAGATATCCTACGCTTCCGCTACAACCATGCAGCCTTTTCGATTCCATTCCATCTACCAGCCGCGCATCTGGGGCGGCCAGAGCATGAGAACCATGCTGGGACGGGAACTGCCCGACCGGGAAACAGCTTATGGGGAAGCGTGGGAAATCAGCGACCGTCCTGAAGCCATGAGTATAGTCAAGGACGGCGAATGGGAAGGAATGTCCCTGCATCGGCTGTGGGAAGAACATCGGCAGGAAATTTTCGGTCCCGGCTACGAGCGTTTCCCCCGCTTTCCCCTGCTCTGCAAAATTCTGGATGCCCGCGAAAATCTTTCCGTTCAGGTGCATCCCCCGGAACGCACGGCGGCAGCCCGGCAGGGAGAAGTAAAAAATGAAATCTGGTATGTTCTGCACGCATCCCCGGACGCCCTGATTTACGGGGGAATGGAGGAAAACGCCACACTCCCGGACATCCGTCATGCGGCGGAAACAGGACAGATGGAGCAACTGATACGCTCCACCCATCTGGAACCGGGAGAACACCTTTACATTCCGGCAGGGCTGGTTCACGCCATTGGCGCCGGGCACCTCATTGCGGAAATCCAGCAGAATAGCGATACCACCTACCGCCTTTATGACTGGAACCGCACGGATGACTCCGGACGAGGACGGGAACTGCACCTGGAACAGGCATTGGATTCCATCGGGGAATTCCGGGAACTCTGCCAGCGCCCCGGATACCTGACGGAAATGCCGCATTTCACCACAAAGGAATACCGCCTGGATAAGGGAGAACGGTTTACCCAGCCGGACTCCTCCCGCTTTGCCGTCTTCACGATCCTCTGCGGTTCCGTGCTCTGGGACGGGAAAACGGCCCGGAAGGGAGAATTCATTCTGTCCCCGGCAGGCGCGAATGCCGTCACCGCCGCAGAAGCAGAGACTGTTCTGCTCTCAACAACGGTTTAAGCAAACCAATATGACAAAAAGAGCGAAGAATTCGGCACAATGCTGAAGCTTTCACACTTTTTCGTTGCAAAGAAGAAGAGCGAATCTTAGCGTGAACTTAACTTTTCCCGCATCCGTGCTGAAAATTCCCCATTCCCCGGCCTCCGTATGAGCAATATTTCCACCATCGCCACTTATCTTGCCCGCTTTTCCGGTCAGCTCCAGCCCATGCTGGAGAAAGTCCAGGGCATGGACCGCAGAACTTTTCTGCTGGAAACCGCCGCCCTGCTTGCCCTGACCAGTTGTTCGGAACCTTCCGGAAAAGCAGGAATGGCTCCCATGATCTCCTTTAAGCCCTCCGGGGTCCCCGTGGTGAAACGTTCTCCGCGCCAATTGCTGGCGGAATGTAACGTCCGGCCGATGTTCATGCCTAAATCTTCTCCGCTCCGCCGCCGTTCTTCCCGAATGAAGCCACGCTTCATCACCATGCACAACACGGAAAACCCGTCCGCAGACGCCATGCAGCATGCGCGCGCCCTGAATAACGGAGCTTTGCGCTGCAACTGGCATTATACGGTAGACCCGTACGTGACCATGCAGCATATCCCCCTGAATGAAACGGGACGCCATGCGGACCGGGGCGGCCCCGGAGACATGTACTCCATCGGCATTGAAATGTGTGAGAAGCGAGGACAGAGCATCGTCAAAACCTTTGACCGCGCCGCCAAGCTGGCGGCCTACAACATGTATGCCCACGATATTCCCCTGCGGAATGTCGTGCCCCATTACTACTGGACCGGCAAGCGTTGCCCCCACCTTCTGCTGGACAATGGCAAACCCGGCTTCAAATGGTCTTGGTTCATCTCCCGCGTGGATTATTATTACCGCTGCATCAGCTGATATCAGGCAACGCCTCTTCCCTGTGCAGGGAAATGGGTAATATTATTATGCAGCCAAAAACGGCTTTTCTGCCAGGGAACAGTTAACAATTTCCTGTCATTTCATTAAAACTGCTTGGAAAAGGCTCCCCAAAAAAGCGCCATTTCCACCTGCCCGTTATTCCTGAAGCATATTCCTTGTTTAAAGCCCCGTACCGGCTTCCTTTTTTGAAAAAAGGCTTCCAGAAACGGAACCGGAGCATTCGCCTTACGGCATGGCCAAATCCTCCGGCATCAGAATAGCCGCTACGGCAAAAGCGGCAATGCCTTCCCTACGGCCCAGCGCGCCAAGCTGTTCATTGGTAGTGGCCTTGATGCCCACGCGGACCGGAGAGATTCCCAGAGCGGTTCCCAAAGCTCCCTTCATCTGCTCCAAATAAGGAGAAATGCGGGGAGATTCTGCAATAAGGGACGAGTCCACATTCACGATGCGACCTCCACGCTCCCGAATCAGAGAAACGGCTTTCGCCACAATATCCAGGGAAGGGATGTCCTTGCAGGCAGGATCGCCCGGCGGAAACCAGTAGCCGATGTCCGGCAACCCGGCAGCACCCAGCAGGGCATCCGCAATAGCGTGGCATAAAACATCCGCGTCGGAATGGCCGTCCAGGCCGCGGGAGGAAGGAATATGCACGCCGCCCAGCATCAAGGGGCGAGGAATCTCCGCAAAACGGTGAATATCATACCCGATCCCGGTCAAAGCGATCATGTTTTTCATACGGTACTGCGGCAATAATGTTCGGGTTATTCTCCCAGCGCCTCCATGATAGGGATGCGGCCGTTCCATGCGGCAATGGCGAACTGTTCCGGATTATCTTCCTTCGGTTCCAAAACAACCTTGCCGCCGGCTGCTTCCACCAGCAAAACCCCAGCGGCGACATCCCAGATGGAAATGACGCTTTCCACATAGGCGTCAAATCTGCCGCAGGCAATATAAGCCAGGGCCAGAGCCGCAGAACCGTTATTGCGCACCTTGCGTACCTGCCAAGCGATCCTAGCGAAGCGCTCAATCCCCTTTTCTTTGGAACCGTCCGTCTTGCCGTGCCCCACGAATACCACGGCTTCCGCCATGCGTTCCCGCCGGCTGCAATGCATGGGATGATCATTCATGTACGGAATCCCGCCCTTTTCCACATGCCAGCATTCATCCATCATGGGATCGTAAATCACGCCCAACACCACTTCCCCGCGGCGGCGCAAAGCTATGGAGACGCAGAACCAGGGAATCGTGTAAAAATAATTCACCGTCCCGTCAATGGGGTCTACAATCCATTCACACTCGCTGTTCCTGTCCCCGGTGTATCCTTCTTCTCCCAAAACAGCGTGGTTGGGAAACACGGAAAGAATTTCCTCCGTAATCAGTTTCTGGGAAAGCTTGTCCAACTCCAGCTTGATATCATTCTGGCTGGCTTCATCCACCTTCTTTTGCTCATAAAAATGCTTCTTCAGAAAAGCTCCGGCGGATTTGGCGGCCTGGATGGCCGTGGTCATTTCAAGTGAGTGTCTCATGATGCTTCTACTAATGGAAAATTGAACTTCATTGGGGGCCCTGCTCTGCAGCATTTTCCCGCTCCCGGCGTTCCCGGACAGCTTTTCTGCGGCCTTCCTCCGCACGGTCATACACCTCCCCGGCCAGGGAGGAACAGGTTTTTGCCAACGCCGCGGAAACCCCTTTCTTTTCATAGACGGCGGCCTCCGGAGAATCAAAGCCCACCCAGGCAAAAACCGTGAAATAACGCCCCATGACGGCGGAAAAATGTCCCGTATTTCCCGGAAGTTTGACATTGACGAAGGTTTTCCTGGTTCGTTCGTCGTAGCGGAAGGGAGGAAGGGACGCCACCAGGTGGGCGGATTCCCTAGGCAGGATTTCCCGGCGGCTTTCTTCCGGAGAGGGGGCATTCACCATCACCAGGTTCTTTTTGGTGGTGCCCACCTGCCTGACGGAGGAAATACTCACATTGAGCCCGTCATTGCCGATGAGATACAGGGCATTGACGGCATGCGAAAGAGGCACGGAAAACCTGCCGGTATACAAGTCCGAAGAACGGGGAAGTTCCCCTTTGTAACCGGCCTTTTGTGCCGTTTCTATTACTGTATTGAAACCTACCCCGCGGCCAGTGACTTCCGGATTGCTGCGAATAACGGTTCTACGCTGGTCGACGGCGCATAAATTGACGATGGGAGTGAACAGATCGCCGGGCATTACCCTGGACTGCCATCGGTCCAGACCGTCCTGGGCGGAGCGTCCCCCTGTTACGGCCAGCAACTCCCCTTTACGGGAATCCACACACAATATGGCCGCTTGCACACAACGATTCAACTGGTTGTCCACCCTTTTGGGCAACCCTGCCCACACAGAAGAAGATTCCAGAGCGGCCAGCATAGGCTCGCTTACATCTTCAACCATCCGCTGGAATTCCAAATCCAGCGTGGTCATTACAAAAATGCTGGAGGTTCCCTCCTGCTCGTCGCAGCAATCCAGGTCTCCCAACTCGCGGGAAACGACCAGAACGGGATAAGAACCGGGCCGAGCTTCCCGTTTACCGGCCACCGCCATCGGTTCGCGGAGCGCCTGCCATAATTGTTCCTGGGTAATGAATTCACACTCAAACATCCTTTCCAGCGTCGCATTGCGGACCTTGGCAGCAGCCTCCGGGCTGTAAACAGGATTGTAGATGGAAGGTCCGCGCACCAGACCGGCCAGGGTAGCGCACTCCGCCAGTGTCAGATCCGCCACTTTTTTGCCGAAATACAAATCCGCCGCCTGCGCAATCCCATAGCATTGCTGGCCAAAATAAATGCGGTTCAGGTAAGCCGTCAGAATTTCATCCTTGGAATACTTGCCCTCAATGCGGCGGGCCACGGCCATTTCCAAAACCTTGCGATCCAGGGTCTTCCCCCCCAGCTCATAACAATTCCGCGCCAGCTGCATCGTAATCGTGGAAGCACCCTGGGCATAGGACAACGTAGTCAGATTCCGGCAAATGGAGCGGATAATGGAAGAGTACACAATGCCGCCATGTTCGAAAAAGTCTTCATCTTCCCGCGCAATGAAAGCATTCACCAGATTATCGGGCAGTTCATTGCGCGCTACATACACCCGGTCATGATCTGTCAAGGTGCCTATCCACTGGCCGTTGCGATCATATGCGGCACAATTTTCCAACGGCGCCAAAACCTCGTCCAGCTCATACTGGTCCGCCCTCCATGCATAAACGAGAAGAACGATGATGAAAGCGATAGGAATGAGGCTGAACCACAGCAACAGACGGCCCAGATTGCGAGGCAGCAATCCAAACAGATCATACCATCTTTTACGCCTGTTCTCCATTTCCGGTTTCAATCTTTAAAACGCTTATCGTGCGTCCGGAGGCAAAGACTCTCCATCCTGTTTCCAATCCGGGAATTCCTTTTGCAGGCGGCCCCGATATTGGGAAGCCTCCGATTTGCGGCCGGCCTTGTCCAAAGCTTCTGCCGCCTTGAACAGAGCCTTGGGTTTCAGTTCAGCGTCATTGACAAACAGCTCGGCCGTAACACCGTAATGCTTGGCCGCTTCATCAAACTTTTTCTCCGCATAGGAAATATCCCCCAGAACAATTTTCAAGGAAGCCATCAAAGGACCTTCCACGCCCAGAGCCAGCGCATCTTCCGCCGTCTTTCTGGCATCCGCATACTTGCCCAGCCCCAGCAAAATGGAAGCCTTGTCCAGCATGCCGTCCGCACGGCGGTAAGGCTGATCCTCATCCTTCAGGAAATTGTTGGAAGCCACCAAGGCGCGGTCATACTTTCTGAGCGCCAGGCGCACCTTCGCCAAATTACGCCAAATCACCTTCTTCACATTCTGAAGCTGGTCGTTCTGCGTAGCCCAGGTCATATACTTGTCCGCCGTTTCCAGATCCTTCATCCCATAGGCCTGAAGACCCAGCCATGCGGGAATGACATCCGGCACACGAGCCACGGCGGAAGGATTTTCCTTTTGCAGGGTTTCCAGGGCTTCCTTCAGTTTATTCATGTCCTGGAGCTTGTGATAGGACAGGACGGAAAGCACATTAACCTGTTCTCCGTATTTCTGGGGATCCAGCGTCTTGGCCTCCGCCATATGGCTGATAGAAGACTTGAAATCTCCCTGGTCAAACGCCGCACGCCCCAGCAGGAAATGGGCTTCAGCCAGAGCGGCAGGAGACGCCTTCGGAAAATTCTGGATCAGGCCTTCATAATACTTCGCCATGTTCGCCATATCCTGGCGTCCCGCATAAATCTGAGCGGCTCTCTGCCATGCGGCGGCAGCTGATTCAGCTTTCGGCCAACGGGCAATCACACGGTCAAAATCCATCAGAGCCTCAGCTTCCTTCTTGGTCTTGGCATACATGTCTCCGCGTAACGTCAATGCCTCGCAAATGCGGGGATCTTTTGGAAAATCATTGATAAAATCAGTCAGCAGCTTGGCGGCCACACCTCTGTTCCCGGCCTGGGCAATCGCCCACGCGCTCTTATATAAAATATCCGCGCGCATCTTCGGAGGCACCTTGTCAAAATCAATGCTGGCATAAAACCGGGCGGCATCCGCCGGATTGGAGCTGAACAGGTTCTCTGCAGCCATCAGGCGCACCATATCATGCAGTTCACTGGTAGGAAAAGCCTTGGCATAATGGTTCAGGAAGCTCTGAGCCCGCTGGGGAAGATCTTTCTGCTTGAGTTCATTATAACACAACAACCGGTAAAAGGAGGCTTGCATGGCCTCCTGCGTATAAGGGACGGACTTTTCCGCTTCCAGAAAGAAATCCGCCGCTTTCCGATACTCCTTCAATTTATAGGCGGACTGCCCCAGCAGCATCAGCAGACGCACCTGGCCGTCCTTTGTCGGCATCTTTATTCCCTTCTGCTGCTCATACTGGGAAAGTATCTCCCTGTACTTGCCCATATTGTACAGCCCCAGAAGAAGCCCCATTCGGGCCTCCGGCGCCATCTCCTTCAGGGACTCGTCCTTCAAAAGCCGTTCATAAAGGCCCTGGGCTTCCGCAGTCTTTTTCAGTTTGGTGGCCAGCATGGCGGCCTGAAGAGTGGCGATTCCCCGGTTCCTGTTATCCACACCGGGCGTTTCCAGCACCTTGCGATATTCGGAATAGGCTTCTCCCAAGCGTCCCGTATCCGCACACAGGGCGGCATATCCCATCCGGGACACCAGAACAAACTTGGCATCCGCTTCCGGATTGCCCATCACCGCGCAAAACATGGTGGCGGCTGACTCCGGATTACCGTTGGAAAGAAACAGGCGTCCCAGACGGTACTGGGCGTCCACCTTCAAATCATTCTGTTCCGCATTGCGAATCACGAGCTGGTAATACTGGATGGCCTTATCTATCTCCCCGGCAGAAGAAGCATCCGTCGCCAGACGGTAGGCAGAGGCGGCAACCAGAGCGGGGCTGCCCGTCTGAATCAATCTGAGGAACAGGCCGTGTGCCTCATCTTTCCTGCCCAGCTCCTCCAAACACATGGCAGCACGATACTCTGCCAGAGGAGCCTGGGTAGACTGGGGGAAACGTTGGGTAAATTCCAGATATTTACGCAAGCTTAAATCAAGAAGGCGTCCATATTCCTGCCGGTTCTCCTTCGTAGCCGGAGCCTGGGCCTGCTTGTACAGCATGTCCGCCATATCCAGCGTATCCAGCTCCGGATTAGCGACCAGCGGACCATCCGCGATAGGAGCGGCATCCGGAATATTTTCCTGGGCGGCAGAAAACATCGCCAAAGTTATTAAACCTGCATTAATGGAAAAGAACGCTTTCATGAAGCCTGGGAATTGGAAACATTGATGGAAGATGGAGCCGGAGGACGCGTGGAAAAAGAAACGTTATTCAGCCCGGCCTTCAGACATGCGTCCATCACATGCACCACCACGCCGGATTCCGCCTTCTCATCCACGCGGATACGGACGAGCATAGTTTTGTCCAACCGGGCGACAGAAAAAAGCTTGTCTTCCAGCTGCGGCATTGTGTACGGCTGGCGGTTGATTACCACGGTACCATCTTTACGGATATTCACGATAATTTCATTGGACACATTTTCACCGGGCTTGGGAGTCTCTGCTGAAGGAAGATTGATGGAAAGATCCGGTTCATCATCCTCAAATGTCTGGGTTACGATGAAAAACACCAGCAGCAGAAATACGATGTCCAGCATGGGGGCTAATTGGAACCCGATAGGACTGGGCATTTTATAATGAAATTTCATACAATCTTCCGGTGAGGTGGAGAAGTAGATGCGTTCCGGCTAGAGCCCACGCACATCGCGCAGGGAAGTGGGATCTACGGGGACTCTGGGAAGTTCCTCTTCATGAAAAGCCCCAGCTGCACCGGCTCGTGGCTTCTGAAGCTGGGTGGCAACTACGGAAACACTGTGCGTGACGGCTGCCTCCAGGTCTCCTACCCGTTTGTGTACACGGCTGCGGAAATATACATAAGCCAGGATGGCGGGAATCCCAAGCATCAAGCCGCCCGCCGTCGTAATCAAGGCTTCCGCCACGCCGCCCGCCATATCAATACGTTGCTTGCCCCCGGAAAAATCACCGTTGGCAATCTCAAAAAAGGTTTTCATCATCCCGACCACGGTCCCCAACAGCCCCAGCATGGGGGCTACGGCGCCAATATCCGACAGCCAGGAAATCTGGCGGCTTAGGAACCCCGCCTGCCGTCCTCCTTCCGCAGAGGCTATCTCCCTCACCTCCTCAAACTGGGCGGAGGGGTTGCGCAACATGAAGTTGGCTACAGTCAACATCACGCGAGCGTAGCAGGAATCTCCATTCTTGCAGAGGATGGAAAGCCCCGTGTAATCCCGCTTGCGGATGAAAGATTCCGCCTGTTCCACCAGTTTGGTAGGCAAAACGGCGGCAGCACGGGTAGAAAAGCAGCACATGACCAGCACCACTACTCCGGCGATGGATAACAGAAGCAGCGGCCACATGATGAAACCGCCTTTCATGAACAGCTCAGAAAGGGGATAATTTCTATCTCCCACCACAAAATCCATGGCGGCGGCCAACGTGGTAAACGGTACAGGGTTCATACAAAAGACATAGGGGATTATACAGAAGAAGTTTTCCTAGGCAAGCCAAGTAGCCGTAATACAGTACGTTTCCGCAGTTCCATTTCTTGCCTCATATGGCATAATGCCTGCGTGGCAGACCGCGAGCAACCAACCCTGAAAGAACTCTGGAGGGAAACTCCGCACAAACCAGGCGTTTATATCATGAAAGACGCCCGGGGAAATACCATCTACGTGGGCAAAGCCAAGGACCTTCACCGCCGCCTGGGCAATTATTTTTCTCCTACGGGAGCCACACTCTCCAACCATAAGACAAGAGCGCTCATTAATGCTATTGCGTCATTTGATTATTTTGAAACCAGAAATGACCAGGAGGCTTTTCTGCTGGAAAGCAAACTGATTAAACAATATCGCCCGCATTACAATATCCAGATGAAGGACGACAAGCGCTACCCCCTGCTGAAAATTCCGAAGGGGGAAAAACTGCCTCGTTTCCAGCTGGCGCGGGTGCGCAAAGATGACGGAGCGCGCTACTTCGGCCCCTTTGTCCACTCCCAGGCTCTTTACGCCACGCAGGAATGGCTCAACCGGCATTTCCGGCTGCGAACCTGCAAGACAAAAAATCCGGGTATCCATGACTTCAGGCACTGCCATGCGGATGTGATTCGCAACTGCTCCGCTCCGTGCGTTGGCCGCATTTCCATCAATGATTACAACCGGAACTTTGACCAGGCGGTGCGTCTGCTGGAAGGGACGGGAAAAAAAAGCGCTCTGGACGAACTTACCAGGGAAATGATGGAAGCCGCCGATGAACTGGACTTTGAACGCGCGGCATATCTGCGGGACATCCGGGACAATCTGGTCAAGGTACTGGAACCCGCCCGGAGGTTCCGAAAAGGAACTCCCGATCTTCCCGGCACCGTTCACCCGGAAGAAGACATGAAGGAACTGGGGGTAGCAATGGGATTAGAATCTCCCCCACTCATTATGGAATGCTTTGACATTTCCAATGTCTCTTCCAACCATATCGTGGCCTCCATGGTGCGCTTCACCAACGGCAGGCCGGACAACAAGGCCTACCGGCGGTACCGTATACGCACTGTAGACGGACAAAATGACTTCGCCTCCATGTCGGAAGTCATCCGGAGGCGTTACTCCCGCATTCTGGCGGAGAGCGATGCCGTAGCCTCACGGCAGGCGGACATGACCCTGTACCAGTGGCTTAAGAAACTCAGCGCGGAAGGAAAAGCCCCCATCAAAGTTCCAGATCTGGTAGTAGTGGACGGAGGCAAAGGACAGCTTTCCTCCGCTCTGGCTGATTTGGAAGCCATCGGCCTGGGAGACATGCCCATCGTCGGCCTGGCCAAACAGAGGGAAGAAATATTTTTCCCCCACCAATCCCAGCCCCTTTGCCTGCCTCACAGCACGGGAGCCCTCAAACTCATGCAGCGCATCCGCGACGAAGCCCACCGTTTTGCCAACGGCTATAACGAACTGCTCTACCGCAAACGCATGCGGGAAAGCGCCTTGGACGACGCCCCGGGCATGAGCGCCTCAAAAAAAAGACTGTTGCTGGAAAAATTTAAATCCGTAGCTGCCATTAAAAAGGCAGACCCGGTTTCTATCGCCGCCATCCGCGGCATTTCGGAAACGTGGGCCCGCAATCTGCTGAACTACCTTAACTCATCTTCCAATCCCTGACTCCTCATGCAATTCCTGATTCTGGCCGCCGGAAAACCTTCCCTAGGCTACGCCAAGGAAGGCGTGGAACTCTATCTCAACCGCCTCAGGCCCTTCGGCAAAGTGGAACTCAAGCTTGTCAGGGACGGAAACTCCCAGGACGTTTCAAAACGTCTGCTGGCCGCCAGTGAGGGGTGCCTGCGCATCGCCATGGATGAACGCGGAGAACTCTGGACCACAAGAAAGCTGGTCGATCTAGCAAAGGATTGGCAAATGCGTTCCGTGCGCCGCATCGCGTTTCTCATCGGAGCCTCGGACGGTCATACGGAAGCATTGCGATCCCGGTGCAACCATATCCTGTCCCTAAGCAAATTCACCCTTCAACATGAACTGGCGCTCGTTGTCCTGCTGGAACAGCTTTATCGCTGCCATACTATTCTGGCAGGAACACCGTACCATCGCTAACCCTCGCCAACTGCCCACTCCAGCACAGGAAAACTTGTCTCCCGCCCTCACAGCAAATGCAGGAAAATCATTGAAAACCGCCGTAAGCAATCCAACCAGAACAGGCTTTTTAAAGACGCGGAAAGCAGTAAAAAACAAAGCTCTTTCTGCAACAAAAAAGGAGCACTCCACAGGGAGCGCTCCTTTTCCGAGAAAGAAATGGTAAAGCCAGTTCCTTCGCAACCAGCCAAGCTTAACGCTTGGAGAACTGATAACGCTTGCGGGCCCCAGGACGGCCGGGCTTTTTACGTTCCTTCATACGGGAATCACGGGTCAGAAGACCGAATTCACGAAGCTGGGAGCGGAAAGCTTCATCAACCTGAACGAGAGCACGGGCGATCGCCATGCGAATGGCTCCAACCTGTCCGTGAATACCGCCGCCCTTGGTAACGACGTTCACATCAAACTTGTTCATGGTATTGGTAACCTGAAAGGGTTGAAGAACAGCATTCTGCAACTGAACGGTAGGAAGATATTCCTCAAAACCGCGGCGGTTGATCGTAATGCGGCCGGAACCTTCAGTAAGCCAAGCGTGTGCAATGGCGGTCTTACGACGGCCGGTGGCGTTGTATGGGGTTGTCTGACTCATGTCTGAAAAAATCAATTAGAGAGTAATGGCGGTGGGCTGCTGAGCTTCATGCGGATGGCTGGCGCCAGCATAAACCTTCAGCTTGGTCATCTGCTGACGGCCCAAGCGGGTGTGAGGAACCATGCCTTTAACAGCCAGTTCCAGAAGAAGTTCAGGGCGGCGAGCGCGAATTTTACGGGGGGTGTCCACCTGCTTACCGCCGACGTAACCGGAGAAACGGGTATAAATTTTGGCATTTTCCTTATTACCGGTCAACACCACCTTGTCCGCGTTCACAATAATGACAAAATCGCCACAGTCAACGTGGGGGGTGAAAATTGTTTTGTTCTTGCCACGCAAAATGTTAGCCGCTTCAACGGCAACACGGCCGAGCACCTTGTCGGCAGCGTCTATAACATACCATTTGCGCTCTACTTCTTGCGGTTTGGCTGAGAAGGTCTTCATGGTTCAATTCTTCGTTCTCGTTTTTCGGCATCCTGCCGTTATCTTCCAATTCGGGGGCGCATTCCTAATGATTATTCACGTAAATGTCAAATACTTTTTCTCTTTTACAGACTTTTTCCCGTCTCCCTCCATAGAATTGCGTTTTAATTGCGCAACTTCCACATTCAGGACTTGCCCTTGCAAAAATATGGTCTATCATTCGCTTGCGCGAAATTTGTACACGCGCGTTCTTTTAACCTTACAAGGAGAGTCCTATCAGCCCGAATCCAAGATCCAGCAGCCGTCCCAGCGGCGGTCAGAATTCCCGTCCCGGTTCCAGACCAACCGGCACCAGCAACCGTCCCGGACAATCCCGGCCTTCCGGCAATGGCACAGGAGTGGCACGGTCGGCCGGACAACCCGCAGGACCGGGAAATTCCAGAACAGGGGGTGGAAGCCGCCCCGGAGGTAACACCAACAGGCAACGTCCTCAAGGAGGCGGAGGACGCCACACCAAAGGCAGGAAGAATTTCAACAAATCGGAACCCAAGGAAGAAAACTCCGAAAGTGAAATTGAAGTGGAAGGCACCATCTGCGCCGTACTGGCAGGAACCATGTTCAAAGTGCGCCTTCCCAACGGGCACGAAGTGCTGGCTCATATTTCCGGCAAAATGCGCAAACGCTTTATTAAAATCGTGGTAGGGGACAAGGTGCGTATGGAAATGTCACCTTATGACATGACCAAAGCGCGCATCACGTTCCGCATCGGGTAGCCGTTCCCTGATCCGCTCCTTTTATAAAAACCTTCTCCGGCTTGCAGGAGAAGGTTTTTTAGCTTAAAGTAAAAGCTGTCTCCATCAGCGTGCCATGAAAGTTTGCTCTACGGAAAATATGCAGATCGCGGAACGCGAACTCATCGTTAGCGGAACACCAGCCAGAACCCTGATGAAACTGGCCTCCGCCGGTATTGCTGAATCCCTCATGCAGTTCTTCCCCGTCCCGGGCCTGTGCGTAGCCTATGTGGGCAAAGGAAATAACGGGGGAGACGCCCTCACCGTCCTTAACATACTGAAACAACATGGCTGGGAAATAGGCATCCGAACCGCTTACCCGCGCAACGAATGGAGTGAACTTTCCGTGCGGCAGTTGGCGGAAATATCTCCTCCACCTCAGGAATACCAGGCCCCTCCCCTGCCCCGTACGGGAAAACCTATGATCTTGCTGGACGGCCTGCTGGGAATAGGAGCAAAGGGGATGCTCCGCAGGGAACTCTCCGCTCTCTGCTCGGAAATAAACTATATAAGAAACCGTTGCGGGGCTGTACGTACCGTGGCTATTGATATCCCCACCGGAGTGGATCCAGATACGGGAATGCCTCAGCAAAATGCTGTGGAAGCAGATTTCACCATGTGCATAGGAGCCGTTAAGCAGGGGCTGCTGGACGATGATGCCACCCTGTTTGCCGGACGCTTAGTCTGCATCGACCTTCCCGGTCTTCACGTACAGGCGCTCCCCGCCACGGAACTTATTACCTCCTCACGGCTTACCAAATTCCTCTCTGCAAGACCCTATACGGATTATAAGAACAAACGCGGACACATTGGCGTCATAGCAGGTTCGGAAGGAATGCTGGGTGCGGCCCGGCTCTGCTGTGAAGCAGCTCTCCGTGCAGGAGCCGGGCTGGTTACACTTCACGTTCACAAAGATATCTATCCCTTAATCGCTCCATCCATGCCTCCGGAAATCATGGTCAGGCCCGTGGACAGTTACGCAGATATCTCCATTCGCACATTCAGTGCTTTCCTCATTGGTCCCGGTATCGGTTCCGTATCGGAAGAAGATGCGGAAGCCATCCGCCTTATTCTGGAAACGGGTACTCCCACCGTTCTGGATGCGGACGGGTTGAATCTGGCCGCGGCCATGCAGTGGAGCTTGGGAGAACACGTTCTGGCCACTCCCCACCACGGAGAAATTCGCAGACTTCTGCCAGACGCTGATAACTATGCCATCCGTGCAGACATTGCTGACTGCTTCCTGGCGGAACATGAAGCAGCCCTGATTTACAAAGGAGCACGCACCATCGTCACCCAACGGGGGAAACCCCTCTTTTATAACATCACCGGAGATCCCGGCATGGCAACTGCTGGCCAGGGGGACGTGCTGGCAGGTGTTTGTGGAGGTTTCATAAGCCAGGGGGAATCTCTCCTGGTTTCTGCCGTTCTGGGCGTCTACCTGTGCGGCCGAGCTTCTGAAATGGCAATCTCCGCTGGGGAAGCAACCCAGCAAACACTAACGGCAGGGGATACGCTGCGCCATCTTCCTGCCGCCATTCTTTCCACCGCGCGCCTCTGTTATTGAAATGACCTACCGCAAACTTCAGGAACTGCCTTCCCAGTCTTTGCCTAGGGAAAAACTGCTCCACCAGGGAAGGCACAGCCTCAGCAATGCGGAACTGCTTGCCATCTTTCTCCGAATGGGCATCAAAGGGAAAAACGTATTGGACTTGTCCTCGGATCTGATTCAGTCTGCCGGCTCTCTAGATGCCCTAGCCCATATGGAGGCTGCTGAAATAGCGAATATTTGTAAGGGAATAGGCATGGCAAAAGCCGCTACGCTAAGCGCGGCCTTTGAACTGGGTGCAAGGGCTCTCCGTGAAACTCTGTCGCGTCAGCCCATTCAAACACCGGAAGATGTCTATGACTATCTGACAACGGCCATGCGCTGGAAAGAGAAGGAAACAGTGCTCGTTCTGCTACTGGATACCAAGTGCCGTCTCATTAAACCTGTGGAAATCTCCAGCGGTACCCTAAATGAATCAATTGCTCATCCTCGCGACATTTTACGCCCCACCATCATTCACAATGCCTATGGCTTCATCCTTGCCCACAACCATCCCAGCGGGAACCCTTCCCCCAGCCGTACGGACGACCTCCTGACCGAACGCGTGCGAGAATGCTCCAAATTATTAGGCGTCCGTTTTCTGGATCATGTAATCATTGGTAAACCTACCGAGACGGCCCATAAAAATTATTATAGTTACAATCATCCTGGTGGAGGGCGCCTTAAAGATCCCGGTCAAGAACATACTCTTTACCACTAAACAGTCGTTCGTCCGAATTTCCGGTCAGCTCTCTTCCTGTCAAAAAATAAAAGCCCCGACATCCCACGGGGCTTAAAAAAACTGGCGGAGAGAGTGGGTGTTAAGTATTTTTTTGTGAGTAATTTACTTCAATCTGTAATACTTCTGTAATGCCTGTATGACAGAGACAAGAGGCCGAATTGGAGATTCTGCAACTGAATTGACACTCGGCAACTTGCAAATGTGCGGTTTCTGTCCCCTGATGGAAGCATGCCAAGTAATTACACTTTACCCATCTCCGATCTTTATCAGGAGACTTACGATAACCAGTGGCAGGAGCAGGTTCAGCAGGCAACGTCCCGCCTGGAACGTTTCTGCGTGATCAAGTCCGGCTTGACGGGCAAGCTTCAGGAGTTCAGCTTTGTCGGCTCCACGGAGTTGAATGAGAAGCAGGGCCGGATGCAGGATATTGTTTTGGACGAGCTTGATTATTTCAAGCGCCGGATGCTTCCGGTGAGTTTTTCGAAGCATTTGGGCTATGATGAGGATGACGATATTTTCCTGCACGGCCTGGATGCTCCCGTGACGCAGACGATTAACGCGCTGAAGTACGCGGCCGCCCGCAAGATGGACGATGTTTTGTTCGGACTGAAGAAGCAGGGAGGTTCGTATGTGCCGTCCAAGGGCGGTATTTTCGGCACGGCGTTTGCCGGGAATGACGGCATGGAACAGCTGGAACTGCTGGAGGATAATGTGGTGGCGGCCGATTATACCGGCGGCACGGCCAAGGATTGCCCGCTGACGATTGAGAAGCTGAACCGGGGCATTACGCTGCTGCAGGAAAACGGCATACTGGATGATGCTTCCAATGCCTACGGCGACCAGGTGTGCTGCGCGATTACTCCCCGCATGCGCGAGGCTCTGATCAATGACGAGCGTCTGCAGAAGGCGGATTTCGGTTTTTCCTCCCTGCGCAAGACGAACGGCACCCTGGATCCCATCATGGGCATTCAGTTTATCATTGCTCCCAATTTGCCGCTTGACGAGGACGGGAATATCATCTGCCCGATGTGGATGAAGAATTCCCTGTATTTCGGCTCCTGGAAGCAGAATAAGGTGACGGTGGAGAAGCGCACCGATAAGGAGGACACGATCCAGATCGGCCTGAAGACGATTATGGGAGCCACCCGTATGCGCGAAGAGGCGTTTGTGCAGATTAAGTGCAAGCAGCTTTCTTAATTAGGATAACAATACATTTTATTTTATTGATTATGGCAACGTATCAAACAGTTATTGCAGAAAAACAGCTTGCCCTTGCGGATCGGACCGGCCTGCCGACGGTGCCGCAGCTTGCGGCCATCCATACCGGCGCCGGGGTCCATGTGGCTACGGCGGAGTTCACGATGCCCGCTTCCCTGGCGGCCGATGACCTGATCGCCATTTGCAATGTTCCCTGCGGAGCCCGCGTGCTGCCCCAGCTTTCCCATGTCATTTCCGAAGGCGTGGGGACGCTGCAGCTGACCGTGGGAACGCAGGAAACGGCGGATGCTTTTTCCGCCTCCCTGACCGTAACCGCCGCCGGGACTTATCAGTTGGCGAAGGGTTCCCAGGCGGTTTCCACGGGACCGGTGGATGCCGCGACGATGGTTTATGCGAAGGTGGGCGGAACTCCGGCAGTGACCGCCGGCAAGAAGCTTGTTTTTGCTATTGCTTACGGCATCCAGTAGTTTTTTCCGTTGGTTTGTCCATAGGGCCGTCTCTGCATGGGGCGGCCCTTTTTTTGCCGTTTCGGGCAAGAAACGTTGATTCTCGCCAACTTGCCCCAGCAGAACGCCATGACCTATATTGGAAGGAAATGAAGAGGATTTCCTTTAATGGGGGCGAGCTTTCGCCAGGGATTGCCGCGCGGCCGGATCTGGATGTTTATCATCGCGGGGCGTCCGTTCTGGAGAATGTGGATGTTTCCCAGACAGGGGGAGTTTCACGCCGGCACGGGATGAAGAGGATGTTCGCCGCTTTGGAGGGTTCCATTCTTCTTCCCTATGTTTATTCCACCAATGACCGTTTTCTTGTGGAGGTGGCTCCTTCCCTGCTGCGCGTGTTGTCCGTTGAGGGGGATGTAGTTGCTTCCCTGCCTTCCGTGTGGACGGCGGCGGATGTTTCCGCCCTGCGCCACAAGCAGGTGAACAGCATGCTGTTTCTGGCCTGCCCCACGCATGAGCTGATGGTGCTGAGACGGGATGACGAGGGCGCGTTTTCCCTGGCTCCCTATGAGTTTAAGGCCCGCCCCTGGCGGTATGAGGAGTTCCGGGATTTTCCGGTGCGCCTGACGTTGGATGAGGGGTGTTACAGGGTGTCTTTCGGGGAGCATGCGTCCGATCCGGACGCGGCGGTTAACGAGGGGGATGTGATGCGCGTCCAGGTGACGGTGCCCCAGCAGACCGGGTTCAGCACGGGGGCCGTGGTTCGCCAGGGTTGGGTGATTGCCAAAGCGTTTACGGCGGCTTCTTCCTATGCCGCGGGCAAGAAGTTGTGTATCAATGAGGGGAGTTACTGGTCCTGGTGGACGTGCGACAGGGATTTTAACGGGGCGGAGGATTTCGTGGACGGCCTGACGTCTCCGGCGGATTATCCGGAGCATTTTCATAAGGGCGTGATTTGCCATTCCAATACGATTACCTGCAAGGGGACCTGGAAGTTTTGGTGCAATAAGGAGTGGTACGGCACGTATGCCGTGGAGCGGCGTTTTCCGAATGAGGATTGGCAGCTGCTCGGTTCCTCCACTTCCATGGTTGACGCGGCATCCAATTTGCAGATTACCGGGGACGAAAGCGAAGATGAGTGTTATTTGCGCCTGATGTTGTATGAGTCCCGGCTTTCCAGCGGTTCCGATCCCAGCCAGGGGTTTCCCCCGGACAGCTGCGGGAATAAGCTGGTGGTGGATGCTTATAAGAAGGATGTGGTGCTGCGGCTGCGTTCCGGCGCCCGTCCGGCTTCCGTACAGCGGTTTTCTGTTCCCGCCACGCCGGCGTTGCGGCATTTCCTGACCTGTACGGCGTCTTCCATCAAGGCAAGCCGCGTGTGGGTGGATGAGGAGGAGGTTCCGGGGGCGTCCGCCGTGCTGACGCTGGGCAGCAACGGAATTGACGTGACGCCCAGGGGGATGCCCGCTGACGCGCTGGAGGATGGACAGACGGTCCGGTTTGCCTGGACGGAGCCACGCAAGTCCGGGGCCGTGACGCTGGACGCCCGCGGCATGAGAACGGATTTTTGGCCCGCCGGGGCGAGGTTTGACGTGAATGTGACGGGGAATGCTTTGTCCGGGATGGGTGAGGGCGCGGTGGTTCGGTTGACGGCCTGGTCTGCCGGAGATGCGCAGTTTACGACGGTTTGGAAGAGCAGTACGGAGGTTTACGCCGCTCCGTCCAGCGGGTTTTATACGATTAAGGTTGTCCATGACAAGGGCAGTACGCTGGAGGCTGCCGAGTGCCAGGCGGAGTTTTCCGGGGTGGCTTCCGGGGTGGTGAAGCCGGAAGTCCTGGAGGAGATGTCCGCGGCGGGTTTGTCCACTAGCGACGTGCTGAAGTTGACGCTGCCTTTGGAGAGTGACGCGTATTATTATTGCGTATATGCCGGATTGCCTGCGGTGGAGGCCCTGGTGATTGACGGGAGCCGGTTTTCCGGAGAGTGCGCGTTGTTCAGGGAGGAACGGATACTGACGGTGAAGCCCAAGGGGCTGACGACGGATGATGTGGGCGCCGGGAGTGTGGTTCGCCTGGAGTGGACGCAGGCGGCGGAGTCCGTCAATAAGAGCGGGAACGGGAATGAGGCCAGCATTTTCATGAGCCGTTTTTTAACGGCGGGTACGGTGGTGACGCTGCAGGGATGGAGGTCTGTCCAGTCAGGGATGGAGATTGTGTTGCCTTCCACGATTAAGGGCATGTCTGGCGGCAGGTATGCGGAGGTGTTCAGCGCGATGGAAGAGGCGTCTTACATCGTGCCGGAGGATGGTTTGTTTTTGATTAGCGTGCAGGCATGGACGGAGAGTAATGTGAAGTTGCGTTCCCGGGTGCGGATGGAGGTGCCGGCCTGTACGGCGTGGATGGAGGCGGAGGTGGCCGAGGTGACGGCTTCCGCGGAGTATTCCCTTTGGGATAATGTGTCCGCGGTTCCGGAGGGGGTACCTCCGTCCGGGGAGTCGTTGATGTGGAGTTTCGCGGCGTTCCGGGGGGTGTACGGGTTTCCTTCCCTGGTGGATGTGTTTCAGCAGCGCCTGGTGCTGGCCGCTACGCAGGCCCAGCCGCAGACGGTGTGGTTGAGCAAGACGGATGACCTCAACAGTTTCGAGGTGGGGAAGCAGGATGATTCCGCGCTGGCTTTGACGTTGAGCACCACAACGCAGAACAGGATTTGCTGGCTGATGGCACAGAGTTCCCGGCTGCTGCTGGGAACGGCGGACGCGGAGTGGGCGGTGTCCGGCGGCCAGGGGGTGATGACTTACGCCAATGCGCGGGCGGATAATCACGGGTTTGTGGGTTCTTCCGATGTGCCGGCCCTGATGGCGACCGATAAGGTGCTGTATGTGGAGAGGGGCGGCGGACGGGTGTATCAGTACGGGTATGATTACGAGAGCGACGGGTTTGTGTCCCGCGATTTGACGGTGTTTGCCGATCATGTGCTGGCCGGCGGCGGAGGGGTTACTTCCGGGGATTTTATGAGGAAGCCCCACCCGCGGGCGGTGATGACCCTGGCGGACGGCACGATGGCGTTGATGACTTATAACAGCATGCACCAGGTTCACGCCTGGCACCGTCACAGGACGGAGGGGCGGATGTCCAATGCCGTGGTGCTGCCCAATGGATCCGGGGATGATTTGCTGTTTGTGTCCGTAGAGCGTGAGGATGGGCGGTTTGTGGAGGTGTTTGATCCGGACGGCCCGTTTGTGGATGCCGGCGCATGGGATTTTACTTCCACGGTGGTGACGAATGCGCTGGATGTGACGGAGTCCCTGGGCAGGGATAGACAGGCGGCGGCTGTGCGTGTGTTTTTTGCTTCCGATACGGCCCCGGCCGGTATTGAGGTGTCCAATGACGGGAGCGCCTGGGACCGGTTGAGCAAGACCAGGACGATGGAACGGGGATGGCATGAGGTGCTTCCGTCCGCCATGTGGAAGCGGGACGTGCGGTTTGGCATCCGGGTTTCCGGTGACCGCCCCCTTGAGTTTTTAGCTGTTGATACGCAATGACGGAGCCTGCGAAGACGAGACCGGATTGGAAGGAGCTGCTGGCCGACAGGTGGTGGCGCCTTAATCATTTGTATTGGATTGAGGATAAGGAGGGGCGGATGGTGCGCTTCCGCCCGAATTGGGCCCAGGAGGAGCTTTTCCACGGGCTTTGGTTCCGCAATACGATTTTGAAGGTTCGCCAGCTGGGGATTTCTACGTTTTGCGCGGTTTATATGCTGGATCTTTGCCTGTTTGGAAAAAACCAGCATTGCGGGATTATTGATAAGACGCTGGAGGACGGGGAGGCCAAGCTTCGCAAGATTGCTTTTGCTTACGAGCATTTGGATTATTTGCCGGAGAGTCCGACGATGGAGGACCGGGCGCTGGCTGCTTTGGGGAAGATGGTTAAGGAGGGGTGCGCTGTGGTGGAGAAGAGGGCCACCCGCATGGCCTGGTCCACGAACGGGTCTGTCGATGTGGGGGTTAATTTGCGCGGGTCCACTCTCCAGTTTCTTCATATTTCCGAGTTTTCCTACACGGCTTTGCACGATCCGGCGCGGGCCAGGAAGATCCGCACGGGCGCGTTGAATACCGTTGGCAAGAGTTGCGTGGTGGTGATGGAGTCCACCCACGAGGGGGGGAAGGCCGGTCTGGCTTACCAGTTGATGGAGCAGGCCATGGAGATGGTGGGCAAGCCTCTTTCCAGCCTGGATTTCAGGTTTTTCTTTTTTTCATGGATCCAGCATCGGGAGTATTGCCTGGAGGGGGTGGAACCGAGGCTGGATGATTTTTTGCGGGAGTATTTTTCCGATTTGAAGAAGCGTTACGGGATTGAGTTGTCCGAAGGGCAGAAGGCCTGGTACGCTACCCAGTACAGGATTAACGGAGCGGAGGTGAAGCAGGAGTTTCCCACCGTGCCGGAGGAGGCTTTGCAAACGTCCGTGGAGGGGGCTATTTACGGGAGGTGGATTTCTTCCCTGCGGGCCGAAGGCAGGATCGCCGCCGAGTTTGAGGCGGATGACGTGGCTCCGATTTATGCTTCCTGGGATTTGGGGTTAAGCGATTTTATGGCGATTTGGCTTTGGCAGGTGGTGGGTGGCAGGTATTACGCGCTGGATTATATTGCCGGGAATAATCAGGCGGTTGATTATTACGTGGGGCAGATTCGGATGAGGGAGAGGGAGTTCGGGCCTGTCGCCCTGCACCTGCTGCCGCACGATGCGGCCAGAAGGGATTTTTCCAAGACTTCTTTTGAGTCCGTGTTGCAGCGGGCCGGGTTCCGCACGGCGATCGTGCCGCGCACGTCCGATGTTTGGACCGGGATTAACGCGCTGCGGAATATGCTGCGTTTTTGCGTGTTTCATGAGCGGTGCAACAGGCGCCCGGAGATTGACGGGCAGAAGTATGTTTCCGGGGTGGGTTCCCTGGAGTATTACCGCAGTTTGCCGCCGGGGGCCAACGGGTGCGTGCGGGAGATGCCGCTTCATGACGCCTGCTCCCACGGCGCGGATGCGGCCCGGACGTTTGCCGAGGCGGTGAGCCGAGGCCTGGTTTCAGGTCATGCCGGGGTGCCGGAGAAAGTGAAGAGGCCGCACAGACGCCCCGACGCTCTGGAAGGAATGCTTTATTGAGAGGTTGGATGATCTTCTAAGGTTTTAATTTTCTTTGCGAAGCTGATCTTCATCAATGGAAATAAAACAGTCAAAGGGAATGATATGGCGCTCCCCGTTTTCACGAGTGATGATTTTACAGTTATCCGGACGCATGTCCGCAATGTAAAAAACGGCTATTTTGTAAACGTTACCTTTGTAGCCGTGATAGTTGCTTTCATCTTTTATTTTTTCACACGGGTATTGCCGACGGAAGAGATCGTCCATTTCTTTAATGGAAGAAGGGATGTCCCCGTCTACAATCCGCTGACGAGTAAGTATGGCCCGGTCCTTATCTTTTACGATTATCCCCAAGAGCTCAATTCCCGTATTAAAGAGAACGTTGTGGAGAACGAGACGCGCCAGGTATTCCTTAACAGATGCCAACGTTACGTCTCTAATTTCTGAATTAAAGGTATATCCAGAGCAATTCCATTTGGTTTTCTTATAGTAGTATGGAGGAGCCAAAAATACGTCGTGTTCGTGTCCTTGCTCACCCCATTTTACAATATTGTCTTTGAGGTATGGAATACCGAAGATATGTCCTAGTTGTGGAAGGAATGGCCCAATGTCTCCAGGGTAAAGCGCCCCGTTGTCTTGCGCCCATTCGTATAATGCATTCCATTCAATATCGAATCTCTCACTTTCATCGATTTCAGGAATTCTGCTAAGTAATGTCTGTACGGCTTTGAAGGCTGTGATTGGATCAAATCCTTTGAGATTTGAGCGTTTTCTATCAGACATTTCAGGTCAAAAGAGTTATCGGGCAAGCAAGATTTTGCGATACGTGACGAGCGTGCAGTACGGCGTCCAGGCTCCATTTGCTCACAGGCAATGATCGCTTGGAGAACGTCGTGGATGTCCATATCGTTGTTCACTGACGGGAAGGGGTAGTTACTGGTTAGTTCAGCAGGGTTAGACAGAGAAAAGGGCTTTTTATTCCCTTTTTTCTGTCTTCCTGAGGCAGCACGGTATCTGTGGATTTATCAATTTGCAAGATATTTTCTTTTCATAAAGAGGTGAGTTGATGGATGGCCGCTTGGATTGTCCGAGTTGTTTTTAGTTGATTCCGCCGGACAAGTCTCCCCATTTGATACGTTATGAATTTGAGTGTGAAGGCGGGATAGAAACATTGATTCTCGCCAACTTGAAGGAAGTCCGCCCTCATGCGATTGTTGAGGAATGGACAAGCTGACGTTTTTTTCACAGTGCCTTTCCCTGCTGGGGGATCAGGAGTTTGTGATGGATTCCCCGGCGGCCAGGGCTTGCGAGTTGTGGTTTCCTTCCGTGATGCTGGAGGCCGTTTCCTATGGCCCGTGGTCGTTTGCTACGAAAGAAGCCGTGCTGGAGTGCCCGGAGGGGAACGGCCGGTTTCCGCTTCCGGAGGATTGCTTGAAGTTGTTGAAGGTGGAGGCCGGGCGCTGGCGCATGGCCGGCCGCGAGGTGGTTTGCGAGGAAGCCCCTTCCCTCCTGCAGGTGCGGTTTTTGTCCAATGATGTGGCTTTGGCGGAGATGCTGCCGGATCATGAGCCTTTGTTTGTGGAGGCCGTGAAGTGTTTGCTGGCTTCCAAGGTAGCAGCCACGGTGACGGGCAAGCCGCAGAATGTGAGCGTGTTTTTGGAGTTGTACAGACGTTACGCTTCCGACGCCCTGTATCACGATGTGAGCCAGCGCGGGAGCAATGACCAGCATCCGTTGAAGGATATTTTAGATCGTTCCATTTTGTAGGGTTATGGGCAGTATCGGTTCTTATGTGACGAACAGGGCCAACGCGAAGAGCGCGCTGGCACAGGGACAGGCGGCGCGGGATGCCGCGTATGTGAATGCGGCCAATACCGAGGCGGAGTCCGCTTCCGCTTTGCGTCTTGCCGCCGAGAATATGGCGACAGCCAGGCGTAATCAGACGGCCGCCACGGCTTCCGTGCGGGCTGGGCGAGGCGCTTCCGGGGTTACTTCCGAGGGATCCGGCAGCCAGGCGGAGCTTGCCACGGCCGAAGTGCTGGAGAAGCAGATTTCCGATTTGTCCCTGGGCGCGGCGATTAGTGACCAGAGCAAGCGCCATGAGGCGGCAATGCAACGCTGGGAGGGGGATGCCGCATTGGTGAGCGCGCAGAATCAGGCGGCGGCTTATAAGTCCGCCGCTTCCGGGGCCCTGGTGTCCACAGGGCTTCAGCTTGGCGGGGCTTTAGTCGGCGGCATTGGCGCCGGAATGGGGGCTTTCGGTTCGACGACGGCCGCCCAGGGGGCTTTTGCCGGTTATAATCTGGGCGGTTTGGCCGGGAGCGTGTTTCCCGGGTCTACGGCGGATCCCCGCCAGGGGATGATGACGCTGGGGGCCTGGGCGGCGAGTCCGGAGAAGAGCGGGTTTTCTTTTTACGATTACCTGGGCGGCCAGAAGTGGAATCCTTACAGGAGCGTGTGGCGATGAATGCGTTTGATGCGACCGTGAGCGCTTATGCGGAGGTGGGACGGGATTTGTGGTCTGATGTGAAGGATTGCGCGTCCCTGGGGCTGGCGTTCGTTTCCCCGGATGAGGTGTGCCTTGCTTTGCCTGCCGAGAGGCTGGGGGAGATGTGTTTTCCTCCTGTGGATATGCCGGTTCTTCCGGAGAGGTGCTTGTTTGTATGGTGGGCGGCCGGGAAGCCGCGTGAGCTGGCCCGACTGGCCCGGCAGTTTTCCCGCAGAGGTTTTACGCATGTGGCCTGGCAACGGTTTTTGCGCGGGCCGAAGGTGCATGTTTTTTCCATTGATCAACTTATCAGTTTTTCGTCACGATGAGAGAGTTTCCTTTATACGGCGGGCCGTCCCTGCAGACGGCCAAGGCTGATCCCGGTGTCGCGGCACGGGCCGCCAATGGCGATCATGGGCAGGTGTTGGGCGCGTCCGTCCAGAAGGCCGAAGAGGCTGTTCAGGGGAGCGCGGAGGCGTTTGCCAGGATTTCCGATTTCGGGGAGATGCAGCGTCAGGAGGTGGAGTTGCGCCGCATCCGGGACGAGTCCGACGCGAAGTTTTCCAGGATGCTGGCTTTCGCTCCAGGCACGAAGGAGAGCGTTTTTGAGAAGGACGGTTCTATCCGGAAGGGCAAGCTGGACGATTTGGCTTACGAGTTCGGCCAGAAGATTGAAGCGCTGGGAGGCAGTTTTTTCCACCCGGAGAGCGCCATGAAGGCGGAGGCTGTCAGGGCTTCCGTACGGTCAAGTCTGCCGGAACGTTATTGGGGCTTGGCTGCCAAGCATCAGCTGGGCGTTGCCAGACAGGCTTTCGATACGAGTTTGAAGCTGGCCGAGGAGAAGCAGGATTGGGGCGGTTATGAGAGGTCTATTGATGACGCCGTAGCTTCCGGCACGATTTCCCGTGACGAAGGTGAGCTGCGTTTATTGAGAGGGAGGAAGAAGGCTTCCCGCCATCATTTTGAGAACCTGGCCGCGACTAACCCGGATCTTGCCGCCGAGATGATTAACCGCGGGGAGCTGGACGGGTATTTTTCCGCCTCCGAACAGGATGAGATGATGCGTTCTTTGCGGCGTCAGGACGACAACAGGCTTACGGAGGTAGTCGAGCAGACGGCTTCCCGTCCTAAGTCAAAGAACGACAGGCAGGCCGTGACGAATGCTTTGCTGTCCGGTCCCGTCTATCAGGAAGAATTGGGGTTTCATGCGGTTTATGAGCGCGACGGGGATTACAGCGCCTGCGCTCCGCAGATTGATTCTTTCATTTACCGGGTTGCGGATATGGTGAGGGCTGGAGAAGAAGGGCCGGATTTGGCGAGCAAGAAGGAAAATGTGATCCTTCTGTGCAAGCGTTACGGGAAGTCAGCCGAGTTCCAGAAAGACATTTTGAACCGCATGGATAAGTGGGCGGGGAGAAAAAACGAATATCCCGTATTAAAGGTGTCCGAGCGAATGCGGGAAATTGCTGAAATGCCGCTGTATCGGCAAGCGGATTACAATCAGGCTATAGGCACGCTGCACAGTGAAGCGGCGGGAGCCTATGGACTGTATCTGGATTCCGCTCTTGGGGCCGGTATGAAAGCCAAGGGCAAGGAAGAATGGATGCAAGAGTATAAAAAGGAGAAGCTCGAGAATCTGCAAAAGAATCTTGCCGCCAAAACCGAAGGCGACGTACGTGATGCGTTTGAGGTGTGGTACGAAGGGTACAAGAGCATGAACAACGGTAAGGAACCTTCTTCAATTATTCAGGAAGAAAAGTTCCAAACAATTTTAAGAGAAGTAACAGGACGTAGGGATTTAATCATTCCCAAACGGGGTGCTCTGATAGACCGGGAGCAGGAAGAAGTGTCTATCATCTGGAAGAGGGGGGACGACGAACGGCTTAATGCTGGCCCCAAATTATTGAGTGAAGGGGAGAAGCAGACGCTGCGCCGGAAGGATATGTTGCGCAAGCCGGTTACGTTCCCTGCCATGGTTTCCGTAGATACCGTGAATACGAACGCGCCCGCCGGCATTCTTCTGCCGGAGAGCATGAGGCAGCGGTTTGGCGACGACGTTTCCGGACTGGCCGCCCTGGTTCCTTCTTCCTCTTCTTCCCGACGCGGGAAGCCCCTGCCCGTGGTGGGCTACACCAGGGGGAGTTCCCCCCAGCTTACCCTGTCCGGCGCCAGCAAGCTGCGGATGACGTTTTCTTCCAAGATGGATACGAATGTGACGATTTCCCCTGCCAGCCCGGAAATGAGGGAGTTTTTCAAGAGAGAATATCCGGGAAGCCAGGATTGGAAGCAGAATGCCGGAGAGTCCAGGGTGCCTGCCGCCAAGCTGGGGGGGCTGGGACAGTACAGCCAGGCTTTTTATGATGCGGGAAGGAAGTATGGCGTGGATCCGAAGCTGTTGATGGCTATTGCCATGCACGAGACCGGCAAGGGAACGAGCGCCGCTTTCCTGCGCAAGAATAACGCCATGGGAATCAGCCCGAATGGAGGCGGCCCGCGCGCTTTTTCCTCCGTGGAAGAGAGCATTAATTACGCCGCCCGCCTGTTGAGGAAGCATTATCTGGACCAGGGGTTGACGACGATTGCCGCCATTGGCGGGAAGTACGCTCCGGCAGGAGCCGGGAATGATCCGCGCGGATTGAATAAGCATTGGGTCAACGGCGTAAGCAAGTATTACAAATCATTTTAACATTGAACATATTATAAATATTTTTCACTATGAACGACAATTTTTCCTTTGACGGGGCCGACGCTGCGGATATGCCTCTGGATCTTTCTTTTTCCTCCCTGTCGCTGCCGGAGGGCGAGGCTGCCGCCGGATTTCACCTGCCGGAGATGACGCCGGCGCAGGAACAGGCAAAGGCGGATTCTCCAAAGCTGGTTGACGAATGGCGGCAGGATGTCCAGATGTTTGACGACGGCGGATTGAATGGGCTGGAAGAACGCGCCGGTCTTGAAGCCGGGGTTTCCCTGGATGCCGAAGCGGCGGAGGAAGAAGGTTCCGAATCCTTCAATCCCCAGTTGGGGGATATGGATTCCGTGCGCCGCCAGGGGGCCATGTTGATGAAGGGTGTGGAGGAACGGAAACGAGAACAGGCGCGCGACCGGCAGAACATGGTCATGAACCTGCTGCGCGCAGGCAGAAACGATCAGGAAGCGTTGAAGCGTATTGCTGAACGTTGGGGCGAAGATGCTGTTTCCCGCCTTGAATCAGCTAATGAGGAAGATCGTTCCTATATGCTGGGTATGTGGTTGGAAGAAGTTCTGGGAGATGGAGATAGAGATGTTGGATTTCAGATTTACAAGAATACTCATGATTTGTGGGGCAAGGGCATTGTCTCCCCGGAACAGGTGTGGAAGGACTTTGCGGAACGCGGCAAGGATATTGTGGAGAGGGAAGACCGCCAGCGCGTGGAGCGTGAACGCAGGATCAGCGATCTTAATGGAGTGGTGAGCCGCTACGTGAGCGGAGAGCAGGATTCTCTTTCCGCCGATGAGCGAATGGCGTTGTTTCATGCCGGGGTGAGTGTGGCGAGCATGGAGAAGGCCAGGCGCGGAGTACGCCTCATGGAAGCGTTTGAGCAGGATTCCAGGCTGTATCATGATGACATTGCCGATGATTTGTTTGGCATCATCGGGAATGATGACGATGCCTTGATGATGCTTTGCAATTTGTTGAGAAACAGATCCAGGAGCACGGCCCATGACCGGCTGGGCATGGGCGACGCGGAAAAGAGGGCGGATGAGGCATACCAGGAGGTGATGGAGAATTCCAATCCATGGGTGATGGCCGTGGCAGGTCAGCCGATTCAGAACGCTAAGATGGCTTCCGGCTTGTTCATGACCGGCAAGGTGGCTGGGGTGAAGACGAAGCGTTCCCTGGAAAGGGCGTTGCAGAATATGCGTTCCCATGAGGATGCCCGAATGAAAGCGGCGGCTTTACAGGTATCCGTTGCCAAGGCCCGGCAGATGGGACTGTCCGACGCGGAAGCTTTTGAGTTGGCAGGAGTCCATGAGCAGGAGCGCCGCGAATTGCAGCAAAAGCGCAGCAGGATTTTTTCCGCCCTGACTACCGCTCTTGAGGGAGGGGAAGATGATTACTTTTCCAGCGACGAGGCTTCCTCTTTAAGCAAGGTGGGCTACCACCTGGGCAGCATGACGGGGGACACGGCGCCCTGGTTTCTTCCTTACGCCGGACCGCTCATTGGCCTGAATACGTCCATGCAAAGGCGGCGTGAAGAAGGGTACATGCTGGGGCTGGACGTGGACGAGATTGAGAAGCGCGCTTTCTGGTTCGGGGCGGCGGACGCGGCGGAGGAAATGATCGGGTTTCACGGGTTGTTCAGGGCAACGCCTCTTTACAAGGGAGTCCGAAAGCTGCTCCGAACCAAGAAGGGGGCCGGAGTGAGGGCGCAGGTTTCCGGCAGTCCGGCGGCCCAGTATGCGCTGCAAGGGGTGGCCGGGACGGTGGAAGAAGGCATTTTGGAACCCACGGCCGGCTATTTAATGAGATCGGCCATCAATCCCCTGCTGGATGATGAGCGCGGCAAGCAGACATGGGATCAATACGCCAGTGAGCTTTCCCAGATGACTTCCGGGGAACAGGGGCTTGCCCTGCTGGCGTTCAGTTTTGGATTGTCCGGATTGAATTATTCCCAGTTGAGCCGGGCCGCCAGGGAGTTCAGGCTTTCCCTGAAGAATTATGAAGCGTTGGGAGGCACGGCCCAGGGGTATCTGGAGGCCAGGGAGGAAAAGACCGCCGAAGGTTTTTTGAATAAGGCCCTTGCCAATTTGCATGATTCCTGGATGGAGGATCCGCAGTCTTCCCTGGAGCGGGCGAGCGCGGCTGCCGGAGAACGCCTTTCCGGGGAGCGCATTGAGTCTTTGCGGGAGCTGGACGCGTGGCGGGCTGCCGAGGATGCCGGCATGGTGCCGCGGGTGGAGCCGGCGGAACAGGAGGGGATGTTCCGTGTGTATGCTCCGGCGCGCAGCACGAAAGCGAAGCGGGAGGATTCCACTGCCACCACCGGCCAGCAGGAGGAAAGCAATCAACCTTCTTACACGCTGATGGACGGCGAGCAGATGACGGCTTATTTACAGGCGTTTGTGAGCGAGCAGATGGAGAGTGACATCCTTTACACGCAGCATTTGCTGGCCGGGGACGTGACGGTGAACCAGGCCCTGGCCCAGGGGCGTTTTGACGCGGCGGAGGTGATCACGCGCACAGTGACGGATGAGAAGACCGGAGCCGAACGGGTGGTGATTGCCCCGGAGACGTTGGGGCAGATGAAGGCCCGCGCGGATATGGCGATGGCCGCTATCCGCGCCCTGGAGGCGGAGGGGGTGAGTTATGAGGATGCCGCCGCCCGCATGGATGCTTCGTTGAGCGAGCATCTTCCGCTGGGAACTCTTGTGAAGACATGGGAGGAAGCCCAGGAACGCATCAGGACGGAACAGGCCCGGAACCCGGAGTTCAAGGTTCCGGCCATGGATGCCCCGTTTTCCAACGCTTATGTGACGAAGGTCCGCCGGGGAGATACGTTCCGCCGGGTGTTGAGGTATGCCCGCGGGAATGCGACGGTGGAGGATTTGATGGAGGAAACGATGGAACAGGCTGTCATCTCCTGGCAGGCGGAGCAGGGTTTGACCTGGGGCGAGTTCGGCGCGATGCTCCAGGAGGCGCAGAGGGCAATGAATGAGTTGTTCCCGGAGGCGCGGGGGGAGGAGATGCAGTTTATTCACCTGGACGCCGGGAAGCCGGTGACGGGGCATGATGCGATTGAGGCTTTTTCCAAGATCGGGCGTTCCCGCTGGCTGGCGGACGCGGTGAATCATCCTTCCCTGCCCTCCTGGCTGCGGAAGCTGCTGAATCACCTGGTGAAGTTCCTGGGGGCTTTCAAGGCGCGCGTGCAGCTGGGCGAGATGGTGCGCCAGGCGGAGGAACAGGGAGTGTTTACCCTGCCGGTCAGGCAGGCGCTGGCGGTGATGCTGGATGCGGGGAATGCCCTGTACCGGGACCAGCAGGGGGATTTGATGGAGTTGTCCATGGAGCGCGCCAGAGCGCAGGCGGAGCTGGACGCGATGTTTGGCGCGGGCGTGGCGACGGAGGCCCGGACGCTGGAGGATGAGCTGGCGGAGAGCAGGAAGGAGGATGAGGAGCGCAGGAAGGAGGCCGAGGATGAGGCGCGGGCGCCGGAGAATTCCCCGGAGGCGCAGGAGGCGCGGCGCGAGCGGGAGCAGGCCCGCGTTGAGGCGCTGGGCGAGCCGGATGGGTCAGGCGTGTTTAACGGGGCGTTTATTGAGGTTCAGGAGGGGGTGCGCCTTGGGTTTATTGATAAAAATAAGCTGACGCTTTGCCCGGATGTGCCCCAGTTTAAGCAGGGCGCGGATGAGCAGACCGGGGTGGTGAATCCGATTGTGGGGGCGTGGCAGCGCAACGCCGCGCCGATTTCCGTGTGGCGGCGGGAGGATGGTTCGTTACAGGTGATTAGCGGACGGCACCGTTTTAACGCCTGCACGGATGAGGATATTAATTGCACGGTGTATGATGAGGCGGCCGGGTTTGATTTGGATTGGGCGCAGACGCATGACGTGGAGAATAATATCCGGGACGGGCAGGCTTCCCTGTTTGAGATTGCCCGGTACGTGAGCCAGAAAGGGTTGACGAAGGAGGAGGCTGTGGAGAGGGGGATTTTCCGCAAGGGGCAGTCCCGGCGCGGGGTGGAGTTGGGCATGTACGGCTGTTCCGATTTGCTGGACGCGCTGGGCAATGAGCTGGTTTCCCCGGATGACGCCTGGCGCGTGGCGATGGCGTTCCGCAATCAGACCGAGGTGCAGCGGGCCGGGCTGCGGGCCCTGATGGAGGGGAAGAGCTGGCAACAGGCTTTTGCCGTGATGCAGGTGGCCGCGAATATGGACCGCATCCGCGGGCTGGCGGAGGCGGCCGGGATGACGTTTGAGACGGATTTGTTCGGCAATTCCCACGCGGAGGAGTATTTCGCAAGGCTGGCGCAGTACGCCGCCGCCCGCGTGAGCGAACTGACGAGGGAGATTTCTTCTATCAGCGGGGCGAGCAGACGCCCGGAGACGGCTAAAAAGTATGGCGTGGATGTGAAGGACGCCGCCGCTCTGGAGGCCGTGGTGAAGGATTTGAAGGCGCAGAGGGCCCGATGGCAGAACTTTGGCCTGCATGAGGATTTGATTAAGGAGGCCAATGACGCCGTGATGGTGGAGCTGGGGGTGAAGACGCGGGAGGAGGTGGACCGGGAGAACGGCGTTCTTCCTTTGGAGGCGCCGGAACAGGAGGCGGTTTCCGCCGATACGGGGATGTTGCAGCTTTCCCAGGATGTGAGCCGGATGCTGGACGCGGCGCTGGCGAGGGGGGCCGCCCCTGCGGAAGATGAGGCTCCCACAGCGAATTTTTCCCTGGTGTCCATTCCTTCCGGGGAGGTGATCACTACCGCCGCCGAGATGCGGGCGAGGTTGAAGCCGTTGCAGGGCAAGGTGTTCGTTAATAAGAATACGGGGATCCAGGCCGTGATTGAGGCGCGCGTGTCTGGAAAGACGGTGGGTAAGGCGCAACAAGCCCAGATGTCTGTCGCCAATCTGAAAGCCGTGGGGTTTTCTGCGGAGGAGGCTCGCAAGATTCATTACACGGCGGCAACCCGCATTCATGAACTGTTTGAGAATGCGGAAGATGGTCGTTTTGAAGAGGAGTACAAGGATGATCCCTCCCGTGCCGGAGCTTACCATTTCTTCAATACAGTGGAGATTGAGGGGATAGGGAGTTTTGACGTAAACGTCACGGCTCTTGCACTTAAAAATGAAGATCAAAAACTCCTTTACACTCTTGAGCTGACAATAGAAAACCCCAAAGGCGTCTCAGTCGCCTATCCCAATCCTGATATTCAGGGGGACGCTTACTCGGCCTCCGGGGTTTCTACTCGCAATCTATCTTCTTACCGCTCTTTTGTCGAGAAGGAAAAGGCGTCCATCAGGAAGAAGGCGGTCGCTGACGGGACGTTCATGAAGGCTCCTAACGGGGCAGATACGAATTTGACGGAAGACCAGTGGCTTTCCGTGCGCACGGCGGCGTTTAAGAATTGGTTTGGGGATTGGGAGCATGACCCGCAGAACGCTTCCAAGGTGGTGGACGAGAACGGGGAGCCGAGGGTGGTGTATCATGGGAGCCATCAATGGTTTACTTCTTTTAACGATGGCAAGCAGAGACAGCAGAGCGGCGCCCCGGCAGGCACGATATTCGCTAATGATAACCGGGAGATAGCGGTAAGTTTTGCGGATTATTACGGGGGCCACGCAGACGAGGTGATTTTGGATCCGAATGATGAACGCCACCCGCGCTATTCCTGGGGGATTTACAGAGAAGGCGGCATTTATGACTTGTTCATGAATATCCGGAATCCGCTGGTGGTGGATTTTGAAGGGAGGCCATGGCTTGATTCTTCAAAGGGTGGCGACATCAACGCTTTGTGCAGTAAGGCAAAGGAGAGTGGGCATGATGGGGTGATTGCTTTGAATATCGTGGATGCAGGTCTCAATGATCAGGAGAATGTCCCTGCTTCTACGGATTATGTGGCCTTTGATTCCGTACAGGTGAAGAGCGCCACGCAGAACCGGGGGACGTATGACCCGAAGAATCCGGATATTACGTTTTCCGTGATAGGCCCGAATGCGGCCACTTGGGGAAAGTATGCCGATAAGGCTTTCGCCGGAAGGGATGACGGCAAGTTGCGGGCGGAGATTGACGCGAGCCAGGCAAGCTTGAAAGCTCCGGAGAATTTTCCGTTTTTAAGCATGTTTGATGAGTGGTCCAGGGGAATGGGGTACAGGAAGAATCCCGTATGGCGCGGGCTTCTTGAGGATGTGCTGAATTTTGATGAGCTGTATGAGGCTTATCCTTCTTTACGGAAGATGTATGTTTTTGCGTACAAGAATAAAAAGGATTCAGCCCGTGGTTATTATGATTCCGAAGAACGCTCCATTACGATCAATCTGGCCCATATCGGGCCGATAGGGGCACAGCTTTCCACCCTTCTTCATGAGATTCAGCACGCCATACAGGATATTGAAGGCTTTGCCAGAGGGAGCAATCTGGAGGAAGGTAGGAGCCTTGATGACTATATGCGTTCCGCTGGTGAGATTGAGAGCCGGAATGTGGAGAAACGCATCCTGTGGGATGGAGAGCGCAGAGAGTCAAAGCCGTTTAATGATACGCTGGAGTTCCCAGGTGAGGCGATTGTTTCTTTTTCCATTGCCTCGGCACAGGAACAGGGTTTGTTCCATGACGGCAATTTTGAAGCGGGCAACGCGGTGATCACGGAACCGGGGGTGACGTTTTCCATTATCGGCGAGAAAGCGGAATCCTTCCAGGAGTACCACAATAACGGCCTGTCCTACACGGATCCGGCGGACGGGAAGCGGAAGGCGATCATTGATTCCCGCGGGGTGCGGTTGAGGAAGGAGCACGTCAGCGTGAGCGAGGGGGGGCATGTGAATGTTTCCCTGGCCGCGGCCCTGGATTTCCCGGAGTTGTTCCGGGCTTACCCGGAGCTGCGGAGGCTGCGGGTGGATTTTTACCGGGACAGCAGGAGCGGCACGGGAGGGTTTACCGATCCGCAGGAGCATTATATTGCCGTGAATGTGGCGCGGGGCGGGAAGAACGCGGCTCCCGGCATGGTGCTGGATACGATTCTGCACGAGGTGCAGCATGTGATTCAGGGGTATGAGGGGTTTGCCCAGGGGGCCGGGAGCATGAGCCGGGAGCAGGCGCTTGCTTATCTGGGCGAGAGCATGAGCCAGCTGGCGGGCCGGGACGACTCCTGGGCGAAGGAGGCCCTGCCGCGCCTGGAACGGATGAGGCAGGAACTGGAGAATGGGACGCTGCAGCCGGCGTTTGTGTATGTTTTTTCCCACGGGGAGCAGGAGGCGCGGCTTGCCGGGTCGTTTGAGAAGAATAGCGAGGGCGTGGTGATGAGCGGCCTGAACGGGTTCCGCCTGCTGGACGCTCCGCCGTTTTCGATTCCGCTGACGGGGGATATTACGGAGCTTGGCGGCATTACGTTCGGGGGCGGGAGGTTTGGACGGATGGCCGGCAGGGTTTTGGCTCCGAACGGGGATTGGCTTTACGATGAGATGGTGTTCAGGATGCGGGCCGCCGCGCAGCGGTCCGTGAGCAAGCTGCGCCTGTTTGAGACCGGGGACCGGGAGCGCGGCCTTGAGCTGCTGGCGGAGGCGCAGGAGCTGATTTCCACGGTGGAGCGGTATTTGCCTGGTTCTTACGGGTTCGGGCTGGAACCTTACAAAATCTGGCTGAATGTGTTTTCCCTGCTTTACGGGAATAGCGGGAAGATGGCGCCGGATGAGGCGCTTTCCAGCGCGTTGAGCGCGATTCCGATGAAGAGGTGGCCGGAGATTATGGCGGGAAGTGTGATGAAGCATTTCTGGGGGTATGTAAAACAGCATGAGACGCTGGGTCCCGTGTGGGAGGGTAAGATGAAGGATTTTGAGGAAGAGGCGAAATTTGCCGAAGCCGGGGAGAAGGCCGCGGAATTGGATAAGCGCCGGTGGGAGTTTTTTATAGCGAATGGCGCGGAGTTTCTGGAGAAGTACGGGCAGGTGAAGGTGTACCGCCTGATTAGCAAGTTCATGGCCCGCGTGGTGGAGCAGATTGACCGCTTCCGGAAGGACCGGACGCTGGGGCGCATCCGCCGCGTGGCGGCGTCCGTGGCTCCGCGGACGAATCCGCAGGGGAAGCCGCTGCGCGGGAAGATGGACGCGGAGAGTTACCGGAGGCTGGAAGACCGCCTGCGGCTGATGGAGATGACCCCCGCCCAGTATGACGCCTTTTTCCGAAAGAATTTCCCGGAAGTTCTGGACGAAGAAGCCGCCGGGCAACAGGAAGGCCGCACGCTTTGGGAAGACGTCAAGCCGCAGGATATGGTGACGGTGGAGACGACGGACGCGGAGGGCGGCGCGCTTGCCCTGACGGTGACTAAGGCCACTTTTGAGGCTTATGCCTGTTATGAGAAGATGAGCGTGGAGACGGCGGAGAATGCCGCCCGCGCCCTGGGCGAGTTTATCGCCACCAGAAGAGAGGCCTGGGAGAATGCCGCGGAAAGTAAAAAGAATGAGATTGAGGATTTGCTCCGGCCCGTGCTGGAGGCCGCCGGGAGAACGGATGACCAGGCCATGGCTACCCACCGGAAACAGGCCCGCCTGAAAACGCTGCCGTCCGGCCCCATGTCCCTGACCGGTTATTTGCTCAATTTCAGCCAGTATATGCAGGGGTTGCAGTCCGTGCCCGCGTTCAGGGGGATTGCCAAAAAGTTTGAACGCCGGGCGGCCCGGTTTGCCGTGCAGAAGCAGGCTTGCGAGAAAGATACGCTGGCGTTCGTGAAGAAGGCCGCAGGACGCATTCTCCAGACCGAGGATGAATACGAGATAGCGGATTGGATTTACGAGCAGCGCGGGGGCCTGGATACAGGCCTGACCATTACGGAACAGGAACCGGATTGGCAGGGGAAGGCCCGCGAGGAGTATCGCGCGGGCGTCCTGAATCTGATCCGCCGTAAAGTCCGCAAGCGTGGCGCGGCCAGGACCCTCGCCCATGTCGCCTTTTTGATGAAGGATATGGACGCGGAGCTGAAAGCGGAGATCGAACGCATCTGGCCGGATGCGCGGGATGAAGTGTGGAGCGAGAAGGATGCCGCCGTGTTTACGGAGAAGGAGCTTGACCGTTACGGAAGCCAGGAGAAGTACGTTGAGGAACACGCCGCGAGAGCCCGAAAGGCCAGCAAGTGGGGCAAGGGGAAGAGTCCGTATCAGGCCCAGTCTTACAAGCTTGACCATATCAGCCGGATGGAGGCCGCTTATATTATCCTGCTTTCCCAGCAGGAGGATTATCAGGAGATGCTGCGCCTGAAAGGGTTTACGCAGGAAATACTGGAAGGGCTGGAGCAGTTTGCCGGGAGCGAGGTGATGGAGTTTTCCCGCGCCCTCCGGGAGAAGCTGAACGAACGCGGTCAGGAGGTGAAGGAGGTGACCGAGAGCCGTTACGGCGCCCCCTTCCCGCTGATAGAGAATTATTTCCGGGCGTTTTTCGACGTGGGCATTGAGGCGATTGACCAGTCCATCATGGACGCGGCTTCTTATGGGGACGCGGCCACGGGCGGGAAGTTCGGGCTTATCCACGCCCGGAAGAAACATCATGCCAGTCTTGATTTGAGTATTGACGTGCTGACGGCTTATTACGCCGCCATGAATGAACAGGATGTTTACCTGTATGGCTCGGAAATCAGCCGGGATATGCGCGCCCTTATTAATTACCGCGGCGAAAACGGGACGCGGGGCGCGCGCGTTCTGGAGAAGGTTATTGGACGGGACGCGCTTAATAAGCTGCTGGTCTGGTGCGATTCCTTCGACAAGGGGATGGCGGGGAACGTCCGCGGGTTTCTGGAGATGCAGAAGAGCCTGAACCGCATCAGTTCCGCGGCGGCCATTACCCTGCTGCCGGGCCGCGTGGGCACGTGGCTCAAGCAGTCCACCGCCCTGATTAACGCGGCTTTCAGCTCGGATGAGATTGATCCCCATGAATGGGCCGCCAGCATGGCCCGCATGGCGGCGGGCAAGCTGGCGCTTTCCCCGCGCGAGTTGATGAAGCGGGCCGCCCTGGACGCCAGAGACGCGACGGAGACGGCCGTCATCCGGGAGGCGATGAGCGCGGACGAGGCGGGCCGGGCCGCCTCCGGCGCATGGAAGAGGCTGAACGTGAAAGGGATGAACCTGCTGACCCAGACGGACGTCGGCCTGAATGCCGTGAGTTCCGCCATTCTTTATGACGCCGTTTACCGGAAGGAGATGAAGAGGAACCCCGGATTAAGCAGGGAGGAGGCGGACAGGCGCGCCATGATGGAGGTGGAGCTTTCCCTTTCCCGCAAGGCCCAGCCTATGACGCCCCAGCAGCGGTCCCTGGCGGCGCAGACGCGCTCCGTCTGGAATGTCGGCATGCTTTTCCTGGGGGGTGAGAGCATCAATACTTTTGCGGAGACTGTTGCCCTCTGGAAGCAGGGTGGGATGAAGAATAAGGCGAAGTCCGTCAGCATGTTTTACGCCCACGGCCTTCTGCTGGCGTCCATGAGCGCCATGCTTAATTTTTTCACGGATGATGAAAGGCGCCGCAAACGCCGGGAATGGTGGCACATTTTTATTGACGCTCTCCAGGGGCCCCTGCAGGGGATCCCCTTCTGGGGCGCGCTGGCGGGCGGAGCTGTCCGCGGCATGTCTTCCCTGTGCGGCTACCGCTATTACGAGGCTACCACTTCCCTTGTTCCGTTCGCTTCCTGGGATAACCTGGAACGGGCCGGAAAAGATCTCGCCAAACTTTTTGACGGGAAGGATAAAGATTGGGTGGATTTTCCGCTGGCTTTCATGGGCGCCCTGCGCATGGCCGCTTTCGGCGCGGCCCTGGGCGGAGCTTCCACACCTAAAGGGGCTAGGTTCAAAGCCGCCGCCTTTTCCGCCGCCGCTTTCGTCAACCTGACCGAGTTCCTCCTTCGCGCCATGAAAGGACTCCCTTTAAGATTGGATGGGAAGTGAGATTGATTTGAGCAACATCATTACTAATGATATTGCTCAAAATGGAGCAGACTTGGATAAGTGGGCTGGGAACCGGGAGCAGATAAATCCTTTAATCTAATAAATAGAAAAATGTTTTTCCGCCTGAAAAAAGACACATTCCATAGTTTAGTATTGCAAGCCATACAATGAATAGAAGCAAAGCAATGATAAAACAAGCCAGTGATTTTTCAGGATACTCTTCTTTGTAAACTTAATTCCTTTTTTTATTGTGTTAGTAATATATTTAATAACATATAAAATAAATACTCCTAAACAGACAGATAGCCAAGCTGATTCAAACCAATCATAACTATTAGCATGCCCATGATAACCAAAAAAATAAAGAGCCATTAAAAAGAAAAACAATAATTCACCCAAGATAAAAAGAGTGATTTTTATTTTTTTTACATTAACCCTGTTACTCTCTGATTTTTTACTATTCAGAGATAAGTTTTTTCTGCCTGAATGCTCTCCCCAAAACAATTTTATGATGCCTCTTTGAATCAGAAAAGTAGGCAATAAGACAAGGAGCAAAACTCCCATGAAATCCAGAAAGGCAAGTGCTTGTATATCGTAACGAAACTGGCCAAAAAGAGAACCAGAGTGCATAGGGAGGGTTTCAAAGCCGGTCGCTATGTGAAAAATAGCCCAGAAAACACATACCAAAAGCCATGCAATAATAAAGAGTCCTGATGATGCGAAACAACCAGGTTTCTTTTTTTCTTCTGGAGTAGCAGAATCGTTCATAGACATGTCCGTACGCTATCCATTTTTTGGACAAAGAACAACAAAAAAGCCCCTGACCCGGAGGCCAAGGGCTGAACAGGAGCACTTTTCTGGGAGGATGCTACTGTACACGGCTGTAATGGCAATAAAAAACCGCCCGCGTTTCCCAACGTGGACGGCTAACGGAAAATAAAAAAAAGATGATTTACCTATAGCACATTTACCCGGTGCGTCAAGCTTTCTCCCACCTGTCCAGGGTTTCCACATAGATGCCGGAGATTTTACCGCCGTCCATGGGTTCGATGTCTCCGAAGTCGGGATTGAGTGGATGTAATACGTATTCCATTTTTCCGGTTTCCGGATTTTTTTTGCGGCCGAGCTTTTTCAGAGTAACCCCTCGTTCGTCGTTGTATTCTACGATAGTTCCAACCTTGGGGATGGGAGGGATGGTGTGCTTGCGCATGACCACCAGAGAGCCGTCAGGAATGACAGGCTCCATAGATTTTCCCTCCACTTGTAAGACGTATTCCCACTTGCCAACAGGGCGTTCTGTTTTAATATGATAGGGTATGTTGTCACCCGGCGTCAATGCGCCAGCAGCGATATTGCCAATGACCGGGACAGGCTGATCCAAGAAAGATGCAGCTGGTAATGGTTCTACCGGGTTAATCTTCTGGATGTCGGAAATTTTCTCATCTTCGTACCTATTTTGTTTCAACTTGGTTGCTTTTAAAACATCTCTTACAAAATCCTCTAAAATATTTAGCACATAGTCATTTATATCTTTTTTCGCTGCCTCCGCTTTTTCTCGAAGCATAGCCTCAAATTGATCTGGGAGATTAAGGCTAATATCCTCATTCCCTTCCATAAGTTTTTCAATAAGAGCAAGTTTTGCTGCTGGAATTCCTCTATCTGTGGAGAGCCAAGAATTTACGGCAGATCTCTTGACGAAACATTTTTCAGCAAGCCAATCGCGAGTAAGCCCCGCCTTTTTCATCCATTTCTTCACATCTTCTTTTGTTGGCGTCATGCGTTGATTTTGTGATATTTCTCACATTTGTCAATTCTATTTGCAGACAGGTTTTGTGATTTTTTCACATTTAATCCTTGACTGAATGTGAAAAAAATCATACTTAAAAATCATCACCCAGCGAAATGGTATGAAACTAGATACAAAAAAGGCCCCAGAAGAAGTGAAGAGCTGGTTCCGGAGAACTGAAGAGATTACTGGAATGAGCAAATCAGCCATCGTTACAGGAATTGTTATGGACATCCTTACGAAGTCCAAACAGAACCTTCCCCGCCCGAAGAACCCCAAGAAGCCGGCAGCATGAAGTACGGTCCCATCGAAGCAATCCTGGCTACTCCTGCAATGAAAGAAGAGTTGCAACAAAAAGGACGTATAGAAGTGCTCTGCTCCGAAGGTTTTCAAACACTTAGAGCAGGAAAAGCGCAAACTCCATTCTGGATGGATGGAATCTATGTGCGGGCTATTGCCTGTAATGAGAGAGCTACGGTAGTGCTACTGGAGGATGAAGAAAGGAAGTCCAGCAACATCGAACCCAAGAAGCCGGAAGCATGAACTCACCTCTCACTCAAAAGCCCTCTATCAAAGAGGAAGCGTCTTCCACTCGTAGTAATACGCCAGCGGTAGATGCCAGCAGGGTTGTAGCCTCCAGAGATCAAGTCGGATTTTACGGCTTTGGCAATAACGATATCCGTGAATTCCGTGTTCCAGTTGAGGCTTTGCGCAACTTCCGATTTACTCCACGGTTCATGATTCAGAGCAAAAAGGAGGAGCTTCTCCTGCGCCTCTCCGAGCTGTTTTTCTTTCTGCGTCGCCTGGAGTTGTGTCTTGTTGATCTCTGCTTGAAGGATTCTGTTGACCTGAAGAAGCTTTCTGTTCTGGCGGATGAGGTTACGGAACTCAAGGGTGTGGCGCGGGAAGCACTGGCTTATTTTCATGAAGCGGCGCAGTCGATTGAACCTCCTTTTCAACCAAGCGGCAATGATTTTTCTGAATCGGTAGATAAGAGCCAAGACGACTGTGGAAGCAACTGTGATGCAGATTCCTTCAATGATGTTGGACCAACTAATTCCTCCGAACATGGAGGAGAATGTATCTGATAATCCTAAATCTTTCAAACCTAACAATGATGATGAATACAAATACTGAATTACCGAAGAACGCGAAGCTGCTTACCGTGGAGGAAGCGAAGGAGCTAGTGAATAATAATTACCGCTATTATGTTAATGGTGATGGTCTGGTAAAAATACAATATTCCATCTCTCCGCAACCTCTACATGGAACGGAGTTTCTTGTAGTTGGAAGTGAAGAAGGCAAATGCCTTATCGTCCAAAGAAAGGAATTTTCAGCTGCGATAAAATCGCAGACAACTTGCGATCAATAGTTTCGGCCTGAGATTTGCTTGCTGTGTTTTTCTTTAATACATCAACATCTTTTTTCAGTTGAATGATTTTTCCATTTATATCTATAAGGGCCTCTTTGACAAATTGCTGAAATTGATATTCTTCCATATTCATAGCGGACTAATAATAATAAAATAAGACTATTTCACAATCATAAATGCTGCCAGGGGAATACGAAATCCATATTCATAGCACTCTATCCCTCAAAGCGAAAGCAGGTAGCACCAATTTCCAACAAATAACCAATGATGAACTGGACTGAATTTATAGTTGTGACGCTGCTTAACCTGGCAGGCTACCTGTCCGCGTTGATGCTTGGTATCAGCCTGGGAGAGAAACACATCATACGCCAGGTAAACAGAACCCTGGATCAGATGAGAAAGGAGCGGGCATGATTATCGAATACGACGACGAAGACCGGTGCATCCGGGTGGACGGTGAACCTATTTCCTACGGCGTCGCGGTTGGACTCCTGGAGCAGATAGAGCAGGCCATTGACGAGTGGGATTTTGACCACGCCCCCCAGTGCGACAACCCCGACGGACATTACGACGACTGAATTATGGAAGAAGATCTGATCGAAGAATTGAAGCTGCTCGGCTGGTACGAGCTTTAACAATGAAAATATTATGACCTACCCTGAATCAGAGTTTTACGACTGCAAGACTTTGGCCCTGATGTACGATTCCGACCGGGATGTGATCAAGAGGACCGTCCATGAGTTGAAGGACAAGGGGCATGTGATCGAGATCCTGTATTGGGGCAAGCAGGGGAAGATGAAGGTGCACGGCAAGCAGTTCCGCCGGGCGCTGCTCCGAGAATACGGAGAAGGAGGAGCGAGCAAATGAATACCTTGTTCCAATTCTTGGCAGGTGGAGCCTTTGGCCTCTTCGCCGTCGGTTTGTTCTGGCTGGCGGTGGAGCTGGATAACGCCGAGCTGCAGGCGGGCAAGAGCCCGCATTCCGGGTTTTGCCCGGAGTATCCCACTCCCATGAAAGCTTTTGACGGCTTGGAAAAACCGTCCCGCCCTCACGGTATGAGGAAACGCAATAACCAATAGATAGCATCATGAGTGAAGTAACTAAACGACAAGTGCCCGGAGATGTCTTTTTCGAAGGACTTTCCGAGATTAACGAAGGGGCTCTTTTGGAAGCCCTGGACACCAAGATGACCAGCCTTGTTTCCGCCGTGCTGGCAACCGGGAATAATGGTTCCCTGACTCTTAAGCTGTCCGTGAAGCGCAAGGGCGGCGTGAATCAGGTGGTGATTGAGCCGAAGGTTACGGCCAGCATCCCGGATCCGACGATTGCCCCGCGCATCATGTTTGCCGATACCTCCGGCGCCCTGCATACGGACGACCCCGCCCAGGGGAAACTGGACCTGGATGCTCCTGTGAAGGTGACATTCCCGGCTGCTGCCGATGTTGGTGCCGCCGATGCTCCTGTGAAGGTGAAGCAGGCTTAAGTTTTTCAACAACCCTGTATAACAATATAAACATCATAGAATTAAATTATATGGATAACTTGAACGAAGAAACCCTGGCAGCCGTCCGCGTGCAGGAAGTAGCGCATGGCCGTGCCGCCGTCGTGCCGGATGGATATACCCTGTATCATCTGGATTGCCTGGGCAATACGCCCCCTCGCAAGGCCGGCAGTGTTCAGTTGCTGGACCTGGAAACGCTGGCAGATTACGTGAAGGCGGAGGATGCCGAAAATGGCGTCAGGAGCGTGATTTACGTGAGCGACAGAGAAGTATGCGCCGTGCTCAATTATTATTCCCCCGATGGTAATGGATGGGGGGACCACCAAGCCACCATGCATCTCAACAAGACGGTGGAATGGGAGAATTGGACCAAATACGACGGACAAGCTATGTCTCAAAAGGATTTTGTGGAATTCCTCGAAGAGAACAGCAAGGACGTGATGGAGCCCACCCCGTCTGCAATGCTGACGCTGGCGAGCAAGTTCGACATGCACCGCAAGGTGGAGTTTAAGTCTGCCTACCGGGCATCCGACGGCGAAACGAAGCTGACCTATAACGAAACGGTGGATTCCAAGAGCGGCGAGCTGAATGTTCCCACGGAGTTCACGATTGCGATTCCGGTTATCCGGGGAGCCGAAGGAGATACCACGTATCAAATCAAGGTGCGCCTGCGTGTGCGCCTGGCTGACGGGAAACTGTATTTTGTGTACCAGCTTATCCGCGCGGACATCCCGGAACGCAATGCGATTAAGGATATTGCCGACAAGCTGACAAAGGATCTGCCGGAGAACCGGATTCACCGCGGCGCCGTGTGCCTGTGTACGAAATCCTCCTTCACCGGAGAAATCGACCGATAAAGTGAGTTGGCCGGGGCCAGCGCCAACTGGTCCCCGGCCTGTTATCAATAGCTAACTAATAGAATACTAATAACGTGAATACCAATACAACAAACGAACTTTCCAATCAAGCGCCGGGCAATCCGTTTGCCGTTCAGGCTTCCGCCGGAGGCGGGGCCCTGGCTGCCATGACGAGCAATGCAGCCGTTACTTCCGTGCTGGCTTCCATTTGGATTGCCAAGCAGTTTCCGCGGGATTTGGCCGAAGTGACGGCCCGCATGAACCAGGCTTGTTCCCGGCTGACGCTGGCGCAGTCCGCCACGTATGCTTTTCCCCGCGGGGGAACGACGGTGGAGGGGCCCAGCATCCGGCTGGCGGAGGCGCTGATCGGGGCCTGGGGGAATGCGGAGGCAGGCTGGAAGGAGGTTGCCCGGCAATGGGATCCGAAGGGTGCGGACGGCAAGGGCTGCATGGTCTCCGAGTGCGTGGCTTTCTGCTTTGACAAGGAGACTAACGTGCGCCGCGAGATTTCTTTTACCGTGAATCATACCCGCGACAAGAACGAGTATGAGGGGGGCAGGAAGGTGATGAAGCGCGTTGCCCTGGAGAGCGAACGGGACGTGTATGAGTTATGCGCGAATATGGCTTTCCCGCCGCATCCGCGCCTGCATTTTACAGGTGCTTCCCGGCTGGTTGACGGAAGAGGCTTTGGCTGCAACCAGGAAGACGCTGGAGAATGGCGATTCCCGGCCTCTGGCGGATATCATCCGGTCTTTGGAGGCGAAGTTCCGGGAGTACGGCGTTTCCCGCGCGATGCTGGAGGCGAATTTGGGGCACAAGTTGGAGGAGACGACCAAGCCGGAGGTGGTGAAGCTGGGGAAGGTGTTTAACAGCATTGCCGACGGGATGGTTCGGGTGAAGGATGTGTTCCCGGATGACGACCAGCCCGCCCGTGAACCCTCCCTGCCGAAGACTCCTGCATCTGCCCCCGCTCCAAAGGCAGCTCCCAGGACGACGCAGGCCCCGCCGCCTGTAACCGCACCGGCGCCGGAAGACGGTATTCCCGGACTGGATGTGCCGGAGGATGTGCCTTTCTTTGGTTCTTTTGAGCATTAACTCCTGACTACTGATTGACTATGTTTGATACAGAGATCATCGAGGACGAACGTCAGGGTCTGCCCAGCGCGAGCGGGATGCAGCGGCTTTTCCTCTGCCCCGGAAGCTGGAATGCAGAAAGGAAATGCCCGATAGACGAAGAGAGCGACGACGCCGCCATGGGCACCATGCTGCACGCCTGCATGGAACAGGGGACAACGCCGGAAGACCCGGAGGACGCCGAGGCTGTGGCCTGGTGCCGCGAGATGGAAAAGGCCCTGTGTGAAAAGCACTTGGGGATGAAAGAAAACTGGATCGATGTTCAGACGGTGCGGGAAGTGCGTCTATTTGAACGGGACCGTCTGTTTTCCGGGAAACCGGACATGGTGGCTGTTTGGGACCGCAAGGCTTTTGTGGTGGATTACAAATTTGGACGCATTCCTGTTTCTCCAGCGGAGTGCAATTTGCAGTTGAGCGCCCTGGCCGTGCTGGTGATGGATGGGCACGAGGCGTACCATGCGGATGAGGTGTTTGTGTGCATTTTGCAGCCTTACGCGAGCCGGAAGGAGCCTGCCGTTTGCCGGTACACCCGCGAGAGCGTGGAGCAGGCGCGGGCGTTTTTCCGGGCCTGCATTGAGCAGGCGCAGGATGAGCACGCCCCGTTGAAGCCCAGCGAGAAGGCTTGCCGGTATTGCCGGGCCAAGTCTTCCTGCCCGGCGGTGAAGCTGGCTTTGGTGCAGGTGACGTCCGGGGATTTGACGGCGGGCTGGGAGGAATGGTCTCCCGAAAAACGGAGGGAAGCCTACGATCTTGCCAAACTGGCGAAGAAGTGGGCGGCATCCGTGGAGTCCAAGGTGAAGGCGGATCTGCGGGCCGAGGTGGAGATTCCCGGTCTGGTTCTGGCTCCCGGCAAGAAGGCGTTTACGGTGACGGATGCCGCGGCGGCGTTTCAAATCCTCAACGGTTTGTTCCCCGACGACATCACGGCGCAGGCGTTTGCGGCCTGCTGCAAGGTAGGGATTACCGATCTGGATAAGCTGGTGCATTCCGTGCGGAAGGCTGCGGATGCCGGCGCCAAGGTGGCCGAGTCCAAGGATTGGCTGCGTAAGACGCTGGCGGGATGCGCGGAAGTGAAGGTTTCTGACGGATCCGTGAAGGAAGTGGAAGGAGGTGCGGCATGATGACCACGCTGACCATTACCTTGCCCCACACGCCGCGGGAACTTTCGCCCAACGCCAAGACTCCCCTCACACAGAGGGGGGCCGTTGTGGCAAACAAGAAGAAGGTGTCTGCCAAACAACGTGCCCGGACGATGGCGTGGGCAATCACTTGGGAAGCCCTGAAAGGACAGAAGTTTGTACCCACTCACTACCGGGTAATCTGGTATTTCAAGGGAGACCCGCCCGATGATGATAATGTCCTGTCACGCTGTAAATATTATAAGGACGGGGCGTGCAAGGCCATGAAGATTGACGACGGCCCCCTGCGTTGCCTGGGAATTGACCGGGTTTATGATCTGGCCCGCGCCGGCAAGGTGGAAATCGTGTTTGAAAGGAGGGATCAATGATTAACATCCTCTTATCCGTCAGGCGGCCTTTCTCCGGGAAAATTCTGTCCGGGGAAAAGAGATGGGAGTTGCGTAAAAACGCACCCCGCATCCCCCGCGGAGAACACGTCACACTGTGGATCTATGAATCCGGCAAGGACGGGGAACGGGCTATTATCGGCAAGTGCCGTTTAGTTGTCACTGCTGGACTTCGACCATATCCCCCAAAGGGAATTTTAGAATGGACCATGAAGCAAGCTTGCGTGACGGAAGAGCACCTGCGGAATTACCTGCCTTGCTATGTCTGGGGCGTCCAGGACCCCGTGAGGATTTCCACAGTGCCGCTCTCTGACATCGGCCTGACCCGTCCGCCGCAGTCGTGGCAGTACATCAGCCCGGCGCAGGCAGCCATTTTGGAAAGGAGGATTGCATGAATAGAGACTGCATTATTAAATGGTTATGAACTACAACCCCCAACTGACGCTTTTTTGATTATGGCAACATCACGCATGATACGAGAAGGGTTTCTCGACTCGGAAAAGGTAGCGGCTTTGTCGTGGCGCACCGAGTGCTTTTTTCATCGGCTCCTACTGGTAGCGGATGATTACGGATTGTTTGATGCTCGCCCCATGGTATTGAGGACTCGCTTATTTCCCCTGCACCTTGACAAAGTCAGTAACCAGGACATTCAAGACTGCCTCCACGAGACGGAGGGAGCCGGGCTTGTAAGGGTATACTGTGTTGGGGGCAAGGATTATGTGCAGATCATCAATTTCGGGCAGCGCAGACAGAGTAAGCCCAGGTTCCCGCTTCCTCCGGATGACGGTGAATCACCGTGCAATACAGTAATTTGCGGTGGTTCACGGGAAACCACGGTGATTCACCGTGAACCACGGAATTCCACCGCTTATACGGAGACGAAGTCGAAGACGGAGACGTATACGGATAAACAAGAAAACAATGCAGAGGGAAATAACACGGTGGTTTGTAGCGATCCGCCCGCTGCTCCTGTGCTGCCTGCCCAAAGACTGAACGACGTCCGGGGGATGCGCTGCGCCGACAATCACGCGGATCTGGGGGCTTCTCCTGGTGCCGCCAGGTTCATGGCTGCCACCCTTGCAATCAACCCGTCCTGGTCCCGGACTTTGCCAACTGCCGTTGAGCAGGCAGCCGCGCTTGGGGCGTACCGGTCCGCACAGGGCCGGGTAACGCCACGAGACATGGAGATGCTCAAGGCCTACTACTCCAGCGGCTTGACGCATGACCGGAACAATAAGGCTTTTTGGCGGCCGGACAGCCGCAAGAAGTTTTGGGAGTGCTTCGGGGATGTGCTCACCCACGCGGAACGCTGGGCCAAAGAGACACGCTGGAAGCCGGCATCCGCTCGGAAGAAGCTGAAAACAGAACAAGCCCCGCAACAGCCGGAAGGGCCCGTTGTGGACGTCGTGGACGCTGCGGCAGAAATTGCATCTCTGCGGGAGGAAATGGGAATAGGAGGTGACGAATGAAGCAGGAATATAAGAATCTATTGAGGAACATTATACACCGGAAGGTGAGTCCGTCGCAGCTGCTTATTCTGATGGAAATCCGAGACCATCCGGGCAGGATGTCGCGGGAGATTGCCACCCGTTGCCATTTGGATCCCAGCAATGTGTCTCACCGGCTGGATTATCTGGTGCAGGCCGGCGACGTGATCAGAACCGGCACACGGCCTTGCGTGTTTTATATCAGCAGGCAGGGGCGTGATTTTTTAGAGAGCCTTGAGTACTCAAAGCCAACAGGTTGATTATCCCGGGCAAGAAGTATTGATTCTCACCAAATTGACGCGCTGAAAATCAGGAGGGTAAAATATTGGTATGAGAAGGAAGGATAACAAGACCAAAGTGACCGAGAAGAAGAAGGAGTTTGCGAGGCTTCTGGTTGCGGAAAAGTTGTCCAAGGCGGACGTCTATCGTAAGGCTTACAATCGCAAGGATATGAGTAATGACGCGGCCAGCAAGGCGGCATCCCGTTTGTCCAAAGATGGCGAAGTTTTGCGAATGATTGACGAATTGAATAAGCAACTGGATAAGTCTGCTGTGCTGACCAGGCAGCAGCGCATGGAATGGTTGTCCCGCGTAGTGACAACTCCCATCGGCAATGTTGATAGCGCATCCGATCTCTGTCAGGAGGTTTCCATGGACGAAACCGGAGCGAAATTTAAGATGCCCTCAAAAATCGCCGCTATTGCCGAGCTTAACAAGATGGATGGCGCATACACTCCGCAGAAGATGGAAGTGGATGCAGGAGAGAATTTTATAACCCTGCTGTCCTCCCTGCCTTTTGAGCCTCCCGTGAAGCAGGGATAAAAACGTTGATTCTCGCCAACTTGCATTTCCCGTGTTTTGTGGCTCATGATTGAGCCATGTTAAATTTTCTGGGAATGACGCGCCATTTGTCCACGACGGCAGGCTATGCCAAGCGCATAGGCTGGCTTTTGTTCGAGGATGTGACGCAATCTCCGTTCCCGGTAACAGGAGTTTCTTTCACCGGTGTGGTGAAGACGGAACAGGGAGACTTGCCCGTTGTTATTGAACACGGCGAGCAAGAACATTGTTTGGAGCTTACTTTTCCTGCCCTGCCTGTTGGCCGCTGGCCGTATGCCATTCATGCACAGGATGAGTCCGGAGAGGATTTGAGGCTGTTTTCCGGTTATATTGGGGCCGTGGATTCTGTGGCTCCTGTTGAGTCGTCCACGGTGTACGATATTCCTGCAATGGGTGTTACGATACCTGTTGAGGCAAGTAAGACGATCAAGGCACAGTGGCTTTCCAACACGGCCTCCATTATCGCGGCCCAACAGGCGCAACAGAATGCCAACACATCCTCCACCAATGCGGAAACGGCGAGCCAGGCAGCCAAGACGGCAACGGACGCGGCAGCCACCGCTGCTGCACGGGCCGAAGAGGCGGAAGGCTATGCAGGTTCCGCTTTGGCCTCCAAAAGGGCCGCCGCCGATTCTGCGTCCGCTGCTGGCACATCCTCAACTAACGCAGCCCGTGACGCCAAGAGCGCCAATGACGCTAAAACGGCTGTGGAGTCGCTGGCCGCCACCTGGCCGGAAACGGTCAACAACGGGAAGCAACAGATTATTGAAGCCAGGAATGAGGCTGTTACTGCCATTCAGGATAAGCAAGCCGATTCCGTGCTTGCCGTAGGTCGTGCCTCACAGACCGCGCAGCAGAATATAGCCAGCGCGCAAAGTACCGCTGTTCAAGCCGTCCAGACAGCGCAGACGGAAGCGGTGGGAGCGGTCACGCCCCTTGTTCAGCGCGCCGAAACCGCCAAAGAGGCTATAGATCAGGCGGAGAGGCGTATCAATACGGCGGCAACTAATGCCACGACAGCGGCCACCAGCGCGGCTAGCTCCGCGACGGCGGCCCAGCAGGCCCTTGAGGCCATGCCCCAAGTGGACGCCTCCGGCAACATGACGCTGGCCGGCAATATCACCGCCGCGGGAGGCACGTTTGACGCGGTCGTCAATGCCAATGGAGGCATCAACATCCCGCTTGCCGTGGGGGCACCAACGGACACGACGGCGGTTAATCGCTTTTATACGTCAGGATTGGCAGGAGCTGTATCAGCGTTGGTTCAGCCTATATACCTTAATTCCAGTTCGATCACAGTCGCGGGTTCCATTTCTAAATCTTCCAACGGTACTCTTGCCGGGTTGACGCAGCGTTTTTCGGTGGGCGCGGCTTCTGCCGGGTCCAATGCGTACGGGTCAGCGGTTATTCCCCTGATAGGGCCTAACGGTCAATTTAATTACAGTTCCGTGTGCGGATTTTCCCTTGCGGTCAACGCGACAGCCTTCGCTAAATTTACTTTTGGCATAGGCCGCGGCTCAAAAACCAACAGAACCGGGTTGACGATGGATTCTTATTCTATGATTCCGGGGAACGAGCTGGCCGTCAACCATGGGGAAATCATCGATGTTACCATCAATACTCCTTACGATACTGTCCGCAAGGGGTATGAAATCAGAGTAAGGGAAATCTTTTATGTATCGTCCGTTGGACACTGGCAGGTGAAGACGACAACCGTATTTCTTCCGGTAGGCCATAATGAGCTGATGCCAAACGGGCTGAACAGGCTTATTTACATGCAGAGCGGGCTGCCGAGTACAGCAGTGCGGGAGGAAAAGGCGGCTCTTTATATGGAGCTGGGAGGCGGCAGTACCAATACCCTGTTCAAAATAGCTTCTCTCCGCGGCTTCATCGCTTTCGAGGCAGGAACAGGCGTAAGCACTCTGATCATCGACGCGCGCAATGAGAAAACATATGCCCTTTCAGCCGACGCGGGCACAGGCACCAGGCACCTTTATTCCAATGGATTGACCAATCCAACCTATCACGCATTGGAAGCAATGGCCGTCAATGCTATTGAAGCCGAAGAAACGGCTGATTTTGAAGATATTAACATACCTCTCTAGTAATGAATAACGCAGAGATACAGATTCAGTTTCCTAAACCCGGCAACTGGCAGGAATTCACCCTGACGGCCATTTACCCGGACGAGGAAGGGTACACCCGCATAGACCGCTATCAACAGAATGATGTACCAGAGGAGCAGACCCCGGCCATGCAGGCGGTAGTTGCCGCTCTGGTGGGATTGGGTGAGGATTGGCAGGCCGTCCAGGTGTGGGCAACGCAGGATTGGTATTACCCGGATCCTGCCAATGAGGATGACCCCATTGTGGGAGTGGAGGCGGTGTATCTGGCCGTGGAGGCCGTTAATCCCCACGGGGGGCGCAGGATTTTTACGGACCGCGATTACCCGGAGTTCATCATTACCGCCCCCGCCGCCGTGGCGTTTTTTAAATATTTCACAGAACAAAACCATGAGTAAGTTAAGTGACGAGCAAAAGCAGGCTGCCCTTGAGGCGGGGAAGCAGGGCATGAAAGATGCCTACGAAAAAAGCAAAACTAAAACCGGTCTGAAGTGGTGGGAACGCCTTTTGTGGGTAGTCCTGGCAGGGGCGGCCTATGCGGCTTCCGCTTTGCTGGGTGGCTGCGGTCATTCCGTGGATGTCACCTCGAACCGCACGGAGGTATGCAAGGACGGCTCCTGCCTGGTGCTGGAACCGGGGCATATCTCCTATAGTCAAGCACAGCCGGAAACGGACGTTCCGCCCATCGTACAAACCCTCAAGAAGTAGGAATCATGTGCACCAAAGCCCGCGCTTACCTGACACTCTTACGTGAGTACAAGGCCGAGATTGTCATGATCGTGGGCTTTGTTGCCGCCGCCATCATGTACCACGACATGAGAACGTTCATTAACGAGCAAACCCGCGCCTTGTCGGAAATCAATCTGCGACTCTCCAACCTTGAACAACAGAGCAGGAAATGAACTGTAAAGTTTTTCTTACAAGTTCTAACTAGTTCTATCAAAAACGACTTATAACTCATGAACACCATTGAAAGAAAGATGGCCGCGGCTATCCTCCGGTTTGAAGACAGCCGCGTTACCGGGCCGGAT